>Ga0209002_10000508_pt1 | contig 31463 bp, 38 predicted proteins | sample Rifsed16ft2_FD_184010 | JGI IMG/M metagenome (GOLD analysis project Ga0209002, IMG submission 184010) | Soil microbial communities from Rifle, Colorado, USA - sediment 16ft 2 (version 2) | ecosystem: Environmental > Terrestrial > Deep subsurface > Rock core/Sediment | place: Rifle, Colorado...
AGCACCGGCGCATTTGAACCAATCGGACCCGAACCGGCGTATGTTCACTAAGTCATTCTGGGGTATGATGTTGCAACCGAAACTGGGGTGGAGTGCGTCTGGTAGCACGCCGGACTGTTAATCCGGAGGTGGAGGTTCGAATCCTTCCGCCCCAGCCATTTCGCCGCCGACGAATTGTCCTGTTACCGGCCTCTTCCCGCTGGGTCGGACTACGACGGCGAATTGACGCGAATGGATTTTGTCTGGAAGCGCCTCTGAGAGGATCGCCCAACCCATCCGCTTGCGCCTCTCCCGGAGCAACTTTTCCATGCTATCTTGCGAGCGCCATGCTGGTTCGGCCGGAGGACTTTCTTCAGAGATTTCCTGACCTTGAGTCCTTGCGCCGCTCCCCGCAAGCGGAAGTAACCAACGTCCACGCGGTCGCAATCAACGCCACCCCGGCCGAAATCTTTTCGCTCGGCTTGCAGCGGCTCTCCGAAATTCGTCTCCACCCGCTGCACCAGCTTCTTTTTGCCACCCGCGTCGCGGCCGGAAAAGTTTTTGGTTGGGATCAAGGACTTGTTTGGGACCGCGAAACAAATTGGACCGCGGGCGGGCGGGTCTTCTTCTCTCGTGTCGAGGCCATAGTGCCCGGCCGGGAATGGGTGCTCGGGGTCGAGAACCGCCTGACGCGAACCATCAGTGCCTTCGTCGCCGACCCGATTTCCGATTCGACGACGATGCTCTACAATCTCACCCGCGCCCACTTCAAAGGCCGGATGGGCAGAGCCTATTGGCTGGTGATCCGCCGGTTTCACGACACCATCACGGAAGACCTGCTGGGCAAGCTGAAGCGGCGCGTCGAGGAAACGCGGCGCTGAGTGGGATAGCCCCGCCTGCCGGGGAATCGCTTCCCGACTGTCTTGAGGGGCGCCGGATTACTGTTAGAATCAAAGAATACCTGGAGGATTTTTCATGGCTGCACTCAAGGAAGGCGACCGGGCACCGGACTTTTCCCTGCTGGCCGACGACGGCCAAACCATTTCCCTCGGAGCTTTTCGCGGCAAGCACGTGGTGCTCTATTTTTATCCGAAGGACATGACGCCCGGGTGCACGCTTGAGGCCTGTTCGTTTCGCGACCATTACGCCGCCATCCGCCGGGCGGGCGCGGAGATTCTGGGCGTCAGCTTTGACTCGACCGACCGGCACAGGAAATTCAAAGAGCAGCACAAGCTTCCCTTTCCGCTCCTCACCGACTCCAAGAAAGAGACCGCCACGGCCTACGGCGTGCACAAACGCAAGTCGCTCTACGGCCGCCTTTTCAAAGGGATTGAGCGGACTACCTTCCTCATTGATGCCGAAGGAAAAATAAAAAAGATCTTTCCCAAGGTCAAGGTGAAGGGGCACAGCGAGGAAGTTCTTGCGGCACTCAGGTGAACCATTAGGGGTGGATGGGAACCGTTAGTGGGTGGGAGGCTCGAGGCGAACTATCTTTCTCCGCAGAACATTCGCTTTTGAGGGCGTTCGTCAGGCCACTCTTCGCGATTCTCCATCCACTCCCGCCACTGCTGAATCGGCAACCGTCACTGGACGGTCAAAGCGTTCTTCAGCGTGAACCGCAGGAGTCTCTCGGACGGATACTCGACGTCCTTCTTGCCCGTAGCGGTCGCCCCTGCCGTTCCGGCACCCGCGCCGGCCACCGAGCCGATCGCCGCGCCTTTGCCCCCGCCGGCAATGGCGCCAATGATCGCGCCCGCCGCCGCGCCGCCGCCGATGGCTGCCACGTTGCGCTGGGCGTGGCTCTTTTCGGTGCGACCGGTGAAGCCGGTGCTGAGCGGATAAGTCCTGCCATTGATCTCAATCGAAACCAGCTTCAGATAGAGCTTTGCCGGCGTCCTAAGCCGCCCCGAAGCGACCGCCGATACGACCTCGCCATTCACCCGAGCGCCGCGCGGGACCACCGTCTTCCCGCCAACCACAACCGGCACATCGACCGAGGCGGCGAAGGGTTCGCCCACCCTGTTCTTGGCGGAGCTGAGTGAGTCAATCAAACGAACCGAAAGGGTCGTTCCGGCAGGTACCGTCGTGGCCGCGAACGCTCCAAGCGACATGCCCAGAACAGCTACCATCAAAAAGAGCCCGACTGCGAATCGCTTTCCCATGGCTACTCCTTTGTGAACTTTGACAAACCGCGGCTCCTTCCGCGAATGCAATTATCTTTATGCCTCACAGGATACCACAAGGAGACGACCCTGGGCAGGTAGGAGGCTCAAAGAAGCAAGGAGGCCAAGAAGGAAAGATGCCTACAACTCGAAAAAGGGTTGGCCCTCGCCGATTTCGATGATCATGTTGTCAATCAGGCGAGTGTTGCCGAACAAGACGGCCAACGCCACCAGGCAACGCCCGCGGAGGTCGAGCTTGGGCTCGAACGTATCCGCGTCCACGATCTCCACGTAGTCCACCATCGCCCGCCGTTCTGCTTCGATCCACTTGCGTATCTCCCCCGCCAGCAGCGACACCGATCGCTCGCCCTGCTCGATGAGTTTTCGGGCGCGGCTGAGGCTGCGATAAAGAACGGTGGCGGCCCGGCGCTCGTCGGCATGGAGATAAGCATTGCGGGAACTCAACGCCAGCCCATCGGCTTCGCGCACGATCGGGCAGACCACCATCTCGGTATCGAGGTTGAGGTCGCCGGCCATCTGGCGGATGATGCGCGCCTGCTGCGCGTCCTTGCGGCCAAAAAAAGCAAAGTGGGGTCGGACGATTTCGAGCAACTTCAGAACCACGGTCGTCACCCCGCGGAAATGCCCCGGGCGGCTTTTCCCGCAAAGGCGCTCGCTCAAGCCTTCCACGGTGACGTAGGTGCGAAACCCCGCCGGGTACATCTCCTCGGCCCGGGGCGCAAAGAGGTAGGCGACGCCCTCCGGTTCGAGTTTTGCCCGGTCGCCGTCAAAGTCGCGCGGATAGCGGGCAAAATCCTCTTTGGGGCCGAACTGTTTGGGGTTAACGAAAAGGGAAACAACCACCCGCGAGCAGCGCTCCCGGGCAGCGCGCACCAGCGAAAGGTGGCCTTCATGGAGCGCGCCCATCGTCGGCACAAACCCGAGAACTTCGCCTGCATCGCGCGCCTGCCGCGCCGCCTGCTTCATCCAGTCAATGGTGTGAATGGTTTCCATACCGGGAACAGGCAACCATGGATGCACAACCACCGATACCGATGGAAAGAGAGCGTGGCTGGAAGCTTATCCGCATCCATTTGCTGAGTATTCTGTCGGCGTTCATCCGCGGTTCAAGATTTTCTAGCATTTTCTAACCAGCGTGGCGAGCATTCGGTCGCGCGTCTCCGTCGGCAGATGATACGACTCGGCGTCAGACGGAAAGGCCCCGGCCAGAGTATCCTTTTTGAAACCCTCCACGGCATGGCGAATTTGGGCCGCCAGATCGGCATATTGACGGGCAAACTTCGGCTGCACGCTGAAGCTCAATCCGACCAGGTCGTGGAACACCAGCACCTGGCCATCGCACTCCGGCCCGGCACCGATGCCGATGGTGGGGATTTTAAGCTCGCGGGTGATGAGCGCGGCCAGCTCCCGCGGGATGGATTCCAGCACGATTGAAAACGCACCGGCGGCTTCGACCGCCCGGGCGTCGCGCAGCAGTTGCTCGGCCGCTTCGATGGATTTCCCCTGCACCTTGAAGCCGCCCAGGGCGTGCACCGATTGCGGTGTCAGGCCGACGTGGCCCATGACCGGTATCTCCGCTTCCACCAGCCGGGCAATCAGCTCGAGGCGTTTTTCTCCGCCTTCCACCTTGACCGCTTCCGCGCCGCCTTCTTTCACGAACCGCACCGCGTTGCCCACGGCGGAGGCGGCATCCAGGTGAAAGGAGCCGTAGGGCATGTCGGCGATGACGAGTGCCCGCTTCACCCCGCGGCGCACCGCTCGCGTGTGGTGAAGCATTTCTTCCACCGTCACCGGCAAGGTGTTTTCGTAGCCGAGCACGACCATAGCGAGGGAATCGCCGACCAGAATCATGTCGATCCCGGCCTCGTCCACCAGCCGTGCGGTCGGATAATCGTAAGCGGTCAAGCAGGTGATGCGCTCTCGGCAAGATTTTCGTTCGAGGATGGTCGGAACGGTTACCTTGCGGTTCCCGTTTCCGCCGTTGAGGGGGACGCTCATGGTTACCTCCTGGGTGCCGGTCGCTAAGGGATCCGGCCCGAAAATCAAAAGCCCTTTCTGCCGGAGGTCCCGCAGAAAGGGCTGAGGACGATAGCGCCCCGCGGCCGCCCCCTCCCGCCTTGGCGGGATCCGAGCCGCCGCACCATCTTGATACCTTGGCGAACCGCGAACCCTCCCGACCACTCGGGCCGAGTCGCGCTCCGCTTGCGCTCACCGTCTCAGTCCCGCGTTAGCGGGATCCAAGCGGCAGAAAATACTGCGTGCCTTTCACCGGCTGCGAGAGCCGTCGCATCAGCTCCTGCAAGTCATCGTTCCGGTCAACAAAATCAATCTCGGACGTGTTCACCACCAGCAGGTCTGACGCCGTATAGTGAAAGAAGAAGTGCTCGTACGCCTTGGCAACCTCTTCCAGGTACTCCTCGGAAAGCTCTGCCTCGATCGGATGATTTTTCTTGGCGATGCGTTTCTTCAGGACTTCCGGCGTCGCCTGAAGGTAAATCACCAGATCGGGCGTCGGCAAACGCTCCCGGAACGATTCGTAGTAGAGGTCATAGACCTTCAACTCGGAATCGTCCAGATTAATGTACGCGAAAATCTTGTCTTTCTCAACGAGAAAATCGGATACGACCACGCGGTTGGGGTCGGAAGCAAAGTCCAACTCTTTCAACAAGTTGTATCGCTCGATGAGGAAGTGCATCTGGGCGGCAAAGGCGGCGCCGGGGTGTTCCTCATAAAAGGCCTGCAAAAAGGGATTGTCCTCGCTGTCCAGGATGCGCCGGGCGTGCAGCCGTTCGGCAAGAATCTTTGCCAGCGAGGTTTTGCCAACGCGGATGGGACCTTCGACAACGATGTAGCGTGGCGGAACAAACGCGGGAGTGGGAGCGAGCGCCATGGCGGCGGATTATAGCCAAGCCTCCGCGCTCCCGCAAGCCAACGATCCCGGGAGCACCCTTCTGCCCGAGAACCTCCCATACTCTTTTCTTCGCTGTCTGCCGGTCACGTCTATTTTTTGGCTAACCTTTTGCCCGCAACCGGTGTCAAAGAGATTGGGTGTAGTCCCGGACGAAGGGGAGGCAACCATGTCTCGTCGTCTCGGGCTTTTCTTCTTCTTCCTCACTCTCTTCGCATGTCTCGGATTTCTTGCCCGGGTTGCTTTTCTTGAAACCGTCCAGGCAAAAACCACTTCAAGGGTTCTTCCTCCGGCCAGCTACGAGGGCCTGGCTCTCTATCCGGTGGTGGCGTCGGACTGGGCTTCGACGGAAGATTACCTGACGCTCGATGAAGGTCTCCAAACGGGCCAGGTGGTGGTGAGCGAGGTAGGCGGTGAAATTCTCCGTCGCTCGCGCGATGGCCGGCCGCTGCCCATCCAGGGCGGAGGGGCGCAGGTGAATCGCCTGGCGCTCCTCAATCACTCCAAGAAGCGCCTGATTTTGCTTGCTGGCGAAATTGTGAGTGGCGGTAAGCAGGACCGCGTGATTGCCAAGGACCGCCTGGTCGCTCCGGAAGGGGAACCGCTGCCGCTCGATGTCTTCTGTGTCGAACACGGGCGGTGGACGGGTGCTTCATATCAATTCCACGCGGTCGAGCTCATGGCTCACCCGAAGTTGCGGCAGGAAGTGGCTGTCGCCAAGGATCAAGCCAAAGTCTGGGCCGAAGTGAGCGGCGAAAACCGCGTTGCAGGCGGGAGTGGGGGAGGGCTGGCGACTTCGACCGCGACCGTTGAGGCAGTCGCCCGCTCGGGCACGGCGGCCTACACGAGTATTGCCAAGGACGCTCGCAGCCGGCGGCACATCGAGCCTTTTGCTGACGAGCTCGACCGTCGCTTCAAGCAGGCCACCGCCGGCCTCAAACAGGAAAGGGTCGTGGGTGTGGTCGTGGCTTACGGCGGCGAGCTGGCCTGGGCGGATGTGTTCGCTTCGCCGGCGCTGTTTGAGCGCTACTGGTCCAAGCTGCTCCGCTCCTACGTGGTCGAAGCGCTGAACCGGCCCAAGCCTAAGGAGGCGGCGCCGGAAGTGGCGCGGGCGCAGGAATTTCTTACCCCGCTTCGTGGCGCAGAAAAATCAGAGAGCGAACCTGACCTCTACCGCACCACCGAAATCTCCGAGCGCGGCTATGCCCAATTCGAGCTCATCGCCCTCGGCAAATCGCCGCTTGAGCTGCACTTCAACAAGCTGCGGAAGGAATAAGGGTTCGCCTTCGGACAGACCACTACGAGGGAGATTAGAAATGCGGCCCGCAATGGATGCGGGACCGGCCGATCCGGCGTCGATGCGCGAAGAGCTGGCTCGGGCGATGGCGCCCAGGGAGAAAGCGACGCACCGGCTGGAAGTTCATCGGGTATGCTGGCCTGTCGATATGCGCCGCGTAGGACGCAAGATGCTCGGCTTCGTGGTAATGGCGATTTTTCTCGCGCCGAGCACCGCGACCGCCCAGGAGCCTGAGTACGAAAGCGAGCGGCAACTCCCGCTTGCGCCCCCCGATATGGTGCGGACCGCCGAGCACCTCCTGATCGAAAATTTCGGCCGCGAGCCATTCGAGAGGTTCGTCACGCTTCGCTCGGCACGTACCTATCCGCCTGGCAAGCTCAACGCAAGCGCTGTGCACGCCGTGAGCTTCAACTATCGCATCGAGGGCCCGGACTACCTCTTCTTCCATCCGGTATCTCTCTGGCTCGATGACGCCGACCAGGTAGTGAGTAGCTCCGGCGTGGTCAATTGCCGCGATCGGCAAATCTCATGCCCGCCTTTTCGGACTACTCGCGCGGCGGCCATTGCCATTGCCCGACGCGCCGGCTTGAAGCCAGGAAAAGAGTCCTTCTGCCTGGGCGGGGAATTCGTTCAAGGCTATTGCACGCAGCTCTACTTCCATCCGCGGTCGAAGCGATTTGTCTGGAGCGTGCGCAACAAGAGGCCACGCTGGCGTTCGTGGGAGTCGTGGCTTCCCCGGATGGAACCCAAGGGTTCGGCGATCTGCATTACTGAGCGCGGCAAAGAGGCGATCATTGACGCCAATGGCGGCGAGGTCTATGAACTGCAGCCGTGGATTGCCTTCGTCATGTATGCGCCTCATCCGTAAAGCTGTCTCCACATCAGGAGAGACTTGCTGATTGCCCGGACGAAAACTTGGCCGGCAGGCGCGCTGATTTCTGATTCTCGAATTTTGATTTTCTATTTTCTATTTTCGCCCCCGCGCCAGCGGCGAACTTGGCTCCGGTCGGGCGTCGCCGCCAGCAGCTCAGTGACGCTTTTCTGGAACGCGGGATGCCGCAGCCAGGGTGCCAGCTCCCGCAGCGGCTGCAAAACAAATCGCCGGTCGGTCATCCGGGGGTGAGGCACTTGAAGCTCGGCGGAACGAACAATCGCGTTTTCATAAAGCAGGATGTCAATGTCAATCCCCCGCGGGCCGCGCCTCACCATCCTTCGCCGGCCGAGCAGCCGTTCAATCCTCCGCAGCTCGTGCAACAACTGAAGCGGCAGCAGCGACGTTTCCGCCTCCACCACGCAGTTGAGGAACCATCCCTGCGCCGGAAAATCCACCGGCTCGGTTTGATAGAGCGAGCTGACCCGCCGCACTGCAATGCCGCTCGAGTTCATCCGGGCGATGGCCCGCTCCAGGTTCACCTGGCGGTCGCCCAGGTTCGAGCCGAGCGAAAGATAAACCGTCTTGGGATGCGTTGCGGCCATCAAATCCTCTGCTTCACACAGGCCTTTGCCATCTCAGTAATCGGTCTTGATCCGATCTGTGTTCATCAGTGTTCATCTGTGGTTGCAGTCTCTGGGATGGTGCTAGAACAAATCCGGCTGCCGCGATGGCGGGTTCAACCCAAAATGCTTGTAGGCGAGCGCGGTGGCCATGCGGCCGCGGGACGTGCGGTTCAAGAAGCCAATCTGGATCAAGAACGGCTCGTAGATCTCTTCAATGGCGTCCACTTCCTCGGCAATCGAAGCCGCCAGCGTGTTCACGCCCACCGGCCCGCCGTCATATTTCTCAATGATCGTCAGGAGCAGCTTGCGGTCCATTTCGTCAAAGCCGTAATCGTCCACTTCGAGCATTTTGAGCGCATCGCGGGCAACCTCCCCGGTGATTTTTCCGGCGGCGCGTACCTCGGCAAAATCCCGCACCCGGCGCAGCAGGCGGTTCGCCACCCGCGGCGTGCCCCGGCTGCGGCGAGAGATTTCTTCCGATCCCCCGCCATCCACCGGGATCGCCAGAATCTGTGCTGAGCGCCGCACAATCTGATCAAGGTCATCCGGCGGGTAGAAGTCCAGCCGGTGAACAATCCCGAAGCGCGAGCGCAGCGGCGCCGTGATGAGTCCGGCGCGAGTGGTGGCGCCGATGAGCGTGAAGGGTTGCAGGCGGTAGGGATGAATTCTGGCCCCCGGCCCCTGGCCGATGACCAGATCAATCCGGTATTCCTCCATCGCCGGATAGAGAATTTCTTCGATCTGCGCCTGGAGGCGATGAATCTCGTCGAGGAAGAGACACTCGCGCATCTCGAGCGCCGTCAGGATGGCGGTCAGGTCGCCTTTGCGCTCGAGCATGGGTCCCGAGCTGACCTTGATGTCAACGCCCAGCTCGTTGGCGATGATGGTGGCGAGGGTCGTTTTGCCGAGGCCGGGCGGCCCATAGAGCAAAACGTGGTCGAGCGCCTCGCCTCTCGAGCGAGTGGCCTCAATGGCGATGGAGAGAATCTCCTTGATCCGCGCGTGCCCGACAAATTCGGCGAGTGTGCGCGGCCGAATGCTCGACTCAAACTTCGAGTCATCGTTATAAGCCTGCCCGGAGACCAATCGTCGGCGGTCATCCTGAGGCTTCGGCATGGACCCGGCGCTCATGCGTTTGTACCCGCCCCTCTCGATGCCATCGGGGCTCGTGCCCGCCGCCCGGTGAGCCGTTGCAACGCTTCTCGCAAAACCGCGTCAAAGGATTTTTCGCTCGCCTCGCGCGCCGCTTCAGCCACCGCCTTCTCGACGGCTGCTTGCGGATAGCCCAGGTTGAGCAGCGCGGAAGCGACGTCGGCTTCAAAGGCGCCGCCCGATACTGCCGGGGCAGCGGCTATTCCCGTTTCGAGATGGGCCACCTTGTCGCGCAGCTCGACCACGATCCGCTCAGCCGTCTTCCGCCCGATCCCGGGTATCGCCGTCAGCCGGACCAAATCGTTGCGCCGGATGGCGGGTACGAGTTCGTCCACCGCCAGGCCGGAGAGCAACGTGATGGCCAGGTTAGGACCGATGCCGGTGACCTTCAGGAGCTGCTCAAACAGCGATTTTTCCTTGGCAGTCAGAAAACCGTAAAGCGTCAACGCATCTTCGCGGACGTGGGTGTGGATGAGGAGAGAAACTTCGCTGCGCAGCGGGCCCAGTTCCACGTAAGTCGAAAGCGGCACCTGGACGGCGTAACCAACCCCATTCACGTCCACCAGGATGCGGTTCGGCCGCTTCTCCGCCACCGTCCCGTGCAATGAGCCGATCATTTGTGCGCCATTATTGAGCAGCCCCGCCCCTGTGTCAACGCGGCGGGCAAATAGTCATTTGCTTCCAAAGAAATGCAAGCTGCCTAGTTGTCCAGAACTTCTAAGACGAGGGGCGTGTTTGGCGGCACTCTTTCTCTAAGGCAGAGAGCGTGACAATAGAGTTCTTGCGAAGGCTCGGCGGCCTTCTGGTCCTTGGGGTAGAGCAGCCGAACAGTTATGTGTCCGGCGTGAGAGTCACGCGGTTCAATCCCTTGTCCGCAGAAGCAGCAGATAGCTCCCTTTGCTTCGAGTCCCTCTTTGATCATCGCGTCCGTCTCAGCGTCAACCGAGACTCTCCTTTTGTGCCGGGAGCCAATTAAGCAGGGCCGGGACAAGAGCAAGCCACCCGCCGGAATAGGGCATGAGCATGCCGCCGACCACGAAAAGCGCCAAAAATTCCCAGCCGAGGAAGGCGGGCGTTCGCTTGCCCTGCGCTTCGAGCCAACTGACGACCTGGCCGAGGAAAATCGCCAGCACGCCGAAGCACAGCGACCAGAAAATCATCTGCCGATCCTTGTGTGGATCGATGGTATTGAAGAAGCCGTCCTGCCAGATGGCCACGAGTGCCCTCCGACCCCACCATAGAAACAACGCACAGTGAATCACTCCAATTGCCATGAGCAGCCGCCCAGCAATCCGCCCCATCTGTGCACCTCCTACTGGTTCTTGGTTGGAAGATTCTTTGGCGTCCGCCATACCGCGTTGGACTGCTTTACGTCAGCAATGAGGTAAACCGAGTCGGTCGAACCAGCATTCCACTTCCCTGAAGACTCTTCAGGTCAATAACGAAACATTGGCCGTTCACTTCATCTCCTTCGTCAAAATGTCGTGGGTGCCGACGCGACGGAGGGTGACCAAGTCCGACTCCCAGTTGAAGGTGAAGCGATAGACAATCGTAATCCGAGCTTCCCAAATGTGTTTCGTCCCTTTGATTCGTTTTGTGTGTAAAGAGGGATGGAGCGGATTCTGCTCCAGAAGAGCGAGCGCCTTGTCCGTTTGCTTCTGGATGTGCTTCGGGAGGCGTTGATAGTCCCTCCGAAAGCGATCGAAGACCCGAACTCTCACGATTTCAGGCTCGCGATAGCTTGCCGCATGCTCTTATATTCCTTGTAGCGGCCCTTGGCGAGGTCTTCATCTGCTTCCTTTTCTTTTTTCTGCCACTCCGGGGTCCAGAACCACAATTGATCACGGGGAATCAAAGCCATAGGGACAAGTTCGATCTTGTCATCCCATACGCGCAATTCAAGAACGTCACCTTCGCTCAAGCGGAGTTTGGCGAGAGCTTCCTGCGGTATGGTGAGCTGCCGCTTGGCCCCCAGCCTGACCTTTTCCTTTAGAGGTGTTCCCATAGGCTTCGAAAAATCTGACAATCGGACAATCGGATTATCCGACAAAGGGCAGGGGCTGTCAAGTTCTTGAGTCCGCCTACGAGAGCGGCCATGGCTACCGCTGGTAGCGGCCCATCAATTCGGCTTGGGCAAGGATGTGCCCTTTCATGGCCTTTTCCAATTCGGCCTTGGTCGCGCCCGGCTTGAGGTTGGTTTTGGAATCGAGCGCGTAGAGTTTGAAAAAGTAACGATGCGCGGGCCCCGATGGGGGACAGGGACCGCCGTAGCCAATCTTGCGGAAGTCGTTGCGGCCCTGGCGCGCCCTGCTCGGGAGCTCTTCCTGCTTGGGGACGCCTTCGGCTAGCTCGCGCGTGTTGGCGGGCAAGTCGTAGAGCACCCAGTGGACCCAGGTGCCGACCGGGGCGTCGGGGTCGTCCATGATCAGGGCAAAGCTATGCGTGCCGGCCGGTGGGTCCGCCCACGCGAGGGCGGGCGAAACATCGGGCCCATCGCAAGTGAACTTCTCCGGTATAGTAGCGCCGGGTTGGAAGGCGGTGCTTGTCAGTTTCAGTGCCATCGCAGGTCCTCCTTCATGCTGAGCGCGGTCGAACCATTCATGGTGAGCGAAGTCAAACCATTTCGATTTGCCGCCAGTGTGGCCTTCAGCAAAGGTCAACGCCGGGAAGAGAAGAACCAAACAGAGTCGAAAAAGAAAGGTCCAAGCCATTGGCTGCTCTCTCGTTCCAGTGAGATTATGGTAGGCGCGGATCGAAACAAGTTGCAAGCCGCTGGAGACGGCGGCGCTACTTCACATTTTCGATGAGATCGACGGTATCCACGATGCCGACAATCGCCATGTCAATGGGGGAGTTGGGCCGCTCGACGGCGGTCATGGCTGACCAGCCTTCGGTGGTGACCAGAACTTTTTCGCCGATCCCGGCTTGCACCGCATCGAGGGCGAGGATGGCCTCGCCGCGATCGCTTCCGTCGAGATTGAGCGGCTGGACAACCAGAATCTTCTGGCCCTCGTGTGAGGGTGATTTCTGGGTGGCTACCACGTCGCCGATGACTCGGCCAATTAGCATGTCTGAAGAAGCGAAATGCGAAACTCGAAAAGCGAAACTCGCTCTTCCAACCTCAAGCCTCTAGCTTCCAACCTCCGGTATCTGGACCGTGTCCACGATGCCTACAATCGTCGCTTCCGTCGGCACTTCTTCCGGCCAGGCATAGGTCGCCTCGCGCCCGCGACACCAATAGACCAGCTCACCCGCGCCGGCGCCGACTGCATCCAGGGCAATCACCGGCTTGCCGCGGTCTTTGCCGTCTTTCCCCACCGGCTGCACCACAAGAATCTTCTTCCCCTCAAGCGAGGCGTTCTTCATCGTGCAGACCACGTTGCCGATTACGCGACCAAGCATCATGATCGAAACTCGAAAACCGTAAAAACTCCCGCCTCTAGAGAGGGGTGGCGCAATCGCTCGGCAAGGGCAAATTGTGCTTCTTGAGGCTGGCCATGTAGCCCTCAATGGCATCGCGGATATTAGCCAGAGCCTCTTCGCGAGTTTCTCCTTGCGAGTGGCAACCCGGAAGGCTCGGGCAGCTCACCACAAATCCCCCTGCCTCCAGGTCGGGCTCTAGGATGACCCGGTACTTCAATTTATCACTCTCCGTTGGCGAGTTGCGCGAACCGAAGAAACCACGCCTCTAAAGCGGCTGGCTGGACTCTGCGTTTTCAGTGTCTCTACAGTAAATCTTGTGCCTTTCGCTTCTCACTGATTTCCTTTTCGTCGTGTACTTCCTTTGCTTCCTCTGCTTCCTTTACTTCTTCCTTGCGGCTGCCAGTTCGGCTTCGTGCTGCGCGTCGAGCTGGACGGTATCCACGATGCCGACAATCGCCGCATCCACCGGCCGGTCTTTGCATTCGGCGGCCATGCGCGCTGAACTGCCCTGCACGATCAGCACCGTCTCGCGAAAGCCCGCGTCCACCGTATCCACCGCGACGAGGTATCCGGCCTCATCCGCGCCCTCCGGCGAGATGGGCTTCACGACCAGCAGCTTCTTCCCCTCAAGCCGCGGGTCTTTCCGCGTCGCGACGACGGTGCCGACGATGCGTGCTAAAAGCATGATGGAAAATCGAAAAGCGAAATTCGAAACTCGTGCCCTGCTTGAAATTCGTCCCTTGCTCGCCTTACCCGGAGTGAGGCGGCGAAGCAACTGCCGAGCGACAGCCGGAAGACTGTGGCCACGCGCTGTATCGTCCGATTGGCCCGGGCGCTACTTCGCTGCTGCCAGCGCCGACTTGCCGATCGGCAGCACATCTTCGAGCGACCCGTGCGGCCGCGGGATGACGTGCACGGCAATCAGCTCGCCCACTCGCCGAGCGGCAGCCGCGCCGGCATCGGTGGCGGCCTTCACCGCCGCCACGTCGCCGCGCACGAGCGCGGTCACGTAGCCCGAACCGATCTTCTCCCAGCCGACCAGCGTGACCTTGGCTGCCTTGACCATGGCGTCGGAGGCTTCAATCATCGCCACCAGCCCGCGGGTTTCGATCATTCCTAGTGCTTCACCCATTCTGATCCTCCCGTCCTATCGCTGCCTGCACCTTGCATCCCCAGGGTTCGCCTCCTCCCGAAACTTCGGGAGGATTAGCGGCGATGCAGCTCGCGCATCGCCTCGTCAATCAACCGTTCCAGCTCTTGCGGGGTAAGAGAAAACCTGGCACCTTCGCCGCCGGCCGGTAGGCCGCAGGCGCAGCCCGCGCCGTGCTGGTGCATGGCCCCGCCATAGCTTTCCTCGCGCCTCGCCGCCGGAACAGGTCGTCCCGAAGCTTCGGGAGCGGGTTCTTCACGGCGGGCTTCAGCCGTCACCGGGCACTCGGCACTGATCGGCGCCGCCGTCTCAATTCCGTACCGGCGCCGCGCTTCGAGCAATTTTTCCACATCTGTGCTGGAAAGCAACACCTCTCTTCCCAAAAGTTCGGTCACGAGCGAAACCCGGGCAAAGTGCTCCACCGTCTCCATGCGGAAATAGGCCATCCGCAAATCTTCGCCGTACGTTACCACGCCATGATTGGCCATCAAGATGGCATCGTAGCGGGCCACCAGCGGTTCGAGCGCCCGCGTCAGTTCGGGCGTGCCGGGAGTGCCGTACTGCGCCACCGGAATGCACCCCAGCGCCAGCACCACCTCCGAGATGAGCGCCTTGCTGAGGGGAAGATTGGCGGCAGCGTACCCGGTTGCCACCGGCGGATGCGCATGGCAGATCGCATTCACATCGGGGCGGCGTTTGTAAATCAGCAGGTGCATGGCGATTTCCGACGAAGCTGCCTTGCGGCCGGAGATCTTCTTGCCCTGGTAGTCCACAATGGCCAGGTCGTCCGGTTCCATCATGCCCTTGGAAGCAGCGGTGGGACTGGTGAGGATGCGCTGGTTATCGAGACGCACCGTGATGTTGCCGTCGGTCGCGGCCACGTAGCCGCGCTGGTGAATCCACCGCCCGACGTTGCAGATATCGGCCCGGTGCTCGTCGTCACTCTTCAAGCCGCCGGGAGTGATCGTGTCAGACCGGGTGGTCATCTGCTCCCATCGGTCAGTGGCTTTTTCCTACATTTGTAGTGTAAACGCTGGCCGTAAGCCACCGCAAAAAGACGCCTTATCGTAGCGAACCGCTTCGCGGTTGTAAATGAAAAACCCTAGGCGGCTTTACCACGGCCCGGGCGGGGGATGAATGTCGGGCGGGGCGGGTCAACGTCAGGGTCGGCCGGGAGGGGCGAATGGTTCGGCTGGGAGGCTGGCACCGCCGCGGCGGGCCTTCCGGCGAACGGCATCGAGCGGCCCTTGGCCGACCACGGAGAGGGAGCTTCAGGCGTAGATTCCGCGCAGCTTGAGGGCAAAGGCCACTCGATCGATGGCCAGCATGTAGGCCGCGATGCGGTTAGTTACCTTGTGGATTTCGGCGTAGCGCACGACGTCATCGAAGCTGTGGACCATGATCTCTTCCAGCCGGTGATTGACGAGCTGCTCATTCCAGAAATAGCCCTGGCGGTCCTGCACCCACTCGAAGTAGCTCACCGTTACCCCGCCGGCGTTGGCGAGGATATCGGGGATGAGGAAGACGCCCTTTCGCTCGAGGATGTCGTCGGCGGGCGCGGTGGTGGGGCCATTGGCTGCCTCACAGAGGATCTTCGCTTGGACGCGGTTGGCATTCTTGGAAGTAATCTGATTTTCGACGGCTGCGGGCATCAGGACATCGCAGTCGAGGAAGAGGATCTCGCTGCGATCCACCGGCTGGCCCTCTTTGAAGTCTTTGACGAATCGTCCATGGGAGGTCAGGTCGAGGAGTTTGGGCACGTCCAGACCTTTTTCATGATAGATGCCGCCGCTGACGTCGGCGATGCCGACGATCTTGTAGCCGGCCTCGTGCATCAGCTTGGCGGCCATCGAGCCGACGTTGCCAAAGCCCTGAATGATCACGCGGGTTTCCGGCCGTTTGCGCTTGAATTTCTCCAGTGCCTTGTCGCAGACGATCATGCAACCGCGCCCGGTCGCTTCATGGCGGCCGCGCGAGCCGCCGAGGTCGAGTGGCTTGCCCGTTACCACCGCGGTAACGGTATGGCGCACATGCATCGAGTAAGTATCCATCACCCAGGCCATGGTCTGCTCGTTGGTGCCCAGGTCGGGGGCGGGGACGTCCCGCTCCGGGCCCAGGTAGTCGAGCAATTCGGCGGTGTAACGCCGGGTGATGCGTTCGAGCTCTCCGGTGGACAGCTTGGCCGGGTCGCAGATAACGCCGCCTTTGGCGCCGCCAAAAGGGATGTTGACCACCGCGCATTTCCAGGTCATCCAGCTTGCCAGCGCTCGCACTTCGTCGAGCGTAACGTCCGGGGCGTAGCGGATGCCGCCCTTCCCCGGCCCGCGGACGACCGAATGTTGCACCCGATAACCGATAAAGATTTGAAGCTCACCCTTATCCATCGCCACCGGAATGTAGAGGGTAATCTCCTTGTTGGGGTGGCGCAGGACGCGCACCAGCCCTTCGTCGAGACCGAGCTTGGCGGCAGCCACGTCGAAGCGCGCCGCCATGGCCTCATACATTTGGAATTCTCTTTCGGGCGGCACAGCAACCATGAATCCTCCTGATGCCAGAAGTTGAAGAATTTTGAACTTGCGGTCTCCCCTGCCGAACCATCGGGATTCGGGCTTGCCCGCATTCGGGATGTGCGCGGACGGAAATGCAGCGCAGAAGTATAGGAGATGCGCCCCGTGCCTTCAAGGGGCGGCCTTGGCAGGTGTTGAACCGCCGGGAAGCGGAAACAGGAAGACGCCTCGTCCGGCTGAGACGACGATCACTCGATCTGGCTCGATGAGCAGATCATCAATCTTGATGGGTGCGCCCCCGGGATCGACCGCCTGCCATTCGCCCAAACTGCGTCCTTCGCGGTCAACGTGCAAGAGCGACGAGCCGGCGCCGACCCACAGCTCCTCGGTTTGGGGGTTCACGGCGAGAGCGGTCAGCACGTCGCGCGCGGTCATGGCTGCCGCTCGCTGGATGGCGCGTTCGGTCTTGGTGACGCGGGGAGGCGGCTCGCCGGGGCGAGCCGGAAAGAGTTCTTTCGGCGGTGGGGGTTGGGGTCGAGGCAGACTCTGCCCCACAAGCTCGAATTCCGCTACCAGATGACCCAGGGGCGAGTATTTGTGGATGGTCGGCCTTGGCAGGTGGCGAAAGAGATAGTAGATGTGCCCGGCTCGGTCTCGCCTTATAAGACCAATGTTGAAAGTCCTTTGCACGTCGGCCCGGCCGGCAAACTCCTGAAGCGCGCCAAATTCGCCGATGACCTTGCCGGCCGAATCCACTCTGGAGACGAGAACCCGCGCCTGGGCGCTCGACACGAAGAGCTCTCCCTCAGCCGTCGCCGCCACCGAGATGGGTTGAGGAAAGGGAATCGCCTGCTGCAGTTCACCGGAAGGAGAAAGAATTTTGACGGCCTGGGCGCCACGGTCAGCAACATAAATCTTTCCGTCATCGCCGACCGTGAAGTCCTCGGCAAAGCTCAAAGTGTCTTGACCCCTTTGGGGAACGTACTTGCCCAGCCATTTCAGGTTCCCGTCAAAGACGAAAAGGGTTGCCGGGCGCGATTGCAGGACCAGGTAGCGCCCGGCTGCGTCCCTCCGCACCGCGCTCACCCGGGATCCCGCTTCGAGAAAGATCGGTTGTGTAGCTTTCCAGTCGGCGAGCTGTGCCGGTGCCAGCGAAGATAGGAAAGCCAGGAGAATTGAAACCAGCCCCATCACGCGTCGCATCGGTACCTTTGGATATTACAATGTGTCTCGGCGGTGGCGTCAACGGCTCGCCCCGGCGACGGTTTCAAGATGCTCTGACCATTAAATAGATCGAAATGCGAAACTCGAAAATCGGCCAATTGCATGCTTTCAGTACCGATTTTCGAATTTCGGTCTTTACGTCGGTCAGGCTAGTCGATGCGATAGCATAGTCGGGCGACGGAGAGGGCCCGGCCGGTAGCCGGGTTGGCCTCGACCAGCAAGGCGTTCATCCGGACGTCACCCTCGGCCGGGTCAAAGCGCACCGGGAGCTGCGTTCGTAGCCGCTGTAACACGCCTTCTTTGCGCATGCCAATGATCGAATCGTGGGGACCGGTCATGCCGACATCGGTTTGATAGGCGGTGCCTTGGGGCAGGATGCGTTCATCGGCGGTGGCGACGTGGGTGTGCGTTCCGATGACCACGGTTGCCTTGCCGTCCAGATACCAACCCATCGCTTGCTTCTCGCTGGTGGCCTCGCCGTGCATGTCCACGACGATGATTTTGGTGGAAGCGGGAATGCGCGCCAGTTCCCGATCGGCCGCTTCAAAGGGGCAATCGATGGTCGGCATAAATACGCGGCCTTGCAGGTTGAGCACGGCAACATCGGTGCCCGCTTTCGTCTGGCCCTGATAAAGGCCGACGCCGGGGGCAAGCGAGGGGTAGTTGGCGGGACGAAGCAGCCGCGGCTGATGAGCCATGTAGTCGAGGATCTCTTTGCGGTCCCAGATGTGGTTGCCCGAGGTGAGCACGTCAATGCCGCAGGCGAGCAGCTCTTCCACCAGCCGCGGAGTGATGCCGAAGCCCGAGGCGGCGTTTTCGCAGTTGGCAATCACCAACTCGATGGCTTGCTGCCCCAGAATATCCGGCAGGCGATCCTTGACGATCTGTCGCCCGGCGGAACCACAAATGTCGCCGATGAAGAGAATCTTCAACCGAGTGACCGGGAATCGGCAACCGGCGATCCGTGGCCGCCGATCTTGGGATGCCCGACGATTAAAAAGAAAGGAGCCAGCCGCGGCCGCCGTGAGGCACTAGATCCTGAACCCGTTGGATACGGGGGGCACCCAGCGCCCGCCTTCAGGCTTCCCCCGCCGAGCCCGTAGTCGGGCGAAGCGCGGGCATGCTCACCGGCGGGACGACCGGGCACCCTTAGGATCAGTGTTGGCTCAGCGAATCGTCGTGCCAGGCACGCACGTCGCAGCCAGACTCCAGACTTTCATTCTATTCCTTGGGCGGCCACGGTCAATAGCCGATTCGTACTGGCTTTGGAAGCTGGCAGGCCCCGATAAAACGGGGCAAGCAAGAACACCGGAGCGGACATTGGACACCGGGGAATGCTGGCGGATGCCGGATGCCGGGCGAAAAATTTCGCCGGCTAACGGACCACGGGCGCGCGACGCTTCAAGCCGTTTGCTTGAGCGCGGAATCAATCAACTCCAGGCAGCGAACTGCGCGACGGCGCAGCTCTTCATTGGTTTCGCCGGGACGGCCACGCTGGGAATGGAGCTCGTCGGCAATGTGCAGCGCCGCCAGTACGGCCAGGCGAAGCGAATCAATGGTGCGGGTGGCTTCGGAAATTTCGCGCATCCTCGCGTCCACGTAAGCCGCCAGTTCGCGAACGTACTCCTCGTCTTCAATGCCCCGAAGGTTGTAGGTCTGGTCGTAGATCTCTACGCGAATACTCTTTGGTTCCGGCATGGCGAGAACCTCGCAAACCGGGAGCCATTATGAGCAGGCCTGATGTTCCAGGCAATGGGATTCGCTAGCCGCATCCGGCGACCGGTGCCCGGACTCTTATTGTGACCGGCTCAGGGCATCCATTTGCCCGATTAATTTTTCAACGCGGGCGCGGACTTCTTCCCGCTCCCGTCGGAGAAGGGTGAGTTCCCGTTCGAGGTGTTGAATTTCTTCCAGGCGCTGGCGAAGCTCCCCGCGCAGCCGTTCCATTTCTTCTCCGGCGCCGCGGCGAGCCGCTTCTGCTTTTTTCCACCGCTCAACCAGCTCGATGATCTTCGTTTCGAGCTGGCCGAACTCGTCCCGTTTTTCCTGCGCTTGCGCCATGGAGAACACCGCGGAAGGCCGAAGCCTTCCTCAGCCGATGCAGTGAAAAAAATTAATGGCGAATCTTTGCTTCGAGCGCGGCCTCAAGCGCCTGGACAACCCGCTCACAGTATTCGTTGATCCGGTCTTCCGTCAGGGTCGCCTCGGCCGACTGAAACGTAAGCCGGAGCAACAGGCTAAAGTGGCCCTCCGGCACTTGCCTGCCACGAAAAATGTCCACCGGCTCGATCCCCGCCAATTCGCTGATGCCCAACCGGCGCACCCCCTCCGCCACCGCGCCAAAGCTTGTGCCCTCGCGCAAAATCAGGGAAAAATCGCGTTCGACTGCCGGAAAACGCGAGAGCGGCTGATAGCGAAGAGCGCGCAGCGGGATACTGTAAAGCGCTTCCAGGTCCAGTTCAGCGAGAAACACCTCCTGCCGCAACTTCGAAGCTTCCGCCACGCGAGGAGCAAGTTGTCCCAGCGCGCCCAGGCGCTGCCCGCCTGCCTCGATTTGCGCCGATCTTCCCGGGTGGAAGAAAGGCGCGTCCCGTACCGGCGCCCAGGCAATCGTCCCCGTCTCAAACCGGCTGAGCACGGACTCGACCGCGCCCTTGAGATCGGCAAATTCGTATGGGCGGGCCGGCTCCTGAACATTTTTTTCGCGGACCTGGCCGGTGGCGCCGAGGCTGAGTACCCAGGTCTCCTTCGGCTGCGCTCCTTCACCGAGATATCGCTTGCCGCTTTCGTATAGGCGGAGGTTTTTCTGGCCGCGGTTCAGGTTCCATGCGAGCGCACGAATCATGCTCGGCAGGCCGGAGGTGCGCAGTTCGGATGCATCCTCAGCGATCGGGTTGGCCAGGAGCACCGGGCGAAGCGCGGAGAAGCGCGCGTTGTCCTCGGTGCTTTCGAGAGGAATCGAGATAATTTCATCGTAGCCGAGCCCGTGAAGGGTTTCGCCGATTCGCTCCTCCTTGGCAGCCTGAGCCAGCCGGGCGGCTGCGACCTTGGCTGGCGGCAGCCGGGAAGGGAACTTTTCGAAACCGTGATGCCGCGCGACCTCTTCCATGAGGTCAATCTCTCGCGTCACGTCGAGCCGCCATGGCGGAAGCGAACATTGCCAGTTGCCCGGTGATATTCTCTTCGGCGCAAAGCCGAGCGCCCCCAGGATGCGCTCGATCGCTTCGTCGGCCACGTCCTGCCCCATTACCCGCAGCAGTTCGCGGCGGGTGAAGTTTACGTTCGGCCTCGGCTTTTTGGCTGGGTAGCAATCCACAGCTCCGGCCAGGAGCTCGCCGCCGGCCAGTTCTTGAATCAGTTGCGCGCAACGCTCGGCCGCCACCCCCGCCCGCTCGACGTCCGCGCCGCGCTCGAACCGCACCGAGGCTTCCGTGCGAAGGCCGAGCGATTTGGCAGTGCGCCGGATCGAAATGGGATCAAACCAGGCCGATTCCAACAAAACGTTTTTGCTGCGGAAAGAGATTTCGGTGGCCTCGCCGCCCATCACCCCGGCCAGCGCCGCAGGAAGGCGCGCATCGGCGATGACCAGATTGTCTCGGGTGAGCGTGCGCTCTTCACCGTCCAGGGTGCGAATTTTTTCGCCCGGCTTTGCCCGCCGGACCACAATACGTTGCTCGGCAAGCGTGTCCATGTCAAAGGCGTGAAGCGGATGGCCGAGCTCGGCGAGCACATAGTTGGTCGCGTCCACCACATTGTTGATGGACTGGAAACCGAATGCCTCGAGGCGCTTCTTGAGCCAGTCGGGCGACGGCGCGACTTTGACGCCGCGGATGACCCGCGCCACGTACCGGCAGCAAAGATCAGGGTCGGCGATTTCCACTCGGGTCACGGACGCGGCGGCCGTGGCGCTCTCTTTCGGCCTGGTGGCAAGCCCCGATCCAATCGCGTCAAGCGGCTTGAGCGGCTTGGAATAGAGCGTGGCAATCTCCCGGGCCAGACCGTAGTGACTGAGGCAATCCGGCCGGTTGGTGGTGAGATCGAGTTCGAGAATGACTTCTCCGGCCTCCTCCGTCACCCCGTCCACGGCAAGTCCCGCCATGGTCAGATCATTCCCGAGTTGCTTCGGCGCAACGGGAATTTCGACAAATTCTCTAAGCCAGGAAAGAAGCGCCTTCATCGGGGAAACTCAGAGATGAAACCACAGATGAACGCTGATGAACACAGATTATTCTTAGCCCGCCTGCGATTTGCGCCTTTCTTCATCAGTGTTTATCTGTGTTCATCTGTGGTTGCAACTATCGAAACTGCCGCAACAATCGCACATCGTTCTGAAAGAACAATTGAATGTCGTTGATGCCGTATTTGAGCATGGCAAAGCGTTCGACGCCGATGCCAAAAGCGAAGCCGTTGAGAGCGGCTCCGTCGTAGTTCACGAAGCCATAGACTGCCGGGTCCACCATGCCGGCGCCGAAGAGCTCGATCCAGCCGGAAAACTTGCAGATGCGGCAGCCTTGGCCCTGGCAGAAGATGCAGGAGCCGTCCACCTCGGCGCTCGGCTCGGTGAAAGGAAAATAGCTCGGGCGGAAGCGCGTCTTGACGGCCGGGCCGAAAAACGATTGCACAAAATATTCAATCGTGCCCTTGAAGTCGCAGAAGGTCAGGCCGGTATCGACCGCCAGGCCCTCGACCTGATGGAACATGAAGGAGTGGGTGGAATCGGGATTATCGTGGCGATAGACCTTCCCCGGGACGATGATGCGCACCGGCGGCGAATGCTTCTCCATCCAGCGCACCTGGACGGGCGAGGTGTGCGTCCGCAGCAGGAAGCTTCCCGGCGCGAGCCCCGGCCAATCGAGATAGAACGTGTCCATCACGTCCCGCGCCGGATGGTGCTCCGGGATGTTGAGCGCCTCAAAGTTGTAGTAAGGCGTCTCCATCTCCGGCCCTTCGGCAACCTGATAGCCCAGCGAGAGAAAGATTTCTTCCATCTCCTCGAGCGTTTGCCGGACGATGTGCTTGACACCGGGCGCTGGCGCAATGCCGGGCAGGGTGATGTCCACGCGCTCGCGCTCCGCCGCCGCCCGCTCGCCGCTACGCTCGATGGCGGCGCGGCGCTCCTCGAGCAGCGCTTCGACGTGCGCCTTGAGCTCGTTCAACGACTGGCCGACCGCCCGCTTCAGTTCCGGCGACGCGGGCTTCAGCCAGTTCTCGGTGATCTTCGTGATCACACCGGACTTCCGCCCGAGCCAGAAGTGGCGCATCGAGCTCCATCCGGCTTCGTCCAAGTCGCGGGCGGCTTGGCCGTCAAACCGCGCGCGCACTTCGGCGAAAAGGGGGGCAACTTGAACGGCACGGGTGATGCCGAGTTGTGCGAGCGTCTGGGCGACGCTGTCGGTTTTAGTCGTCATTGGCTGCTCAAAAAACCAAAGATTACACCAAGGCTCCCGAAAAAGTGTACTGAGCGCACCCGGCGAGAGCGCCAGCCGGGCACGGCTTTGTCCTTCTGAGCCCCGACTTCGTCGGGGCGAAGAATCTCACGCTGAGATGCTTCGGTCCGCTCAGCATGACAAACCCCGGAACGTCACCCATAGCGTTGCGCCTTGGTTCTGTCTGCCCGCTGGCCGCGACCGCGCCATGTTACACCACGACCGCGATAAACTTTCAATGGGAATGTGTAAGGAGTGTCGGGCTTCAGCCCGACATGCATATCGGGATGAATCCCGATACTCCTTCGTCTTATGCGGATGCGGGTGTCCCGCCGGGGGCGGGACCGAGTGCCTGCTTGGCGGCGGCAGCAAGCTGGCCAAAGGCGGCGGAATCGGTCGCTGCCAGGTCGGCAAGCACCTTCCGATCCAGTTCCACTCCGGCGGTCTTAAGGCCGTGGATGAACTGGCTGTAGCTCAGGCCTTCGTTGCGGGCGGCCGCGCCAATGCGTGCGATCCAGAGGCGGCGAAAATCGCGCTTGCGGTTGCGCCGGTCGCGATAGCCGAAGCGCAGCGCCCGGTTCACGGCTTCCTTGGCCGAACGATAAAGCTTCGACTTGGTCAGGAAATAGCCTTTGGCAGCCTTGAGAATCTTCTTGCGGCGATACCGCCGCTTGGTTCCACGTTTTACGCGAGGCACAACCTTCTCCTTGACCGCGCTACGATTTAGCCAGATAGGGCAACATCCGCCTGATGCGGCCGACGTCGGAGGGATCCACGATGACGGTGCCGCCGAGTTGGCGCATGCGCTTCGAGGGTTTGCCCGTCAGCAGATGCCGCTTGAAGGCGCGAGCGCGTCGGATTTTGCCCGTGGCGGTGCGGCGAAAACGCTTGGCCGCGCCGCGATGCGTCTTGAGTTTATGCTTCGCCACCTGATCCCCCTTGCCCCCCCGATGCCTTGGGAGCAGCCTGTCCACTCCCACCGGGCGCCGGTTTGCCTGGAGCCTGGCTCGACGGTGGCTGGGCCGCCGCGGCGGGCTTGGCGGGCTGCTGCGGCGGAGCCGAGCCGGAAGTTTTTTTGGGCGCCAGAATCACGCTAAACAGGTTTTGCTCGAGCCGCGGCGGGACTTCCACCATCGCGTGCTGGCTCACCTCTTCGATCAGCCGCTTCAGCTTCCCGCGGCCCATCTCCTGGTGGGCCATTTCCCGGCCGCGGAACACGATGATCGCCCGCACCTTGTCGCCTTCGGATAAGAACCGAATGATATGGTTCTTCTTGAAGTTGTAATCGTGTTCGTCGGTTGCCGGGCGAAACTTCACCTCTTTGATGTGCACCGTCTTCTGGTGCTTGCGCGCCTCGTGCGCTTTTTTGTTCTGCTGATAAAGGAACCGCCCGTAGTCCATGATCTTGCAAACGGGCGGAACGACGGTGGGAGAGATCTCCACCAGGTCGAGGCCCTTTTCCCGGGCGATCTTCAACGCTTCCCAGGGCGGCATGACGCCGAGCTGCTTGCCCTCGTCGTCAATCACCCGCACTTCGCGCACCCGGATGCGCTCATTCACCCTTGTTGAACGGTCAGCTATGTTTGGCCTCCGGTCGAGTCTATCGTCGCCTGATCGTCGGACACAATCGTCATTTGAATAGCACCGTAAAAGGAAAACCCTGGACCAGCGGACGGTCGGCAATTAGAGGTGGCCATTGCCGGGTGCAAACGGCCACCGACAAAACGCAAGTATAACACAGGATTTCGTGAAATCGGGGCAGCCGAAAAGAGGACTGGACAGGCATTCCTCCTCATAAGGTAGGCGCCTTTGTCCGGATAAGTTCTTGGATTTGCTTGACAAATGCGGCCAGGGGTTGCGGCCCCAGGTCGCCTTTCGAGCGGTGGCGGACGGCGACCGTGCCGGCTTCGGCTTCTTTGGCGCCGCAGACCAGCATGTAGGGGATTTTCTGCAACTGGGCGTCGCGGATCTTCGCCTGGAGTTTTTCGTTGCGGTCGTTCAACTCGACGCGCATGCCTTCCGCCTTGAGCTTTGCGGCCACCTGCCTGGCGTAATCGAGATTTTTTTCGCTCACCGGCAGGACGGCCACCTGGACGGGCGCGAGCCACACCGGAAACGCTCCGGCGTAGTGTTCGATGAGAATCCCAAAGAAGCGCTCGACCGAGCCCCACAGCGCGCGGTGCACCATCAGCGGTTGATGGCGGCCGCCGTCTTCGCCGACGTATTCGAGGGCGAAGCGCGCCGGCAGGTTGAAATCAAACTGCACGGTGGTGAGCTGCCAGGGCCGGCCGATGGCGTCAATCAGCTTGACGTCGATCTTCGGGCCGTAGAAAACGGCTTCGCCCTCCATCTGCTTGAACGGTATCTTCATCCTCTCCAGGGTGTTCACCAGCGCGCCCTCGGCCCGCTGCCAGTCTTCCACCGTTCCAGCGTAACTCTCCGGATGCGCGGGGTCATGGACGGAGAGGTCAACTTCGAAGCGCTCGAAACCGAACGTGCGGAGCGCGGCGAAGGCGAAGTCCACGCAGGCTTCGACTTCGCCTTCGATCTGGTCGGGGGTGCAGAAGATGTGGGCGTCGTCCTGGGTGAAGCCGCGGACGCGCAGCAAGCCGTGGAGCACGCCGGAGCGTTCGTAGCGATAGACGGTGCCGAGCTCGGCCAGCCGCATGGGCAGGTCGCGGTAACTGCGCAGCCGCGACTTGTAGATGAGGATGTGCCCGGGGCAGTTCATCGGCTTGAGCTGGTAGTCGGCTTTCTCCACCTCGATCGGGCTGAACATACTCTCCCGGTAGAAATTGGTGTGCCCGCTGGTCTTCCACAGGTCGAGCCGCATCACGTGCGGGGTGAAGACCAACTGGTAGCCGCGTTGCAACAGCTCGTCGCGCAGCCAGTCTTCCATCAACTTGCGGACCAACCCGCCCTTCGGGTGCCAGAAGATCAGCCCCGGCCCGGCTTCTTCCTGGATGCTGAACAGGTCGAGTTCAGGACCCAGTTTGCGATGGTCGCGCTTCTTCGCCTCCTCGAGCTTGCGCAGGTAGTCGTCCAGCTCCGCCTGGGTGTAAAAGGCGGCGCCGTAGATGCGTTGCATCTGGGCGTTGCCCTCTTTGCCTTTCCAGTAGGCGCCGGCCACGCTCAGAAGTTTGAAGGCTTTAATGTGGCCGGTTGAGGGAACGTGCGGGCCGCGGCAGAAATCGTTGAACTTCCCCAAAATGTAGGCGGAGAAAACCGGCTCGGCTTTTTCCTCGACCAGCTCGCATTTGAATTTCTGCCCGAGCTGAGCGTAGATCTTCAGACCTTCTTCCTTCGGAAAAAATTTCCGTTCATAGGGAATGTCAGCCGCGACCAGCTCGCGCATCTTGGATTCAATCTTGGCGAGGTCTTCCTCGGTGAACGGCTGCTCGCGGTAGAAATCGTAAAAGAAACCATTCTCGGTCGGCGGGCCGATGCCCATCTCGACACCCGGATAAAGTTCGAGCACCGCCGCCGCCAGCAGATGGGCGCTCGAATGGCGATAGACCTCGAGGGCTTCAGGGTCGGGCGGCGCCAGGATTTTGAGCGCACAGTCGGCCTCGAGCGGTTGCCGCAGGTCAATGAAGCTGCCGTTCGCCCGCGCTACGATCGCCTCGCGAGCAAGCTCGGCGCTCACCTGGCCGGCGATCTCCCCCGGCGTGATCCCCCGCGGAAACTCACGCACCGTGCCGTCCGGCAGAGTGACACGGACCCTTTCGGGTTTTGCTGAAACGCTCATGGCCGATAAAGTAAAAAAATCATGCTAACGAAATTCCATGCGGGGGTCAACCAAGACAGGAGAGCAATCCGAGTTCCGTCAGACGCGGCTTGCGAGGTGCTGGTTGTTAATAGCCGAAAATCGACAAACGAAATTCGAAACTTGTTCAGACCTTGCGATTTTCGTTTTTCGAATTTCGATTTTCGCTTTACTTCTTCAGCCGGCTGCAGATCATCATGGCGCCGGTGGGATCAACGGCGCTGTTGCCTTCCTCGATGTGGACAATCTTCCCGGTCTTGTCCAGGACGAAGGTGGCGCGGCGGGCCACACTCCACTCTTCGTTCAAGAGCCCGTATTCCTTGGTGACCTTGCGGGTCATGTCGCTCAAAAGCGGAAAGCGGACGCCGATGTCTTCGGCAAATCGTTGATTGGCAAAGGGGCTATCCACGCTGATCCCGATGACCTGGGAATCGGTGGCTTCAAATTTGGCGATATCAGCCTGATACGCCTTCAGTTCTTTTGTTCACCCCCCGGTGAAGGCAAGAACGTAGAAGGCTAAAACCACGTTCTTCTTAGCGCGGAAGTCGCTCAGCTTGACGGGTTGGTTGTTCTGGTCGCGCAAGGAGAAATCGGGAGCCGCGTCGCCCACCTTCAAATGGGTGGAGGGCGGGGCGGGCTGGCCTAGAGGCTGTTGCGCGACGGCCACGACAGTCGTTCCTGCCAGAGCGAGCATGCTCAGAGTCGTCAATCGGCGCAGCATCGGTAGTTACTCCTTTGGGGTCAATGAGAGAGTTTACTTGCAGTGGTTGCCCGAATAAAGAGAAATTTTCCCTGGGGTGCCCCATCCGGCGTTTACCCCGATTCAATCGGGACGAAGCAAAGGGTGGGGGGCTTCTCTTCTAAGCTGCGCTTTGGAGCCGAAAGAGCGGTTTGAGGCCAGCCGAGCGAGTTTTGAGCGTTTCTCGCTCGACGTCCGTGACCGGCTGAAACTTCGCCGCTACCTCCATGGCCAGGCGGAAGAGTCTTTCGTCGCCGGGCGGCACAGCGGCGGTGACCGCTTCCGAGAGGGTGAATCGCAAGGCCAGCGTCGCCTCTTCGGGCACGCCCGCGGGCTGATACCAGCATTTGGGATAGGGTTTCTTCTTGAGTCCCTCCGGCCAGCTTGTCTTCGCCATGGCCTTCAGCGCCAGACACCCCATGCTTTTCGAGCGCGCCCGTTCGAGCACCTGTGGGCCAAAATTCGCCTGGTAGTAAAGCACCCAGTTGAAGGGGAAGAGAAGCGTGTCGAAAGGAAAGCGATCCATGGCTGCCAGGGCGGTTTCAACCGAGTGGGCCGAAAAGCCGATGAAACGGATCTTTCCTGCCTGGCGCGCCTCAAGGAACGTCTCCATCGCGCCCCCGGGGGCAAGCGCCCGATCCAGGTCTTCCATCTTGGTCAGCGCATGGAGCTGATAGAGCTCAAAATAATCGGTGCGCAGCCGCTTGAGCGATTGATCGAGTTCCGCCCTAGCTGCGGCTTTGTCCCGTTTGAGCGTCTTGCCGGCCAGGAAGGCGTTCTTCCGATAGGGCACAAGCGCTGGCCCCAGCCGCTCCTCGGCATTGCCATAGCTGGGGGCGACGTCGAAATAGTTGATGCCGCGGTCGAAGGCTTCCGCCACGATCCGATTGGCAAAGGATTGCTCCGTATCCATCACCAGCACGCCGCCAACGCCGATGATGGATAGCTGCTCGCCGGTTTTGCCCAGCGGGCGCCTGGGGATTGCTCTGCCGGGAGAGGCGGGAGATGAATGCCGGGCGTGGGCGTTCGCGGGCAGAATCCCCGCGCCTCTGGTTGCCGCGAGGCCCGCCGCCACGGCGCTTTTTCGTAAGAACTCTCTTCGCTTCATGCTTCGAGCGTCGGTCCGCAAAGAAGATACTTTTCGCCTCTCTTCTAGCATTCCTGCGACCGAGCGTCAATCGGAACCCGGCCTGTGGCGACGGGGCCGGATTCTAAGAGGAAGAAAATAGAAAAGAGAAAATAGAAATTGGGCGCCCTGTTTTCTGATTTCTCTTTTCTAATTTCTATGCACGGTTGCTAATCGAACTTGACCGTTACGTCGGCGCGCTCTTCGGCGGCGGCCTGGAAGAGCGGCCGGGGTTGGTAGCTGAGCAGGCGAGCGACGAAGAGATCGGGCAATTGGGCGATGCGGATGTTGAAGGTGTTGCTCGAATCGTTGAAGAATTCGCGCCGGTCGGCAACTTGCGTCTCCAGTTCCGAGATGCGGCCCTGGAGCTGCATGAAGTTGTTGTTGGCCTTGAGTTCGGGATAATTTTCGGCGACGGCAAAGAGCGTCTTGAGCGCGGCGGAAACCTGGTTGGCCGCGTCGATCTTCTCGCCGGTTGTGGTCGCGCTCATAAAAGAGGTGCGAGCGGCGGTGATCTTTTGGAACGTCTCCTGCTCGTACTTCATGTAGCCCTTGCAGGTCTCGATGAGTTTCGGCAGCTCGTCGTGCCGCTGGCGGAGCAGGACATCAATGTTCGACCAAGATTTGTCAATGTCGTTCCTGAGTTGAACCAGGTGGTTGTAAACCGAGACGAAGTACAGCACCAGGCCCACACCCACGAAGAAGATGATCGCCAGGAAAATTAGAGTCATCGTCGCTCCTTAGAAAGGTGCTGAAAAAGTGGGTGTTGTGTCATTCCGAGCGGAGCGAGGAATCTGCTTGCGGCTTCTCCCGCACTGAGAAGAAAGCAGATTCCTCGGGTCGGCCCAAATCGCCGACCCTCGGAATGACAGCGCCGGCCGTTTTTCAGCATCCTGTTTGTCCGCATTCGGCCTTACCCTAACCCGGTTAAATCAAACGGGCAATATAGCGCAAGCTTGCCTCGAAAGCCACGCGCAAAGCATAGAAAAACCGAAACTCGAAATACGAAAGGCGAAATTCGCCTTCGGCTTTTTTCGAGTTTGAGTGACGTCCGCCGCGGCGGACGAGTTTCGCTTCTTCTCTGCGCTCTCCGTGCCTTGGCGGTAGGTTCTGAAACAATTTCTAGAGCCATCCGAACCGGACCACCAGCCAGCCCAGGCACGCGACGGCGAGCGCTGCGCCGCCAAAGGTATAGAGCCAGCTCTGCCGGCTGAACGTTTGCAACACCTCGCGCTGGCTGCGCTCGGAAACAAAAAACCACGGGTGCCGGCTCCCCTTGCGGATGATGACGCGCTCGTGTTCGTCCTGGACGTTCGGTGAATATTCAGCGGTGCCCAGGACGTAGATGGGATTGCCCGGCTCGATGCGATATTCGCGGTAACGCATGCGCGAGCCGCTCCACCATCCGGTGGAAATATTGCGCGACTCGCAGAAATTTTTGAGCCGCTGCGGCAAGGTTACCTCGGCAAGCGCTGCTTCCTTTTTATCGTCCACCGATCCAAAAAGCCGGCCGAGGAACTGGCTGATTCCCTCCTTCGTGTCGTAGTCAAAGTCGCAGGGCTGGTCAAGCTCGGCGCCGGCGGCATCCACGCGCACCCGCCCGGTTTCGTCCTCGACGTAGAAGGGCACGCCCAGGTATTCCTCGTGGACCTTGACCCAGCGGCCACCCCGCTTACCCGATTTCCAGCGGTCAATGTGGTACTTGGCGCCAAAACATTTTCGGAGTGTGAACGCAGCGGTGACGGTCGGTTCGCCCACCGCCGTGCCCACCACCTCGACCAGGCCCATGGCGATGGAGCGGATTTTGGAAGTGGGCAAGCCCTCGATCAGCCGCTTGCGCCGGAGCGATCGGAAGCCGCGAAAGAAATAGAAAACGCCGGCACCCAGGCCCACCGCAGCGTAAGCGATGTCATCGTTCTCGGAAAACATCTGTTTTCCGGCGGATGCTACCGCAGCCAGGCATCGAGGTGCAATGGACCCCGTGTACCGGTGCCTCCCCGAGGCAGGTGCCCTTCGGCTTCGCTCCCTTCGACTACGCTCAGGGCAGGCAGGACAAGCCTCGGGGCTCGGCGGGTCACTGGCCACTGGTCACGGGTCGCTGGCTTGCCCTGAGCGTAGTCGAAGGGTCGCTGGTCGCCGGTCGCTAATTACACGTCAACGAACACTGTAGCTTCCCAGCCGCCGGGAGCTTGCTTCACCGCCAACTGATGATAGGTGACGGCTTTGATGTGGGTGTGGGCGCGGTGGCGGGATTTGTCGAGCGGTTCGCCGTGGCCGATTCCATCAACGTGATTCTTGTTCAACCCGGTTACCTCGATCCGGTTGAATACAAATCGCTCGGCCTCGCCATAGGAGTGAATTTCGCTTAGCCAGTTGTAAAGAAGTGTCTCCCACTCGCCGCCTTCGACCCGGATCTCTCGACTCTCCTTCTCGACGACTGTGTCAGGATCGAAGCTCAGCTCGATAAGCGCCTGAGCCGCATTCTCAAAAACTTTGGAGAGCGTCCTGCCGTAGGCGACAAACCCGATATCGGCCGGGTGTTCGAGGATGCGGTAGCGAGATGGCTCGCCAGGGGCTCTCTTGCGGGCAGATCGACTTTGTCGCGGGCGAGCAGGCATGTGCCTCACCGCCATTGTTATCGCTCGATCGTGGTTGGTCAACCGAAAGCTAGTGGAGGGCATAGCGACCCGCAACCCCGCCGAGCCCCGAGGCTTGTCCTGAGCGAAGCCGAAGGGCACCTGCCTCGGGGAAGCATGGCCTGTCTGTCGAAAATCGAAAAGTGAAATTCGAAAATCGGCTCTCGCATTGCGAGTTTCGCTTTTCGAATTTCGGCTGCAGTTGCAATCCTTGGGGTTCGACCCGCAACTGCTGCGTCACGTTATCTTGCAACCAGATGCGGGAGAACGCGCAGTGAACGACTGTCCGCCATGCCGAGGGTGTATAATCAAGACGTAAAGGTTCCTTCTGGGGGCGGGCCATGCCGTTCGAACTTTCACAACTGAAGAAGCTGGATGAGTATCGCTATCTCATTCCGCAGGGCACGCGGCAGGGGATGCGGACCGATGCGGTGGTCTATGCTGACGAGA
>Ga0209002_10000513_pt1 | contig 31269 bp, 31 predicted proteins | sample Rifsed16ft2_FD_184010 | JGI IMG/M metagenome (GOLD analysis project Ga0209002, IMG submission 184010) | Soil microbial communities from Rifle, Colorado, USA - sediment 16ft 2 (version 2) | ecosystem: Environmental > Terrestrial > Deep subsurface > Rock core/Sediment | place: Rifle, Colorado...
CGTTACAAGCAAAAAATAATGGAAAAATGGTCCGTTAAGGATTATAACAATGTTGATTATCCGTCCGACAAATTGTTTTTCGAATCCTTTGACAAGTTTAGTCCGGCATTAGTTGGTCACTTTGGAGAAGGTCTGTTAGAATTGAAAAACAGGGCCATCAAAGAAAATGTAAGCTATATTGAAACACAATTATCGACAATACCTTGTGATATCAATCTCGATGGGCTGACTAATTACAACCGGAAATTGAGACTTTTGGCCCTCAGCAAAGATGAAAATGGAATTAAACAATTGCTGGATTCCATTTATGGGAATTTGCTTGAAAAAGGTGCTCCGTCCTGTGCGGAAAATTTCAACGCCAATTTTGTTGCCAAACTCCATAATGAAAATAAAATCGACGATGCCCGTTTTACGATGCGGTACCAAAATTTTGTGTTGCGATTTATGGAGCCGGTAGATTTGTTCAAAAATTTGGTAGTCGCCTTCATTTCAGCTGACAGCAGCCCACTTATGGCGGGTGTAAATATCGTTTCTCCTGAAGACGGGGAAACTTCGATGAAAGACTATTGGCTACAAATGGTTATGTTCGACTATTGCCATAGCCGTTATCCTAATGTCAAATACTCGATGCATGCGGGCGAACTCACATTAGGACTGGTGCAACCCGAAGATCTTACTTGGCATATCCGAGAAGCTGTCTATACGGCGGGAGCCCACCGAATAGGCCACGGGGTGGACCTTGCCTACGAAGAAAAGCCGTATGAGCTGTTGCGCTACATGGCGAAAAACGACATTGCCATCGAAATCAATTTAGTGAGCAATGAGTTCATTTTAAAGGTAAAAGAAAACCGCCATCCTTTTTTGCTGTACAAAGAATTTGGAGTTCCCATCGTAATCAGCACTGATGATGCGGGCATATTAAGAACCAATATGACCGAGCAGTATGTGTTATTGGCCAAAAGGTACCAAAACGTCTCATACGCGAACATCAAGCAATACGTATTCAACAGCATCAAATACAGTTTTATAAAAGATGAATCAGTTAAGAAACAGTTATTGAAAGATCTTGAACTTCGATTCAAAACTTTTGAATCTAAATTTCCAATAAAATAAAAGAATGAATATCAAACTAATCGCTATCGGCAAAACCGATAATAAAGCATTGCAATCTTTAATTGACGATTACACCAAACGTTTGTCCTTTTATATCAAATTCGATTTGGACATCATTCCTGATATCAAAAATGTGAAAAATTTATCTGAAAACCAGCAAAAGGAAAAAGAAGGCGAATTGATATTGGCTAAAATCACTCCGACGGACCAACTTATTTTATTGGACGAAAACGGGAAAAATTTCTCCAGTGTGGGATTTTCTGAAGAATTGCAAAAGAAAATGAATTCGGGCGTAAAGACTTTAGTATTTGTCATTGGAGGCCCTTACGGTTTTTCGGATACGGTGTATGCCAAAGCTCAAGGCAAAATTTCGCTTTCTCTGATGACCTTTTCTCACCAAATGGTGCGTCTATTTTTTATCGAACAATTGTATCGCGGTTTCACCATTTTGAAAAATGAACCGTACCACCATCAATAGTCTTTTTTAATTAGGTTTTAATTGCTATCAATTTAGACTCAAAAAAAAAACTCACTTACCCTCATTTTACAATTACCATAGACAATATTTGTTTTGGAAGCCCTTCAACAATTTCAGCCATGTGCTATATCAGAAGATTAATCACAACCGTTACATTTTTCCTTTTTTGAAAAGTAATTTATGAAAATTTTACACCATAATGTTTTCAACATATATTACGTCTATATATATGTTAATCAGTGGTTTGTCTTGTATTTTATTTTCGTCGGTTAAATAGTTATACCGGAAGGTATATTTTATTGATCTGAATTGGTTTTTAAAACTTAAAACCTTTTTATTATGAAACATGTAATTAGATTTTCAGCAATAATATTTTTACTATTTCTATTTACCTCATGTGATAGTAATAATGATCCTTCAACTCCCAATCCAACCCCTGCTCCTGCTCTTGCTCTAATCTTTATTATGTAAACTTACATAGTACAGCATTTCCCGGAGGAGAAATAAGACGACAACTTGTTGGAGGTTATTGGGATTATTAAGCAACAATACTTAAATTCCAAAACTAAATATTTATCAAAGCAAAAGATATCTTAATTCAGTTTCTCCTTGATAATTTACTATAATCTTGTAGAATTTCTTCTGCTTTCACACAGGTAAATCTTCTTAACAAAACCATAATGAGTTGAAAAACAGGCTTTTAACTTAAATTTGGTGAATTTAAAATTTTAAAAATTTAATTTTATAGTTTCTAATAGCAAGGTTTTCTCCTAAACCTAAATAAATATAAAACGTTACGAGATAACATGACTTTTTCATAGAATTAGTTTCAATTTTTTAACCTTTAAAATATTATATTATGAAACGTTCCATTCGATTTTTAGCTGTTTTTATCATTTTATCAGGTTTGCTTTCTTGCGATGATGATGATGACCCTGCTCCAACCCCAGCTCCAACTACAATAACTTTTTACGCTACATTAAATGGTGCAAATGAGGTACCAACAAATACTTCAACGGCAACTGGAACTGCCACACTTATATTCAATAACACCACAAAGGCATTCACCATTACAGTAAACCACAACGTAGTTTCTGTCACTGGTGGACATATTCATATAGGAGCTATAGGAGTTAACGGGCCAATTGTATTCCCTCTTACTAGCTTAACCTCTCCAATAGCTTATACAAGTCCTGCATTAACTACTGCACAGGAAGCAGATCTTAAAGAAGGCCGTTATTACGTAAACTTACACAGTACAGCATTTCCCGAAGGAGAGATAAGAGGTCAATTTGACAATCCAGCATGTTTAGGCTGTTGGGATTATTAAACCGTAAATTTTAACTTGTAAAACTAAAGGCTTTCTTTTTTGCAAAAGAAAGCCTTCTTCATTGGTTAAATATTGTATCAACAATAAAACCATCAAAAATAAGCGCTAATTGATTCTTTCGTTCCTTTTTGAAGGCCTAAAAAATATTATTTTTCACTAGTAGACAAACTCCTGATCAAAAACACCTAATTCAAATTTTGATTTGGGAAGCTCTAAACTTTCAATGAAAATTTTATCTTGAATGTAACTTCCAAAACTTAAATCTTTATCAAAGCAAAAAACATGTTGGTTTCGTTTATCACTTGGTAATTTATTTAAATACTCTTGTAATTCGTCTTTTTTCATGGCAACCCCATCTACTAAAACTTCATTGCCTTTTGTATAAAAGACAATGATTCCTGACTTCGGTTTTTCTAATTTATAGAATACTTTTGTAAAAGGAATAAAAGCTAAATTTTTACCGATCGTGTCAGCATAGGAATAATAATTTTGAGCCTTTTCATTCTTATGAGCCTTTTCTTCACGTTTTTTTTGTTGCAGTTTCATTACTTCAGGAATGACTAATCGTAAAGGCAAACGCTTGTCTATATTGAAAATCCAATTGGTCGTGATAATGCTATTTTTCCTGTTGACTTCAGCCAAGGTGTCTTTCCCGTTTGTTCTGAAAAAAATATAGATGGGCGAATGGTCTTTTATGTCACTATCAATAGTGGTATCCGATTTTGGCAATAAAACATCTTCCTTATTTCCACATGAAAATAATATAAAAAGAATAATCAGGCTAAAATATTTCATCATTATAAATTGATTTTGTTGAACAGCGTAACAGCTTCTGCTGCCTCCTTTACGTCATGAACCCGCAAAATTTTTGCCCCTTTCGTCAAGGCGATCGTATTTAGAACTGTAGTTCCGTTCAAGGCTTCTTTCGAGCTGGTATTCAATGGTTTATAAACCATGGATTTCCTTGAAAAACCCACCAATAATGGCAATTCGAGCATTTGAAATAATTCCAGTTTTTGCAGCACTTCATAATTCTGGTCAAGGGTTTTGGCAAAACCAAATCCGGGGTCTATTATCAAATCGTTGATGCCAAAACTTCTGGCTTCATGGACTCTTTCCGAAAAGTAGAAAAGTATCTCTTTGACGATATCATCGTAATCCGTCAAAGTTTGCATCGTTTGTGGCGTTCCTCGCATGTGCATCATAATGTACGGAACATTATATTTTGCGACAACTCCCAGCATTTTATCATCTAAGTTACCGGCTGCAATATCATTGATAATTGCCGCACCATTTTCTATACAGGCCGCAGCCACACCGCTTCTAAAAGTGTCAATGGAAAGTACTGCTTCAGGATGGTATTTCAGGATTGACTTTACCACGGGAACGATTCTGTCAAGCTCTTCCGCTTCGGTAACGAATTCGGCATTTGGCTTGCTGGAATATCCTCCAATGTCTATGAACGTGGCACCATCGTTTAGCATTTTTTCTACTCTAGCAAGCATTTCAGCTTCCCCGGATGGTCCGGGCTTGTACTTTCCGCCATCAAAAAATGAGTTGGGGGTAACATTCAAAATCCCCATTACTTTGGGAGTGGCTAAGTCTATCAGTTGTCCTTTGCAGTTAATAGTCATTTGTTTACAATTTTAAAGACTTAAAAAATTCTACATTCAAAAAAAAATATGTTATTTTTGAGAAAATTTTAGACAAATATACACCAATAATGAAGAATACTTCTCAAGAATACGATAACGTAATTGCGATTTGTCGTTCGCTCTTTGTCAACAAAATGACTGATTACGGTAGCGCCTGGCGCATACTTAGATTGCCTTCATTAACCGACCAAATATTCATAAAAGCACAAAGAATCAGAAGTTTACAAAAAAACGAGGTTCGAAAAGTAAACGAAGATGAAACGGGCGAATTCATAGGGATCATCAATTATTCCATCATGGCTTTGATTCAATTAGAATTGGGAGTGGCGGAGCAGCCAGATTTGGATGTTGAAAAAGCGACCCAATTATATGATGCGAAAATCAAGTTAACCAAGGAATTGATGGAGGATAAAAATCACGATTATGGCGAAGCTTGGCGTGAAATGCGGGTGAGTTCATTAACCGATCTGATTCTGCAAAAACTGCTTCGTGTCAAACAAATCGAAGACAATAAAGGGAAAACAATCGTTTCGGAGGGCATTGACGCCAATTATCAAGACATGATCAACTATGCCGTTTTTGCATTGATCTTAATGGGTTTCGGCAAATAAAATCAATAAAACATGAAAAATATAATTACTCAATTTTCAAGGATATTCGTTGGATTGCTATTCATTATTTCGGGATTAATTAAACTGAATGATCCGGTGGGGTTTTCCTATAAACTGGATGAATATTTCAGTGAACCCGTATTCAATTTGCCGTTTCTGGTTCCCTTAACTTTGGGACTCGCTTTGTTTTTGGTTATCCTGGAAGTGGTATTGGGTGTTATGCTACTCATTGGCTACAAATCAAAATTCACGATTTGGAGTTTGTTGCTCATGATTGTTTTTTTTACGTTCCTAACCTTTTATTCAGCTTATTTTGACGTGGTGAAAGACTGCGGTTGCTTTGGCGATGCATTGCACCTTACCCCATGGCAATCGTTCACCAAGGATATTGTCTTATTGTTTTTTATCCTTATTTTGTTCATAAACAGAAACTTAGTAAAACCTTTATTTCAAAATGCCGTACAAAATATGATTGCTTATGCAAGTATAATTCTATGCATGTTTATGGCGGTTTGGGTGCTGAATCATTTGCCAATAATTGATTTCAGGCCATATAAAGTGGGTACCAATATAGAAAAGGGAATGGAAATTCCTGAAGGCGCCCCAAAATCCGTTGTTGAAATGATTTTCATATACAATGTGAATGGTGTCAATAAAGAATTCACCGAAAAAGACTTGATGTCAATTCCGGAAGGCGCCACTTTTGTGGATCGAAAGGACAAAGTAATTACCGAAGGATACGTTCCTCCTATCCATGATTTCACCATGGTGAAAGAGGATTCGGATTATAAAGAAGAATTGCTGAAAGAGCCAAAATTGTTGATGTACGTCACTTACGATTTGGCAACCGCTGAAGAAGGGGGAATGACCAAATTGGAAAAACTAAATCAGGAAGCTAAGGCCAAAGGATATAAGGTTATAGGCATGACTGCCTCATCTCCGACTGAAATTACCATAGCACAGAAAAAATATGGACTTACTTTCGATTTCTACTTTTGCGATGCAACTACTTTAAAAACAATTGAAAGAGCCAACCCGAGCATCGTTGTTCTCGAAAAAGGAACGATTAAACAGAAAGTGCATTATAACGACATTAAAAAATTGAAACTATAAAATAAGTCATAAAGTCGGAAATAGGATTTCCTTAAGACTTTACGATACTGACTTTCGACTTAAAAAATAAATGCTAAGATACTTTTTAAATAAAATCGGCTACGCACTGCTTACCCTTTATGGGGTGATTACGGTGATATTCTTCTTGTTCAACGTTTTGCCTGGCGATCCTGCGAGAATGATGTTGGACCAAAATGAAAATTCGGAACAATTGGCTTTGATAAAGAAAAAGTACGGTTTTGACAAGCCAATTTCAACCCAATATTTATACTATCTCAATGACCTCTCGCCTGTTTCTATCCACAGCAAAAAAGAATCGGATTATACCTTTTTGAGCGAGGGAAAATACAATGTGATACCGTTATTTAGCGTTGGACAAAACGATCTTGTAATCAAGACTCCTTATTTGAGGGAAAGCTTCACGAAAAGCGGCAAAAAGGTCTCTCAAATTATCGGAAACACCTTACCCAATACAGCTATATTGGCCCTTTTTGCGATTGTGATTGCCATTGTTTTCGGTATCATTTTCGGTATCATTTCGGCTTTGCACAAAGACACTTGCATTGATCGCTTGATTGCGCTAATAAGTACATTAGGTATGAGTATACCTTCTTTTTTCAGCGCCATTCTTTTTGCATGGCTATTTGGATTTGTGCTGCAAAAATTCACCCATTTAAACATGACGGGAAGTTTATACGAAGTGGATGATTTTGGTGAGGGAAGCTATATCCAATGGAAAAACATTATTTTACCTGCAATCGTACTGGGAATACGTCCATTGGCGGTCGTAATACAGTTGATGAGAAATTCCTTATTGGAAACGTTCGGACAGGATTACATCCGTACCGCAAGAGCCAAAGGCTTGTCTGAATTTCAAATCATCAGGAAACATGCTTTAAAAAACTCCCTTAATCCTGTCGTGACGGCAATTTCGGGGTGGTTCGCATCGATGCTCGCGGGTGCGGTATTTGTGGAATTTATTTTTGGATGGAATGGTTTGGGCAAAGAAATTGTGGAAGCGTTGAATAATTTGGACTTGCCTGTCATTATGGGCTCCGTTCTTATCATTTCGACCACTTTTGTGGTAATTAACATTCTGGTGGACATCATTTACGCCTATCTCGATCCCAAAATCAGGCTCTCCTAGACCCTGAACCAGCGAAATTTTGCTTGCTTTAAAAAAAAAATTATTAATAATAGCAAAATAGCTCTCAAAGTGGACCCAACTACAACGATTTCAATTTTAATTTTGTCACTAAAACGGGCCGTTTTGTGATTATGAACCCGCATATCCAAAAAAAAAAAATCTATAATCCTCAATCGAATTGTTTGTTTAACTTTGTTTAAAATATAAAAAATGAAAAAAATATTTGCTTTATTTATTGCTTTCGCTACATTTTCTTGTACAAATGCCCAAAAAACCAGCTTTTCAAAAGAAGCTTTGACAGAAACATTATTGACTACTGAAGGAGGCCAACTAGGCTTTCAAGATATTTTAAAGAAACACGAAGGAAAAACGCTGGTAATCGAGGTTTGGGCTTCATGGTGTGGAGATTGCATAAAAGCAATGCCAAAAGTGAAAGAACTTCAAGTAAATAATCCCGATGTGGACTTTGTCTTTATTTCGATGGACAAAACGGCCGACAAATGGAAACTGGGGATCGAAAAACACGAACTCAAAGGAGACCATTATATGGCGAACGACCAAATGAAAGGAATTTTTGGAACCGCCATCGACCTGGATTGGATTCCAAGATACATCATTGTGGACAGAACGGGTAACATTGCCTTATATCGTGCCGTAGAAACTGATTTTGACCAAATCAACGAAACCTTAAGAAAATTAAAATAAGAACTAAAAACGATAACTAAATATAACACGAACCGAAATGAGAAAGAAGATTGTAGCCGGAAACTGGAAAATGAATAAAAATGCAGAGCAAACTGAAGATTTGCTAAATGAATTAATAGCAAAAATGCCAACGGAGACCGAGGTACAAGTTATAGTAGCGCCTACTTTCGTAAACTTAGCTTCAGCGGTAGAGCACTTACAGTTTACTAATATTGAAGTGGCAGCCCAAAATGTACATCAAGCAGAAAGTGGCGCGTTTACGGGAGAAATCTCCGCCGATATGCTAAAAAGCGTTGGTGTCGACATTGTGATTCTTGGACATTCAGAGCGTAGAGCCATATTTCATGAAACTGACGCATTGATCGCCAGCAAAGTAAATACTGCCCTAGAACATGATATGACTGTAATCTTTTGTTTTGGCGAGGAGTTAAAAGACCGTCAATCTAAAAATCATTTTAATGTTGTTGAAAATCAATTGCGAGATGGATTATTTCAAATAGATGCCAAAGACTGGGATCACATAATATTGGCCTATGAGCCGGTATGGGCTATAGGAACGGGGGAAACCGCTTCTCCGGAACAAGTGCAAGAAATGCATGAATTTATCAGAGAAACGGTTCGTAAAGCATTTGGAAGCGATATCGCTGAAGATGTTTCTATTCTTTACGGCGGTAGCGTAAAACCGGACAACGCCAAAGAAATCTTCTCTCAACCTGACGTTGACGGAGGCCTTATCGGCGGAGCTGCGCTAAAAGCGGATGATTTTGTTGCTATTGTTAATGCAATTTAAAAATTCAAAAAAGTTTTAGAAAAAAGCGGTAATTCATTTTATCGCTTTTTTTATTTTTATATTATTCCATAAAAGAGAAAGAGTACCTTTGCAAAAAAAATAAACATGTCAAACATTTATATAGGATACCATTTTCATATCGAACCAAAAGAACTCGGATCAGAAATACTAATTGCCGAATTGGGCGAAAAAGCATTCGAAAGTTTTACCGAAACCGAAACGGGTATTTCCGCCTTCGTGCAAAAGGATTTGTGGGACGAAACGATTCTTGAGGGTATCCACATTCTGCAATCGGATGAATTTAAAATTGACTATACTTTCGAGGAGATAGACCAAGTCAATTGGAACGAAGAATGGGAAAAGAATTTTGAACCTATCGACGTGGAGGGAAATTGTCACGTTCGTGCCCCTTTTCACCCAAAAACAGACGCTGAATTTGACATTCTTATTGAACCAAAAATGAGCTTCGGAACCGGTCATCATGAGACTACACATATGATGATTCAACATTTGTTGGAAACGGACATTACCGGAATGAAAACATTAGATATGGGTTGCGGGACAGCAATTCTGGCAATCCTTGCCGAAATGAAAGGAGCCCAACCAATTGATGCCATTGACATTGACAATTGGTGTTATTTGAATTCTATAGAAAACGCAGAACGCAATAATTGCCATCAAATCACGGTTTATGAAGGCGATGCCGCATTGTTGAAGGACAAAAAATATGACCTGATCATCGCCAATATTAACCGAAATATTCTACTGAACGACATGCAAACTTATGTCGACTGTTTGAACCCGAAAGGAACGCTTCTTTTAAGCGGTTTTTACGAACAGGATATCCCTTTTATCGATACTTCTTGCACCGAAAAAGGTTTAAAATATGTTAAAAAGTTCCAAAGAAACAATTGGGTTTCATTAAAATACGTAAATTAGTACATTTAAATGAAATTTCTGAATTTCGGCGGAATAAACCGTAACATCATCTGGTTTCACAAGGAAATTTATTTAGTGTTTTGGCCCAATTCGGTAAAAAATTCGATACCTAAAATGTGCGTTAAAAAACAACACCATATTTTATCTTACAAAAAATTAGTCAAACTGTATTTTTATTTAAAACCCAAAATTATTTAAAGATGAGTACAAAAGAAAAAACAAGAGAAAAGGTCAGTTTAAAAGAAGCACCATCAATAAATAACGAAATTATAGTATATAATGATGATGTCAACACTTTTGACCATGTCATAGACACCCTAATAAGTGTATGTGAACATACCCCAGAACAAGCGGAACAATGTTCTTTGATCGTGCATTACAATGGAAAATGTACCGTAAAAACAGGCCCGATTGATAAATTGACACCACAATGCAGCCAACTGCTTCAAGCAGGGCTAAGTGCTGAAATTGTTTAAATTCAAACAATACTTCAGTTCATAGGGATTTTATTTAAAGATAATTCACAAAACATTCTAATTTATTCTATATTTGAACAAATTAGAATGTTTTTTTATGGAAGAATATGGGAAAATATTGATTATAGCAATGCCTCTTTTTTTGGTGTTGATTATAATTGAAAAAATTTATGGTTTGTATAAAGGCGAAGACAACGTACCTTTAATGGATGGCGTGTCAAGTGTCAGTTCCGGTATCACAAATGCCGTAAAAGATGTTTTAGGACTTAGTATTACCTTCATTTCATACGATTGGATGGTTTCTAAAATTGCACTTTTTACTTTAGAAGCAAATGTCCTTGCTTATCTCTTAGCTTTCGTAATTATCGATTTTTATGGCTATTGGAATCATCGCATTGCGCACCAGGTTAATTTTTTCTGGAACAAACACGCCGTGCATCACAGCAGCGAAGAATTTAATCTTGCCTGCGCCTTGAGGCAGTCGATCTCCACTTTCGTCAATCTCTTTACTTTCATATTGGTTCCTGCAGCCTTAATGGGCGTTCCTGCCAAAGTCATAATCATAACGCTCCCAATTCAGTTATTCTTGCAGTTCTGGTACCACACCAAGCATATTAAAAAAATGGGGGTTTTAGAAAAAATTATCGTCACTCCCTCCCATCATAGAGTCCATCATGCGATAAACCCCGAATATATAGATAAAAATCATGGACAGATTTTTATTTTTTGGGACAAATGGTTCGGCACTTTCCAAGAAGAATTGGAAGCGGTTCCTGCCGTTTATGGCATCACCAGACCCGCACAAACTTGGAACCCCATAAAGATCAACTTTCAACATCTCGGATTGTTGCTTTCCGATGCTTGGCGAACCGAAAAATGGAAAGACAAACTTACCATTTGGTTCAAACCGACTGGCTGGCGCCCGCACAATTTTGAAGAAAAATACCCTGTGGATAAAATTACAAACGTTTATGATTTTGAAAAGTATGGTAACGAAAATTCTTTAAAACTAACGTATTGGTCAGTTGCGCAGGTGATGATTACTTTAGTGATCGTTAGTTTTTTGTTCAATAACATTGGTGACATTGGTTTACCTAATATTTTTATTTACGGATCATTTATCTTTTTGACCATTTACAGTTACACGGAACTAATGGACAAAAGTAAATTTTCCATCTATTGGGAAAGCCTACGGTTTTTAATGGCTATCGGTATCCTTGTCAATTTCGGGGATTGGTTCGGACTTAATTCTCTTTTTCCCATTGGCAATTATATAGTTATCGGGTACCTTCTACTTTCACTATTGATGAACTTTTATTTTGTGTTTTTTGAATTCAAAGCAAAAAAAGAGGTCCTTATTAATCCAAAAAACTAAACATGAAAAAAGAAATATTCTTGAAAATTTACATCGGGCTGAGCGTTCTTTACCTTCTGATCGTTTTTTTGGGGCACGACTATATCGCTTGGTTCATAAAACCTTTTTTGATTCCTTTTTTATTGTTGGGAGTGTTCCTTTACGGCAATTTTCCGTCAAAAAAATTCCTTTTGACGGCGTTAACTTTTTCTTGGATCGGGGACGTCATATTGCTGTTTGCGGACCGAGATGAAATGTATTTCATAGTTGGTTTAGTAGCCTTCCTGATTTCCCATGTGGTTTACATTATTACATTTAGCAAGCAATTAAAAATAAGAAAGCAAAAAAACAAAGCCATATTCTGGATCGGTGTTACAGTAATTATAGTTTATTTACTGACGATGTTAACGATACTTTTGCCAAGTCTGGGTGATTTGAAAATTCCCGTTTTTGTTTACGCTTTGGTTATTTCCACCATGTTGTTGTTTGCTTTTAAAGGCTTTTTAATCTGGGAAGAGCCTGCAAATTGGTATATTCTATTGGGCGCCATTATTTTTGTCAGTTCAGACAGCATTTTGGCATTCGATAAATTTTATACGCCAATTATTCAAGGTTCATTTCTAATAATGGTCACTTACTTACTGGCCCAATATCTGATCGTAAGAGGTATTTTAAATTTGAACCAAAAAAAATAGCGCCCACTAATTTTAGGGGACGCCATTTTTTGTCAGTTTTAACGAACTTAATGAGGTAGTTTATTCTTCAAAACCCCGTATAAATAGGTCCCGAACAGGGCCCCAAAAAGGACTATAATCACACTCCAGAAACCTGCTCCAAGCAATATAAATATAGGCCCAGGACAAGAACCTACCAATGCCCATCCGAGTCCGAAAAACAATCCGCCAATCCAATACCGGGCGGAACCTTGCTCTTTATCCAAGATTTCAATAGGCAATCCTTTGATGTCCTTTATTTTTTTCCGTTTTATAATTTGGATTCCTATCGCTCCAGTTCCAATGGCGACCATAATTATGCCATACATGTGAAAAGACTGAAACTGGAACATTTCATAAATTCGGTACCAAGAAACCGCTTCCGATTTAGTGAGAACTATTCCGAAAACAAATCCAACCAATAAATATTTTAATACGTTCATATTCTAAAAAATTAAGGGAAATAAAAAATAAGCCATTATCAAACCGCCAACAAAAAAACCAATTACGGATTTTAGCGAAGGAATTTGCAGATTACTCAATCCGGAAATCGCGTGACCGGAAGTGCAGCCACCAGCATATCGGGAACCAAAACCAATTAAAATTCCCCCGATGAGCAGAATTAAAATGTTTTTGGGCGACTGAAATGTTTGATTTCCAAAAAGTGCATTGGGTAATAGTTTTCCGTTCGGAGCATCAATACCCAACTGTGCCAACTGTTCAATCGTTTTTGGGTTTATGTCAACGTTTGAAGGGTCACTCATAAAATGAACCGCCACAAAACCGCCCAACATGGCTCCAACGACAACAACCAGATTCCAGCGTTGGGATTCCCAGTCAAAATCGAAAAAATCGACTCGTTTCCCTAATCCTGACATAGAACAAAGCGAACGTAGATTTGACGACATCCCAAAAGTTTTGCCGAAATAGATTAAGCAAAGCATGATCATGCCAATCATAAAACCAGACACGTACCAAGGCCATGTTTGAAAAATAATTTCCATATTGTTATATTTTTTCACAAAAGTAAGGATTCTCAAAATCAAAAATATAACAAATATTTATGGCATCTGCCATAGCCGTGGCAGTTCTGATTATATTTGTAGTATAAAAAAACATATTCGTATACCATCTTATACCGATTACATGAAAAAAACAATGCTTTTTATCGCTTCAATACTTTTATTTACTTCTTGCATCAGCACAAAGTCAACTATAAAAAACATTGATGACACTGCGCCACTTCCGCAACTGGGCAAAAACAACACCTTTGTCATTACAGAGTACAGTACTGACAAAAAATACGGATATGACCAAGATTATCCCATCAATGTTTTCTATTACAGTACGAAGAACGAGACGATCAATCAGGAACGATTTCTGAATGCCTTGGCGGGGCCAAAAGGAGAACAAATAAGGTTCAAAAAACTGGAAAGTTGCTGTCCGTTCCCCACAAAAAGGAGCGAAATGGGAGCCGGATTCCTGGATGTTTACGAAGTGAAATGGGATGGCCTAAAAAAACCCATAATATTATACATGAACATTTACGAAAAGGGGGCCTTAAAAGTACCGGTTGGTTTCAGTTTAAAGAAAAACAATTAAAGTACAATCCCCTAGCCCTGATAGCAGCGATATCCTTCTTGTTTTTTCTTTAAAAACAAGAAGATCAAAGCGGATAGCAGGAATTAGCTTCTAATAGTAACATTAAAAAAATAAAATCTAAACGGTAAATCGCAAATCATAGCTACCTTTGCAACTTTAAACATTACAACTATGAACATACAACATATTCCACAAATTAAGTACACTGACAGCGGCAACTTCTTTTTGCTTGCCGGACCTTGCGCTATAGAGAGTGAAGAAATGGCAATGCGAATTGCTGAAAAACTGATTGGAATCACCGATAAATTAGAAATCCCTTTCGTTTTCAAGGGTTCTTTCAAGAAAGCAAATCGTTCCAGAATAGATAGTTTCTCTGGAATTGGAGATGAAAAAGCGCTTAAAATACTGAGAAAAGTATCTGAGTCTTTTCATGTCCCTACCGTTACCGATATCCACACGAATGAGGACGCTGACATGGCCGCGCAATATGTGGACATATTGCAAATTCCGGCTTTCCTTGTGCGTCAAACTGATTTAGTGGTAGCTGCGGCCAACACAGGAAAAGTGGTTAACCTGAAAAAGGGACAATTTATGAGTCCCGAAAGCATGAAACATGCAGTGCAAAAGGTTTTGGACTGTAACAATCAAAACGTAATGGTCACCGATCGTGGAACCATGTTTGGGTACCAGGATATGATTGTTGATTTTAGAGGAATTCCCACTATGCAACAATATGCGTCGACAGTGCTTGATGTAACCCATTCATTGCAACAACCCAACCAAACCGCGGGTGTAACAGGTGGCAGACCCGATATGATTGAAACTATCGCCAAAGCGGGAATTGCCGTAGGTGTTGATGGGATTTTCATTGAAACCCATTTTGATCCCGCTAATGCAAAAAGTGATGGGGCAAATATGTTGCATTTGGACTATTTTGAGGGCTTAATGACCAAGTTAGTGGCCATCAGAAAAACCGTTAATTCATTTTAGATTTTATAATGATCCTATAGGTCATATGTTTAAAAAGGAGGCCGTCTTTATGATTGCCTCCTTTTTTCCTTTCCTTTCCTAAAGAGCTCCGCTGAACGATGCGATACTTAACTATATTAGTTTTCAAAATGTCCGTATACAAATATTTTTCCTTACTTTAGTGGTATCATAAACAAAGAGTTAATTCGTTTATGAATAACTTAAGAATTAAATGGAGTAATAAAAAGTCACCCGTCATTAATAAAGGATTAAAAAAATGATAAGAGCTGAAGAAAAAGTAGCTGACGATAATTTGGAAACTTTAACTGTATTCGAAAAATTCTTCGATTTATCTCCAGACCTACTTTGCATAGCTGGATTCGACGGCTATTTTAAAAGAATTAATCCCGCGGTATCGAAATTACTAGGCTATAGCAATGAAGAATTAATGTCAAGACCCATTAATGAATTCGTTTATCTTGATGATCAAAAAATTACGGATTTTGCTCGAAATGAACTTAGAAATAAAGTCTCCTTATTTAATTTTGAAAACAGATATTTAACAAAAAAAGGGGATGTAGTTTGGTTATTATGGACCTCGTTGCCCATTGAAAGTGACAAATTAGTATATGCCATTGCCAAAAACATAACCTACAAAAAGGAACTTGAAGAGGAGCGAAATTTGCATCTTGCAGAACTCACAAAAATAAACAACGATTTCAAGCAACTAACATACACTACCGCGCACGATCTACGGTCCCCTGTCAATAATTTGCTTGCCGTATTTGAGCTTTTGGATGTTGCCCAAATAAGCGATTCGGAAACTCTTGAGTATATTTCTATCTTGAAATCGACCACAGCGAGTTTGAAGGAAACTTTAAATGATTACGTTGCCATTTTAAACAAAAAAAATGAGGTAAACGAGCATATTGAGGAATTAAATTTAAATGAATCCTTAAACGAGGTATTGCTTTCCATCAAGTCTTTAATACAAAATTCTGGGGCGATCATCAATGTTGATTTTTCAAGGCTTGAAAAAATCAATTTTAATAAAGCATATTTGAAGAGCATCTTTTTAAATTTAATAACCAATTCGATTAAATATGCCAAGACTGATTGCTTACCCATTGTTTCCATTTATTCCCAAAAAAATATCAACGGAAACAATGAATTGGTGATTTCAGATAATGGGATTGGATTTGACATGGAAAAAGTAAAAGATAAGATTTTTGGTTTACACCAAAAATTCCACAATAATATTGACAGTAACGGCATAGGGCTTTATTTAGTTTACAACCATGTTACCAGCCTTGGAGGTCGCATCGCAGTGAAAAGTAAAATAAACGAAGGTGCTAAATTTATCATAACCTTCAAGGACTGAAATAAAATTTTTCATTTAGCGTAATTTTGATTTTTTTGCAAATTGAAAAAATGGTAAAATAGAAGGATATACCTGCTAAAGTTCAAAATTCTTATGAAACAAATTTCGAAAAGAACAAGTCTACCCCCAAACGCAAACTATTCGGCACTTGAAATACTTCAGTACGTTATTCTTATTTGTGTAATCCTTTATTATGGAAAAACACTTTTTGTCCCTCTCAGTTTTTCTATGCTGATCAGTTTTATTTTGTTTCCGGTTTGTAAACGGATGGAAAAAAAAGGAATCAGTAAAATTCTAGCCATTTTAATTTCCCTTTCTTTTGTACTTATTTTAATGGGGGCCCTTTTATATTTGCTTTTTATACAAATAAACGAGTTTTCCCACGAGTGGGAATCATTCAAGAAAAAGCTTTTGGAAACATTAAACCATATCAGTATTTTTATAGCACAACAGTTTGAAATTAGCGCCGAAGAACAACAAACTTTTTTTAAAAACTCTATCAATAACTCCGGATCTAAGACATTTTCATTCCTACGGAATGTCCTGTATTCATTTTCGGAAACCTTTTTTTATATTTTGATTATTCCCGTTTTCTCGGCGCTTATACTGTACCACCGCCAAATACTTGTAAACGTGCTTTACCGTATTTTTCCTGTTGAAAAAAAAGGGATCATCAGAGAAATTCTGACCGAAACGATACATGCCTATTATAATTTTATCAAGGGAATGCTTTTGGTGTACCTTATAGTTGGCATCTTAAATAGTGTTGGCCTTGCAATTGTTGGCGTTCCACATCCTATACTGTTTGGCTTTATTGCCTCCATTCTCACTTTTATACCGTATATTGGAATCTTGATTTCCTCTCTTTTGCCCATTGCCGTTTCCTGGATCACATTTAATTCAATTTGGTACCCATTAGGAGTCATTATTGTTTTTTCAATAGTTCAAATTCTGGAAGCCTATGTGATATTCCCTTTTGCGGTAGGAAGCCGCCTAAAAATTAATACCCTTGTGATAATAATTATGATTACTGCAGGAGGCATTTTATGGGGTGCCGCCGGAATGATTCTTTTCATTCCCTTCGCGAGCATTGCCAAACTAATCGCTGACCGCACGGAAAGTTTAAAGACATTATCCATACTGTTGGGAGATGGTGAGCAACAAAAAACAAAATCGTAATGTCTAGGGCCTTGAATTAAACAAAAAAACCATTCGCCGCAGTCTAGATGCGGCGAATGGTTTTTTTGAGAACCACACTTTTTAAAAAGCTTATAGCTGTTCCTTGTCAATTCCGTTATGATCGATCAGATACATCAATGAAGCCATAGTTGCGGCGCCCAGTTCCAGTTCTCTTTTATCGACAGCGTCAAATGTATCGTTTGCCGCGTGATGGTAATCAAAATAACGTTGGGAATCTGGCTTTAAACCGGCTTTTACAATCTTTTTAGAGGTCAATGGACCGATGTCTGACCCACTGTGCCCTTTTACAAAACTATGGATTAAATAAGGCTCGAATACTTTTGCAAAACTCGATATCCTTGCAAATTCAGCATCATCACATTCTAAAGAAAATCCTCTCGGACTGAAGCCTCCTGAATCGCTTTCTAGGGCAAATATGTGATTCTCCTTATTTGCTAACGATAATTCCTCATATTTATTTCCGCCTCTTAGGCCATTTTCTTCATTCATAAAAAGAACCACACGAATAGTGTTTTTTGGTTTATATCCAATATTTTTAAAGATATTCACCACTTCCATACTTTGCACCACTCCTGCACCATCATCATGGGAACCATCAGCAAGATCCCAAGAATCTAAATGTCCGCCTACAACCATAATGTTTTCAGGATGTTCAGTTCCTTTGATTTCCCCTACCACATTATAAGACAATACGTCGTCAAATTGCTCGCAGGATTGTTTGAAATAGAATTTCAATTTAGAATTGTTTTTTAGCTTTTTAGACAATAATTCAGCTCCATTTGTGCTGATGGCAGCAGTAGGGATGTATTGCGATTTCGGAATGTCTCCGTAACTCTGAGCACCCGTATGAGGAAAGTCATCCAGTCTCAAGTTCATGGACCGCACAATTGTGCCTACCGCTCCAAACTTAGAAGCTTCCTCTGCTCCAGCATATCTTTGGTCCACAGCACCTGAATAAGCGTTAAATGATTCTATTTGTTCGTTCTCCATCGGTCGGTTATAGAACACTATTTTACCTTTGATTTTGTCCCTCCCCAAAGCAGTCAATTCTTCCAAACTTTGCACCTCTATCACTTCAGCGGTAAGCCCGTTTTTTGAAGTGGCGATAGAACCGCCCAATGCGCATATAGGCACTTTGATTTTCGTTTTATTGTCCAAAATATAGGCCGTTTCCTTTTCGCCTCTCACCCATTTGGGCACCATTACTTCTTGAAGATAAACTCGGTCAAAACCCATGGTTTCCATTTCCGCTTTGGTGTACTGAACCGCTTTCTCAGCCCCGATTGAACCTGACAAACGGGATCCTATTTTATTGGACAAATGATCCAGCCAAGAATAACATTTAGAATTTGTTAATGCAGACTTGTAAATTTCTTTGAGAACTTGCTCGTCGCTTTTTTGGGCATATAAAGCCGAACTACCTATGAACAATAGGGCTAATAAGGTTTTTTTCTTCATAACAGTATAAGATTGTAAGTTTTCAAAAATACATTTTAAAAATTAAAAATCCTGCAAACTTCCTAAATTTGCAGGATCTATTTATTATTTAATCGGTTCGAAACTTATTGCTGCACCACCTCCCGGCGCCAAATTCAAATTGATTTTCGATTTATTGGTCACTTCTATTGTTCTTATTTTGTACGCGATGGGGTTTGTTTTCCAGTCGGCATCTTTTGCATCCTCGTAGATGATGGCTTTATACTTTTTACCTTTGGACAGAAAATCCAATTTTATTTGCGTTTTTCTGGCATTTTCATCGGTTATAGCTCCAAGGAACCAAGACTCCTTTCCTTTAGTTTTTCTCGCAACAGTTAGGTAATCGCCCGGTTCCGCCTGAAGGTATTTGCTTTCATCCCAATCCGCAGCTACGTCCTTTATGAACTGAAAAGCATCCGGGTACTTTTCATAATTTTCAGGCAAATCGGCCGCCATTTGGATTGGAGAATACATCGTTACATATAATGCCAATTGTTTGGCTAAGGTAGTATGAACTTGCTCCGTTTTATTTTTGTCATAATAGCTCATTTTTATTTCAAAAATACCGGGGGTATAATCCATCGGTCCACCCAGAAGCCTGGTGAAAGGCAAAATCGTCTCGTGCATAGGCGGATTTCCAACACTCCAAGCATTGAATTCGTTCCCTCTGGCAGATTCGGCAGCAATATAATTAGGATACGTTCTACTGTAGCCTGTTGGGTGTGATGACTCGTGCGAATTAACCATCAGTTTATAGTCCGCAGCGCGTCTGGCCACAAAGTTGAAATGATTTACCATCGTTTGACCGTCATGAAATTCGCCGCGTGGAATAATTTTGCCCACATAACCTGTTTTCACTGCAGGGTAATCGTATTTTTTCATCAAATCGAAAGCACGATCCAGGTGACGCTCATAATTTGCAACAGAACCTGAGGTTTCATGGTGCATAATCATTTTCACGTTTTTTGATTTGGCGTAAGCCGAAACGGCAGCAATATCAAAATCAGGATAGGCGGTCGTGAAATCAAAAACATCTTCTTTCCAATTTCCGAACCAATCTTCCCAACCTACATCCCAACCTTCTACCAATACGCCGTCAAATCCATTTTTAGCGGCAAAATCAATATACCTTTTGGTGTTTTCAGTGGTTGCTCCGTGCTTCCCTGAAGGTATTAATTCTTGGGAAACTGAATTTTGCGCGTTTTGTGAACCCGCGAAATCCCAGGTCGATTTTCCAACATGCATTTCCCACCAAATACCAACATATTTCATCGGTTTAATCCAAGAAGTATCTTCAATTTTTGAAGGCTCATTTAGGTTTAGGATCATTTTAGACCCAACAATGTCCCTGGCATCATCACTTACCATTATTGTTCTCCAAGGAGAAACACAAGGTGTTTGCAAATACACTTTGTCGCCAATCGCATTAGGCACTAATTGAGCAGTTAGTTTATATTTGTTTACATCGACGTTCAAATGCATATCGGGATAATTTACAACCGCAGCTTCAAAAATATTAAGATACAGACCGCTTGCCGATTTCATCATCAGCGGTGATTGAACCACGTAATTACCTGGAATCGATTTTACGCCAATTCCATTGTTCATGTTTATTTTAGAATTATCAATATCTAAAAATTTAGTTTCGTTATATTCATATTCATTGCTGTCAAAATCTCCAGGAATCCAGAAAACCTTGTGATTATCAGTTAAATTAAATTGCGTCACTTCATCAGAAATAATAAAATAATTCAGTTCATTTTGCTTTGGAAAATCATATCTGAAAGCAACACCTTCATCGAAAACCCTAAAAATGATATTCATTTTCACATTTGTTTCTTTTTGGATGAGGGACATCGTAAGTTCATTATAATGATTTACGATATTGGCTTGCTCTCCCAAAACGGGCTTCCAAGATTCATTGAAAGTGGCCGTTTTTGAAGTGATGACTTCGAAATTAGAATCCAAAGCGGGCTTTTCCTTGAGTTTTATCCCCAAAGTACTTTCCCGAATTACCGGTTTATTTTTGTAATTTACTGAATAGGTTGGTTGACCATTGCCTGACAATTTAAAATTAACATCAATTTTACCGGAAGGCGACTGAATACTTTGTGCCTGTGATATACTCAGGACAAGGACAAGAAAAAGTGATAAATAATATTTCATATGCTTAATTATATTTTAAAATCAAAAATATAAATAAATTTCTCTTTATGGGGAAATTAAAATTTAATATTAATTCGAAACGGGCTGGATTTTGGGTCCAATACCATTTTCATTGAAAGCTTCAATAGCAAAATAATAGTTTGTCTCTTTGTCCAGCCCTCTGCAATCATATGAATCCCCTTCATAAACCATAATGCTGTTGTACAATTTATCTGGCGCAATTCCGTAGTAGATGTTATAACCAACGGCGTCCGCTTGCTTGTTCCAATAAATCATTGCATTTCGCGGATCCGAAGGATTCCGTTCAACTTTAAATCCAGTAACGGATTTTGGTTTTGCTGACAATCCATTTCCAAAAATGCGGAAATCGGAAACGGCAAAAAGGCCAGTTGCTACGTGAATGTTAAGCAGTTTTACGTAGCGTCCCTCAATTGGCTTGCTCAGCTCAACGTAATCGTGCGGAACGTCTTTGTCGTTTTTAGATTTGTCGACAACTAATTTCCAGTTGATCGCATCATCTGACACCAATATTCGATACTGGTGATAAATATCCATTGCCACGTTGTGCTGATTCGATTTATGATCGGCATAGTTTATTTGAAGCGCGTTAATTCGCATTTTCCGACCCAAATCAACCTGCAACCATTCGCCCGGATTATTCGTTTTTGCCGACCACCAGGTTTGAATATCCTCGTCGGTTACATTTGCGGCACCAAAACACAAGTTTTCGAAAACTTTTTTGCCCTGATTGTCTACCCTATGTGTCCGGGTTAGAGCACAAGTGTCTATTGACGAAACAGTTACTGGCTTTTTATAAGAAAGCAGCATATAACCGCTAAAAGCACCTTCCTTCTGATCGCGTTGCATTTTGGACAATGTTATGGGAAAATCGCCATAGGCGGTTATCGAATACATGACTCCATCCTTGTCAAATCCTGCAGGGAACATATCGATGCGCCTTTCGAAACGATCTTTCATAGAAATCTTGCAGGTTCCGGTATTCCAGTAATTGCCATGCAAATCTTTGAAGGTGTTTCCGTGACCGGCACCTACCACAAATCCACCCGGTTTGTAGGACGTCGGATTGTGTTTCTGATAGCTGAACGGACCAAGTGGCTTGTCCGAAACATAAACCCCATTTGCATAGCCTTTAAATTCCGTTCCCGGTGCGGCATATTGCAGATAATATTTGCCGTCATGCTTATTCATCCAGGCTCCCTCTATGAAATTGCCCCAGGGAGCAGGCTCCATGTCATTATTCGGCCCAAATCGTTCCCAACCATGTTCCTTAGGGCGAATCCATAGAACTTCCTTTACACCCCTTTTATTTAAATCAACAGCTTCTTCCTGATTGGTGTATTGTGAAACCGGCTGCGGCACGTAATCTTTCGATTTGATAGGCTGCCAAGTTTTATAATCCAACTCGCAAGCCACCAATGGGTTTTGTCCGCTAGTCCCATAATATCCGTACAGCCTTTTGTCATCGTCCTGAAAAATAGCGGGATCTCCCGCGGGATGGATAATGCTGTCCACATGTCGAGTCCAGCGCCCTTCTTTTGGATTGGCGGTTTTCCAAATGGGCATATACTTATCCGGTCCGATAAGAAACAAAGTATCATTCATAACCAAAGCCGAAGGGCAACAAATGTCGCTGCTGTGCGGCTGACGTTGGAAACTTCCGTAAACAAAGTTCCAATTAGCCATGTCCTTGCTCCAAAAAAATCCTGCCTGATTTGTTGCAAACAAGTAATAGTCCCCTTTATAAGTTAGGATAACTGGATCCGCACTCGAACGGCGGGATTCGGCAATGCCATTGTGATTTTCAACGCCATAGGCGTAACCTATATTCACAGGGTTGCAGTAGGTATTTTGAGGGACATCAGCATCGAACCAGGCTGTTTTTGCAATACCACTGTTTTGGTTTACGTAAACATCGACTGAATTATTTTTGTAGCTGGTACAAAATGTAAATAAAGCCAATAAAGGAATCAGTACAATTTTTTTCATCTTAACTATTTGTTTTTAATGGACATTTACCTTTTCCGTTACTTCTGATTTTCCATTTTCACTAAAGGCTTCAATGGCAAAATAATAGTCCGTGTCCTTATCCAAGCCCCTGAAATCATAAGAATCCCCATCGTAAACCATGATGCTGTTGTATAATTTGTCTGGAGCAATCCCATAGTAAATGTTATAACCAATCGCATCCGCTTGCTTATTCCAATATATCATCGCATTTCGGGTATCTAATGGGTTTCTTTCGACTTTAAATCCGGTAACCGATTTTGGTTTTTCGCCAAGTCCGTTCCCAAAAACACGGAAATCAGAAACGGCGAATAAACCCGACGCATTGTGAATATTTACCATTTTTAGGTAACGGGCTTTAATCGATTTTGACAATTCTACATAATCGTGGGGAACGTCTTTATCATTTTTAGATTTATCGACCACCAGAGTCCAGTTTTGGGAATCATCTGACATGAAGATTTGATATTGGTAGTAAATGTCCATCGCTTTGTTGTATTGGGTAGCTTTGTGATCAGCATAGTTGATTTGCAAGGCATTTACCTGCATTATTCTGCCCAAGTCAAGCTGCAGCCATTCGCCTGCTTTGCTGGTTTTTGCTGACCAATACGATTGGATGTTCTCGTCGGTTAAGTTCACGGGATCATAACAGATTCTCTCAAATACTTTTTTACCGCCGGTATCAACTCTGTGCGTTTGCACCTCTGCACACTCATCCGAGGAAGATGCTATTGCCTTTTTTTTGTACGAAAGCAACATCCATCCTGAGAAAGCTCCCTTCGTCTGATCGCGTTGCTGAGTTGGAAGAAGCGTTGGATAATCTCCATAAGAGGTAATCGAATACATGATGTCGTCTTTATCAAATCCGGCAGGAAACATATCGATGCGTCTTTCGAAGCGGTCTTTCACCGAAATCTTGCAAGTTCCTGTGTTCCAATAGTTGCCGTAGTTATCCGCAAGAGTGTTTCCATGTCCAGCCCCTAACACAAAACCACCCGGCTTATAGGACATTGGATTATGCTTTTGATAAGTAAATGGACCCAGCGGACTGTCGCCCACATGAACACCGTTGGCATAGCCTTTAAACTCGGTGCCTGGGGCACCATACTGCATATAGTATTTTCCATTGTGCTTGGTCATCCAGGCTCCCTCAATAAAATTGCCCCAAGGTGCTGGTTCCATATCATTATTAGGTCCGAAACGCTCCCAGCCGTGCATTGCCGGGTCTAAATTGACGACTGCCTTTATTTCGCCATAAGGGCGCTGAATATCTTCCACTTCGGTTGATGCGTACAGTTTTGCGTAATCGGCCTGATTCCCTTTCGGCAACCATGTTTTGTAATCCACTTCTACGCCAAGAAGAGGCAATTTTCCACTTGAACCATAGTACATGTACACTTTTTTATCGTCATCCTGAAAAATGGCTGGGTCCCAAGTAGGCAACATGGCTGTTTCTACATGTCGGGTCCATCGACCTGATTTAGGATTGGCGGTCTTCCAAACCGGATGGTCTTGTTTCCAAGTTGAACCTACATAAAAAAGGGTGTCGTTTACCACCCAAGCGGCCGGAGCGCATTGGTCATCGTCGCTGGGAAGTCGCTGAAAACTGCCGTAAACAAATTTCCAGTCTGACATATCCTTGCTCCAAAAGAATCCTGCTTGATTGGTTGCGAACAGATAATAGTCGCCTTTATAGGTGGTAATTACCGGATCGGCAGCCGAACGGCGGGAAACAGGGATTCCATTGTGATTTTCGACAACATAATTGTAGCCAATATTGATCGGGTTGCAATACGTTGAGGCAGCTTTATCGGGGTCGAACCAATCGGTTTTTCCTTTACTGTTGGATTTCGATTGTGCGATGCCGATTTGACAGCTAAACGCTACTAACAACAATGGTAATAAATAAAGGTTTTTCATTTTTTTGATTTTTCTGACTTCCATAGTATTTCTATTTTTTCCATTAAAAAACAGTAGTTCATATATTTAACGACAAGCACATAACAACTATTATAATGTGAAATCATCGAGTATTTCGACTGTCAAAAATATTTTAAGTCATTTTAGACAATAAATTTTCAGAAAAAAAATCCGTCCTTTCTACTCTTGATTGGGAATAAGTCAATTGCGCTGAAGTGAGAACCGAACAAACATTTAATAACAGCTTTATAACTTTTTTCGAAAGAAAAAATTTGCGGGCATAGCTAAATAATAAAAAGTATTGGATGGAGCTTATAATGTTACGCTAGAATTTTGGAAAACAAAAAACTATAATTTGAGCGTTTAAGAATAAAAGCACTTAACAACTATAGAAATCCATATCCCATAGGGAAAGTATACATTATTACCTTCAAAAGAATATACCATAGTTTTTTTTTTAGAAATGGCTTTAAAAACCCTTCGGTATAATTACCGAAGGGCAATCACTAAATAAACAAACCAAGTTATTTAATCAACTCAAAACTAACTTTATTTTCTGTGTCAGAATCTCCTCCAACAAAAACTTCGAACTTTCCTGCCTCTGCAATATGTTGCAATTCTGAATTATAGAATTTCAAATCCTCCGCAGAAATTTCAAAAATCACTGTTTTTGTTTCTCCTTTTTTAAGGAATATTTTTTGAAACCCCTTTAGTTCTTTCACCGGACGCGTAACAGATCCCACCAAATCTCTGGTGTACAATTGAACCACTTCCTTGCCATCAAAACTCCCAGTATTTGTAAGATTAACAGTGACCGTAATTTTTTCGTTAAAATTCATTTTATCCGATGAGATTTTTGCAGTCGAATAATCAAATGAGGTATAGCTCAGCCCATAACCAAATGGATAAAGAGGCTCATTTCTTTCGTCAATATAATTAGATTTAAATTTCTCGAACTTTCCTTCTTTATTTCCAAGTGGCCTTCCTGTATTTTTATGGTTGTAATAAATAGGCACTTGCCCCACACTTCTTGGGAAAGTGGCGGTCAGTTTCCCAGAAGGATTGACCTTCCCAAACAAGACATCAGCAATAGCGTTACCCGCTTCGCTACCTGCAAACCAGGTGTTCAAAATTGCCGGAACAGTTTCGTTTTCTTCAACTAAAACTAATGGGCGGCCAGTGAATAGAACTAATATGACAGGTTTTCCAGTCTTTAGCAATTCCTTCAATAAATCTTTTTGAGCTTGTGGAATCGATAAATTAGTCCTGCTACTGCTTTCTCCGCTCAACTCTGCAGATTCACCAATTGCGGCAATAATTACATCTGATTGGTTCGCTATTTTCAAAGCTTCGGCCAGTAACTCTTCGCTTGTTCTATTGTCTCGGTGTAAGGTTTTGCCAAACATAGTCGCTTTTTCTTCAAAAGCTGCATCGTAATCCAAATTACTCCCTTTCGCGTAAAGCACTTTCGCTGAATTACCCACAAAACCCTTGATTCCCGCAAGCAATGAAACTGAAGCGTCATTGTTAGCGGCTACGCTCCAAGTACCTGCCATGTTTTCTTTGGCATCAGCCAAAGGTCCTATCAGTGCGACTGTTCCGGATTTCTTCAGGGGAAGTAGCTGATTTTGATTTTTTAGTAAAACCAGCGATTGAGCCGCAATATTTCTAGCTTCTTCCCTCGAATCTTTTGTGAAAATTTCTGTCTTGGATCTCGTTTCATCACAATATTTATAAGGATCTTGGAACAAGCCCAAGTCATATTTGGCATTCAAAATAAGTCGCACGGCACGATCAATTTGCTCCATGCTCACTTTATTTTCATCCAATGATTTTTTCAATGTTGTAAGGAAACCTTCGCCAACCATATCCATGTCAATTCCGGCATTTAATGCCAAAGCGGATACCGTTTGCAAATCACCCATTCCATGATCCACCATTTCATTGATACCGGTATAATCCGTGACAACAAATCCCTTAAAACCCCATTTATCTCTCAAAACATCGGTCATCAACCATTTATTTCCCGTTGCAGGAATCCCGTCTATTTCATTAAACGATGCCATTGCCGATCCAACACCAGCATCAACTGCTGCTTTGTATGGTGGGAAATAATCATTATACATTCTTATTCTGCTCATATCAACGGTATTGTAATCGCGTCCCGCTTCTGGCGCGCCATACAAAGCAAAATGTTTAACGCAGGACAAAATCGTATTGTTTTTTGAAAGATCATCACCCTGATAACCTTGCACCATTGCTTTGGCTATTTGACTTCCCAAAAATGGATCCTCACCCGAACCTTCCGAAACCCTACCCCAGCGCGGATCGCGAGAAACATCTACCATTGGAGAAAAAGTCCAGTTGATTCCGTCAGCACTCGCCTCTTTAGCCGCAATTTGGGCGGTCCTTTTTATCAATTCCATATCCCAAGTACTTGATAATCCAAGAGGAATCGGAAACGTAGTTTCATAGCCATGGATTACATCCATTCCAAAAAGCAAAGGAATCTTCAATCGGCTTTTTTCAACAGCGACCTTTTGTACTTCTTTGATTTTTTTAACTGATTTTATATTGAATAAGCCCCCAACTTTACCTTCTTCAATATTTTTAGCTACATTAGAACTATTGGCAGCTCCCGTCGTTATATCTCCAGATGTGGGCAAATTTAATTGGCCTATCTTTTCGTCAACGGTCATTTTCGCCATTAATTCGGCTACAAATTCCGCTTTGGGTTTAATTTTAACCGTTTTTTTAGCCCCCTTTTTTTGGCTGTAGCCAAAAAGTGAAAAACCTACGAGTAGTATAATTAGTTTAATTTTCATTTTTTATTGTTTTTTTTGTTTAAACATCCAGTCGTAAATCGCTTGATTGTCATATACCCTTGACCAGCTATCGTGCCCCGCATCATCAAAAATGGTCAGTTCAATATCAGCACGGCATGCCTTCAATTTTTTGTAAATCGCTATCGAATAATCCACATTGACCACATCATCCAGTAACCCGTGAAAAATCCGAATAGGAATTGTTGCTATTTTACAGTCTTCAATCATTGGAACCCTATCCACAAAGCCGGCAATGGGAACCATTGCGGCAAACATTTCAGGATGCGCGAAAGCCAAATTCCAAGCGCCCCAGCCACCCATGCTTAGCCCGGTTAGATAAATTCTATTGTCATCGATATTATTCTCTTTTTGGATTTTTAAAATCAAACGATATAACACCTCCGAGTCCCAATATTCATTATCCGGGCATTGCGGTGCAAGAACATAGGCATCCAACTTATGCGTTTTCAAATATTTGAATGGGCCATGGATCTTTACTTTTTCAATATCATTGCCTTTTTCACCAGAACCGTGAAGAAAAATCATCAATGGTTTTTTTTCCTTGGTATTCAGGGGAATTTGCAAGGCATAACCCAATTCATGCTTTTCGACAATCTTCGTTTCCATTTTCCCATTAACAACAGATTGGGAAAAGGAAGCTGTTGAGAGTAAAAATGCCAGCACCGAAATTATATATTTCATGCTTTTTAAAAATTATATTTTCCTGAATGAAAGCCCAATTTTACCAAGCCCGATTTTATCTCCGGAGCATTCATAAATAAATTCCACAATAGACCCGTACGATAATTTTCGATCATTGGCGCGATTGTTCCCTGGTCAATTGCCAAGTAACGTGGCGTCACCCAATTGTAATGCGGTGAAAAAGCATCATAAGGACCAGCGATTCCTACGTAAAGCGATTTGTTTTCATCATACAGATAACGAAGAAATTTCATAGACTCTACTGGAGTATAAGGAAAAGAGGATAAAGCCGCCGTTGGAGTAATTACACCTACATCATTGTCAGTATCGTGAGCTGAATATCCGGTTGATCCATCACCGTTTCGCGAATAACTCGCCGTGAGACCCCAACATTTTTCAGAATAGCCTTTCCACTGTTTTGGATTATCAATGCAATATTTATTAATAATTTTGGCGTGATTCTGGGTTAATTCCCAATAATTTGCATATTTATCGGTTAATTGTGAAGGATCTAATCCCATATAAGAATAGTGCGCCCAAAACAAAGGTCCTGCATTTCCGCTGACCGTATTGTATTTAAATACCAAAGGGATACCATATTGTGTTTTTCCTGTTCCAATAGTCCCGTCTCGCGTCCAACCTTCATGGTAGGCTGCGGCTGAAATGGGAAAAGTTGGGGAGGCGGCTCCCATAACATAGGCAATCAAACATTCATTGTATCCTTCTAGTTTGAATTTCATCTCCCATTCGTATGTAGGAGACCAGTGCCAATACATGGCGTTTTCGCCATTGGTATACCAACTCCACTCCACTGTTTTCCATAAATTATCAGCTTTGGCAGCCAATTCTTTTTCTTGAGTGGTTCCATTTTTGAAATACTCTCTCACCGCAATCAGGCCTTGACATAAGAATGCTGTTTCCACTATGTCACCGCCATCATCTTTATTGCCAAAAGAAATAGCACGTCCGCTGTTCCCATCCATCCAGTGGGCCCATGCACCGTGAAAACGATCCGCTTTTTCAAGAAAATCCATTGCTGTAGTCATTCGGGTAACCGCTTCAGCTCTTGGAATAAATCCTTTTTCTATTCCAACAATCAACGACATTAGCCCAAAACCTGAACCTCCAGTGGTTATTTTGTTGGCTTCAAAACCAGGGTCGTTAGTAAGGTAACGTTCTCTTGCCAATTTAGAATTCGGCTCTGCATAATCCCAAAAATACTTGATGGCATCTTTTTGAACCAAATCCATGGCTTCCTCGTCTGTAAGAGGAGTTATCGGAATTTCTGGAGTTGCTGGGGGTACATTTACAGTCTTATCACTACAACAACTCATTCCAAAAACTAATAAAATAAAAGGAATATATTTAAGTAAAGTCATGTTTTAATCTTTTGAAGAAACTTGCCAAAGCCTTTGCTTTGGCAAGTTTCTTCATATTTATTTCTTTTTAGTATATAAAGTTGAGACTTCAGCAGCAGTTAAAGCAGTTGAGTACATTCTGAATTGGTCTAAACCACCCTTCCAATAGGAAGATAGCCAGTTATCTCCATTTTCATTCTGCGATTGGGGACCATTTCCTATTCTAAATCCAGTTATCTTTGAATCCTCAATGTCAATAGCTCCATGTCCAGTCCATGTTTTAGTGCTAACTACAGCCCCATCGACGTACAATGTTAAACCCGAAGTTGTTTCATCATACACAAAAGCAAGGTGATGCCAGGCATTATCTAATAACCCCTCTATTGAATTATTTCCTTCCCACGTTAAGAATGTATCCCCCTTCGTATCTGCGATGACGAATTTAACTGCTGCTCCAGTTGTAGTTGGTGCTGCGTCAAACAAAAGAAACATTGTAGCACTTGACCAATGGCCATTAGATGAAGGGATACTAAAAATCTCTTCAGCACCTGGATTAGTTCCGTTTTTTGTTTGCCCATTGTGCTTTTCCCATACTGAAACCGTAAAACTTTTAGCGCTTATTGCCCAATCGTTCGGTTTTGCATATGCAATAAATTTATCCGCAACACCTTCGACCCCTTTCCCGTTTATACCTTCAATAGCTTTGAAAGGATTGTCACTAGGGAAATTTGCACGAACGCTGTCAACTGCGTTCATTAAGGGATTGTCAGTCGTTCCATCAAAAGCAACATAAAACTTCAGCGGGCCGCCAACTGCATTGGCGTCAACTGGGTAATCTCCAAGCGCAGGCCTGTCCATCTCCTGACAGCCCGTTAAAGCCAAAGAAATAAGAGCTATTCCAAAAGCCTTTTTCAATATTGATTTATTAATTTTCATCTTATATATTTTTTATTAAATTAAGTCGTTTTAATAATTTGGATTTTGAATTAAAACCCCTTGCGATTGGTCGATTGCAGTTTGTGGTATCGGATACAAAGCATTTTTCGCCTGGTAACCGAATCCCCCTAAAACTGATGGAGCATCACCCCAACGAACCAAGTCATAAAAACGTTCGTTTTCCATTCCGAATTCTACTCTTCGTTCCTGCTTAATATTTTCTAATGTTGGGTTGGTTATCTTAGGAAGCACGGTAACTGATCCTCCTCGTGCTCTAACTCGCAC
>Ga0209002_10000514_pt1 | contig 31229 bp, 21 predicted proteins | sample Rifsed16ft2_FD_184010 | JGI IMG/M metagenome (GOLD analysis project Ga0209002, IMG submission 184010) | Soil microbial communities from Rifle, Colorado, USA - sediment 16ft 2 (version 2) | ecosystem: Environmental > Terrestrial > Deep subsurface > Rock core/Sediment | place: Rifle, Colorado...
CGAAGGCAGGAAAGGGTCGGGCTCTTCCGGTCACGATGGATGTGACGAAAGAGAATGATGTAATCTCGGGATTCGCGCAGACGGTTCTGGCATACGGGGGTGTCGACATCGTGGTTTCGAATGCCGGCATTTCATCGGCGAATGCGATTCAGGACACAACGGTCGAACAATATCAACGACAAATGGATATCCTTGTCCGCGGGTACTTTCTGGTCGCGAGGGAAGGTTTCCGATCAATGCTCAAGCAGGGGATCGGCGGGTCGATCATCTTTATCGCATCGAAGAATGCCCTTGCCAGTGGCAAGAACGCCAGCGTTTACAGTGCCGCAAAGGCCGCCGAGCTTCATTTTGCGCGCTGCCTTGCAGAAGAGGGCGGAGCCCGCAAGATCAGGGTCAACAGCGTCTGCCCGGATGCCGTGCTCCAGGGGTCGTCCATCTGGAACAGCGGCTGGCGGAAAGAACGGGCTCTTGCATACGGAATTGCCCCGGACCAGCTCGAGGAGTTTTATCGAAATCGGACGCTGCTGAAAGAGAGCGTGTATCCGGCAGATATTGCAGAAGCGGCCCTGTTCTTTGCGACCGACCGTTCGGCGAAGACAACCGGCGGCGTACTGACCGTCGACGGCGGGATTGCTGCGGGTTTCGTCCGATAAGGGACTATTTCAAGACAGGATTTTCATGAGCCTTCTGGGCATCGACGTCGGAACAACCGGCTGCAAGGTGATCGCCTTCAACGACCATGGGCGGCCGATCGCCCGGGCTGCCGCTGAATATCAACTCGAATTTCCGCGTCCGGGCTGGATTGAACTGGATCCCAATGTTGTCTGGCAGAGACTCGCAAAAAGCATCCGGGCTGTTGCCGCACGTACACGGCGAGACCCCATCAAGGCCATCGCTATCTCTGCACAGGGAGAAGCGTTTCTCCCTGTCGACCGGAAAGGCGATCCGCTTTCGAACAGCATCGTCACATTCGATTCCCGCGCAAGCCGTAATGTCGAATGGTGGGAACGCAGGATGGGGAGAATGAAGATCTTTCGGACCACAGGGATGCCGCTGAGTGCGATGGGGACGCTGCCGAAGCTCCAATGGCTTCTCAAGAACAAGAAAAGCGCCCGATCTGCGAAATATTTCCTTTGCTATCATGATTTCGTTGTCATGAAACTGGGACTTCAGCCGGTGATCGATTATTCGTTGGCAGCCCGCACGATGATGTTCGATGTTCGTTCGCTCGCGTGGTCCGATCCCATACTGGCGGCTCTGAGGGTTGACCGCGAACAACTTGCGCAGCCGGTGGCGTCAGGATCCGTCATTGGCAGAATCTCTTCTGCGGCTGCTCAGAAGCTGGGCCTACCGAGGGACGCCGTGGTGGTGGCGGGAGGGCACGACCAGCCGTGTGCGGCACTTGGTGCGGGCGCCATGCGATCCGGTGAAGCTGCATATTCGGTAGGCACCGTTGAATGCATCACCCCGGTCTTCGATCATCCTGTCAGCTCTGCCCTGATGATGCGCAATAATCTCTGCTCGTATCCTCATGTTGTGCCGGGTAAGTTCGTTTCGCTGGCATTCAACTTCACGGGTGGCTCGCTTTTGAAATGGTATCGCGACACGTTCGGGGGGACGTACGACTCTCTTGTGCAGGCGAGTGCGAAGAAACCGACGAAGCTGCTTGTTCTTCCTCATTTTACGATGACAGGGACTCCCCTGATGGAGGTACGCTCAAAGGGAGTTATCGCGGGACTGCAGCTCTCGACATCAAAGGGAGAGGTCACCCGTTCGTTACTGGAGGGGGTTACGTACGAGATGAGACACAATGTTGAATTGCTCGAACGCTCGGGAATCGCCGTCAAACGATTCCGGGCGGTTGGCGGTGGATCAAAGTCGCGCATCTGGATGCAAATCAAGGCCGACATCATGAACCGCCCCATCGAAGTCATGGAGGTGACTGAAGCAGGATGCCTGGGTGCAGCGATGCTTGCGGGCGTCGCGACAAGAACGTACGGTTCCGTCGATGAGGCAACCCGGACAGCCGTCAGAAGTGCCAGGGTGTACGAACCGAACAGCAGATCAAGCAGGTACTACGCCGAACGATACGAATTGTATTCACGCTTGTATCCGTCTCTTGCGCCGCTCCTGCACGTGATGTAGATGACAATTGAGGCAGACCAATCCTCACGAAGTGGAAATCACAGATGAAAGAAACAGGATTTCGCATCGATGATGCATTCGTTCAAAGGGAAAACGACAAAGCCGCGTCTCTTGTCAAAAGAGACTATGACGCGCTCAGCGAACGCCTCGAACGGCGAGGCATTGCCATCGACACAATAGCCGAACAGGTTAGGAGGTTCGAGGTTGCGATCCCATCCTGGGGGGTTGGGACGGGAGGGACACGATTTGCCAGATTTCCGGGAGTCGGGGAGCCGCGGACAATCTCCGAGAAGCTTGTCGATTGCGCCACGATCCACCAATTGACCAGAACGACACCGCGGGTGTCGCTCCATATTCCCTGGGATATCCCGGGGGATGTCAAAGAATTTCTCTCGCTGGCTCGGCATCTGGGAATAGGGTTCGATGCAATGAATTCGAACACGTTTCAGGATCAACCGGGGCAAGGTGTCAGCTACAAGTTCGGGAGTCTTACGCACACCGATCCCGCAGTCCGTAAGGCTGCGGTTGACCATAATAAAGAATGCATTGAAATAGGAAAGAAGCTGGGGTCCAGCGCATTGACGGTGTGGATCGGCGATGGCGGAAATTTCCCCGGCCAGATCGATTTTCGTGCTTCCTTTCAGCGATACCTTGAGAGCGTTAGGGCGATCTACGGTGCGCTGCCGTCGGATTGGAGGCTCTTCATAGAGTACAAGCCATATGAGCCTTCATTCTACTCGACTGTCATCAATGATTGGGGGACGGCATACTTTGCGGCGACCCAGCTTGGGCCGCAGGCGCTGTGCCTGGTCGACCTCGGCCATCATGCCCCCAATGTGAATATCGAGCTTATCGTCGCGCGGCTGATCCAGAGCGGAAAACTGGGCGGGTTTCACTTTAATGACAGCAAGTATGGAGATGATGATCTTGATGCGGGGAGCATCAAGCCGTTCCAGTTGTTCCTGATCTTCTGCGAGCTGGTCGGAGGTGCGGCCGACGTCCCGGGTTTTTCGCCGGCATTCATGATCGACCAGAGTCATAATGTTACCGATCCCATAGAGTCGCTCATGGTTTCAGCCGAGGAGCTTCAGAGGGGATATGCACAGGCACTCCTGGTTGACCGGGCAGTATTACGGGAATTCCAAACCAACAACGATGCGGTGATGTCGCTCAGGACTCTGAAGGAGGCATTTACGACCGACGTTACGCCAATCCTTCAGAAAGTACGACTGAAGGCAGGCGGGGCAATCGACCCCGTTTCTGTGTACAGGGCGAGCGGATACCGGAAAGCAAAGCAAAAAGAGCGGCCCGAAATAGAGGGATCAAAGTCAGGGATCGTTTGAAATGAAAATTCATCTGGCATATGGGAAGAACGGCCTCGATGTCGTAGTTCCGGACGGCAATCTCCTGAAAGTGTTGACGATGGAAGGAGCAGAGCCGCTTCCTGACCCACATGCGGCGTTGGTGACGAGTCTGGAGCATCCGATCGAGTCAGTTTCGCTCAGACAACGCGCCCGGGGGGTGAGGAACGCGTGTATCGTGATCTGTGATATCACCAGGCCTGTTCCGAACAAGATCGTTCTTCCTCCTCTTTTGTCACTGCTCGAGCAAGAGGGAATATCGGGTGACAAGATTACCATTCTTGTTGCAACGGGGTTGCATCGTCCCAGCAGTGATGCCGAGTTGGACCACTTGGTCGGCAAAGAGATCATTCAGCGGTACAGGGTGGTGGATCATCACGCCCGTGTGGTGGCGGAGCACCGGAACAAAGGGACGACCAAACGCGGAACTCCGGTCTGGATCGATGCCCGATATTGCGACGCGGACCTGAAGATCACGGCGGGATTCATCGAGCCGCATTTGATGGCGGGATTCTCCGGGGGGAGGAAGATGATTGCCCCGGGTTGTGCGGGAGAAGAGACCATCAAAGCTCTCCATAGTCCCCGATTCCTTGAGGACCCGCGATGCAGCGAAGGGAACATTGATGACAACCCTCTGCATCACGAGTTGATGGAAATTGCGGGGATGACAGGGCATGATTTTATGGTTGATGTGGCTCTGGACGAGGGGGGGAGAATCACGGGGGTTTTTGCGGGCCACCCGCAACGGGCACATGAAGCGGGAGTGAAACACGTCAGGAAGGCGGTTCGATCGACTCTGGACAAGGCGGCCGACATTGTGATCACGACGGCAGCCGGTTTTCCCCTGGACCTGACCTACTATCAGGCGATCAAAGGAATGACCGCCGCTCTCCCGATTGTCAAGCCGGGCGGAACATTGATCCTTGCGGCCGAGTGTGCAGAAGGGCTGGGTAGCAGAGAATTCACCGGGATGGCGACCACGTTTTCCTCTGCCGGGGAATTCAGGGAGAGGATATTATCGAATCCCGTCATCATCGATCAATGGCAGCTTGAAGAATGCGCCAAGGCGGCGACGCATGCCGAGGTTATCCTCGTTGCAGGAGGGATCAAACCTGCCGAACGAAAGCGGTTGTTTATCTCGACGGCGGAAAGTGTGGAAGAGGCGTTGGAGCGGGGGCTGCGGAAGCAAGGAAAAAATGCCGCGGTAGCGGTGATCCCAAAAGGGCCTTACACGCTTGTGGGGATTGGGCAATGAGGAGGGGTTTGTACCTTGACAAAGCACCGAATTCGCTGTATAATTTACAGTAATTAAACATCATTCTATTAGCAAAACAGGCACCTTATGGCTGTCGATTACACTGTCCCTGCAATCGATCGTGCTGTTCGCCTGCTCGAAATCCTCTCCCTCTCTCCCCGGGGAATGTCCCTCGCGCGGCTTGCCGAAGAGCTCGATGTCCCCAAGAGCACGCTGTTTCGCATCCTGTACACGCTTCAGGAACATGCCGTTGTGGTCGAAGACCGTGAACGGAAGCTCTTCTCCCTGGGTATGAAAGCGCTCGAGTGGGGCCATGCTGCTCTTTCCAAGATCGACCTGAAAACCATTGCCCACCCGAACCTCCAGAAGCTGGCGCATGAAACCAGAGAGAGTTTCTACCTTGCGGTCCTCGACGAGGGCGTTGTGGTTCTGATCGACCACGTCGATACGCCGGAAGTATGGAAGATGGTGACGCGGCTTGGAACGCGTTCTCCCGTTCACTGTACTGCGACCGGCCTCATCCTGATCGCCGAACTTGAAAACAGCCAGGTCGAGGCCATCATTGCCCGTAATCCTCTCAAGAAATTCGCCCCGACAACGATCACCACGCCGGCGAAACTGAAGAAGCGCCTGAAACAGGTCTCGCGCGACGGATATTCCATTGTTGACGGGGAGTACAAGGCCGACCTTTGCGCCATTGCCGTTCCGATTCGGGATCACACAGGAACGATCATCGCATCGCTGATGACAGCTATTTATTCCGCGCATTATCGAAAAAACAAGAAATACGGGTTGGAGCTGGTGGAAGCGCTGGAGCGGGAGGCGTCAGCCATTTCAAACCGTCTCGGATACAACGAAGGGAGCCCTCGTCAGGCTGTATGAAGGCGGGTTCCCGTGACACGACAATCAGGATCTTACCATGCCTCCCATCTCCCTCGGCATCGTTAGTGACGAGATTTCCCGGGATTTCAGTGAAGCGTTGAAGTACGCCCTTGAATGGAAGATCTCTCTTTTTGAGCTGCGATGCCTCAAGACAGGCCGACTCCCGAATATCGATAAGGCTGAATTCAAGGAAGTTCTCGAACTTGTCGATCGCCACCGGGTGTTCGTAACCGCCCTCTCTCCCGGAATTTTCAAGCACCCGCTTTCAAAGAAGAAGGAACTTGAATCGGAACTCAAGGAGGACCTTCCGCGGACCATCGAAATGGCGCACAAGCTGCATGCACCTCTTATCATCGTCTTTGGATTTCAACGGCAACAGGATGACCGGCCCGAGTATTATCAGGATGCGGTGCAGCTCATGAAACGTGCGGCTTCCGGGGCAAAAGACGGAGGAATACGGCTGGCAATTGAAAACGAACCGGGATTCTGGTGCGATTCGGGAGCCAACACAGCGTCCTTTCTGAAAGATGTCGGATCGCCGGCTCTTGGGGCGAATTGGGATCCGTGCAACGGATATGGTACGAACGAGCGTCCATATCCCGAGGGATACCGCGCCGTCAAGGAACACATTTTCAACGTCCACGCCAAGGATACGTTGGAAGGGTCGTTGATCCGGTGCGTGCCCGTGGGGAAGGGAGCAATCGATTGGAAAGGTCAGATGCGGTCCTTGATGGAAGACCGCCTCGTTAGTCACATAACGATAGAAACACATTGTCTCCCCCTTATCGAGAATTCAAAAGAGAATATTGAAACCCTGCGTTCCTACATGCGGGAATTCGCAGAGAAAGAGAGATCATAGGTATGAAACTCGAGCGCCGCGATTTCCTCAAGTATATCGGCACGAGCACGTTCTTGACGACACTTCCGATCGACGGGGCAGTATCGAACAAAGCGCTTCCAGATGAACAAAAACTGCATCAAGATTACCAGTCGAACAATAAGGGGACGGAATATTATTTCATCGGAAACGGACTGATTACCGGAGCTTTGCAGACGTCCGCCAGCCCCGAAAGTGGCACCCACTGTGGACTTCTGGTTATGTCCCCGGAACACTTCGGGAGAAAGATCAGCACGTACCTGTATCACCCCGAACGCGGCCTGCAGAACTCCCGTCCCTACCTTGTCTATGATCGCAGAAGCTATTCACCGGAATTCAGTTCTTCAAAGGTATCCTGGGATTATCCTGAAAACGTTCCGACGCTGGTTGTGCAATGGCAAGCGGGAGATTGTTCTGTCCGTGAAGAACTGGTTTGTCCCTCGAATGATCCGGTTATCATCCGAACAATTACGATAACGAACAATTCACAGAAAGCGATCGAGCCTTCTATCACGGCGTTGCTGTATCCGAATCTGATGTTCTTCGACGAATACTCTGTCGACCGGACTCGAGGAACGCTCACGGCGGACGGTTATCAAACACTTCGCCTCTTTAGCTCGCGCGATGCGGCAGCGGGAGACCGTCACCTGAGCATAGCGCTGGGTTCAGTCGCCCCCGGTGGATCAGCGAGCCTCACGCTGGCTCTCACGCTCGATTATTCACGTGAATCATTCGAGAAAAAAGGTCTCGATTCCATGATGGCCGAGACCCGGAAACGCTGGGCGAGCGTTGCCACAATGGAAACAGGACACAAGGGGCTCGATCATCTCTTCCGCGTTTCAACATCCGGGATTCGCACCGCAGTCGCCCGTTCTGGAAAGACGGACGGAAGCATTTGGCAATACAATCTTGAATGGGTGCGTGACCAGAGCATGGTGGCAGCGGCGGCAGCAATGGCGGGTCAGACGGAGATCGGCGCGGCAATTCTCCGGCGAATCCTGACTCGGTCAGTGGACGAAACCGGGAGAACGGTTGACGCGAGCCGCCATCGCCCCCCGGAGACAATGGAATTGGATCAGAACGGCGCACTGCTCTCTGCTCTTTCCGCCCATTGGCTCTGGAGCGGCAGCGATGCAATCCTCCGTGACCATTGGAGCAAAATCAAGAATGTAGCGGACTATGTTCTCCAGCCAATCTTCATGGATGCCTCCGTCGGACTTGTCAAGAACTCCAGAGAATTCTGGGAAAGGGATCCCGGATTCGGAGTGAAAGAGGGATTCGAGAACACATATCAGCTTTGGAATATCGTCGGACTGGAAAAAGCCTCTGAAATGGCGAGTGCCATGGGGGATCCGGCCGCGGCCAGGAGATGGAATGAGGCTTCGCGGCAAATGAAGAAGTCATTCATAGGACATCCCCGGTTTTCCCTCGTTGACAATGGGCACTTCATCAAGCGTCGTCTCTCAACCGGAGAGGTGCAGCGAACATTTGAACCGCCCAGCAGAGCCTCGATGCCTAAAGGGATGCCCTTGAATGTGGAATCGGTTTCTTATTGCGATCCGGACGCCGCTAATGTCCTGCCAATTGCGCTCGAAGTCGTCGATCCCCGAGGCAGTCTCTCGTTGAAGACTCTGGAATCGGTCGAAGAATTGTGGAATCAACGATGGAATTCGGGCGGATATGCACGATATCATGTCTCTTCGGAACCCGACTCTCCCGGCCCGTGGCCGTTTGCCACGTTGTTTATCGCCCGTGCCTATCACGAGGCCGGAAATCACGAAAAAGTATGGCGCGCGTTGCAGTGGCTCCTTGATGTGCAGGGTGGAGCCGCGGGAGCGTGGCTCGAATACTACGGCGAAAGACCAACACCACCTCTTCCTCCGGTGGGCATCGTCGTTTGGACCTGGGCGGAGCTGATCACGTTTTTTGTCCATCATCTGCTCGGTGTTCGTCCGTCGTCGCAGACCCTTACCATCCGGCCGCGTCTGCTCACCGGTCTCGAAAAAGTCGCCGCACGCATTCCCGTGCGCGGCCGCCTTCTATCGCTGAATCTGGTCCCCGATACCAAGGGCCAATGGGCCAGTGTGAACGGAAAACGAGTGTCTTTGAAGAACCAGTCTCTGAACCTCCCGTTGCCCCAAGAAGATCTCATCGTGGAGATGCACGTCCGTGTCTGAGAAATTTTTCAAATATAAAACGCTGGATGACATTCGCGGGAACGTCAGAGATCTCCATCTCGATGTGACGTTTGAGGAGAAGCTCGACGCGGTGTTTCGTCCCGTCAAAGTTGGGAACAGGACGATCGGAAATGCGATGGGGATTCACCCGATGGAGGGATGCGACGGCACGCTCGACGGAAAACCCGGAGAATTGACGCTCCGGCGATGGCGCAGATTCGGAGAGGGTGGTGCCAAGCTTATCTGGGGAGAAGCGACAGCTGTTGTCCCCGAGGGCTTGGCCAATCCAAGACAGCTCCTCATCAATGAAGGGAATCTTGCCTCCCTTGAGGGGATGCTCAACGGCGCCCGCAACGCGCATCGGGCCGCCTTTGGAAGCGACGGTGATCTGCTTATAGGGCTTCAACTGACGCATTCTGGCCGGTACAGTTACCGTCGGCCGCTGATCGCCTATCGACATCCGCAGGTTGACGCGGTCACGTATCTCGATAAGGCAAAAGGGATTCGCATTCCGAAAGATTACCCCGTGTTGACTGATGACGAATTGAAGCGGCTCGAGGATGCCTTTGTCCTGGCAGCAACGCGGGTCAGTAAGATCGGATTCGATTTCGTCGATATAAAGCAATGCCACACATATCTGCTGAACGAACTCCTCGGGGCAAGGACCCGCGATGGAGAATATGGCGGAAGCTTTGAAAACCGGACGCGCTTTGTCAGAAATGTCCTCGGGCGAATCCGAGACGAAGTTGGGAACAACATGCAGCTTGCATCCCGGCTCAATGTGTATGACGGAGTTCCTTTTGCGAAAGATCCCGTCTCCGGTGTCGGCGTACCGCTTCCATACAATCTCCCCTACAAGTACAGTTTTGGCGTCGACCCGCAAGAGCCCCTTCGTGAGGACCTCACAGAACCGCTTCATCTCATCCGGCTGATGCGGGATCTCGGTGTCGTGCTGGTGAATGTCTCCATGGGAAGTCCTTACTATAACATGCACTACGGCCGGCCATTTGAACGTACGCCCGACGAAGGATATTGGCCGCCCGAGCATCCTCTTGTCGGTGTGAATCGTCATTTTCGCGTCACCGGCGCGGTCCAGAAAGCCTTCCCCGATCTTGCCGTCGTGGGGACGGGTTACAGCTGGCTCCGGCAATTCCTCCTGAACGCAGGAGAATCGAATATTCGCCGGAAGCGGGTATCGATCGTTGCCACGGGCCGCGGGGCCATCGCGTATCCCGAATATGCCAAGGACGCCATGGCAACGGGTTCCATGAAACCGTCGAAGGTCTGCCTCGCGATCAGCTATTGCACGAACCTTATGCGTTCCAAGAACAATGAAATGGGGCAGTACCCGGCCGGCTGCGTCCCTCGGGATGAGCCGTACGCCGAGATTTACAGGGAGGTCCTCGACAAAAAGCGCAAACTGGCCAAGCCTCAACCGGAGGCTCACTCCTGATGGTGAAGATACTCGGAGAGGATTATTCTCGTAACGATCTGGCGATGCGACTGGGGCATTTGTCCCAACTCGCCGGCATCCGGATGATGGAGCTGAGGGACGGATCGGAAGCGGGAGTTCGGATCGCGGAAGTGCGAACGGGGTCGGGGCTTCGCTTCCAGGTTTCGCTCGATCGGGGGATGGATGTTTCGGTTGCAGAGTACAAGGGAATCCCGCTCGCATGGCGTTCGCCTGCAGGTGACGTCAATCCGCGCTTTTATGACCCCCGCGGGTTAGGATGGCTTCGTTCGTTCCCGGGCGGCCTGATGACCGGTTGTGGCCTCTCACAGGCCGGCGCCCCGTCCGTTGATGAGGGCGAGGAACTGGGCCTCCACGGACGATTGTCGCATCTCCCTGCCTTCGACGTTCGCAGCACGGAAGGCTGGAACGGTGACCATTGCACGTTTCGCCTGGAGGGATTCGTACGAGAGTATTCTGTATTCGGCGTGAATCTGCTCCTTCATAGAACAATTGAAACGTCGCTGGGTTCTTCGCAGATCACGTTTCGGGATGTTGTGAAGAATGAAGGGACAGGACGTTCGCCGATCATGATGCTCTATCACATCAACCTGGGCTGGCCGCTCCTTGATAAGGGTGGGAGAATCTTGCTGAGTGCGAAATCTGTCGCACCCCGAGATGCCGAAGCACAAAAAGGGCTCGAGCAGGCGAAGGAAATTCCCAAACCGATACCGGGCTTCAAAGAACAGGTGTTTCAATATGACTTGAATGAGGACAGAGAAGGGCTTTCAGCTGTTCTCCTTGAGAATTCTCGTCTTGATCTCGGGTTTGGCCTCAGATTCCGGAAGAAAGAGCTTCCCAAATTCAATGAATGGAAAATGACGGCCGAAGGGATGTATGTCCTTGGACTGGAGCCCGCAAATTGCCACACGAAGGGAAGAGCCGCAGAACGGGCGGCGGGTACATTACAGTTCCTGGAACCGGGAGAAGAAAGGGAATTTGTTGTACAGACCGCCATCCTCGAAGGTGAGGATGAACGAACTTCCTTCATAAAGAAAAACGAACTCAAGTGAGTAAACGAAAAATAAAAATTGCCCAAGTGGGGATCACAGGCCATGGTGTTACGATACTGAACGCAATCAAGGCGGCTCCAAATCTCGACCTCGTTTCAGTCTTCGACATCAAGTCCGATGAAGTGAAACGCGTCTCGAAGGAATTGGGAATTCATCCTGCATCGAGCTTCGAGGAACTTGTCAGTGTTCCGGAGGTCGATGCGGTTGCTCTCGTGACGCCGAATCATCTCCATGCTGCGCAAGTGAAGCAGGCGGTGAAGCAAGGGAAGCATGTGTTCGTGGAAAAGCCCCTTGCTCCGACGGTTCGTGAGGCAAAGCGCATGATCAGGGATATGGAAGAGGCCGGACTCGTCATGATGGTGGGGCATAATACGCGCCGCCGGCTGGTTTTTCGGCGCGCCAAGAAGATTCTCGATGAAAACCGGCTTGGGACCATCGTCGCCATCGAAATGAATGTTTCGAGGCCCGCGGGGTTGTTTGCCGACCTCCCCGCATGGAAGGCCGACCCCAAAATCACGGCTCTTCTTCCAATGACGCAGCTGGGAATCCACTTCATCGATACGGTACACTACCTCTTTGAAACGAGAACCGTGCGGGTCGGATGCATAGCGAAGAATATCGCCATGAAAGGGGGCGCTCATGATGCGACGACTTCCATCCTCGAGCTTGAATCGGGGATTCCTGCAACGCTTTCCTGCTACTACTCCACACCCGATGTCTATTATATAAGGATCTATGGTACGGATGGAATCCTGGATTGTCAGAATAGCTCATTGCAGCTTCAGCTCTTGCGGAACGGGGTGTTGCAGACGGAATTGGAGGAGGACTTCCGCTCGGAAGGGTATGCGAGTTTTGAAGAAGAAATGAGAGAATTCGGTTCATGTATTGCAGACGGCGTCAAACCGGAAACGGGAGGCGAGGAAGGGCTGCAGGCACTCGCAGTCATTGAAGGGATGGTGCATTCGCTGAATTCAAACGCAATTGTCAATATCGACGACATCCTCAAGGGAGCATAGTATGTCACCTTCGCGCAGGGAATTTCTTCAGACCTCGACAATGGCCGCTGCAGGATTGTCGTTGGGCCGTTTGGACCCCCTCTCTCCTGAGTGGGCTGAAAAAAGCAAGGGACTTCTGTTCGACAAATCCGATCTTCCAAGGCTTCGCAGAACCATCAAACATCCCCGATTTGCGCCATTCTGGAAATCCCTCTCCGAAGCGGACCTGGATGCCGATAGCAAGTTCCTGAAAGAGGAACTTCGCCTGAATAATCATGTAGCTGATTTCCTGAAAGCCAGAGTCATTCTTGAACGCACGTCGTTTGTCCATCTTCTCAATGGCGATGCGAAACAACTCGAGGTGGCACGACTCGCCATTGCCCGAATCCTCGAGTACAAGAAATGGGACTATTTTCTCGAGGCCGAAAAAGATACCATCGGATTGCAGCGTGCACCGGAGACAACGATCGCCATGGCGTTTGCGCTGGAGTGGCTGGAAGACGTTCTTTCCGAGGAGACAAAATCTGAAATCATACGACAGATCGGTGAGAAGGGGGCCCCCGCTTGTTACCGGACACTCTGGGGAATGAAGCATCCCGATCGCGTTCGGGGATGGGGTTTTGACCCCGAAGACGATTATCCCTACCGGTATGACCTGCGACGATGGCCTATTATTCTCAACTCCACCAATCTGAAAGTGATCCCGATTGCCGGCCTTGGAATCGCCGGATGTCTCCTCAAGGACAAACATCCTCAAGCAGACCGGTGGACTGACTTGGCGCTCCAGAGTGCGAAGGCCTTCGCCCCGATGTTCGGCCCTGACGGAAGCTACGAAGAAGGTATCAGCTATTGGGGTTACACCGCTCTTCATCTGGCGCTCTTTCTCGAAGTGTTGTACCGAAAGCGCGGGATCGACGAACGTTCACTGATCAATTTTCCCGGCACCGTCCGCCATGCCCTCCAGATGTCGATGCCGACGGTCGGAAAGCCGGGCGATTGCGTGAACTTTGGCGATGCGAGCGTGGTGGGAGATACATCGGTGGCAGCGTGGGTTGCAAGAAAAACCCGCGACGGAATTGCCCAATACGTCGCGACAGAAGTGGGGGAAGTGAGAAATCACTACGGGATCATCTGGTTCGATCCTTCTGTTGCCCCCGTGAAGCCCGGACCGAAGCTCTGTGATGTTCGTTTTGCGAACGACTGGGTCGTCTCCCGTACAGGATGGGACCTGCAAAGTTCGGTCGTGGCAATGAGGAGCGGGCTTCCGGCGAACCATGAGCATGCTGACCGGAACAGCGTAGTCTTCAAAGCGTACGGCGAACGCCTCCTCCATGATCCGTTCAAGGCCGCGTATTCCTACACCATGGCCCACTGGCGGCTGAGGCTCACCGAGTCGCACACCGCGGTCCTGATCGATGGCAAAGGACATCAGTATCATGATGGAAAGGAAGGGACAAACTCTTCATGGGCACAGGCTTCCATTATCGACTACAGGGCCGATGCGAGTCACATGGTTGTGACAAGCGATGCGACCGAAGCATACAAGCTTGTTGAGCCTGATGTCCGGCAGGTACATCGAACACTTGTGTTTGTGAAACCCGACATCCTTGTATTTCTCGATCGCGTGAAGTTGCAGGGTGCGTTGCCTGTTCAGGCGCGATTTCAGGTATATAATGAAGACGGAAAAGGAATTGCCGCGGCAGGACAATCGGATTTTACCATCGACCGACCGAATGCGGGATTGAGCGGGTTTGTGCAGGCCATGGGAGCAATCGCTGTTCGTACGGGGCAAATTGACGTTCCGGCTGAGATGGGAATTCATCCCTACGTTGAGGTCGAGTCGTCGTCGGCGACGGAACACGAGATCCTCACCGTTTGCGCCGCGCGAAACGCAAAGACAACGGGTCCCAAGCCCGCTCTGACCAGGAGCGGATCTACATGGACCATCGCAATTCCGGGAGAGAAAACACTGACACTCTCTCTTTCCACGGATACAGCAATTCCCGTCGTAAAACTTTCACGCTGAGTCGAAAGCCAAAAGGTACCACCGAATGAAACAATCCGACGCGCATTTTCGGGAGGCACTGAAGCTCATTCCCTGGGGGACGCAGACAAACGCGAAAAGGCCGTATGCCGATTTCGACGAGACGATGCCGAAGTTCATCGTGCGCGGAAAGGGGTGCCGGATATGGGATATGGAGGGGAAGGAATACATCGACTTCCGGCTCGCCCTTGGCCCCATCACGCTCGGATATTGTTATGACGAAGTCGACCGCGCCGTAAAGGCTCAGATGGAAAAAGGGGTCCTCTTCAGCATGGCAAGCCCTTTGGAACTCGAACTGGCGCAAATTCTTCATGAAGTTGTCCCGAACGCTGAAATGGTGCGATTCATGAAGACGGGGGAAGACGCGAACCTTTCCAATGTTCGGATTGCACGAGCCCACACCAAGCGCGATATGATCCTCACGAGCGGTTATCATGGTTATCCGGATTGGTTCGCGGTAGAGGAGAGCCCCCGCAACGGCGTACCGGCAATGCTTCGGGACTATGTCAAGGTGATTCCCTGGGGTGATTCCGAAACCGCTGAGAAGCTGATCCGCCAGTACCATGAGCGGATCGCCTGCGTCATTTCCATTCCGTACGACATGAACGAGGACATTAGCGGGTCCTACATCAAGCATCTCCGCTCATTGACGCGTGAATATGGGATCATCCTCATACTGGATGAGGTGTGGACCGGATTTCGACTTGCACTGGGAGGCGCCCAGGAATTTTTTGGGGTCGATGCCGATCTTGCCTCCTATGCAAAAGCGATGGCAAACGGGTATCCGATATCGACGTACGTGGGAAAGAAGGAATTCCTGTCGGAGCTGAATCATTTCAAAATGACGACAACGTACGCCGGGGAGACCCTCTCCATAGCCGCTGCAATTGCGACGCTGAACATCATGCGGCGGGAGCCGGTGCACGAACATCTTCGGAAGATGGGGAAAAGATTGATGGACGGATTCAACGTCATTGCGAAGGATGCCGGCATTGAGGCGTACGCAGCCGGGTTGCCCGTTTCGTCATTCCTGAAGTTCAACACCCCTGACGCAGGTTACAACAACCGCCTTGAATACATTTGGTTCCGTGAGCTGTTTCGTGAAGGAGTTTTCGTCATTCTCCGCTGGTTTATCTCTTATTCTCACCGTGAGGAAGATATCGATCTTACCATCGAAAAGGCGAAGAAAGCGCTCAAGCGCGCACTGGATGCCGAACCGAAAGAACGACGCTCACTCAGGCCATCATACTGGTAAGGCATTACCATATTCATTGAAAGGACAACATTCACGCGTATGACAGACGAACGAACGTACATCGATTGCTACGCCATGGTCGGAAAGAAAGGGCCAAAGGATGTGGAAACGGCGTACGAAACGGAAGTCCTGTTGGAAGAAATGGAGTGGTGCGGCATACAGGGCGCTCTGATCTCGCATTCAACGGCGAAAGAATACGACCCGATCTACGGAAATCGGATGCTTCTGCGTGAGATGAAGAAGAGCCCGAGATTGTATGGCGTCTGGACCGTCATGCCCCACCATACGCGGGAATTCCCGAATCCGAAGGATGCAGTGAAAGAGATGGCCGATCACGGAATTCGTGTAGCCAAAATGTATCCCCGCGTGCATCGATATCCGTTCAGCATTGATTTTTGCGGTGATCTTTTGACTGAACTCGAACGAAATAACATCCTTCTGATGGTCGAAGGGGGACATTGTTACAATCCCGACCTGTTGGAGCCGTCGAACCAGGTTCTTCTTTCCGACCTTGATGCGATGCTCGCCCGCTTTTCCCGCTTAAATGTCGTTCTGTTGGCATCCCGCTGGGAGTCGACTCGTTATGTCAATGCTCTGATGAGAAAGCACAAACATCTTCATCTGGAACTCTCCAATCATCAGGGAAACCGCGCCATGGAGGTGTTTTCAGAGTGGTACGGTGCGGATCGGGTGGTCTTTGGAACCGGGGCTTTGGAGAAATCGCCCGGGGCTGCAAAAGCGTTCGTCGACTATTGCACGCTGGGTGAAGAGGAGAAAGCAAAGGTCGCTGCAGGCAATATCATGAGGTTAACGGGGATTCAGGAGCCAAAGCCGTACCAGAAAAAAGCGATCAAGGATTCAATACTACAGCTGGCTCGTCAAGGGAAACCGCTGAAGGATTTGCTCGTCATCGATTCCCATGCACATATATCCCACGACGGTGCAGAAGGGATCGGATTTCTGCATCAGCCCTACGGGGACGCCAAAAGCATGCATGATCGTGCGAAGCTGATGGGAATCGATGCCATGTGCATCAGCGGATTTCTTGCCGTGTGGACCGACTACGAAGAAGGTAATCTGGTCGTCGTTGATGCCATGAAACGGTTCCCGGGGTTTTACCACGGCTATGCTGCTCTCCAGCCGCAGTATGTGAAGAACTGGAACAAGGAGTTCAAGCTGTGGTACGAAAAACACAAGATGGGTGGCCTGAAGCCTTATCATCCGAGAACGTTTATTCCATACAACGACAAGGCATGGGCCCCCTGGTTTCAATACGGGAATCGCATCCGGGGTTACGCACTCATTCATCCGTCACCAGATGTTGTCAAAGAGGCAAGCGACCTGGCAGGAAAGTATCCGAACATTTCGTTTATCCTTGCTCATTCAGGCGCATCCTTCGCCGACGCGCGAAAGGCAATTGAAGTTGCTGTGAAGCATCCGAACGTGTTTCTCGAGATCACCCTGACGTCGGTAACATACCGGGTCATTGAATTCATGGTCAAGCACGTTGGGGCGGATCGCGTTCTCTTTGGAACCGATCAGCCGATGCGGGACCCGATTCCACAGTTCGGCTGGATGGCCTATTCGCACTGCACTCCCGAAGAGAAAAAGAAGATGTTCGGCCTCAACATGCAGAAGATCCTCAAGCGGGTGAGGATCTCAAAGTGATGCGCTATCGATCAATTCTCATATTACTTTTGACCCTGGCGGTTCCGGCTGGTGCGCAAACAGCCGGACCGGAAATCCAGAATGGGAAGATCAAGGTCATTGCCGAAAAAAGAGGCGACAGCTACAGCGAGCGGTATTTCGCAAAAGACGCACAAGGGTGGATGGCGATTCTCGCGGGTGGGAGCGAACTGAAACGAAACGGCGCGATTGTCACGATGGAGTTTCAAGAAGCGGCCGTCGCTGTGCGAGGTGAGGACACGATTCTGGTGATCAAGGGCGAGACCGGACGGGAAACGATCACCAAGGAAATCCGGCTTGAGAAGAACAAATCGATAGCTCATGTCGATGTTGTGTACGAAACTTCCGAGTCGACGCTTCTTCAGTATGTTCTGTCGACACATTCGTTCATAGCCGGGAAGAAACCCGACTTCGTTTTCACGCCGCAATTGCGGCCGGAAGCAGACGAGATCATCGGTGATCACACGTTTCGCTCTCCTGCCTTCATGATGCAGGTGGGAGCTCGGTTTGGAGCCGTTGTTCCCGATTTGGCAACTATTGACGGAAAGAAAAGGCCCATCAAGGCAGCCGCGGATGTTCGGGTGGACGCACCGGACTTTCCCACGATCAAGTTTGGGCTCATGAATTGGCAGAAAAAGGGACATGTGTATTACTCGTACCACGACAGCCTGGCTGCCCGGATTCCCGCAGGAAAAGCAGGATTCGGCTATTTCGTTTTTGTCTCTGCAACGTCGAAACCAAAATGCGGATATCAGGATGTCGTTCGGTTCCACTGGGGACGCAATGGACATCCGAACCTCCTTCAAGCGGAGGGGCCCCAGAGCGAGCCTTTTTCTTCGTACATCAGGAAAGCCTGGCTTCAATACGTGCCGCAAATTGCCAGCGAGGTCGTGTATCAGGGGAAACAGGTTACCCTCTTATCTCAAATGCGGCTTGCATGGAGCAACAAGCTCCACAAGGCGGCCGACAAGGATAATTGGTTCAACGTATGGTTCAATTCGCTCAGAACTGCGTACGGAATGCACCTCTACGCACAGGAAACGGATGACACTGCCTTGAGACGGCTCGCCGAAGGGAACCTGAATCTGGCCCTTCTCGCCCCGCAGCGTGAGGGAATTGCCCCTTCGATCTTTTATCACGACAGCACCGGGGGGCATTGGGTTGCAGACCATGCATGGGGAGGCATCAATGAGGGAAAATCCTATGCAATGTTTCATAATGCATGGACTAACTACTGGCTTTTGGAATGGAGTCAGCTTCTCCCGGAGCGCAAGAATGAAATAATGACTTACGTCAGGTCCTTTGCCGATTTTCTGCTTCGTCAGCAAAAATCTTCCGGGGTGATCCCTTCGTGGTACGATGCTGAAACCCTCAAGCCCGCCGAAGCATTTCGGGATGAGAACGCCGAGACGGCGGGTGCAGCATTCTTTCTCGCCGAATTCTACCGCCGCTCCAACGAGCGTCGATATCTCCTTGCTGCGGAGAAAGCGATGCAGTTTGTCTTTCGCGAGGTTGTGCCGGAGAACAAATGGTTCGACTACGAGACATTTTTTTCCTGTTCCAGAAAACCGCTGGGATTCTATGACCATCACACGCAGCAACATCCTCAGAATACTCTTTCCATGCATCAAGCCGCCGAGGCCTGTCTGAGTCTCTATCAGCTAACGGGGAAGACGGAATACAAGGAACGCGGGATCGAAATCATGGACTACCTGTGTCTCTATCAGCAGGTCTGGAGTCCTCAATGGCTTTCGTGCGAGCTTCTTGGAGGATTTGGAGTGCAAAATACCGACGGTGAATGGAGCGACTCCCGTCAGGGATATTTTGCGGTCACGCTTGCGAAGTATTATGAGTTGACGGACAAAAAGGAATACCTCGAGCGGGGAGTCGCAGCGCTTCGTGCCATGTTTTCACTTTTTGAATCTGCCGAATCTCCGCGAACAGCAGAAAACTACGCCCACGCCTCCTACGATCAGTTGGCGGGAGTGACCGGCCTCCACTGGGGGACGGGAAGCTCCGTCGTTTCCATCCATCTGCTGAGGAAGCAGTACGGCGATGCCTACGTGAACGTCGGCGAACAATGGGGTGTCGGAATCGACGGCTGTCGGATTCCCGTGGTCCGCGTGAACGGAGACGCAATTCGCGTCACGCTGCTTGATAACCTCTCGACTCCGCGGAGCTTGCACTTGAAGTTCGACCGAATTGAGAACAAGCGCTATACCGTTGTCATCAATGAGGCCACGAGAGGGACGTATTCGGGCGAGGAATTAAGAAAGGGAATTGATGTTGCGATCTAGACTTTTCTTGGCGGTAGTGATACCGTTTCTGTTGTGCGATGCGACTATTGCACAGGAGACGATTTACATGTCTGTGCTGAGTTCGCGGAAGCATCGGCTCAACGTCAGCGACAACCCGCTCGTTGGGCTCTTTGTAAGCACTGACGCTGGTGCTACATGGCATCATCGCGGCTGGCGGGAGTACGTCCGCACGTTCTACGGCGAGGCGGCCTCCGATGGGACAGTCTGGCTTGCGTGCGGCAACGGAGTGATGCGCTCAACCGACGGCGGAACACGCTGGCGCATTACAACAGGCTGGCAAATCACGGAAGCACTGAAGGTCAGCGCCGATCCGAAGAGTCCTTCTACAGTTTATGCGGCAACCGCATACGGCATTTTCAAGACGACCAATAACGGCGAGAGTTGGGAGCAGTCGAACATCGGCCTTGCGCTTCCTTTCACCGCTGATGTGCTGGTGGATCGATCGAACAGTTCGCACGTACTTGCCGCAACCGAGGAGGGACTTTACGCAAGCAACGACGGGGGAAGGGTATGGAAATTGTCCGGATTGAAAGGGAAAGGGGTTCGAACGATGGCGCAGGACCCGCTTGATCCCCGAATCCTGATGGCCTGCACAGAAGAGGATGGAGTGTTTCGCTCGGATGATGGTGGGAAGAGATGGAAGCAAAAGAGCCGGAGCCTGCGGCATCAGACTGTTTATGCCATCGCTTTTGATCCGAAGCAATCGTCACGAGTTTACATCGGGACGCACGACGGGGGAGTGTACTTCACAAACGACAAGGGAGAACACTGGGAGCAGAGGATTCAGGGCATGAGAAATCTCGTTGTCCATTCGTTGTGCGTTCTGCCGTCGAATCCGAACGTCGTTTTTGCCGGAACGCTCAATGGCGGTCTCTATCGAAGCGTTGACGGGGGATTGAATTGGGAATTCAACAGTCAGGAAGAGGGACAGGTATGGGGGCTCTCAGTCCGATGAAGACCTTCTCCATTATGGCGTGCATGATCGTTCTCCCGATTTGTGGCCATGGACAATCGGCCCGGCAGATCTTTGAACAAAGGACGGCGAGACTTATTGAAGTGGCCGCGGGAGAGAACGAGAAAAGCCCCTACATTGTGGCGGCGAAAGTACATACCGGACGAGATCTTCCGTCGGCATTTGTACTGCTGGACTCATTGACGAACGACCGCGCCATGGGTGGGATGTTCTACTCCTACACCATTATCGCAACGTATCTCTACACACGCGACGTGCTCCCCGATTCTTTGCATAGGAAGATTCGGCAGGCATATCGGGACAGAACCATGTATCGGGGAGATACGGAGAACCACTGGGTCACGTACTATACGGGATTGTATCTTGCTGCCCAGACATGGCCGGGTGAAGATCCTGAAACCTGGTTTAACGGAAAATCCTCCGAGGAGAATTTCAAAGAGGCGGAAGAATGGCTGCGTCTTTGGATGACGACAAGTGCGACGATCGGACAGGGCGAATTTGATTCACCGACGTACATCACGGTCTTCCTTACCCCCATGACGGTCCTTTATGAATTTGCAAAAGATCCGGTGATGAAGAAACGGGCGCAAATGATGCTGGACCTGCTCTTTGCGGACTTCGCTGCGGAACATCTCAAAGGTAACTACGGCGGCGGGCATAGCCGCGACTACCCGGAAGACATCAAAAATCCGCTTGCCGCTCCCAGCACGATGTGGGCGTGGACCTATTTTGGCGAGCCAAATCTCGAGCAGTGGAACGAGGCCCGCTATCGTCCGCGGAATCAGGGGGGCTGGGAGCCGGTGTTCGGTGCTCTGAGTTCCTACAGACTTCCTGAAATCATCTACAATATCGCGACCGATCGCAGCACGCCGTATGTCCACACGGAAACGAAACGGGTCCGCAATATTATCCGATTCGGGAAGGAAAAGAACCCACCCGCGTACAAATACACCTACGTCACCGGAGACTATGTCCTCGGATCGCTTCATGGCGGAATTCTTCAGCCGATCCAGCAGCACACTTGGGATGTCACGTATGCATCGGATAAACCGTTCAACACCATCTTTACGCTCCATCCGTATTATTCCGGCAAAGAGCTCGCGATGTTCTTTCCCGAAGAGCAGAAGTTTCTCTCCGACGAAGTCGACCGATATCACAAAGTTTACACGAATCCCAACAAGTTGAATTCCAGCTCTCCGTATGAGCAGACGTTTCAGCACAAGAACACCCTCATTGTCCTCTACAATATCGAAAAGGGGGTAATGCAGCCGCATATCGATGGCTTCTTCCCCAAGAACCTTGACGAGCGTGTCATTGATCCCTCTGGATGGCTTTTCTGCAGGGCCGGCAACACTTACGTTGCGATGTTCCCTTTGAAGCCGGGAGAATGGATCGAGGAAGAAGTGAATTGGCGATGGCGAAGCAGCGAATTGAAAAACGGCGTCATTGTTGAGGTTGGCTCAGCAGCCGAAGATCAATCCTTTGATGAGTTCAAATCGCAAGTGAAGAAAACCAGCGTCGATGTCAAAGACTTCAACCGTATGACCGTTCGCTATCGTAACCGACACGGAGATTGGCTCGGATTCACTTTCGGCGGCGCACGTCTCCTCAATGGAAAGGCCGTCGATTTTAAGAGCTACAAATTCTTCGGCGGCCCTTTTCTCCAGAGCGAACGAAACAGCGGCGTCATTACTCTTCGTCACGGAAATCGTTCGCGCATTCTCGACTTTAACAAAATAGAAATCCGGGAACCACAATGACCAAAACTCTGTCAATAGTCCTATTACTGTGCTGCCTCTCTTTGGCTGTCGCTCAGGAGCCAACCGTCTACGCAACGGTGATCTCGACAAAGCTCTTTATTGTCGGGGCACCGAACCCGCAAACGGGCCTTTTCTACCAGAAGCCGAGTGAAGACACAGTGTGGCACCATACGGGGGCTACGAATATCCGAGCCAACGGTGTCGCCTTCGGCCCTTCATCAGGGAAGAAGATCTATATCGCCTCGGGCAACGGACTGCACAAGACAACCAACGGCGGGGAATCCTGGAAGATCATGACCGGATGGGAGATCACCGAGGTACTGGGAGTGACCGTGGATCCCCGCAACGGATCGAATATCTTCATTTCGAGTGCTTATGGGATCTATCGATCAACGGATGAAGGTACGACCTGGAAGCATGTTTATCGCGGATTTGTCTCTTCGGTACGGGTCGACCACTCGAATTCTTCTCATCTCTATTCCTCGACAGAAGACGGGGTCATCGAAAGCACGGACGGTGGGAACATCTGGAAGGAGACGAGTCTCTCTGTGAAGAGGATCCGCAATATGAGACAGCATCCGACCAAAGCGAACATCATTTTTGCTGCAACCGAAGACAACGGGATCTATCGGTCGGACAATGCAGGAAAGACCTGGGTGAAAGTGGAGGCCGGGGTTGATCACGCGACCTTCTACACGATCGCTTTCGACCCGTCGAATCCGGATCTGGTCTACGCCGGGGGATTTGCGACCGGCATCTACAGGTCGACGGACGGAGGGAGGAGCTGGAAACGCTCGTTCCAGGGATTGCTCGTCGATCATATTCATTCGATTGTCGTTGATCCGACGAAAAGCGGAAGAGTGTATGCTGCAACAATCGGCGACGGTGTGTACCGGTCGGATGACGGCGGCATTACGTGGCGCAACGTGGGATTGAAGGGATCACAAGTGTGGCGAGTTGCCACTCAGGAGAACTAAAGAAATGAGAATCATGAAACGACAAATATGGCTGCTAGTATTTATCCCCCTGACACTGTCGGCTCAAATTCAGGATCGGGCTACCTATCTAAAGGAGTTCGAGAAACGATCGGCATTCATAGCTGCGCCGTATGAGACATCTTCAGCGGCGGGATATTATCAGGCAGCAGTTCAGTATCTCCGGAAAACCAATATCAGGCGGGCTGACAGCATGCTTACAGTGTTGCTCAAAGAGCCGCGCGGAGACATGTTTTGGATGTTCCCGGTCATGGGGATGTATCTTCATGCCAAAGATAATATGTCTCCGGCGAGCAGGGCAGCAGTAAGAAATGCCTGGAAAACTTACGCCCCGTACCGGGGAGACACCGAAAACCATTGGTGCATGTACTATGGCTCCCTTTTCCTTGCCGCGGAGCAATGGCCGGGATTGGAGGGGTCCGAATGGTATAACGGAAAGAGCTCCACGGAAAACCGCGACGAGGCCAAAGCGTACCTCATCAACTGGATGCGCATAACGACCACCATCGGCCAGGGAGAGTTCGATTCACCGGATTATTTCCCGGAATTCTCCATTCCCATGATTCTCCTTTCGCAATTTGCGCAGGATCCGGAGATGAAACTGCGCGGACAGATGATGGCAGACTATCTGTTTACGGACTTCGCTGTGGATCATCTCGATGGCCAATACATCGGCGGGTTCAGCCGTATCTACCAGCCTGCCGTCTACAAGCCGCTCCTCTCCGCTGGATCAGGTTTTGCTTATCTCTTCTTCGGAACCGGCCAGCCCACACAGTCGGCCTGGATCCTTTTCCCCGCGCTTGGATCGTACCGCATTCCGGAAATCACGTATCGGATTGCCATCGATCGCTCAACTCCCTTTATCCATAAGGAACGCAAGCGCGTCAGGAACATCATTCGTCTTGGAACCGAAAAGAATCCGCCTGTGTATAAGACCTCCTATATCACGAAGGATTACGGATTGAGCTCACTGCAGGGGGGAATTCTCCAGCCGATTCAACAGCACACATGGAGTGTTCGCTTTGTGTCGGGCCGGCCGTACACCACGATCTTCGGGCTTCATCCCTATTGGTCAGGTATTGAGCTTGCAACGTTTTTCCCCGAAGACGAAAAGAACATTATCGCCGATGTCGTTCTTTCCAAGGGGACATACAACAATCCCGATAAATGGACGAGCAGTTCTCCATTCGAGCGAACGTTTCAACACGAAAATTCCCTTGTCGTGTTATACGATATCGCGCCAGGGACCGCAACCGAACACATCGACGGCTTCTTCCCGATGAACCTCGATGAGCGAATAGTGGATGACTCTGGCTGGATCGTCTGTAAGGCGGGGGATACGTACGTCGGCTGGTATCCGCTGCAGGAATTCGAATGGATCGACGAGTACGAAAAGCCGGGCCAGGCGCTCAACTCCATCGGACGCCCGGAAATGAAGCCCGGAGAAGAGCTGAAAGGAAACTGGAGATTGAGAAGCCATAAACTCCAAAACGGTTATGTCATCGAAGTGCGCTCGAAATCGGAGATCGGCCCGTTTGACCGCTTCCGTCGGGATTTGAAGAAGCATGTGCCCAAGGCAATTCTGAAACCCGGCGCTGTCTCTGTTGATTATGTGAACCTCGACGGAAATCGAATGAAATTCTCCTTCCCCGATGGCCGGATGCTCAATGGGAAGAAGATCGATCTGAGCCGGTACAGACTCTTCGAAGGACCCTTTGTGAATGCGGAGGTGGGAAGTGAGAAGCTCTCGATCAAATACAAGAACTTGAAACGGGTTCTCGATTTCAAAGCGTTGAAAATACTGGAATAGAAAATCACCGCTCCATCAAATAATCCGACTTCCGGTACCGATGTTGTCGTTGCGGGCCTCGCCGTTGCCGATATCATCGGGAAACCCGTTGATTTTAAACGACTTCCAAGGGCAGGCGGCCTGCGCATCATTGACCATCTGACGCTGACGACGGGCGGGAATGTCTCCAATGTCGGCATCGATCTCTCGAAGCTCGGTTTCAGGGTAGGAGTCGTGACGCGGGTGGGAGACGACGGATTAGGGAACGTGCTGCTGCAGGAATACCGCAGGCATGCGATTGACGTTACGGGAATTGTTGTCGACAAGGATGCACAAACATCCGCAACCATCGTTTCGGTCGATCGGGCGGGAGAGCGGACGTTTCTTCACACCCGGGGTTGTATGGCGAACTTCCGCTCCGCAGATGTCATGAATGCAATGAACTTGATCAAGGGGGCAAAGTGTTTCGTATTTGGATATCTGGGTTTGCTTCCTGAATTGGAACCCGATTTGGCCGTCATGCTGAAAGAAATCAAGAGTCAGTCTGGAATTCCGATCGTTCTCGACACCGGCGGTGCACCGGCCAAAATGGGAGCGCAACAACTGGGCCGAATACTCTCGTCGGTTGACTACTTCCTCCCAAGTTTCGAAGAGGCGGTGAGATTGACGGGTCGGAAAACTCCCGAGAAGATCGTCGATATTCTCCTCGGCGCGGGGGCCCGGAATGTGGTGGGAGTGAAACTCGGCTCCAAGGGTTGTTATGTGGCGACACAGGACCGCCGCGAGTATCTCCGTGCCTCAAGAGTCAAGCATCCTGTTGATACGACGGGCGCAGGGGATGCGTTTGTCGCAGGCTTCACAGCCGGTATTCTGAAAGGACTTGATCCATTCGAAGCTGCTGATCTTGGGAACAAGGTCGCTGCGAGCTGTGTGACCGCTCTCGGCGCTTCGACGGCCATTGAACGGTTGGGACACTATATGCCATGAAACCGACGTATCATATCGTTTCACATTCTCACTGGGACCGCGAATGGTATTTCCCGTTTGACCGCTTCAGGGCAATGCTTGTCGATATGGTCGAGGATCTGATCGAGCTCTTCGAGAGAAATCGCGAATTCAGATCCTACACGCTGGACGGCCAGATGGCCGCCGTGATGGACTACCTGGAGGTTCGTCCGGATCGCAGGGAGAAGATCCGCGAGTTGGTTGAGAAAAAGAAACTCTTCATCGGGCCGTGGTACATCCTCAACGACGAATTCCTCGCAAGCGGAGAATCTCAGGTACGAAACCTACTCCTCGGATTTCGTATGGGGAAAACGCTCGGCGGAGTCATGAAGATCGGGTACATTCCGGACCAGTTCTCCCATATCGCCCAGATGCCCCAGATTCTTCGCGGCTTCGGGATGGACACGGCGATGATCTATCGCGGATTCGGCGGAGAACCGGGCCAGGAGCCCTCCGAATACTGGTGGGTCGCTCCGGATGGTTCGACCGTCCTGCTTCACCATCTTCCCAAGGACGGTTATAGCGCCGGTTACTTCGGAACGGATGATCAACATGTCATCGTTCAGAAATTTGAACGATTGAAGCAGGAACTTGATGCGCGGGCCACGACATCGCAGAGGCTCTTTTTCAATGGGGGCGACCATCATTGGCCGGACGAGAATGTAACCACAGCGGTCAGAGTGCTCAACAAGAATTACCATGCCCGGGTTTTGCACAGCAATTTCCCCGACTATGTCTCCGCTCTCAAGAAAGAAGTGGGAAAAGGAAGATCGCTGACGCGTCTCGAAGGGGAGACCCGATTCGGATACCGGCACGCTTTCTCGGTGCTGGGCGGAGTCTTTTCCAGCCGTATCTATCTGAAGCAAATGAATGCCGACTGTCAGGTTTTGCTTGAGCGGGTTCTGGAACCCTTGAATGTTCTCGGCATTGCAGAAGGAATGCGCACCAGGACTCCTCAGATCGAGCAGGCCTGGAAGTATGTGATTCAGAATCAGGACCACGATGCTCTTTGCGGTACGAGCACCGACGAGGTCCACAGAGAAATGGTCGTTCGCTACGAGAAAGCAAAGCAGATCGGGGCTCATGTTTCCATGGAGTGCCTCGCGCACCTCTTGCCGTACGATGAGCGTGAGATGAAGGACGATCGGTATCTGATTTTGTACAATCCTTCTCCCGTCGCGAGGAGCGGGGTTGTTGAGGCGGATGTCGAGTTTTATCGGCAGGATATTGTCGTGGGCCTGAATCCTGAAGTGAAAGTGGCCGTGAAGCTCCCTTCAGTGGATGCGTTCCGATTAACGGGACCCGATGGGAATGAAATATCCTATCAGGTTCTTCGGAAAACCGAGGGACTTGGCATCACGTACTCAAAACATGACTATCCGCACCAGACGCTCGTCGATCGGTTTACGATTCTTGTCTCTGCTGATCAGATACCGCCTCTTGGATGGAAAGCCCTGACTATTACGAAGGAGACGGGCAAACGCCCTGCGCAAAATCTCGTTGCAGGGGAATCCTTCATTGAGAACGATTTCCTGCGGGTGGGGAGTCTGCCGAACGGGGGTGTTCTGATCCTGGATAAACGGACCGGCAGCGAATTCGGGCCAATGAACTTCTTTGAGGATTCGGGCGACGTCGGCGACGAATACAACTATTCCTATCCGCTGAAAGACGAATCGTACACCTCAGACCAATTCCAATCGAATGCCCGCATTGTCGAGAAAGGGCCGCTTCGTGCCTCGCTCCGGGTCGATCATGTGATGAATATTCCTGTTTCGGCATCGTCTGATGAAAAATCCCGGTCATCCGAAAAGACCAACCTGCGGATTTCGACTGAGTTTTATCTCACTCCGGATTCCCGGCGGGTTGATGTGAAGACAACGGTTCAGAATACGGCCAAAGATCATCGCCTTCGGGTTCTTTTCCGTTCGGGAATCGAAACCCTTCAGTCCCATGCCGATACACCCTTTGCGGTTGTGCCGCGGGAACACAGGGAATACGACGTCTCGCAGTTCCCGTTCGAGCATCCCGCCCTCGTTGCCGCCATGCAACGGTTTGTCACGATCCATGACAAGGAAAAAGGGCTGACGCTGATTTCCAAGGGTCTCCCGGAATATGAACTCAAAGTGCAAGACAAGGGAGTCCTTGCTCTCACGCTCCTGCGCTGTGTTGGGAAACTTTCCGGGAGAGACCTGATCACGCGGCCTGGCGGAGCGGCTGGCTGGTGGACCGATACACCGGAAGCCCAATGTCCTGGAACCCATGTTTTCGAGTATTCAATGTATCCGCACGGCGTTCCCGACAATGGCACCTGGTCGTCCATTCTCAGGGAAGTGGAGTCATTTACAGTCCCTCTCATGACCTTGAAACGAAAGAATGAACAGCCTGTACTGTCGAAGTCTTTTCTTTCTGTTGAGCCGGAAGGGCTTCAATTGAGTGCCTTGAAGGAAGCGGAAGATGGAAAAGGAATCATTGTGAGGTTATGTAATCCGGTCGATCGGTCAATCAAAGGTCGGATCCGCTTCAACCAACCGATCCTCAAGGCCTCAATCTGTCAGCTGAATGAAGTCGCTCTTCGACCGCTGGCTTTCTCAAAAGGGAATACCGTTGCCGTCGCCCTGAAACCATTTGAGATTACCACGCTCAAGTTCATCATGAAGAAAAACCAGAAATCAGGCAAGAAAAGGAAGTGACTATGTCGTCCTTGGCAGGAAATAATCTTCGTCTCAAGAGGATCCTGAACGCCGAAACAGGAAAGGGGATCGTTGTGGCGATCGATCACGGCCTCTTCATCGGTCCGTTGCCCGGAGTCGAGAATGCCGCCAAAACTATCGATTCACTCCTCCCCGGACACCCCGATGCGATTCAAATGACTCCGGGAACGACGCGAGCATGCATTGGAAAATTCTACGGGAAGGGCAAGCCCGGAATCGTAGTACGCCTCGATGCGACAAATATCTGGCGCAAGAAGCCGGCGCCGAAGGAAGGGTATTATGCACAGGTTGCTTCGGTTCAGGATGCCGTGCAGCTGGGGGGTGATGCGGTTGTAACATTCCTCTTCGCCGGATACGACACAGACGCCCAGGAGGCGCAGAACCTCGAGGCGCTTTCCGTCATCGCAGCCGATGCGAGGGAATTTGGCATTCCATTCATTGTTGAACCGCTGGCGATTCAGAAAGGATCGAACGTGGTGCGTGATTTTGAGATCATGAAGCTCATTGTGCGGATGGCCTCTGAAATCGGCGCTGATGTGATCAAGGCGGATTTTCCCGAATCCAAAAAGGAATTTGAGCAGCTAGTCTCGATCGCGACTGCACCGATTCTTGTGCGCGGAGGCCCGAAAATGGATTCGGACAAGGAGATGCTGCAAATGGTGAAGGACGCAATGGATACAGGCGCCAAAGGAATCGTCTTCGGACGCAACGTCTGGCAGCACAAGAAACCGGCGGCGATACTGCGTGCTCTGGCCGCGATCGTGCACGAAGGGTCGACCGTGCAGAAAGCGCTTGTCGCTGTGGAAAAAGGATAACGTTCATGGCAAAGGAACTGAGAGTCGGTATAATCGGATTCGGGCAAATGGGGCGCATTCATGCGTATGCCTATCGTTCCATTCCGTTCTATTATGACGGCCATCCCTGCAGGATTGTCCTCAAGGGGGTCTGTGACACCAATGAAGTTTTGGCAAGAAAGGGTGTCGAGCAGGCTGGATTTGAGTTCTCGACAACGAATGTCGATGAGCTGATAGCCAGAAGAGACATTGATATCATCAATATCTGTACCCCGAACAACATGCACGCACCCGCCATCCTTGCGGCGTTGAAGAGCGGAAAGCATGTGTATTGTGAAAAGCCGCTGGCCTACAACGAGGCGGAAGCGGTCGAGATTGTCCGCGCTGCGGATGCGTCGGGCGTCAAACATCAGATCACTTCCGAGTATCGTTTCATCCCCGCCATCATGAAGGCAAAAGAGTTGGCGGATGCCGGCTTCGTTGGCAGGGTGTTCCATTTTCGGGGCGTCTATCTCCACTCGGGATACATCGACCCGAAACGGCCGAGGGAGTGGCGCATGCACAAAGAGGTCATAGGCGGAGGAGTCCTCGTCGATCTGGGTCCTCACCTGCTCGATGTGATGCACTACCTCGTCGGAGACGTTGAACAGGTCTCTGCTACCATGGAGACGTTCTTCAAGGAGCGGCCGCTTCCTGAGGACCCCTCGAAGATGGGAAAAGTGGAGGTCGAAGATGCCATCACAGCCCTCCTGAGGTTCAAGAACGGCGCCATTGGAACGGCCGAGATGTCCCGCGTAGCGACTGGCGCTGAGGATGAAATGCGATTCGAGATTCACGGACAAAACGGCGCTCTTGCGTTCAACCTCATGCATCCGAACGAGCTGTGGGCGTTCGATGCCAAGGAGGCAAAAGGAGTGCAGGGCTTCAAAAAGGTGAGCACCGTTCAGAAATATCCGCCCCCTGCTGTCATGCCCGCGCCGAAATTCACCATGGGATGGATTCGGTCACATATTGCGGCCCAATACAATTTCCTGGATTGCGTTGTCAACGACAGGATGCCATCGCCAAATTTCCACGATGCATTGAAAATTCATCACTTACTGGAAACTCTCTACAAGGCCGTAGAGACAAAATCCTGGATTAAAGTGTAACAGATTCTCAGAAGGAGGCATTCATTATGGATTCCCGAAGATTGAGGAGGGTGAAATGACGGATACGATAACGGTGCAAAAGAACTTACAGCTCCTTGGAAAATATCGCTATGTCGAAGTACAGATGATGGAGTTGATAGGGAGCTGGGCGTACACGATGGTTCAGCCGGAAATCAAGATCGCGTTCGGCAGACATATGTTTCAGGATGCCGTACACGCCGACCTTGTTGGAAAGCGGATCCCGGAGCTAAAGGGCCGCGCAAAGCAATACCAGCTCATCTCACCAAGCGATGATTTTGCAAGATTGATTGAGACGATATGGAAGGCGGATGATGAGCTGCGGCGGATGATCGGGCTTTACCGAATTCTGAAACCGGCCCTGGTGAATGCCCTCAACGAGCATCTGAAGCACGTCGAACTTCCGGCTGATGAGCCGACCGCCTTCATTCTGCGGCACATCGCCGACGAAGAGCACGATCAGGTTGCATGGGCCGAGACGATGATAAGAAAACTGATTGCCGATTCGAAGCAGG
>Ga0209002_10000521_pt1 | contig 31045 bp, 29 predicted proteins | sample Rifsed16ft2_FD_184010 | JGI IMG/M metagenome (GOLD analysis project Ga0209002, IMG submission 184010) | Soil microbial communities from Rifle, Colorado, USA - sediment 16ft 2 (version 2) | ecosystem: Environmental > Terrestrial > Deep subsurface > Rock core/Sediment | place: Rifle, Colorado...
AAAATCATTGCAGGCGCAAAGAGAAAGCGGCTTCCTGATTTCTATTGTCGACGAAACTTTAGGCGGTCTGAAAGTGATTAAAAGTTACAATGCCGAAACGAATTTCAAAGGCAGGTTCAACAATTCGGTAACCCGATTACTGAATTTAACAAACAGTATAGGAAGCAAAAACAATCTGGCGACACCATTAAGCGAATTTTTAGGGGTCACCACAATTGCAATCTTACTATTTTATGGGGGGAATTTGGTTTTAGTGGAAAAAACATTGGACGGCTCCGCCTTCATCGTTTATTTGACTTTGGCATTCAACATTCTTACGCCGGCAAAAGCGATTTCTAAGGCTTCCTATTCCGTAAAAAACGGACTTGCCGCCGCAGAACGTGTTTTTGAAGTTCTGGAAGTTGAAAATGAAATTACTTCTAAGAAAAATGCTATTGAAAAAAACACTTTTGATTCGGATATAACCATCAAAAATGTCAATTTTAAATATGAAGAGGAGACTGTTTTAAAAGACTTTTCCCTTCAGGTAAAAAAAGGGCAAACAATAGCGCTCGTAGGCCAATCCGGAAGCGGAAAAAGTACGATTGCCAACTTACTGACCCGTTTTTATGACGTGAACGAAGGAACGATCAGCATTGACGGGACTGATATAAAAGACATCAACCTACAATCGCTTCGCGGCTTGATGGGATTGGTGACACAGGACAGCATATTGTTTAATGAAACGATAAAAGAGAACATTTCATTAGGGAAACAAAACGCCACGGATGACGAGATTATCGAGGCGCTAAAAATCGCTAATGCTTATGAATTTGTGAAGGACTTACCTAAAGGAATACACACCAACATTGGAGACAGTGGAAACAAGCTTTCTGGCGGACAAAAGCAACGACTGTCTATTGCTCGTGCCGTTTTGAAAAATCCTCCAATCATGATTTTGGATGAGGCAACTTCCGCATTGGATACCGAAAGCGAGAAATTTGTGCAAGTCGCCTTAGAAAATATGATGCAAAACAGGACATCGATTGTCATTGCGCACCGTCTTTCAACCATTCAAAAAGCAGACTCTATTGTAGTGATGCAAAAAGGAAGAATTGTCGAGCAAGGAACTCATGACGAACTGATTGCCCTTAACGGCATGTACAACAAACTGGTGTCGATGCAGTCATTTGAGTAGCGGAAACCCAAAAATCGAAATTGGAATCAATGAAATTGGTTGTTTTTGCTTTAATATTTAAATACCTTTAAATTCTAAAATGTATATCAACAACCCAAATATCAATCTTACCGATGATCCGGACACTATTGTTTGGAAGTATTTAGACTTGTCCAAGTTCTTGGATTTGTTGATGTCCAGGAAACTATTCATGTCAAGGTCCGATAAGTTCGAGGACCAATATGAAGGTACATTTAGCGAGCCTACTTTCGAAGAAATAAAAAAGCTTTCGATCAACAATCCCGATTTTTTGCAATTTTACAAGACCCACCGAGAAAGGGTGGCTATAAGCAGCTGGCACATTAACGAATACGAATCCTTTGCCATGTGGCAAATTTTCACTCAAAACAGCGAAGGACTGGCTATTCAGTCAACGATAGGGAGGCTACAAAACGCTTTAAACCCTGAAAATAACTACAAACAGTTCATCGGGGAAGTAAACTATATCGACTACAAAAAGGAATACATCCCATTTGACGACATGTTTTTTCCTTTCTTATTTAAGCGAAAAAGCTTCCAATACGAGCGCGAAGTGCGCATCATTACCGACGTTGCCGAAAACAAAATAACCCTCAACGATGGCCTAAAAATTAATGTGAACATCGATCAGCTGATCGAAAAAATTTACATACACCCAAAATCTGAGAACTGGTATAAAAACCTGGTCATTGAACTGGTAAAACAACTTGGATTTGATTTCGCCATCGAAAAATCAGATCTTGAGAGCGACATTCTGATTTAAAGTGTATTCCTTAATTTATATCGGTTCGTAGCTGGAAACTTTCCATTCGTCAATTGACAAGTCAACATAGTTATAATGCACTACGTCATTTTTATCAAATTGTCCATTTTTGTTGGTGTCTTCAACGGTTCTGAAATACAAACGGTTTTTTGACTCTATCAAATTCCAATCAATCAATTCCTGAAAATCAGCGGAGATTTTAGTGAATTTTTTACCGCTGATGTTGCTCAAATACAAGGATTTGATATCACTGGTATCCAATTTTCCGTCTCTATTCGTGTCCATATCAAACATAGTGTACGCCATAACTTGTTTTTTAGCTTTGTCCGAGACTGATTTTAGATAGGTCGCAGTAAGAATCAAGGCAGGTTTGTTCGTTAATGCATGTATAGAATCGGAGTCAGTCCTTTGAAATTTGAGATTCTGCAAATATCCCGTAATTTCATTTTCGCCATAATTGGAAATGGTAAAACTGAGGTCTATCACGCTTGAGGAACCGTATCTGGCTTTCGTGCCTCTTTCATAGACACGCAAATCAGCGATTGGATGAATCAAGTAATTGGTTCCTTCCATCTGGATGGGCAAGTCGGAAATGGCGACTTGGGTAGAATCCATTTTTTCGATTCCCTTTCCTTTATTCGTGGCATCATAAATAACTTTTGGCTTCTCCATCTCTTCCTTACAGCTGGCCAAAAGTAACATTGTCATACCCAATAATGCTATATGTAACTTTTTCATAATGATGTAATATTAAAAAATAAACCCAAATGTAATCATTTTTAAAAATGCTTCTGATATTTATGCGATAAAACGTACCCGCTGGCTCCATAACAGCATTGCCCGTTTGCTATAATTTGGCACTCAACTTAACGTTGAAAACCCTTGTGGTCATATAATTTGGTATGGCGTACTCGTTTTTGGAATACACATCCCGAACCCAGGTATTGGTAATTGCGTTTTGATTGTTGAAAAGATTAAAGATTTCCAGTCCTAAGGCAAGTTCCTTGAAATTCCCAAACCAACTCGTATTTTGTTCCCCAGAGTTAGCATCGATAAATACTTTAGAGAAACCCACGTCTACCCTACGGTAATCGTTCAGTCGGTTTTGATACAAATAAGGATCCGAATAGGACGGAGAACCTCCCGGCAGTCCGGTATTGTAAACCAGATTCAAATACAATTTCACACTTGGAATATTAGGCATATAATCCTGAAACAAAAGCGCGAATTTAAGCCTCTGGTCCGTCGGTCTGGCGATGTATCCTCTATTGTTGCTGTTTTCTTCTGTTTTAAGATATCCGAAACTCAACCAGGATTCAGTTCCGGGAACGAATTCCCCGTTCAGTCGAAGGTCGAGCCCTTGTGCATAAGCCTTTGCAACATTGGAAGCGGCGTAGCGTATCCTCACATTATCGATAGTATAGGTATTCACGTCAGTTAAAGATTTATAATACAGTTCCGAAACCAGTTTAAAAGGGCGATTCCATATTTTAAAACTATAATCATCGCTCAATACCAGATGAACTGATTGCTGCGCTTTGACATGGGGCTGTACAACACCGTCGGCATCCCTAAGCTCCCTGTAAAAAGGAGGCTGATGGTACAATCCTCCGGATAGTCTAAAAACCATTTCCATATCCCAATCCGGTTTTAATGCAATTTGTGCCCTCGGGCTGAAGGTAAACTGCGCATCCCCTTTGCTATTTGCTCCTGAAACTTCCCAGTTATGCACTCGCAATCCAGCATTGTACCAAACCTCGCTAGCGCCTAAATTTCCCTTCCTGCTCCATTGCCCGTAGCCCGAAAATCGATTAATCGTATTGAAATTGGTCGCACGGATATTCTGATATGGAACCAACGGCCCTTGGTAAGATGAGTACGGCTGGTCATTTTTAGGCAAGTCAATAATCGGAGGGTTAATCGAAAACCCAGCCGAATCGATCATTTCCCATTCCACGACCCGATCGCGAATCGATTCACGAGTATATTTAATCCCCCATTCTATTTCGTTTTTTCTCCAATCGTGGAACCCTTTTACTTCAGCATTTACAATCAATGCATCCAAATCATTCCGAGCATGATTTAACTGAGAACCGATTCCTCTAGTGAAAGCAACGTCCCCATAAGTATCTGACCCTATATTTGAGTCCACCTCCCCCAGGCGGTATTGCGCCAATATATCAAAATGTTCCTGTTCTAAAGTATGAAAAACGGAACCGATAAATTTCATTGTGAAATTAGGCGTCGTAGCGAAAATTGTTTTCACCGCACCAAAATAGGTTTCATACTTGTCCTTCTCTTGGCCTTCATAATACACAGAAAGCGCCAGCGGCTGATCAATTGTACCAAATTTCGTCTGACGCGTTAATGGCTGGTATTGGTATCTGTTTTGGGAGATATTCCCAAGAAAACTCCACTGCCATTTGGCGGAAGCCTGATAACTTACATTCGATTGAATGTCAGCAAATGTTGGGGTGTAATTTGTCTGGGTATCTTGGCTTTTCACCAAAAGGCTGTTGTTCCTGTATCGAACTCCAGTAATTGCGGTCCATTTCTTGTTTCTAGAAATGGCATCAACAGAAAAACTTCCACCAAGAAAACTAGCTTCAAAAGTGACGCCAAATTCCGAAGGTTTCCTATAGGTGATATCAAGAACGGAAGACAATTTATCGCCAAATTTGGCCTGAAAACCGCCAGCCGAAAAATCGACATTCTGGACTAGATCAGTGTTGGTAAAACTAAGTCCTTCTTGCTGGCCTGAGCGAATCAGAAAAGGGCGGTATATTTCAATCTCATTTACATAAACCAAGTTCTCATCATAATTACCGCCTCGAACCGCATACTGCGTACTCAATTCATTATTGGAATTTACGCCCGGTAAGGTTTTCAAAATATTTTCGATTCCGGCATTGGCTCCAGGCATTTTTCTAATGACTTCCGGTGCAATGGTTGTTAGGCCCTGGACGCGTTTTTTATTATTTGTGGTAACGATAATTTCGCCCATTTGTTCTTGTTGGTCATTCATCACCAAATTGAACTCCTGCTCTTCGTTTGTTTTTAAAGAAAGGGAAACCGTCGCTTTTTTCAAAGAAACATGCGTAAAAGTGATGGTCACCTTTTGATTTTCTGGAATCTTAAGCGAATAAAAACCATTTAAATTAGTTTGGGTTCTACTACCGGAACAGGAAACATTCACATTGCCTATCGGTTGATTGTTTATGTCCAGAATAACACCCTTTACTCGAGCTGATTGAGCAAAAGAAGAAAATCCCAGCAATAATGCAATAAAAACAAAAATTATTTTTCTAATATTCAAGCTGTCTATGTGTTTTTATTTTTGACTTCTAAAAAAACGAGTCTCAAAGGTAGTTGAATTTCCTACATTATCCGTAAGCACTACTTTTAAATCATTGGCTCCTTCCGCGACAATACCGTCGCTGAAATGATGCGTTATTCTCCTGGTTTTATAATCATATTCGAAAAAAATCCAATTTCCGTTCAAATAACCATTGTAAGATTTTATCCCTGATCCGCTGTCGTTTATTGAAAGCTGAAGCGTTTTCTGCGTACTTATCCACTTCCCTTCGACAGATTTTGCAATTGAAACCGTTGGCGCCGTTGTGTCTATCGCCAAAGTATATTTACCCAATGATCTCAGCTTTGCAGAATACACATTGTCTTTTCTACTGGTAGAATTATATCCGCTCCTACCTCTGGAATCAATATCCGCAATGAAAACTTTTTCTTTTTGGGCATCAGTGTATTTGTCGCTCTCCATCGAAATTTCAAAACGAGAATGAACGGGAACGGTGTCGTCATGAAGATACAAAACGCCATCCCTCACATCAAAATTCATGTCGAAATCTTCATAGAATGTTCCGGCCGGAAAGAAAACAGACATGTTGTTTTTAGAAAAAACATTGTCTTTGTTCACTTTTACAAAATAATTGGATACTACGGTTTCTTTTTCAACAATAGCAGCCGCAGAATCAAAACTGATTGGTATGGAAATGGTATTTAGGTTGCCAAAAAAATCAGAAACTTCAATCCGATACACAGAGGTCAGGTTAGGAAGCACTGTCACAACACCATTTGTGTCATCCGTCTTTATTATGCTTAATTTGTACGGGTTGGCCATGAATAATTTCTGCACCCTTTGAGAGGTTTTTTTATACCTGGAATAATCCACCAACGCATTTACATACCGCATTTCATCAAACGAATAAGTGTCAAATTGATACCCAAAATTAGGTTTCCCATTTAAAAAAGTCTGTACCTTATATACCCCGTTTTTATTGAAAGATACATTATCATAATCGACGGCGGTGACACCAAAACCTATTTTGCCGTTGGCATAAACCTTATTAGACAAATACGTCCCATCTTTTTGTAAAGACAAACTAAGCAAAAGTGGACGCTTAGATTGGTTTACCGAAGTCTTTCCGTCCAGCGGATAAACATATACCGCAGAAACAGCCGGTTTTTTAGTGTCCTTTATAAACTTATCAAACCCGAACAACAGCGGATTAATTATTTTCTCGGTTTTGCTGTCGCGAAATTCAAAATGCAAATGCGGACCTTCCGACGAACCTGTATTGCCTGAAAGCGCAATCGTTTGTCCTTTCTTTACAACCAATTCATTCGGTTTTAAAAACAATTCTATTTCAAATGACTGTTCCTTATAATGCGCTTTCTTGATGTAATTTTCAATGGCATCGGTTCCCTTTTGCAGATGACAATATACGGAAGTAAAACCATTGGGATGCGTTATATAAATTGCTTTACCATTTCCAAAAGTAGAAATTTTTATTCTCGAAACATAGCCGTCCGCAACAGCATGTACATCTAGTCCCTCCCTCTGCAAGGTCTTGAAATCGAATCCGGCATGAAAATGATTGGGCCTTAATTCACCGAAATTTCCTGACAATTCCATCGCGATCGATAAAGGCGAACTAAAATAGTCTTTTGGGTACCCCGTTTGGGCAACAGCGACAACTGAAAACAATAGAAAAAAAACAAAAAATCTCATGACATACATTTTTGCTAAGATAAAAAACTAATTCATTATGCTTTACAAAAAACCACTATTTGTAACTAATTACATTACAACTACTTGGTTATTTTATAATAAAAAAACAAATAAAATATTGTAATAATAAAAAGTAATACTAAATTTGTAATATTAAGTAATGAATAGGCTATATAATGAGTGTAATTGCAGAAATAATTGATACTCTTGAAAATAAGATTGAAAAACTGATTATAAAAATAAGAAGTTTAGACAAAAACAATCAAGATTTAAAAATCGAATTAACAAAATCTGCACACATCATACAAACTCAGTCAAATGAGATCGAAGCGCTAAAATCGCAGTATGAAACCCTCAAGATCGCCAACTCATTGCTAGGCAGTGACGATAATAAAAGAGATACAAAGCTCAAAATAAATTCTTTAATTCGTGAAATTGATTACTGTATAGCGCAGCTATCTGATTAGTAAAAAATATGGACGAAAAGCTTAAAATTAAAATATCAATTGCAGACAGAGTATACCCATTAACGGTGGAGCTGTCCCAGGAAGAAGGACTGCGAAGTGCTTCAAAAAAAATTGACGTAATGATGAAGCAATTTGAAGAAAATTACGCTGTTCGTGATAAGCAAGATGTTTTGGCCATGTGCGCCTTACAGTTTGCCTCACAATCAGAACAAAAACAAATTGACAACTCTATCAATGGTGAAGAAACTATTGAAAGAATTAAAAAAATCAATGCGCTTTTAGATCAATATCTCGACAATTAAACGTTCTTTACAGAAACTAAGATACTGCCTACATTAGTTCACATTTGGTAAACTCAACACTAACAATTTAGAATGAGCAAATCATCACTACTAAAGCATGCCACGCTCCGGCGAGGAAACTTGAACAGTGAGTTAGCTCAAAACTTGTCTTTTCGAGTTTATACAAACAACTTAATGTAGGCTTTTTTATATATAAATTTTAACAAACATGGACATAATAACGATCGTCATTTCAGGAATAATAGGAATAGCAGCAGGTTTTGGAATTGCCAAAATTATTGAAAAAAGCAATATTTCTAATTTAATTAAAAGCGCCAAAAAAGAAGCTTCATCAATTTTAAAAGATGCCAACCTTGAGGCTGAAAACATAAAAAAAGATAAAATTCTTCAAGCAAAAGAAAAATTTATCGAATTAAAGTCAGAACACGAACAAGTAATTCTTGCCAGAGACAAGAAAGTTGCTGAAGTCGAAAAAAGAATCAGAGACAAGGAATCCCAGATTTCTAACGAATTGTCTAAAGTTAAAAAGGTAAACGATGATTTCGAATCAAAAGCGGCTGAATACGCCACTAAAATCGAAATCCTGGACAGAAGACAAATAGAGGTTGACAAATTGCACAAAAGCCAATTGCAACAACTTGAGGTAATATCCGGTTTATCTGCCGAAGATGCCAAAAACCAATTGGTCGAAGGGCTAAAAGCCGAGGCTAAAACCGAAGCAATGTCCCATATCCAAGACACGATCGAGGAAGCTAAATTGACAGCGCAACAAGAAGCCAAAAAAATCATCATCAACACTATTCAAAGAGTTGGAACGGAAGAAGCGGTTGAAAACTGTGTCTCTGTATTTAACATTGAATCGGATGACGTCAAAGGAAGAATCATCGGGCGTGAGGGAAGAAACATTAGAGCACTTGAAGCCGCAACTGGGGTTGAAATCATCGTTGATGACACACCTGAAGCGATAATACTTTCTTGCTTTGATCCTGTTCGTAGAGAAATTGCCCGTTTAGCGCTTCATAAATTAGTGACTGACGGACGTATTCACCCGGCACGTATCGAAGAGGTGGTTGCCAAAACCGCAAAACAAATTGACGACGAAATCATAGAAGTTGGAAAACGCACCGTTATAGACTTAGGAATTCATGGATTGCATCCAGAATTGATAAAAGTAGTGGGCCGTATGAAATACCGTTCTTCTTACGGACAGAATTTACTGCAACACTCCCGTGAAGTTTCTAAACTTTGTGGAATCATGGCGGCTGAATTGGGTCTGAATGTTAAACTAGCCAAAAGAGCAGGTTTATTACACGATATCGGAAAAGTTCCTGATGCAGAAAGTGATTTGCCTCACGCATTATTAGGAATGCAATGGGCTGAAAAATATGGCGAAAAAGAAGAAGTTTGTAATGCCATTGGTGCTCACCATGACGAAATAGAAATGAAATCTCTATTGTCCCCAATTGTACAGGTTTGTGATGCCATATCAGGCGCAAGACCAGGTGCACGAAGACAAGTATTGGATTCTTACATACAACGACTAAAAGACCTCGAAGAAGTGGCTTACGGGTTTAATGGCGTTAAAAACGCTTACGCAATCCAAGCAGGAAGAGAACTTCGTGTTATCGTGGAAAGCGAAAAAGTTTCTGACGATAATGCCGCGACCCTATCATTTGAAATTTCACAAAAAATCCAAACTGAAATGACCTATCCTGGTCAAGTTAAAGTAACCGTGATTAGAGAAACCAGAGCTGTGAATATTGCAAAATAATTCTATACTGCTAACCCCATACAAAAAGGCTTGTCGATTGAAAAATTGACAAGCCTTTTTTTTTTATGATCTATATATTTAATTCGAAAAAAAATATGTCCACAAATGATTACTGAACACTCTTTCTGGGATGGAAATTATTAATCACTTCAGCTAAAAATTTTCGGTCCAGATGCAAGTAAATCTCGGTAGTGGTTATTGATTCATGTCCAAGCATTAATTGAATGGAACGCAAATCGGCACCGTTTTCCAGAAGATGTGTGGCAAAAGAATGCCTAAAAGTATGTGGGCTTATTTTCTTGTTCAATTCTATCTTGACCGCCAAATCTTTTATGATGGTGAAAATCATGGCTCTTGTGAGTTGGCTCCCTCTCCTGTTCAGAAACAAAGTATCTCCAAACTCTTTCTTTATATTCAAATGAACTCTAATGCTGTCCTTATAAATATGAATATATTTCTGCGCCGTTTTCCCGATAGGCACAAACCGATCTTTATTGCCTTTCCCGGTTACTTTGATAAATCCTTCATCAAAATACAAATCAGAAATTTTTACTGATACTAATTCCGAAACACGAAGTCCGCAACCGTACAATGTTTCAAGCATGGCGCGATTACGTTCGCCCTCATTCGAGGTCAAATCTATGGCGGAGATGAGACCGTCAATTTCATCAACTGACAACACATCCGGCAATTTTCTACCTGTTTTGGGCGTTTCTATGAGCTCTAAGGGATTGTCGACACGATAATCTTCAAATATTAGATAGCCAAAAAAACTTTTAAGTCCTGATATTATTCTAGCCTGCGAACGTGCATTAACCTGCACCGAGACTGAATATATAAACTGCTGTAGTGTTTCATCATTAATTTGAATAGGTGAAACTTCAATTTCATTTGAAGTCAAAAAAAGACACAAACGCTGAATATCAAAAGAATAATTTTCGACAGTATTCTTAGACAGACCGCGTTCGATTTTCAAATAAGACTGATAGCTCTTGATATAGGAATCCCAATTCATACGTACAAAGTAACGGTATTTTTGGGCATAAAAAAACCTCCCGAAATTGAGAGGCTTAGAATTTTGATTCTAAAAATATTAGAATTTATACCCTAATGATAATGACAGAACGCTGTTGTGCATTTTAGTATCATCACCCGGTTCTGTTTTAGCTATATTAGACAATCCTGCGTTATATCTAATATCAGCAGAAAAATGTGCGTCGAAATCATAACCTGCTCCAAAATTTAATCCAAAGTCAACCGTCTCAAAACTATCTTTTACGTCTTGGGTATCTGTTTGACTATATCCATTTAATTTAGTAACTGACTCCGCACTTGTTAAAAACCCGACTTGCGGTCCAGCTCCAAGATTAAACTTTTCAGCCACATAGTATTTAAACATCACTGGAACATTGATATAAGACAAATTAAAATTAATATCACCAGTATAATCAGTTCCACCAACATTTGCTGTAAAATTATCAATTTTAGTTCCTTGTGTAGAGTATACAACTTCAGGTTGCAAAGATACTTTCTCAGATAATTTTATTAATGCAAAACCTCCTGCATTAAACCCAACTCTAGATTTCAAATCCGCACCTTCTGTATCGCCAGTCCAGGTTGAAAGATTCAATCCACCTTTTAGACCGAATTTAACATCTTGAGCGTTTGTAAACGCGAATGCAAAAACAGCCGCAGCTGTAAAAATAATTTTTTTCATGTTCTTTAATTATTAAAATTTAAGGTCCAAAATTAATACTTATCTTACTAAATTAATCTTTAAAACCGAAATTTAAAATCTAAAAATTATAAAAACCATGAATAAAAACCAACCTACAATAGACTGACAAAAAACATGTTAAGCGACCTTCTCTCACTAAAAATAGTGATATTTTCATTTTTAACTAAATTAACACAATATTAACAAGAATTTATTTCTTTTAAAAAAACCTTTCTTGCTATGGAAAGGTTTTGAGAGCTTGCTATTTAAAATATTAAAATTTGTATCCAACAGATAATTGAAAAACAGAATTTTTGGATTCAGGCTCGCCCGGAAATAAATCTTCTTGTACTCGAGTCAATCCCAAATTATATCGTGCTCCCAACATAAAATTTTCAGCAAAATTATAACTGGCACCAAAGCCTAAACTCACATCTACAGATTTAATTTCATCCTTAATATCGACAGTGACTCCACCTGATTTGGCATCAGCATTCACTAGAAAGCCAATTTGCGGGCCTAACTCAAGACTGAAAGCATTGTCTAAATAATATTTAGCCAAAATTGGAATATTAATGTAGTCTAACTTCACATCTCCTTTTTCCCCTTCAAATTCGATTTCAACTCCCTGTGTTGAGTATACTACTTCAGGCTGGATGGCGAATTTATCGCCGATCATAAATTCACCAAATAAACCTACGTGAAATCCCACTAAAGGATTTGAGTCAGCCCCGTCTTCAGCTACATTAGTAAGGGAGGTAACATTTAAACCTCCTTTTATTCCGAAAGACATGTCTTTTTTGTCTTGAGCGTTTACAAAACCTATTGTAAAAACCGCTACTAATAATAAAGTAATTTTTTTCATGAGTTGATTATTTAAAATTTCTAAGACCAAATTTAGAGAATGATATTCTAAACCAGTTAAATAAAAGTAATTACTCGTTGAATACCAGTATTTTACGTTTAAATACATAGTGACATTGGCAAAATGTAAGGTTTGATTTTCAAAATCCTAAATGATAAAATCGAAAATTTTAATAGGTCTTAGTTATATTTTTTCAAATAAGATAGATATTCTGATAAATAACCCAATTGCCGAATTATATATCAGCATCAATTATAACCATCTGTATTACAGCGATCTTACTTTTTGTCCATTGAAAACAATCCACAATAAATTTAAAACAACAACTATATTTAAGACGATTTACAGCATAAAATAGGAATAATCATATTTATGGCGCAGTATTTGAACAAACAAGAAAACCAAAAGGGTGTGCAGTTTTAAATGAAAAAATAAAAACAATAATTATAAATTTAACGAGTTATAAATTGCACATGATTTCCAAAATAAATTTAAAAACAATTTTATGAAAAAAACAATCTTAGCTGCCATCGCATTATTTGCCATGTCAAACGCTTCTCAAGCACAATTAGTTAAATTCGGTATCAAGGCCGGGGTAAATTACGCAAACCAAAACGGTACTAACATTACAGTAAACAGCACCAATTATGACACAGATGCGATAACAAGCTATCATGCCGGACTGGTTGCGGAAGTTAAACTAACGGACGGTTTTTCAGTCCAACCGGAGCTATTGTACTCAACGCAAGGGGCCACATACAAAAATGCTTTTGAGGAATTCAAAAACGAATTGGGTTATTTATCGATTCCGGTTTTGGCTAAAATTCATTTAAATAAAACAGTCAGTCTTGATCTTGGACCACAGGCTTCCTTTTTATTAAGCGAAAGAAATGATTTTGATTATAAAAATGCCGAAACTTTTGAATTTGCGGCTGTGGGAGGTCTTGGATTTAATATTACAAAAAACTTCTTCTTGCAGGGTCGCTACGTTTTGGGACTTACGGAAGCTTCGAAAGATGCTGAAGTTAAGAACTCGGCACTTCAGGTTTCTGCCGGATTTACTTTCTAAAGAAAATAAAAACAATTTTCACCAAAACCGTTCCTTAATTGGAACGGTTTTTTTATTTTTACCAAAATAGGAATTATGAAAATTGGAATTATCAACGGTCCAAACTTGAATCTTTTAGGGAAACGTGAACCTGAAGTATACGGAAAAGAAACTTTTGAAGAATTCTTTAATGATTTACAGGTAAAATTTCCTGCGATTGAATTCATATATTTTCAAAGCAATATTGAAGGCGAGTTGATTGATAAAATCCAGGAATTTGGTTTTTCGTTTGACGGTATAATCCTAAACGCGGGAGCATACACTCATACCTCCATTGGAATCGGTGATGCGATCAAAGCAATAATCACCCCAGTCGTGGAAGTTCACATTTCAAATACTTTTTCGCGTGAAAGTTTCAGACATCAGTCCTACATTTCGGGAAATGCAAAAGGCGTTATTCTGGGGTTTGGGCTAAAAAGCTATGAGTTGGCAATTGTATCGTTTTTAAAATAAATGTTTTGCAAAACGCAAAAAAGCGACTGTGATCCTTAGAAATCGCAGTCGCTTTTTATATCCAATTGACGAAATCAACTATACGTATCGGGCTCCACATGTATCAAAACATGGCCTAGCTCCGGGATCTGTGTCCGTAAAGTATCTTTTAATTTATGGGCCAAATCATGTCCTTCCTTTACCGATATATCAGCGTCAACAATAGCATGAAGATCCACATGATATTTCATTCCTGCCTTGCGGATGAAACATTTTTCAGTATCCTTAATCCCTTCTACCTGACTGGAGACCTTTCTTATTTCCTCAATTAAGTCATCATTCAAATGCTCGTCCATGATTTCCCCAAGAGCTGGTCTGAAAATCAAATAACTGTTGTACAGAATGAATCCAGAGGCGAAAAGGGCGGCCCAATCATCTGCAGACTCATATCCTTTTCCCAAAATCAAAGCAATCGAAATCCCTATAAATGCGGCGACGGAGGTGATTGCATCGGACCTATGGTGCCATGCATCCGCCCTTAATGACGAACTGTTTGTCTCTATACTTCTTCTCATCACCAAGCGAAAGGAATACTCCTTCCAAATAATTATTGCCCCGAGAACAAAAAGGGTCCAAGTTTTAGGCAATTCATGCGGAGTACGAATATTCATGATGCTTTCATAAGCGATTATAGTAGCTGAAGTGATCAAAAAACCTACAACAAGAAAAGTGATTAACGGTTCGGCACGACCGTGTCCATAGGGGTGATTTTTGTCTGCCGGCTTACTTGAATACTTGATTCCAAACAAAACTAGAAACGAGGCGAATATGTCCGTGGTGGACTCGATGGCATCGGCAATCAACGCGTAAGAATTACCGAAAAACCCAGCAAAACCTTTAACAATGGCCAAACAGCTATTTCCTACAATACTAAAATAAGTCGCATTTATCGCTTTCTTTTCGTGTGACATGTCGTATTAAAATTAAAAAAATCGTTTAAAAAAATCTCTTTGAAGAATGCTAAAAGATTTATTTAAACGATTTACAAGTGTGACTTATTTAATTTATTCTACTCGAACGATGTTCGCCCCGATTGCTCTTAGGCGTTCATCGATTCTTTCGTAACCGCGGTCTATTTGTTCGATGTTTTGAATGATACTGCTCCCTTTTGCGGAAAGCGCGGCAATCAATAAAGATATACCGGCACGGATATCCGGTGAAGACATAGTGGTAGCTTTCAATTGCGATTGAAAATCATGTCCCATAACCACAGCTCTATGCGGGTCACACAACATTATCTTCGCTCCCATATCTATCAATTTATCCACGAAGAACAAACGGCTTTCAAACATTTTTTGGTGTATCAACACATCGCCTTTTGCTTGGGTTGCCACGACCAAAACGATACTCAACAAATCAGGGGTAAACCCTGGCCAAGGAGCATCTGCGACGGTAAGAATGGAACCATCAATGTCCGTTTTGATTTCATATCCATTTTCGTGAGATGGAATATATATATCATCACCTTTGCGCTCCAAAGTGATTCCTAATTTTCTAAATGTACTCGGAATTACACCCAAGTTATCCCAACTTACATTTTTGATTGTAATCTCGCTTTTGGTCATCGCAGCCAGGCCGATCCAGCTACCAATCTCAATCATGTCAGGCAGAATTCTGTGCTCACATCCACCCAAACTTTCAACTCCTTCAATGGTCAGTAGATTTGAACCAACACCTGTTATCTTAGCCCCCATGGAGTTTAGCATTTTACAAAGTTGCTGTAAATAAGGTTCACAAGCAGCATTATAAACTGTAGTAATCCCTTTTGCCAAAACCGCAGCCATTACAATATTAGCCGTTCCGGTTACGGAAGCTTCGTCGAGCAGCATGTCCGCTCCCTTCAAGCCTTTTGGCGCCTCAACACCATAAAAATGATCTTCTCTATTATAACGAAATTTCGCTCCTAAATTGATAAACCCTTCAAAATGCGTATCTAATCTTCTACGTCCTATTTTATCCCCGCCCGGTTTTGGAATATATCCTTTTCCGAAACGGGCCAAAAGTGGTCCAACAATCATAATAGAGCCTCGCAATGAGCCCCCTTCTTTTTTGAATGCTTCGGTTTCCAGATAACCAACATTTACGTCATCAGCTTGAAAACTGTAAGAACCGGGTCCGTTTTTTTGAATTTTCACCCCCAAGTTTTCTAACAGCGTGAGTAGTTTATTGATATCAATAATATCAGGAATATTGTTGATTGTTACTTTTTCAGATGTCAAAAGAACAGCACACAAAATTTGTAATGCTTCGTTTTTCGCCCCTTGCGGAGTGATTTCTCCCTTTAGACGAATGCCTCCTTCTATTTTGAAAATTCCCATATGATTTTATTAAGTTATAAAGATGATTAAACCTGAAGTCCGCGAGATTTCGCAAGGCGATTTGCCTTTATCCTGAAAGAATGACGCCCGGTAAGTCTATTTCTGATTGTTATTGTTTTTTTGAAAGGGCTTTGATTTAGCAGTTTTAAGATTTTTATTGCTTTGAATCTTTGGTTGTCCGGCAGGCGCAATTTTATTGGATATTCGCTTATTGGTGCGCAACAAATCTGTTGTAGTGAGAAGTTCTTCGGTGCTCTGTAGCATGTTCAACTTTCCATCCGACAATTCATAAAGATGCTCGAAGATTACGTCGTCTTTCACGGTGTCCTTGTTCCAGCTCAAATAGGACTTTTTCATGTGGTTTGCAATTACTTTAACCAACGCATTTTTCATGTCCCCATCTTCCCATTTATTGGCCACATCAATCATGTATTTTATGTTATTGCCATAATACCTGTACTTAGGGAAATTTTGAGGGTATTTTAACACATCAGGCTTCAGCTGCAGCACTTCGCGAGATGGAATCGGGTATGGCGAATCAACCTCCAATCTAAAATCGGACATGATAAAAAGCTGATCCCACAATTTGTGTTGAAAATCAGGAACGTCACGCAAATGGGGATTCAAACTTCCCATTACTTGAATGATGTATTTTGCTGCTTTATTTCGCTCTTCGGCATCCTCAATGGCAGTTGCCTGCTCGATCAGCTTTTGTAGATGGCGTCCATATTCCGGAATAATCAAATGCGATCTTTCCGCATTATATTCCAAATGGTGAACGACGTCGTTCGCGATTTCCTTTTTGTATTTTGAATTCATGGTGAATTTAATTTTTTATCCAATGGCATAGGCCTGCAGAAAAAGCAACAGTACTACACTTTGCTTTATCGTTAAATAACCCATCCCATATTTTATAGTGAAATAATACCCTTAATAGTAGAGACTTCCAGGTATTTGTCAATAATTTCTTGAGAGTCCTTGACCTGAACGTCTACTGATATACTAGTAAACTTCCCTGTTTTAGATTTTGTTGTTTTGATAATGGCACCCATACAATCAAAAGCCAATTCCACACGAATCACATTATCACTTTCAGATGGCACAATAAATTTAAACAGGTACAAAGCTGGCCAAGTATTGCTCATGTCCAACTCCACTTTTAATCGGGCATAAAATTCTTCGGTATTCTTATCCATTTTATATTTAAAAATAATAGCAAATATACGGTTTCAAATGCAAATTATGAATTATGGATTATTATTTTTTGTTCGAAACGATCATTTTAATGACAATCATTTTTCCAAATCCCAATTAGTTTGAGTAAGTTTGCGCCTTATTTCCAAAAAGTGCAGAAAGAAATCATAATAATTATCGGCGGACCGGGAACAGGTAAGAGTACCATAATCGACGGATTGATAGCAAAAGGGTTTTGTTGTTATCCTGAAATTTCTAGGGAGGTAACTTTAGAGGCCAAAAAACAAGGAATTGAACAATTATTTCTTGAAAAACCTTTACTTTTCAGCGAACTACTCTTGGAGGGAAGAAAAAAACAGTTCAAAAATGCTCAAAATGAGCCCCATGATGTCGTTTTCATTGACAGGGGAATTCCCGATGTCTTGGCCTATATGCATTATATTGGCGACAGTTACCCCGCTTCATTTGACGCCATTTGTCGAGAACACATTTATTCTAAAATTTTCATTCTTCCGCCTTGGGAAGAAATTTACATCAGCGACGAAGCCCGTTATGAAAATTACGAACAGGCAAAATTGATTCAAAATCACCTTATTGAAACGTATCAAGGTTACGGCTATAATCTTATCGAAGTGCCGAAAGACACCGTTGATAACAGAATTCTTTTTATATTAGACGAAATTTCCAGATAATTGGGAATTAGCCAATGGGATTCGAAATTTGCAATTCAAAATCGATGTCTGAAGCACTACAAATTCTGAAAAAATATTGGAAACACGACTCCTTTCGATCGCTGCAAAATGAAATCATTGATTCCGTTTTAAGCGGTCAGGACAGTTTTGCTTTGATGCCAACCGGGGGCGGGAAATCAGTCTGTTTTCAGATTCCGGCGATGATGAACGAAGGAATCTGCCTAGTCATTTCGCCTTTGGTAGCGCTAATGAAAGATCAGGTTGACAATTTGCAGCAACGAAATATAAAAGCAATCGCACTGACGGGCGGGATACGATCTGATGAGATGATAGACCTGTTGGACAACTGTCAGTTCGGAAATTATAAGTTCCTATACTTGTCTCCAGAACGCCTGCAGTCAGATTGGATTATGGAAAGGATAAAAAATCTCCCCATAAATTTAATAGCCATTGACGAGGCGCATTGCGTTTCGCAATGGGGACATGATTTCCGTCCGGCTTATTTAAAGATTTCCAATTTAAAGACCTATTTCCCGAAAGTCCCTTTTTTAGCTTTGACCGCCACGGCCACCCCAAAGGTAAAAGAGGACATCATTAATGAATTGGGTTTAAATAAACCTCAGATTTTCGAAAAATCCTTTGCCCGTAAAAATATTGCTTACATGGTTTTTGAGGCAGAAGACAAACTCTTTCGAATAGAACAGATCTTAAGAAAAAACCGTAACTCCTCTATCATCTATGTGAGAAACCGTAAATCATGCATAGAAATCTCCTCCCAATTGCAATCGTTAGGATTTAAATCCACTTATTACCATGGCGGGCTAACTTCCAAAGAAAAAGACAAAAACATGCAAGCTTGGATGCAGGATCAAGTACAGGTTATTGTTGCCACAAATGCTTTCGGAATGGGGATTGACAAGGCAGATGTAAAGACGGTGATCCACATTCAGCTCCCTGAAAATTTAGAGAATTATTACCAGGAAGCCGGGCGCTGCGGAAGAAATGGTGAAAAAGCGTTTGCCGTATTATTAACTAGCCCTTCCGATATCATCCAAACTGAAAGTCAGTTTATCCATGTGCTACCCGATAAAAAATTCTTAAATGAAATGTTCGTCCGATTATGCAATTATTTCCAAATTGCCTACGGAGAAGGCATTGACGAGAAGTTCGCTTTCAATTTGAACCACTTTTGCCTGAAATACAAGTTTCCGGTTCTGAAAACATACAATGCGATGCAATTTTTGGATAGACAAGGAATCATCACTTTGTCCCAACAGTTTTCCGAAAAAATCACATTGCAATTCATAATACCCTCAAAAGAAGTGATGCGCTATATGAGTTTGAACCCAAACGATGAAGAAATCATTTTGGCGATACTTAGAACCTATCCTGGCATTTACGATATGGAAACCGCTTTCAATTTACCGTTAATTGCAAAAAAATCCAATCATACTGAAAGTCAAGTAGAAACCGTATTGAATAAACTAAAAGAAAAACAAATAATAGAATATCATTCCAAAAACAACGACACTTCCGTGATTTTAAACGAAATTCGAGAGGACGAAAGAACCATCAGCAGAGTTTCAAAATATCTGGAAAATCAAAATCAATTAAAAAAAGAAAAGCTAAAATCAGTTTTAGATTATATTGCCGAACAAAAAGTTTGTAAGAGTAAATTGATATTAAATTATTTTGGAGAAAAAACAAATGAGCATTGTGGCATTTGTTCGTATTGCATTACCAAAAAGGGCACGACAACTGATCTGTCCGAAATTTCGAAGAAAATAATTGGCTTATTAAAAATGGAGGAATTAAATTCAAGAGAGATCCAAAACAGGACGAAGAATACCGCCGATGACGTTATCTTTGCCTTACAACAACTATTAGAGAATGAAAGTATAATAGTGAAATCGAACAATAAATATACCTTAAAACGATAATGGAAAAATTACGAATTGTATTTATGGGCACACCCGAATTTTCGGTTGGGATTCTGGACACCATCATTAAAAACAACTATGAGGTTGTTGGGGTCATTACGGCTGCCGACAAACCAGCGGGAAGAGGTCAAAAAATAAAATATTCAGCCGTTAAGGAGTATGCCTTGAACAACAACTTAAATCTGTTGCAACCCTCTAACCTGAAGGAAGAATCATTCCTGGAAGAACTAAAAGCACTAAATGCAAATTTACAAATAGTGGTCGCTTTTAGAATGTTGCCAAAAGTGGTTTGGGAAATGCCAAAACTGGGAACCTTTAATCTACATGCTTCGCTGCTGCCCAATTATCGTGGCGCAGCACCCATAAATTGGGCAATTATCAATGGCGAAACCAAAACTGGCGTTACGACTTTTTTCATCGATGACAAAATTGATACGGGAGCCATAATCCTGAGTGCAGAAACAGCAATTGACCCAACTGAAAATGCTGGACAGTTGCACGACAGGCTGATGCATCTCGGCAGCAAGGCAGTGATTGACACCTTAGAATTAATCGAAAAGGGGAATGTGACCACTACCGTTCAAACAGAATCTGACGGAATAAAGACGGCATACAAGTTAAATAAGGAAAATTGCAAAATCGACTGGACTAAATCGGCATCGGAAATTCACAATCTGATACGAGGCTTGAGCCCCTATCCGGCCGCTTGGTGTTTCTTTTCCGACAAAGATGAAGAGTGGAATGTGAAGATTTACGAGGCGCAAATGATTATGGAGGACCATGCCCTTGCGATCGGCAGCATCATTTGCACAAAAAAGGAGATGAAAATTGCAGTCGAAAATGGGTACATCCAAATTTTAAGTTTACAATTCCCTGGCAAGAAGAAGATGAAAACATCAGAATTCTTAAACGGAATCTCTTTTTCTGGAACAGCAAAAGCGTTTTAAGACCCCTAAAAACGGGGTATTTGCACAATTCATCAGAAATAACCCCTGTTTTATGAACAAAAAAAATAAGTTATCAACAAAACAGGGTAAAATAGAAGAAAACGCTTGCAAGGAAGGGATTTCCTGCTAAATTTGTGTATTAACAATTATTTTTAACCAACAATTAATAACTATTATTATGAACAAATCAGAATTAATCGATGCTATCGCTGCTGATGCAGGAATCACAAAAGCGGCTGCAAAATTAGCTTTAGAGTCATTTTTAGGAAACGTAAGTGGTACTTTGAAAAAAGGCGGTAGAGTATCTCTAGTAGGTTTTGGATCATGGTCAGTTTCAGCTAGAGCTGCCAGAGACGGTAGAAATCCTCAAACAGGAAAAACAATTCAAATCGCGGCTAAAAATGTCGTAAAATTCAAGGCTGGTGCTGAATTAGAAGGTGCAGTAAACTAATTGTAAGTTTTAAAACCTATTATAATAAAAACCTTCCTGATGGAAGGTTTTTTTATACATTTAAACGATTTAATTTGGTTATATTTTAATTTTATCCTTAAATTTAATAGAAAAAGCAGCATTATGATTTCAGAAAAATTAATAAAGGGACAACTACTTATAGCAGAGCCTTCTATAATTGGAGATCTATCGTTTAACAGATCTGTGATTTTATTGGCTGACCATGATCAGGAGGGATCGGTTGGTTTTATCATAAATAAACCATTAAAATATACTATTCACGACTTGATTCCTGAGGTCAATGCAAGATTCAAAATATTTAACGGAGGCCCCGTTGAACAGGACAACCTCTATTTCATTCACAACATTCCCGAATTGATCCCAAACAGCATCGAAATTTCAAATGGAATATATTGGGGAGGCGATTTTGAAAGCACAAAAGAGCTTATCAATAGCGGAAAAATAAATAAGGGGAATATCCGATTTTTCCTGGGGTACACGGGCTGGGACGAAAAGCAATTAGAGTCCGAAATGAATGAGAATTCATGGATTATTGCCCCCAATAGCTATAAAAATAAAATCATCGCCAAATCAAGCACCCATTTTTGGAAGGAACAAATCATTGAATTGGGAGGAGAATATCTTATCTGGTCCAATGCCCCTGAAAATCCGTATTTAAATTAAATACCGCTGACGACAGCATTTAATTTTTCCAATAAAGCTTTTGATACTACTATGTCGAAGACCTTTTTCCTGTACTTGGTGATTGGCTGGATTCCCTTAACCACGTTTGTGACAAACAACTCATCTGCTTTCTGAAGGTCAAACGGTGAAATTATTTCTTCAACAACTTCTATAGATTCTATCTTTTGGGCTATTTCCAAAATTTGCTTTCTCATAACGCCATTTAAACAGCCTTCTGATACTGGTGGGGTAATCAATTTGTTGCCCATCAGCATGAAAATATTCCCCTGAATGGCCTCAACGACATTCTTACTGTCGTTTAACAACAAACAATTATCTAATCCGTTTTCACTTGCAAAAATACTTGCTGTGATATTCAACATTCTATTCGTAGTTTTTATTGAAGACAGTAATTGCTTGGTAATATAAAAATCCTTAAACAAGTCCACTTCATATTGCTTTTCTACGAATGAATATAAGGCATTATCCAAGCCCACAACATGAACCAAAAAAGAAACCGTGTTGGTTTGCGGCAAATAATACCCTCCATCGTTTCTAAAAACAGTAATTCTGGCTCGGGACGAACCTGAAAATGCAGTATCAATTACCAAAGAGAGTAATTGTTCTTCAAAATATTCCATGGTGAAATTCATTGGAATTTCCATTCTAACAACACGCATCGATGCCATTAATCTGAAATAGTGATCTTCTAAAAACAGGATTTTAGAATTTACAATTTTAACCGTCTCAAAAACGGCATCGCCATATAAAAAAGCACGATTCTGCGTCAATACATTAGTATCCTCAGATACTATAGTCCCATTAAAATTAATCATAAAAAAGCCCTGAATTTTGTTCAGGGCAAAGGTAAGTTATAAAATACAATTTTACTATACGGATCCAATTAGATGTTTGAGGTCTGATATTTGGTTTTCCCACAATAATGAAGCTTCATCAACCTCATCCTCGTCCGCAAAATCAACTACCATTAAAGAAACATCTTTTGTCAGCTCATCCACCAAAATATGCAGTTCGAAAAAATACTCGGTGTCCTTGCCCGCACCGTCCACCCATTTGAACTTTACTTTTTCACCTGATTTCTTAGAGGCAAGTCTTGCTTTTTCCTCTGAATCATTCCAAATAAAAGTAAAAAATTCACCACGAGAATTAACGTTATCAGCAAACCATTCCGACAAACCTGACGGCGTTGAAATGTACTGATATAACAATTGGGGAGATGAATTGATGGGAAACTCTATTTCGTAACGTACTTTTTGATCCATGAGCTACATTTATTTTTTTTTCCGAATATATAGAATATAATCCTATAAAATTCGTTTTATAAAATATTTTTTTTTTATTTCAAATTAGCTTGCACACTGTAATATAATTTTTATATTTGCACCCGCGTTCAGGGATGCTAATTCTCGGAACATTTGGCGAGGTAGCTCAGTCGGTTAGAGCGCAGGATTCATAACCCTGAGGTCACGAGTTCAAATCTCGTTCTCGCTACAGACAAACCCTTAAACATCAATTGTTTAAGGGTTTTTTATTGAAATTCATTCCTCACTTGTAAAAAAAAAGAGTGACTAAATGTAAAATACTCCATAGTTATATCTCTGATAATATGAATAATACGCGACCAGACCTCATGTTCAGCGGAACTTTTTATTTTTCTCCTTAAGCAAATAACTATTTCAAAACTATGTATTTTCGCTTTCATATAAAGAAAGAGGTACTCCAATCTGAAAATAAACTGAATTACAAGCAGAACCAAAACAGAAATTTTATAAAAAAAAATAACGGTCATAAAAGCCGTTAAAAAAACATTACAAACAAAATAATTTACAATTACACGCCAATAATCTGACATCGAACTAATTACTATTGAATATTTATTAGCCTATCAAGTATAAATTCTACATTTCTAATTTGCGACCTAAACATTTCAGAATACATCATGTAATATTATAAAAAATTAGATTTTAGTGCATTGAAAATACAATAAAATAGGTTTGTTTTTAGTCTAAAAAAATAGGTTTTTCCAAAAATAGAGCAAAAACCTGCCCTAAATCACCTTACTTCCTTTTTCTATCAAACAGTATTATAATATTGCGAAGTCTTTCAGTTTTTCATTCGAAAAATTGCCAACTATTTATGACCTCATTAACAATAAAAAAACACCCCTTAAATCTATAAGAAACAAGTGGTGGTTTAAATGAATTATTAACCTACAACTTATACTTCAACAAAGTAGCTACAACCTCATAATATTCTTTTTCAATTTCAAGAAACGAATTATAAGTATTGTTATAATAGTTCAATTCTACAAAGTATTCTAAAACTGAAATTTGACCAGCAGCCAAGGCTTTATCTAAAAGAAGAATGGGGTCAACAGTTTGGTTTATTCTTTGATAATCTTCCAAAATACTTCTCAAGCTTTCATAACGACCATACAATTGCTTAATTTCATAATAATGTTCATTTGAATGTTCTGTCAAAGTACTTTCAGCAAAAGTCATTTTAGCCTTTTGAAGTTTTACGGTGTTTTTACTTTCCCAAAGTGGTAAAGAAATTCCTGTATGAATTCCGTTATACGTCTGACCAAGAATACCCTGATAATGATACCCAACTTCCATTTTAGGCAATGTCAAAGCCTTGCTTACATCCATTTGTTTTTGTACAATAACCTTTTCTTGTTCTAACGTTTTTCTGATGTAATCTTGGGCTTCAATTTCCTTTTCTAACGTTTCAAAATCAGAGATAACAGGAATGTCAAAATAAGAAACATCAACAATAACAAGAGCATTGCCTCCATTTAAACTCGTCAATTGCTCATTAAGTTTAGTAATTGAAGATGTATTGTCTTGAAACTGTTTTTTAATTTCAAGCAATTGTATCTCAGCTTTGTTTACTTCTAAAATAGTACCATCACCCACCTTCAATTTCTTTTTAAAATGAACCAACCATTTTTCAGTAGCTTCTTTTCTTTTAGTTAATGGAAGTTGTAATTTGTTTCGGTAAACCAATTCAATGCAAACTTTTTTAGCTTCTAATAATAAGGCTTGATTGGCCGCTTTTAATTCAAAATCAGCCTGATTAGTGAGCTCTTTTGCCAATTGATTTTTCTTTCCATAAACCGTAGGGAAATCAAAAGATTGCGTAAAAACAATATCGGTTTGGTTTCCTGCATTTGCAGGAGTGCCTTTCAAATAATCATATTCGACTGTAGGATTATATAAAGAATTACCCGTTTTATACTGGATTTTCTTTGCATTCCAATAGTTGGTATTCGCTTCTATGGTCTTGTTATTTTTGGCAATCTCTGTTAGTGCTTTATCAATAGTTGATTGAGCGCTAACAGTACCAAACGATAAAATTGCAAAACCAATTAATAATTTAAATCTCATTTGACGCTTTTTTTCGATTAGATAAATAATACACTATGGGAACAATAAAAATGTTTAATAATGTTGAAGTCAATAAACCACCCAAAATAACTTTTGCCATTGGACTTTGAATTTCGTTCCCTGGCAAATCACTGGCTAGCGCTAAAGGTATCAAAGCCAACCCTGCAGTTAAAGCAGTCATTAAAATAGGACTTAATCTATCTTTTGAACCTTGAATAACAGTCTCGTAAAGTGACAATCTTCCTTGTTCTAAAGTTTCATAATGCGAAACCAATAAAATCCCATTTCGAGTAGCTACACCAAAAAGTGTGATGAAACCAATAATAGCAGGAATACTCAAAATACCACTAGTAAAATAAATACTAAATACACCTCCGATTAAGGCTAACGGAAGATTTAACAAAATGATGGAGGCCGTTTTAACCTTTTTAAATTCCTGATAAAGAATTAAAAAAATAATCAATAAGGAAATAAACGAAGTCAGAACCAATGTTTTTGAGGCTTCAGCTTCAGCTTCAAACTGTCCACCATATTCAATATGATACTCTTCAGGTAATTTCACATCGTCATTTATGATTTTCTGAATATCTGCTACCACACTTTTCTGATCACGACCCGTAACATTTGCCGAAACAACCGTTTTACGTTGTACATTCTCTCGGTTTATGGTATTTGGTCCTGATGTACTAACAATATCAGCTACATAATACAAGGGTATTTTTTTACCATCGTATGTATCAATCAAAGCATTTCTAATATTATCAATTTTACCTTTGTTTGCATCATCAAAACGAAGCATCAAATCAAAGGTTTTGTTGCCTTCATAAATTTCCGACACTTTTTCTCCTGCAAAAGCAACATCAACAAACTCATTGAATTGACCAATGGTAATTCCGTATTGATTTAAAATCTCTCTTTTGGCTTTGATTTGAATTTGCGGAATTTCTACTTGTTGCTCTACACTCAAATCAACTAACCCTTCTACATTCTGAATTTTAGTTTTGATTTGATTGGAAAGCGTAAACAATTTATTCAAATCGGCACCAAAAATCTTTATAGCAATATTGGCTCTTGTACCCGATAGCATATGGTCAATTCTATGTCCAATAGGCTGTCCAATTGTAATGTTTGCACCTGAAACCCCTGCTAATTTCTCGCGAACATCAGCCATAAATTCTTCTCGGCTTCGCTCTTCCAAAGTAAATGGCGCGTCAATTTCGGCCGCATTAACACCTTGTGCATGTTCATCAAGTTCAGCTCTACCAGTTCTTCGAGTAGTGACTTTAATTTCAGGAACACGAAGTAATGTTTTTTCAACTAGCGTCCCTATTTTATTGCTTTCTTCTAATGATATTCCGGGTAAACTTACAGCACTAATTACTAATGAACCTTCGTTAAATTCGGGTAAAAAACTTCTACCTAATTGGCTCATCACTAATAAGGCAACTAAAAATAAGCCACCTGCAACTATCAGTACAACTTTTTTCATTTTCATTGCTTTTTGTAAAGCATTGGTATAACCTTTTTGCAAACGTTCTACCAGCCAACTTTCCTTGTGCTGTTTTAAGAGCATTTTATCACTCGTTAACAAGTAACTCGCTAAAACCGGCGTTAGCGTAATAGAAACTATTAAGGAAGCAAATAAGGCTACGATAAATGCTATTCCAAGTGGAGCTAATAATTTACCTTCCATTCCCGATAAAAAGAATAACGGTAAAAAGGCAACAATAATAATAAAGGTTGCATTAATAACCGAACTTCTGATTTCAAACGAACCGTCAAAAATAACGGTAATTTTATCTTTCTGTTCCGCTTTAGGTTTTAACGCATTTTCCTTGAGTCGTTTAAACACGTTTTCTACATCTATTATGGCATCATCTACTAAATCTCCAATTGCAATTGCCATACCTCCCAAACTCATAGTATTGATGGTAAAACCAAGCCATTTTAAAGTTAATATAGCGACAATTAAAGAGATTGGAATGGCCAATAGAGAAATAAAGGTAGCTCTCCAATTCATCAAGAATAGAAACAATATAATAATAACAAAGACGGTTCCTTCTAATAATGTTTTCTGAATATTACTTATAGAGGCGTTGATAAAATCAGCCTGACGGAAAATTTTAGTATTAATATGCACATCCTTTGGTAGATTCTTTTGGATGTCAGCAATAGAAGCATCTATTGTTTCGGTAAGTTCTAATGTATTGGTTGATGGTTGCTTCATCACGGTCATGATTACAGCTGGTTCTCCATTTAAAGAGCCATCACCAATTTTTAAAGAAGCACCAATTTTAATTTCGGCAACATCTTCTATTTTGATAGGACTTCCTTGCTGCATTTTAATTACAGATTTGCCTAAAGCTTCAATTTCATTAGTCCTGCCAATACCTTTAACAATATATTCGTTATTGTATTCATTCAAAAAACCACCAGACGAATTACCATTAGCTTCTTTACTGGCTTTCAATAATTCATTTAAAGAAACATTATAAAAACTCATTTTTTGGGGAGAAGCCAATATTTGATATTGTTTGTATTCTCCGCCAATAACAACCACTTGAGACACGCCACCAGTCGCTAATAATCGTGGTCGAATAGTCCAATCAGCAATAGTTCTTAAATCAATTTGAGAAGTGGCATCAGCCGTTACACTAACCAACATGATTTCTCCCATAATAGAAGATTGTGGACCCATGGTAGGGTTTCCAACACCTTGTGGCAGTTTTTCCGCTACAGCTGTAATTTTCTCATTTACAATTTGTCTGGCTTTATAAATATCAGTATCCCATTCAAACTCAACCCACACAATTGAAATTCCTGCGGAGGAAGAAGAACGAACCCGTCTTACATTAGTAGCACCATTTACAGCAGTTTCTAACGGAAATGTAACCAGTTTTTCTACCTCTTCTGGAGCCATACCATGTGCTTCAGTAAGCACTACAACCGTAGGAGCTGTCAAATCAGGAAATACATCCACTTCCATTTTAGAAGCAACAACACTACCAAAAATCAACAGTAAAACGGATGCTATCACTACAAAGAAGCGATTCTGCAGTGAAAATTTAATTATTTTATTTAGCATAAGTTATAGATTAATGTTCGTGTCCGTGAGCAGGTAAAGCACCTGATGCACTGGATAATTTGATTTGATAGCCTCCTTTGATAACTACTCTATCACCTTCAGTTATTCCTAACAAAACCTGTATATTAATTCCATCGCTAGCTCCTAGTTTCACTTCTCTTTTTTGAAAGCTTTCCCCACCAGTTTGCACATATACATAAAATAATCCTTGTTCTTCAATTAACGAAGATGTCGGGATTATTAAAGCATCAGGTATCGAGGTAGATTTTAGGTAAACTTCGACAATCGAACCAGGTATAAAATTGCCTGTATTGTCTATTTGAAAAGTTATAGGAATAAATGGAGTTGAAGCAGATGCACTCTTTCCATAAGAAACAATCTTTCCATTTAAGGAAGCAGTATTATAAACTACATCATTTTGTGGTGTTTTAAAATTAGCAGAGCGAATATTTGGTAAACTTCCAAAATTATTTTGAGAAACATTAGCCTGTAGTAATAAATTCTTGTTTTTTGAAATAATGGCTAATGGTGTTCCAGCAGACACAAATTGTCCTCCGGTAACCAAAACATTTTTAACATATCCAGACATTGGAGAAAGCACTCTTTGCCCTTTAGAAGTATAATTTTTTGCTACCGTATTGTACGCCCTTTGAGCATTGTCAAATTGCAATTTTACTTGTTGATGATCTTTTTCCGAAACAATTTTATCAACTACCAATAGCTTTGATCGTTCATAATCGGTTTTAGCTTTTAAATAATTTGCTTTAGCATCTTTAACAGAAGCATCAATATTACTTTCTGTCATATCAGCACCAGTTATAGTAAAAAGAGAACTTCCTGTATTTACAGCAGACCCCACAATGGTATTTTTATCCGAAAAAATAACTACACCACTTGCTTTTGCGGTTATGATCATTTCATCACCTGGAGCAGAAAGAAGTTGACCACTAGTTTTGATTACTGCATTGAAATTTTGCTTTGTTATAGCCATATTAGCAAATTCCACTTTCCAAGCCTGCTCTTTCAAATAAGAGACGTCACCACTTTCTGCGTGTTCAGGTTGTTTGACTAAAGCAGTTTTTTCATCAGGATAAACCACTACATTTTCTATGGTAATTTTATCCGTATAATCTTTAGTTACGATGTCAAAAACTAAAATTCCAGTACCCGCAGTTTTTGGGTTTAATGCCAAACGAAATATTCCTGGTGAACTTGGAGCACTAACAGAATTTTTAATTCCATTATCACCAACGATAAAACTCACAGTAACTTTTGCATCGGTTAAAGCTTTAAAGTTTTCACCTAAAATAGTGAAATGAGCAGCAAATTTTGAAGTACTACCAACAACCAAAGGTTTAAACTCAACAAACAATTCAGTACGATCTGTGTATAGCGTGTAGGCTAATGGCTCAAGTGAAGCAACATTACTTGGCTGTTCTTTATTATTGCAACTTATAAATCCAAACAGAAGGAAAACAAGAAGCGTTATACTTTGTATTATTTTCATATATATAATAGTAAAATTAGATGCCTATAAAAATTAAATTTACGGGCATCTAACAAGATTAATGTTCGTGTTGTTCTTCATTTTCATGGTCATGACCATGTCCATTGTCTTTAGCGACATTATCATTTGCAACTTTAAATTCTTCTTGACTTACCGTTTCGTCAGCATGGTTTTCATGGTCATGACCATCTTCATGTTGATGTGTTCCTTCTGTGTGGTCGTGTCCATGTTCGTCTGTTTTTTTTCCATTACAAGCTGCAAGTAACATTCCTACAACTGCCATTGAAAGCAATAATTTTTTCATTGTTTTTGTTTTAAAGAAATTAGTATATATGAAAATAACTTATAGCCTAGAAAAGGCAATAAGTGTCCTGTAATTCAAATAATGAATAGTTTAGATAAAAAGTGTGGGCGGACCACGAAATTGTAAGGAGTGTAAATGAGGAGAAATAAAAACAAGTGGCTCTTTATTACGTACCACTTCCTTTTTATAGTAATAGCCTATGGAATTGAAGTGCGATGAGATTTCTGCAACTAAAACAATTGAATCAGGAACTTTCTTATTAGTTTTAGAAACATTTTCTAAATGATTATTTGGAAAAAATTCAGAAGAATGATTAAAGTGCGAAAATAATAACGACAAACCATTATCATCAGAATGTTCATCATGATGATGGTGATGCTCTCCATCGTGCTGATGTTCCTGCACATGAGTATGAGGAAACAAGCTATGTCCTAATTGAAGGAAACAAGCTGAAAAAAGAAATACTATGATTATTGATTTCTTGAACATCTCTACAAATGTAAGTGTTTTAATTTAGAGAAAATTATAATGAATGGTATTTTATCTTTGTCTGTTTCAGTAGTTTTTTCGATACAAACATCCCCAGCTGTATTCGAAATGTTCATGTGAAAGTTATGCTCTAATCAAAGTCCTCTGACCTCGAAACAAAATTACTTTCACACAATCTTGAAGTATTTACAAAATAATCTAAAAAAGAATTTTTATTAATTTAATAGTAAAAATGGAAAATCCTTTTGAACTTATTATAGAAAGACTGGAAAGAATTGAAAAAAAAGATGCTGATTTTTAAAATATATGGGGTCA
>Ga0209002_10000523_pt1 | contig 30993 bp, 37 predicted proteins | sample Rifsed16ft2_FD_184010 | JGI IMG/M metagenome (GOLD analysis project Ga0209002, IMG submission 184010) | Soil microbial communities from Rifle, Colorado, USA - sediment 16ft 2 (version 2) | ecosystem: Environmental > Terrestrial > Deep subsurface > Rock core/Sediment | place: Rifle, Colorado...
CCCGCTCGGCACGATCACGGGCGTCGAGCCGTTCTACGTGCACCTCGACATGGCGAGACTCGTCGAGAAACCCTTCGCGATCTTCGGCCGGACGGGTACAGGGAAGTCGATCCTGAACAAGCTCGTGTGCGCGGGGATCCTCGCCCGCGATGCGGCGTCCGTCCTAATCTTCGACATGCACTCGGAGTACGGCGTCTTCAGCCAAACGGATGGCACGGAGGGCTTGAAGTACTTCTTCCCCTCGAAGGTGGAGATCTTCTCCTTGGACCCGAAGAACAAGGAAGCGAAACCGTTCGTCCTCGATACACGCGAGATCACCCCCGAAGACCTCATCGTCGCCCTGCAGAACTTCACTCCAGGAATGGTCGACACCCTTTACGAGATCAACAAGACCCGAGGGAGCCGGAACCTCATTGCCGCGATCCGCGAGGCGTCCATGGAGGTCCTCGGACAGGAGCGGACGCACGAGATGTCCCTCCAAGGCCTGAAGCGGCGCCTCGGCCGACTCGATCGGCTCCCGTTCCTCCAGGAAATGAAGGAGGGCCAGAAGGATGCGTTCCAGCACATCCTTGGGACAATTAAAGCCGGGAAGTCCGTCGTCTTGGACTTCGGGGATTTCGGGACGGACTCCATGGTCTACCTGTTCGTCGCGAACATCCTCTCTCGGCGCCTGTTCGACCTCTACGTCGAGAAGAACGAGGAATACCCGCGCCTCATCCTGTTCCTCGAGGAGGCGCACAAGTTCCTCGATCCCGCCGTCGCGGAGTTCGCGCCGACGTTCAGCCGGCTCGCCCGGGAGACGCGCAAGTTCAACCTGATCCTCGCGTTGATCGACCAGCGGCCCTCCAGGATCAACGACGAGGTCCGGAGCCAGCTCGCGAATCGACTCGTCATGTCGCTCAAGGAGCCGTCCGACGTGGAGTCGGCCTTGGCCGGCGTTCCGGACAAGCAGATGTGGATCAACATCGTCGCGAAGATGCCCCTCCGGACGGTCGCCGTCCTCGGCGATGCGATCCGCATCCCGACCGTCCTGGACGTGCTCGAGTATGACGACCTCAATGTGAGGGAGCATCTCCTCGGCGCGGGCGTCCTCGACGAAAGCCGCGTGCGCGAAATCGCGACCCGCGCGGACGACGTGTTCGGCCGCGGTTGAGAATCCGCACGGAATCGGGGCGAGCGAGCCCGCGATTCTTTTTTATACTGCGAGCCGAATCGTCACGGTCCATGGCGGTCTTCGGACTCCCGTTCGGACCCGAGGCTACCTTCGCGATCGCGGCGATCCTCACGGTCACGGGCCTCGCCCTCGCGTTCTGGGGCCACGGCCTCTGGTCCACCGTGATGTCCCTCATTGGGGCGTTGCTCGGCAGCGCGGTCGGGTTCCTGTTCGGCGCGGCCCTGGGGGGCGAACTTGCGGGCCTCGTCCTCGCGGTGGTCGGCGCGATCATCGGGAGCATCCTGTTCACGAAGCTCGTGAAGGTCGCACTCGCGTTCCTCGTCGGCCTCCTGGCGGCGGCCCTCGTGTACGGCCTCATGGGAGGGCGCGCGACGTTCGCTGCGGGCCAGATGGATTCCGCCCTCGTCGTCGCACTCCTCGTCCTGGTCGCCGTCTTCGGGATCTCGTACTATTACATCGACGACCTCATCGGGATCATCACGGCGGCCATCGGCGGGCTTCTCCTCGCCGCAGGCCTATACCTCTTCGGCATCTCCGCGGCGGTGGCAGCCCTCGCGGGACTCGGGGCCTTCGCCCTCGGCGCGTACATCCAGACCTCGGCGATCCGACGGAAACGGCAGGCCCGGGCTGCGGCGGCGTCCCCGGCCTACGTGCCTCCACCGCCTCCACCGCCGCCGGGCTGATTCGCCCACCTCCCGGCCATGGCTTGAAATAGGTTCCTCTGGATGCGGCGCGCGGGGATTGGCATGCCGAATCTCGCCGCGAACCTCGTCCAACGCTGCCTGCGAATCCGACCCGAGGACAACGTCACGATCTTCTTTTACCCGCATACGCAGGATCTCGCGGAGGACATCGCGGTCGAGTGTTTCCGCGCCGGGGCCGACGCTCTCCTGAACCTCTACACGGACCGCTACTACGAGGCCTACATGCGCTTGCTCACCGCGGAAAGTCTGCGGAAGCCCTCCGTGTTCTGCCGCGGCCTCACGGAGCTGTCGACGGCGGAATTCTGGCTCGGAGCCCTGTACGATCCCGCGATCTTCCGGAAGATCCCCCCGGACAAGATGGCCGCGAATAACGAAGGAGAGACGGAGGCCCACATGCCCGCGTTCCGGGAGAAGAAGGTGCGGTCCCTCTTCGTGGGACTCGGGCAGGTCACGAGGCCCCGAGCGCGGGCCTATGGGCTGAGCTTCCCCGCCTGGGCGCGGATGATGCGGGAGGCGACCGCGGTCCGCGCGGACAAGCTCTCGGCGGACGGGAGGAAACTCGCTGCACGTCTCGAGCGGGCGAACGAGGTCCGCGTGCACACGGAGGACGGTACGGACCTGACCTTTTCCATCAGGGGGCGCGCGCCGCGCGTCTACGACGGCGTCGTGGACGAGCAAGACGTCGCGCGGGGGGTCGTCGAGGACAGCGTTCCCGCCGGGAGCGTGACGGTCTCCATCGAGGAGACGAGTGCGAATGGCACGCTCTCTTCGGACGTCCCCACGGCCTGGGCCGGCCGGACGATTCGCCAGCTAAAGTGGGCGTTCCGGGACGGGCAGGTCACATCGTTCGACGGGGATGCGAACGCGAAGGCGTTGCGGAAGCAGTGGGAACAGGCCACGGGGGAGAGAGACCGAATCGGGATCCTCACGCTCGGCGTGAACCCGAAGGCCCGGCTCGGTTTCCTTTCGAACTCGATCGTCCGCGGCGCCGCGACGATCGGGATCGGCATGAACGAGCTGATGGGCGGGAAGAATGCGTCCTCCTTCTTCTTCGAACAGACCCTCCGGGATGCATCGATCGACCTCGACGGGGACCCGATCGTCGCGAACGGAAAGCTCCTTGGGCTCTAGACCACCGCGAAAGGTTTCTGGACACCTCGTCAGGGCTCAGGCATCCGTCCGTGGACGACCTCGTTGATCCACTGGACGAGCTTCCGGTACGCCTCCGCACCCTTCGACCCCGGCGGTACTTTCGCCTATCCCCCCTCCGACCCCGCCTTTATACTTCTTTCTCCATCGAATCCGGGGGAGATTTCATCGCGCTCGTCGCCGAGGCCCTCATCACCCCGGAGGCCCGTCTCGAAGCCCGTCCGGCCCTCGCGACCTCCGTGCCCACCCTGGACCGAATCCTCGGGGCGTTTGAATCGGGCAAGATCACCCTGATCGACAGCGGGTCCGACTTCGTGTTCCACCTGACGACCCTCCTCTGCGTGCGCGCAATCATGGAGGGCCGCGAGGTCATCTTCCTCGACGGCGGGAACTCCGTGGACCCGCACGGGATGGTGGCCCTCGGGAAACGAGCGGGCCTGGCGCGGGACGAGATCCTTCCGAAGGTCCATGTGGCCCGAGCGTTCACATGCCACCAGATGACCACATTAATATTGGGCATGTTTGATAAAAAGATTCAGGAGACCCGCGCGGGCCTCGCGGTCCTGGCGTGCCTCCCGGAGATGTTCCTCGACGAGGACGTGGAGCGGGGGGAGGCCCACCAGCTGTTCCAGCGGTCCATACGCGCGGCCCGCCGCACGGTGGCGGAGCGGGAGGTCGTCGGCCTCGTGACGAACGCGGGCCTGTCGAAGCTGAACCGCCGTCGGTCGATCCGGCGACAGCTGTACGAGAGCGCGGACCGGGTGATCCGCGTGCTCCACCGCAAGGGCGGCGTCCGGATCGAGCGTCTCGACACGGGGACGGCGGAGTGGTATGCGTCGGTCCCGCCGAACCAGATGACCCTGGACGATTTCGGTCACGCACGACCGCGGATCCTCGGCCTCGAGAGCACGGAAGGCTGGCACGGGATCCGGGGGGCGGGCCATCTGCGCCTCGGATGGTGACGGCCGAATCCCTCGGCGCCGAGTCGAGGAGGGATTCCCCGCGAAGGTTCTAATATCGGTATTCCAATATCGAATTTACGATACCCATGTGGCCCTTCGGTTGGAAGATGCACGGACGGAGGGGTCTCCGGATGTGGACGCTGTCCCTGATCGCCCGGGGCCCAAAGAACGGGGCGGAGATTGTGGACGCGATCGAGCAGATGACCCAGGGTTGGTGGCGACCCTCGCCGGGCTCCATCTACCCGCTCCTGGCGGACCTCCAGCGGGAGGGCCTCGTGCAGAAGCGGGAGGACGGGCGATACGAGCTGAACCCGAAGGTCCGAGAGGAGTTCGAATGGCTCCCGGGGATGGGCCGCGGCCGGCCGCGGGGGATCCCGGAGATGTTGACCGAGATGGACGGATTCGTATCCTACTTCGAGGACTTGCGGGCCTCGGACGCGACGAAGCTGCAGCCGCACCGCGAGGAGATCCGGAGGATCGCCGAGCGGCTCCTGGCGGTCGCGGAGGGGGTCGGGAGGGCATGAGCGCGAGGGCCTGGGCCTATCCGAGCCGCGTCCTCGGTTGGGCGTTCATTGCGGTGGTCGCCTTGATTGCCGTCGCGATCATTGCTTCCGCGGTCGTGTTCGCGTGGCGCGGCCTGGGGACGGGATTCGTGTTTTTCCCGTTCGGCTTCGGTTGGTTCTTCATCCTCCTGTTCTTTCTCCTCTTCTGGGGGTTCCGGTGGTGGGGCGGCTGGGCCTGGCACGGACGGCACGCCTGGCCCTATCCGGGGGATGGGGCGAAGGCGATCCTCCGGGAGCGATACGCTCGCGGGGACATCGGGAAAGATCAGTTCGACCAGATGATGCGGGACCTCGAGCAACACGTGTGAGGCTCCCGCCACGGGGACTCGCTCAAACGAGCGCGGCCAGGGCGGACCACACGAGCCAGGCCGCGAAGGCGAGCAGGCAGACGATCGAGAACACGAGGACCGCATGGTAGGTCCGCGCAATCCGCCGCTGCGCCTCCCGCAGCGCGAGCGGGAAGGCTGTGATCCACAGGATCAGCCCGGCGTAGAAGCCGACAAGGACCGTGGGGCCGAGCTGACCGATGAGGACGAGCCCCGCGGTGAGCCACCAGAGGATCGGGTACGGGCTCGTGATGTTTACGGAGAGACCGGTCGCGTAGGACATCGCGTGTTCCTCCGGCCGAGGCTCGAGGATCGCGCCCGCGCGTTTCCAAGCGCGCATCGCCCCGTACGCGAAGAAGGCCATGACCGCCGCGCCCAGGAGGGCGATGAACGGCACGTAGGGTTCGATCCCAGCGACCGCGGACCTGGCGAGGACCGATAGGGCGAGGAAGATCGTATCTGCGGTCGTCGCCCCCGCGCCGACGAGGAAGCCGGCGCGCCACGAGCGGGTGACCGTTTGGGAGGCGATGATCGCGTTCACGGGTCCGGGTGGCGCCGCCAGGGACAATCCGATCCCGACGCCCGCAAAGATTGTGACGAGCGCTTCGATGACCACGGCCCGGCCATCGCGCGACAATCCTTATAGAGTCCGCCCGGTTCGCACGCGCGGATGCAAGTCGGTGCCTCCACCTACAGTCGCGAGCCCTTTCCGAAGCAGATCGAGGAGGTCCGGGAGTCGGGCTTCGACTACGCGGAATTCGACCTATCCTGGCTCACCTGGCCCCCGGCCCGGATCCGGGAGGAAGCGGAGGGCCTCGGGAAGCGTATCGCCCTGGAAACAGCCCACTTCCCACCTGCCCGGTTCAACCAGAAGGACCTTGCGCACTTCGTCGAATTCATCGACGCCATCGCGCCCGTTGGGACCCGGATTTTCAACGCGCATCTGAAGGAAGCGCGATCGGCACCGCGCACTTCGCCGGAGGCGAAGGCGTCCTGGTTCGCGGACCTCGTGAAGGCCGCGTCTGATCGCGGGGTCATCGTGACGGTCGAGAATCTCGACGAGCCCCCGGAGCTCTTCCGGCAGGTCCTCGACGCCGTGCCGGACCTCCGGTTCTGCCTGGACGTGGGGCATGCGCACCTCGACACGCGCGCGGACGGTGCTCGGCAGTACCTCGAGCCTCTCGGCGACCGCCTCGGCCTCGTCCATATCCACGACAATCATGGCGGGCACGGAGAGGCCGGGGACGAGCACCTGCCGTTCGGAAGGGGGACGATTGACATCGAGCGGGATGTCAGAGCGCTGAGGGCACGCGGCTACGAAGGACATGTGACCTTGGAGATCTTCAAGGGGACCCCCGACGACAAGCGCGCGTGCCTCCGGAAGATGCGACGCTGGGCACGCGATTGACCATGGCGGATGACCCGTTCGCCCCGGTCCGCGAAGTCGCCAGCCTCATGCGGTCCTACGGAAGCCCATGGTACGTCGCGGGCGGCTGGGCAATCGACCTCTTCCTCGGATACCGGACCCGTGTCCACGAGGACGTCGACGTGGCGATCTTCCGCGTGGACCAGCGCCGGCTGCGGGAATCCTTCCCCGAATGGCGGTTCGCCAAGATCGAAGGACGACGGCCCGTGCCTTGGACTCGCCAGGAATGGCTCCGTCCGCCGGTCCACGAAATTCATGCCGCGGACCCCGCCCGTGGGACGCGTGTCGAGTTCCTGATGGACGAATCGTCGGAGGGGCTCTGGCGGTTCCGGAGAGATCCGACCGTCACGAGGGCCGTCAATCGAATCGCACACATCCGATGGGGACTCCCGTTCCTCGCGCCCGAAATCGTCCTTCTGTACAAGGCGAAGACGCCGACGCCGAAGGATGAGCGAGACTTCGACGCCGTCCGCCCGGCACTCCGTCCCGAGCCGCGGGCTTGGCTCCGAAACGCCCTCGCCGTCTGCCACCCGGGGCACATGTGGACATCCCGGCTATGACGGGCCCTTCGACGCGCGCAGGAAGAGCACCTCCCGCTCGTAACCGAAGCCGATGTCACGGCCGAACCCGTCGATGTGGATCGTGACGTCCCGGAGGATGGCCTTCCGGGCCTCCTCCGCCAGGTCCCTCCACTCCCGCTCGTTGTCCCCCACGCGTTCCGGTAGCGAAGATAGTCGTCTAGGGCCGGGAACGTCATGGGGAAGGTCTCTGTCTGGGGCTCCGCGACGTCGAACCCCGCGGCCAAGAGTTGCGACACAGCCACATCGGGCTTGCGTATCTCCCCCGGCTGACCGGTCGCATGCACGATGCGTCGGGCGTCAATGAGCCTCTGCACGTCTGCGCTAGGCGGCGGCCGGTGCTTCTCGAAGATCTCACGGAATGCAAGAAGGACCTCTGCAACAGGCCCCGCTCCTGTTCCCACACAGTATACGAATCGGCCTCCTTTCCGAAGGACTCGGTACGCTTGCCGAAAGCAGAGGGTATGACCGACGCTAGGGATGCCGAGGCACGAGGCGACGACGTCGAATGAACCGTCCTCGTACGACAGGCGTCGGCAGTCCATGACCTCGAACGATGCGTTGCGGACGTCCTCCGCTGCGGCCTTTCGACGTGCGAAGGCCACCATCCCTTCCGCGAGGTCGACACCAGCGACACGTCCATCGTTGCCAACCCGGCGGATCGCCTCGAAGGCAAGGTTCCCCGTCCCGCACCCCAGATCGAGGAGGCGCTCTCCCGGCTGTACATCCGCGAGCTCGAGGAGGCGCTCCACGAGGGGCGCGTTGTGCGGCGCGAGCATCGTATTTCTCCGCGATGCGGCTGTACTCTTCGATGAGGAGACGGGAGGCCTCCTCGTCGTCCATGATCCGCGAGGGCAGCGGACTTCAAAAGGACCACGCTGGCACTTTCGCGTCCCTCCCCCGCAATGCGCCTTATGGCACCCATGCCATCAGAACCCCATGGGCCGCACGGTCCCGACGTACCGCCTCCATCTCGAGTCGATCCTGAACGACTGGACGGACTATCGACGCGCGTTGCGGGAGAAGGACCGGGAAGCGTTCGACCGCGTCATCTCGAAGGCGAGGCAGCACGCGAGCGCCGCGAGCTACTGCGCCCACATGGACCCGACGGTCTTGGCGATCCTGTCCGTCCTCCTGGAGATTGAGAAGGACATCCGAACCGAAAAGAATATGCATATGGGTATGCATACGCAAGATGGAATGGCGAAGAACATCGCGGTCGCAGACGACGTCTACGACCTGCTCACGAAGGAGAAGAGGGAGGGGGAGAGCTTCAGCGACGTGATCCGGCGGCTTGGGAAACGGCGGAGGAGTCTCCTGGAGTTCGCGGGGGCTTGGGCGGACATCCCGGACGAGGAGTTCCGGGAGATGGAAGCCGCGTGGAAGTGGGCGAATCAGCCTCTCGAGGAAGCCCTGGGAACGCGGAGGAAGCGCGTTGAAATGCCTTGACTCTGCATTCCTCGTCGACATTCTCCGGAACATCCCGGCGGCAATCGAGAAGCTCCGGGAGCTGGAAGCCGAAGGCCCTCTCTTCACGACGGAGGTCGTCGCGTACGAGCTGTACCACGGCATTCAACACCTCGGTCGGAAGCGTCGCGACGCGGAGGCCGCGCGGATCGAGGAGGTCTTGGCGCAGACGGACGTGCTGCCATTCGACCGGCCATCTGCCATCCGGGCCGCAGAGCTCTCTGGTGAGCTGCGGCGCCGAGGGCAGACCGTCGGGCTCGTGGACCTCCTCATCGCGTCGACGGCGCTCGCCCATGGGAGCGAGGCGCTCGTGACGAGGGACGCCGCCGACTTCCGCCGAGTCCCGGGGATTCGCGTGGAGACGTATTGACGCCCGCCGCCGCGGGCAATGACACTTTCACCGACCCCCCTCCGGCATCCGCTCAAGTGGTCCCGACCCCTCGTAGGTCGGGGGAGTCCGTCCACGCACGGCTGGATCATCGACGCCTACGGGGACTACGACCGCGACTCGATGGTCCTCTGGCTCTGGAACGAACGGGACGCCCACCGAATCGAGGATCCGCGGTTCCTGCCGACGTTTTTCCTGCACGCGGCCCCCTCCGACCTGCCCGGGATCCGACGGCGGACGGAGATCCTGGACGGCGTGCGCGAGGTGCGGGAGGTCTCGCGCAGGATCGCCCTCGAGGACGATGAACCGAGGCCCGTCCTGGAGATCGTCCCACGGCATTACCGAGACATCCGCAACCTGGCCCACATCCTCGACTCGAACGGCGGGTACGTGGACCATCGGCTGTTCAACGTCGACCTGAGGTTCAGCCAGCGGTACGCGATGGACCACGACCTGTTCCCGATGGGCCTGATGCGGTACGCGAACGGCACGTGGCGGGCGGAGGAGGAGCACTTCGCCCTCGAGTATCCGCTGCCTCCCTTGAAAAGGGCCCTCCTCGACCTGCACGTGGACAACCCGGCGGGCATCCCGCGGTTCCAGGACAAGCTCCTCGGCGCGCGCATCGACGACGTGGAGATCGATGGATCCGAGGAATCGATCCTCCGGGGGATCGAGGACGACGTGCGGTCGAAGGACCCGGACATCCTGATGACGGACGGCGGGGACGCGTTCGTCATGCCGTACCTCGCGCGGAAGGCCGCGGAGCTCGGAGTGACGATGCGACTCGGCCGGGATCCGGACAAGTTCGCGGAGCGGAAGGGGAAATCGTACTTCACGTACGGGAAGATTGTCTACAAGCCAGGCCAGTACATCCTGCGCGGCCGGCTGCACCTGGACCGTGGACATTTCGCGATGCGCGAGAGCGACTTCGCGGGCCTCTCTGAGCTATCGCGGTTGTCGACCCTGACCCCTCAAGAGCAGGCGCGGCTCACGCCGGGCACGGCCTTCACCGCGATGCAAGTGAACCAGGCGTACCACGACGGCTGCCTCGTCGTCTGGAAGAAGAACCGTCCGGAGGACTTCAAGGATGCCGAGAACCTGTTGCGGGGCGATCGCGGCGGCTTCACGTTCGAACCGGAAGTGGGACTGCACGAAGGCCTCTACGAGCTCGACTTCTCCTCCCTGTATCCGAGCATCATGGTGAAGTACAACATCTCGGCGGAGACACTCGACTGCTCTTGCTGCGCGCTCGACGGCCTCCCCGTCCCCGAGTTGCAGTACCATCTGTGCACGCGACGGGTCGGAATCGTCGGCCGCGTGTTGAAACCACTCATCGAGCGGCGGCGGTATTACAAGAAGATGAAGAAAGAGCCGGGCCCGCTCCAAGATATCTACACGGGCCGCGACACCATTCTCAAGTGGACACTGGTCACAAGTTTCGGGTACCAAGGTTACAAGAACGCACGCTTCGGCCGCATCGAATGTCATGAGGCGATCAATGCGTACGCTCGGGACATCCTCGTGCACACGATGGAGATCGCGGAGTCCCATGGCTACGAGGTCGTCCACGGAATCGTCGATTCCGTCTGGCTGCGCGGCAAGCCGGACGCAGATCCGATCGAGAAGGTCCGCGAGCACATCGCGGGATCGATCGGCCTCCCGATCGAGCTCGAGGGCCGCTACAAGTGGATCGTGTTCCTCCCGTGCAAGACGACCGGCGTGGGTGCATTGAACCGCTACTATGGACTCTTCCAGGATGACGAGTTCAAGCTTCGAGGAATCGAGCTGCGCAAGCACGACACCCCGGAGTTCATCAACATCTGCCAGGAGGCGATGCTCGGCGAACTCAGCCTCGCGTCCACGGCAGCGGAGTTCCGCGAGCGAATCCCCAAGGCGGTCGACATCCTGCGGTGGACCTCGAAGTGCGTCCTCGATCGCTCGATCCCGGTCCACCAGTTCATCCTCACGAAGAACATCTCCCGCGCCCTCCCGGAGTACGTCGTCCTCACGGCCACGGCGGCAGCCCTGAAGCAGATGGAGAAGCGGGGCTTCAAGGTCGAGCCCGGCGAGTCGATCCGTTACGTCCTCCTGGACGCCCGCGCCCGCGACTCCGAGCGGAAGGTACGCGTCGCGGAATTCCTCCAGGGGGACGAGGAGCCGGACGCGTGGGAGTACGTCAAGCTCCTCTGCCGATCCGGGCAGACCCTCCTCGCTCCGTTCGGATACACGGAAGAGAAACTGTTCGCGATGTGCAAGGACTTGTCCGACGTGACGGCCGCGCGCGTGCCGGAGCGGGCGATCGCGATCCAGGAAGACTACAAATCGCAAGGGGAGAGCCGCAGCCGCGCCCGCGGCGGCGTCGGATACAAGAGGCCGTGGCGGGTCATCGAGGACGAAGCAGAACTGGGGGAGCCAATCGCGGATGTCTGAGGCCAGGGAAGTCTCCTGTCCTTCTCGCCGCGTCACCCCTCGATCGAAAACGTCTCCTCCGTCAGACCCTCCGTCGCGGCCACGAGCTTCGACACGCGTTGCTCCGACTCCGCCAGGATGGCATGACAGCGGCGGTACAAGACGAGTCCTTCCTCGAAGAGCGCGAGCGCGCGGTCGAGCGGCAAGTCGCCGCGGGCGAGCGCCTCGACCTTCTCCTCAAGGGACGTGAGCGCCTCCTCGAACGTCGGTCCTTCCGTCATGCGGCCTCCCGATGCCCTTCGACAAAGACACGAATGTGGCCATCCTGGAACCGGACGGCGAGGGCCGCCTCAGCGCGAGCCTCGGTTGCGCGGGAGACGATTCGGCCGTCCTCGCGCTCCGCGATCGCGTAGCCCCGCCGGAGGGTCGCGAGGGGACTGAGGAGATCGAGACGTCGGCCGAGGGCCTCCATGTGGTCGAGATGGCGACCGACCCCTTGGATGACCGCGGCCATGAGCGCGGCATGGGCTCGTCCAAGGCGGGCACGATTCGCGTCGACTCCGCGACGTAGGGACCGCGGGGACATCCGCTCCCCAAGGCTCGTCGCCCGGGACCGGGCGGCGGCGACCGTCCTTCGGATCGCATGCAGGAGCGCATGGCCCGCGTCGTTGACCTGTGCCGCAAGTTCGAAGGAATCCGGGGACACGAGCTCGGCGGCGGCACTCGGGGTCGCGGCCCGGACATCCGCGACGAAGTCGACGATCGTCACGTCCGTCTCATGCCCGATTGCGCTCACGACGGGGACGCGGTTCGTCGCCACAGCCCGCGCGAGGCCTTCGTCGTTGAAACACCACAGGTCCTCCAGAGATCCACCGCCACGCGCGATGATCACCACGTCAGCGCGATCCGTGACGGAAGCGAGGGCGCGACGCAAGCTCGCAGGCGCCCCGGTTCCTTGGACGAGGGCGGGCGCGACGATGACGTGAGCCATGGGGTATCTCCGACGGAGGATCGTCACGATGTCGTGCACGACCGCTCCGGCCTCCGAGGTCACGACGCCGATCCTCCGGGGGAACTCGGGAAGCGGACGCTTCCGGGAGGTGTCGAAGAGCCCCTCTGCCGCGAGCTTCTTCCGGGTCTGTTGGTACGCGGCCCAGAACGCCCCCACACCCGCGGGCGTCGCCGCGCGCACGAGGAACTGCACGGTCCCCTTCTTCGGGAACACGTCAACATCGCCCGACGCGATGACGTCCATCCCGTCCTCGAGTTCGAAGCCAAGCGCCTCCGCGTCCTCCCGGAAGAGGATGCAGGACACTTGCGCGGCCGCGTCCTTCAGCGTGAAGAACACGTGCCCCGCAGGTGCTGATTGGAGGTTGCTCACCTCCCCCCGAACGAGGACCCTCGCAAGGAGGGGATTCGTCCGGACCGTGTCGCGAATCAGATGGGTGAGCTGCGTGACCGTGAGGGCTTGCGACATGCCGGGTCGGGCGTCGGTTGTGACGACGGTCGAGTCCACGATCCCCACTCCACGGACGCAGGCGTGGTGGTATGAATCCGCGGAGGGGGGATGGCCGAAAGTGTTTCAAGGCCACGCCGGGCGGTGCGCCAGAGATCGGACTATCCGTCCCCGAGATCCTTCGCTCGGACGAGCGCGTGGAGCCTCACGCCGGTCTCCGCGAGGAGCATCCGGCCTCCCTCCTCGCGATCGACGACGCAGACGCATTCTTCCACGATCGCGCCGTGGCCTCGCAGGCGCTCGATCGCGCCTCGAAGCGTCCCACCGGTCGTGACAACGTCCTCGACGAAGAGGACGCGCTCGCTATTCGACAGGTCCCCTTCGAAATCCTTCTTCGTCCCATGCTCCTTCGTCGCCTTGCGCACCATGACGTACGGCTTGCCGCTCGCCAAGCTGACCGCGGCGGCGATCGGGACGGCACCGAGTTCCACGCCCGCAATTCGATCCGCGTCACGCGCATAGGGCGCGATCGCGTCCGCGATCGTCCGGAGGAGGTCCGGACGCGTGACCGCCTTCTTGATGTCAACGTAGTACGTCGAAGTGCGGCCGCTCGTCAGCGTGAAGGTCCCGAACTGTACGGCACCACACGCCTTCAGCGCGTCAATGAACGCCCGAAGATCGAGCTCACCAGGGCTCATGCTTCCGTCCCATCCGGTAGCCGAGGATATTCACGGCCCGATGCAGGGCCGGCGTGATAAGGATGATGGCGACGAGCCCCAGGAGCCCGTCGCCTTCGAAGAACCGGGGCACGGACCATGCGGGCAGGGCAAGGCTCAGGAGGAGCGCCCCGACGACGAAGTCGTATTGGTCCAGGCCCGGGGCCTTCGCGCCGCGCGGCTTGCGGAGCCGACGCTTCACGAACGCGCCACCGAGGTCTCCTAGGAGCGCGCCGAAGGCGAGGAGCGCGGACGCGAGGAAGGCCTCATCCGGACTGCCGAACGACCAAACCTGGGCCGCGCCCAACTCGTTTCGCGGGACGTTGAGGAGGGCGTTCACCGGGAGGGTAAGGACGAGGCCCAGCAGACCGCCCGCGAGGGTTCCGCCCACGAGGCCCCGCCACGTCTTCCCGTCCCCAAAGAGGCGCTCCCCGTCCCGCAGGGTGCGGCCGAGGTCGATCGGCGCGCCGCCACCGAAGACGACAGCCATGGGGTTCGCGACGAACGCCGGGAGGAAGAACCAGAGGGCCTGCGGGACCGCCTCCCAGGACATCGCCGTGCGAAGGGGCCTTCCTCGCTTATAGCTAACCGACCCGTCGGTGGCGGACCCTATCGGGTCTGATAATCTCCGCGCCATCGTATTATAGCGAGAGGCAACGTCTTCCGATCTTCCAGCGATGGACCGTCTCAAGACGTACGTGGAAGGCTTCGACGAGGCCCTCGGCGGGGGCATCCCTCGCGGGTCCCTCGTCCTCGTCGCAGGCACGCCGGGCACGATGAAAACGGCCCTCACCTTCTCGATCCTCTACGGGAACGTGAAGGCGGGCTTGAAGGCCTTGTACATCTCCCTCGAGGAGAGCCAGGAGGACCTCCGGGCCGCGATGGCGGATCTGGGGATGACGGACCTCGATGACATGGAGCTGTACATCCTGGACATCGGGCGGATCCGACTGGAGCACAAGGACGAAGAACTGTCGAAGAACTGGCTCGATGTCCTGCGGAAGTACATCGAACAGCGGGTGCGGATGAATGGATTCGACCTCGTGGCGATCGACAGCCTTGCAGCCCTGTACAGCCTTGGGCGTCTCGAAAACGCCCGGCGGGACCTGTTCCACTTCTTCGGCTTCCTGAAGTCCCTCGACGCGACCTGCTTCCTGATCTCCGAGGTCCCGTCGGGGAGCAGCGGCCGGATGAGCGCGCTGGACGAGGAGTTCCTCGTAGACGGGATCCTGTACCTCCGGCACTTCGAGAAGGGCGAGACGGACGTGCAGCTCCGCCTCCGGTGCGTCAAGATGCGCCGCGCGCGGCACGAGCACGGTTACTTCGCCCTCATCCGGAACGACGGACGCTTCCAGATCACCCGGGCGATCTCAGAGTGACGTCTTCTGGAGGAGCTTCAGGAGTGCCTCCGCGTACTTCGCCGCGAGCTTCGCGTTCCCGAACGTCTTCGTCGCGGCCGCGCGGTTCTCCTCGATCGCCTCGACGGTCTTCGAGAGGACGCTGACGACGTCCCTCCCCGGCGCGCGGCGGAAGAGGGCGGCGATCGACGTGTCCTCACCCGCCATCACGACGAGCCGACCCACGGGGAGGTGAAGGACGAACGTCCCGCGACTCCGCTTCGCGGACTCCCGGCGGATCATCTCCGCGATCGCGGGCTCGTCCAGGTACGCCGTCTCCCCCGACTTCGCGAGGACTTCGCGCCCTTTCCGCTGGATCACGAGGGCGATCGCGTTCGACTCCCGATCCCGCGAGGCAAGCTCCGACCAGAAGGCGGCTTGGAGGGAGAGGGACCGGAGCCGACGCCGCAGGGCCGTCAGCCCCTCCCGGTCGCGGCTTCGCGAGAGTTCCCGCAACGTCGATTCGACCTCCTTCGCCTCTCTCGGATGGAGGAGGTGTCGGAAGGTCTGGAACTCCTGCGCGAGCGCATCCAGTTCCGTCGAGGCACGCGGCCGTGGGGGTTCCGGCGGAGGCAACTCGGGCGACGAATCGTTCGCGGACAGAATCGGCATCTCCTGCTCGATGAGGTCGACCGCTTCGGCCAGGCTCTTATCAGGGTGGCGAAGGAGGGCCTCCATGACCGTCCTGCCATGGCCCGCCAGCTCCCAGCGGAGCAGCTTGAGCGCTGCCTCGTCGCGTTTCGCCATCCCTTCTCTCGGGTGGAAGGACCTTGCGCTACAAAAGCATTCCTTACGGCGGATGCGCACACCCCGTTCGCATCAATATCCTCGTCGATAACCGGGGCGCCATCCCTTTATAACGCAGATTTCGTCGTGCGACCCCGATGGATGACGAAGTCCCCCTTGTCCAGACGTACGTCGAGGGGCTCGACCGCGCCCTCGGCGGCGGGATCCCGAAGGGAAGCACGGTCCTCGTCGCGGGCACGCCGGGCACGATGAAGACGTCCCTCGTCCTCTGGACGATGCACGAGAACGCCCGCCGGACCGGGACGAAATCCCTGTATGTCAGCCTGGAGCAGACGATGGACAGCCTCAAGGCCGGCGCGACGCGGATGGGGATGAAGGAACTCCACGAGGCCCAGGTGTACGTCCTCGACATGGGCCAACTCCGCCTCGGGTTGCATCGGGCGGAATCCTCGAAGGACTGGTTCACGATCCTCCTGGAGATCATCAAGGAGGCCGTCCGCTCGAGCGGCTACCAGATCCTGGCCCTCGACAGCTTGGAGGCACTGTACGCGCTCTCGGACCTCAAGAGTCCGCGGCGGGAGATGTTCCACTTCCTGAGCGCCCTGAAGGAGTTGGGCCTGACGACGTTCCTGATCACGGAGACGCCCTTCGGCTCGTCGCGGCTCGCGGAGTGGGGGGAGGACTTCCTCGCGGACGGGATCCTGCACCTCCGCCAAGTCGAGGTGGGCGAGACGGAGGTGCAGCTCCGCCTTCGCTGCGTGAAGATGCGATGGATGAACGTCGACCATGACGCACTCGCGCTGAACCACGACGGCCAGAAGTTCTTCGTGACTCACGTGATCTCGAAGAAGAAGTGATGCGAAGGGCCCGGCTACGGAGTGCGCGGCGGCGGATACATCGGTGGCTGCGGACCGGTCGGGCCGGACGCGACCCCCGGGGCGACCGGGATCTCCCGCCGATTGATGCGGGACCACGCGAGGTAGGCCGCGCCCGCAAAGAGGACGGCCGGGATCACATTCAGAAGGCTCGGGCCGACACCCGCGCCCGAGAAGACTGCGGCAATCCGCGAGGGATCGCTGCTGCCCTGCGACACGATCTCCCGCGCCAGCTCGGTCGCCAGGACGTCGAACACGGGGAGGAGGAGAAGGAGGGTCGCGATGCTCACCCCGACGGTGGCCGCGTATGCACCCCACAGAAGGATCCGGCCTTCTCTCTTCTGCAGGGCATACGTGAAGAACACGGAGGCGAGCCCGGAGATGAGCGAGCCCACGATGGCGATCGTCATCGCATTCCGAAAGCCATCACGCAAGGCCGCCGCGATCTGCGCCTCCGTTCCGGAGGTGATGATCGGGCTGAAAGCGATGATCACGGCGAAGATCGCACCGACCACCGCGACGGCGATCCCGATGACGAAGAGCACGATCGAGAGCACGACATTCCTCCGGTGAGCATCGCCGAAGGCCCGTCGACCCAAGATCACGAGGATCGCACCGATGAGGATCAGGAGACTCCCCAGGAGGCCGATGCCGAAGGGGATCCAGGAGAGGAGGGAGCCGACGAGGAGCAGCAGGAGGCCCGTCTTCGTCCGGTCGACCTGCCGCGCCCATTCAACCTGCCAGGGTGCCGGGCCGTAGACGTACGGATACGTCACGGGCGGGGCGGGTGCGGCGGGATACCCGAGAGGCGACGGACCGGGAGCCGTCCCGGTGGCCGACGACGGCGCCGCCGCAGAGAGGGCCCCGCCGCAGTTCGTGCAGAACGTCCACCCTGGTTCGTTCTGGTATCCGCACCGGGGGCACGGAAGGGACGCGGCCAAGACCTCTCTCCCCGGTCAGGCACGATGCCCGACGAGACCAAAACCCTTGCGCACCTGCGAGGCGAAGGATTTTGTGTTGCGGCGGGCCTGAGTGGGTCGTGGGAGCCCCTACGCCCGTGGACCGCTGGGTCTCGTACGAACTCGGACGGCTGAACGCCGGGCTCGTCGTCGAGAAGAAGAGGCTCGCTCGCCTCCGTGCGGAGGAGCGACCCGCGTGCCGGACGCGGGAAGGGGACGAGCACCCGATGGACCCGGAGATCCTTGCGCGCTACGCGGCCGTCCTCTCCGACGACGAGGCGGAGGCGCTCCGCTTGCCGGTCACCCTCATCGTCTCCGGGGAGCTGGTCGACAGCGCCATCTTGACGGATGAGCTCGCGGCGAAGGCGATCCGCGCCGTGGAGGGGTTCGGGCCTGCATTCGGCTATCGGGACGGACGGATGATCCTCCCGAACGCGCTCGCCCTCGACATCGTGCGCCGACACGGCGGCGCCGTGCAACTCGCGTTCGTCTAGGCGCTACTTGGGCTGCTCGGCCTTCTCTCGACGGGAGGCCCAGAAGTCCTCGGGGACGTCGTCGTAGACAGACGACATCCGCTCCGCCTCTTCCTTCGCCCGCTGCGCCTCCACGAGTTCTGCGATTCGGTCCTTCCGGAACATCCAGTAGTGGATCCGCCACTCCCGTCCGTCGTAGAGGGTCGTCTCCTCCCTCTCGGTCGTCAGGATCCCGGAGTCCTCGAGCATGTAGAAGGCATCCCGATCTTCCGGCTCCAGGACGTTGTCGATGATCCGCTCGGAGTACCCGAAGAAGTTGAGGACGTGCTGGGCCATCGCGCGGGCCTCCTCCTCCTTCATCCCGGTGCGGTCGATCGAATTCTTGATCGCTCGCGTGAGGTCGTCGACCGTGAGCGTCCCTGCGGGCCCGCGCTCGGACTTCGTCTTGATGGCCATGGGTCGCCTCGGGGCTTCCTATGGTGGGTACGGCCTATTTAAGGATTCTGAGCAGACGCGCCTCCTTGATTATCAGGATTTCCGCGCGCCCCCGCGGGAGGCAGGCCGCGGGCCGTGGGGGCCTGCGCAAACGTCGTTCCAAAAGGTTAACCGTGCCCCTCGGCATGACTGCACTCGGGATGGCGACGGGTGTCGGCGTGGAGTGGGTTCGGGCCTCGAAGGCGGCAGCGGGAGCCGGGAAGCCTCCCGAGGAACTCGAGGCGGAGCTCCGGGAGCTGCGAGACGAGGTGCGCCGCCTGAGGGAGCAGATGGCGGCGCTCGCCACGGCGTCGACGCGACCCGCCCCCGAGGACGAGAGGATCCCGACATTCGTTGGCCGACTGGACGCAGCGATCGAGGGCGGGGTCCCTCGCGGATCCGTGATCGCGATCACCGGCCCGGGCGGGTCCATGAAAACCTCCCTCGCCCTCTACATTCTCACGAGGAACCGTGCTGCGGGGCGGCGCGGGGTCTACGTGACCGTCGAGGAGAGCCGCGACTCGATCCTCCGGACGATGCGGCATCTGGGCTTGGGGACGGAGGAGGACTTCATCGTCGACATCGCGAGGCTCCGCCTGGAGCACGAGGGCGCGGAGGAGGTCCGTGATTGGCTCCGCGTGCTTCGGGACTTCCTCGAAAGACGGCATGCGCAGAAGCAGACGTCCATCGTCGTGATCGACACGCTCGACGTGCTCGCGTCGATGGCCCATCTCGAAGACGTGCGGAACGACCTGTTCCATTTCTTCCATTTCCTCCGGTCCCTGGGCGTGACGACGTTCGTCGTCGCGGACCAGGATCCCGTCCGGCCGGGCGTGGCGCACGACGTGGCGTTCCTCGCGGACGGCGTGTTCGAGCTCCGTTTCAGCGGCGCGGGAGAGGGGAAGGTCCAGCTCCTACTCCGGTGTGCAAAGATGCGCCACACGAACCACTCGAGGGACTACTTCGTCCTCACGTACGACAAGGCGTTCGCCGCCCGGACTTACGAGGTCTCGCGGCCATCCCGTTGGCGCCGACGAGCGTGATCAGAAGGCGCCCTTGATCTTCGCGCGGTCGATCTTGATCCCCGACGGCGTGGCCATGAGGAGGTTCTTTCCCACGACGGCCACATCGCCGCCGCAATCCCGGACTGCGTTCTTCATCTCGGCGGTGATCCGCTTCAGGGCGAGCTCGTCGGACGACAGGCTCGTGAAGTCGATGAGCAGGATGTTCCCGTTGTACACGTGGGTCGTCAGGTCCGTCACGTCCTCGTAGCGATAGACCTCCGCGACCTTGACCAAGTGCTCCACGGGCTCTCCCAGCGCACCGCCTTCGCCCTCGAAGGTCAGCTCGCCCAAGTCGATGTACGTGTCCGCCTCCCCGGCGGACCCTTCCGCAAGCCGCCTGAATGGCTTTTTGATGAAGGCCATCCCACATCCCTTCTGTGCCGCCCCATAGCCTACACCACGAATTTAAAGGTATCGCGGGAGTCGTCCGGGATCGGAACGGAGGGCGAAGAAATATCCCAATAGCCATATCATAACCGTGAGCTTTTCTGCCAAGGAAGACACCAACGTCACAACGTTTAAGAAGGAACGGTCTTTGACGCTCTCCCGCCAACATGGCGTACGACGTGATCATCGTCGGAGGTGGGCCCGCCGGGCTCACCGCGGGCGTGTACGCCCGGACGAGGAAGCTTTCGACCCTGATCCTCGAGGCCCAGTCGGTCGGAGGCCAGCTCGCCTGGCTCTACCCGACGAAGTCCGTGTACGATTACCCCAGCTACATCGCGATCGAGGGCGGGGAACTCGGGGAGCTGTTCACTCTCCATGCGCGGGAGAGCGGCGCAGAGATGCGCAACGAGGAGGTCGTGGACATCGAACGGAGACCCTCGGGATTCTCGGTCGTCACGCGACAGGGCCACAGCTTCGAAGCGCGGTCGATCATCCTCGCGATGGGCATGGGCCTGTTCGAGCCGAAGCAGCTCGGCGTTCCGGGCGAGGCGGAGTTCGACGGACATGGAGTCGAGTATCGCGTGCGCGATCGCCATGACTTCAAGGGCAAGAAGGTCCTCGTGGTCGGCGGCGGGGACAGCGCGCTGGAGATCGCCCTGGAGATCGTCGCGCTCGCCAAGTCCGTAGCCCTCGTCCATCGCCGCGGAGAGTTCCGGGCGATGGAGAAGAACGTCGAGGCGGTCATGAAGAACCCGATCCAGGTCGTCTTCAACGCGGAGGTCACGAGCATCGAGGGGGGCGATCGGGTGGAGCGCGCGGTTGTCTACGACAACCGGACCCTCAAGAAGAAGGTCTTCGAGGTCGATTCGGTCATCGTGAACATCGGCTTCGAGCCGAAGACGACGCCTCTCCCGAAGTGGGGCGTCGAGCTGGAAGGGGAGCGCCTCATCAAGGTCCGCGCGGACATGTCCACGTCGGTCCCTGGGATCTATGCCTGCGGCGACATCGTGTCGTATCCCGGGAAGGACAAACGCATCGTGACCGGGTGCGGGGAGGCCGTCACCGCCGTCATGTCGATCTACAAGTATCTCAAGCAGCCGTACTGGGCCTGAGGCGCTTCCCCGCGTCCCGCCTCATTCCTCTTCCCCGAGATGCCACAGGTCGTCGCCGACGTGGTGGAGAGTCTCGATCGCTTTGCCCCTCTTCTCCCGCGACATCGTCGGTCCGTCCATGATCGCGCGTCCGATCGCGAGGGGCTGCCGATTCCGTTCGTCCCGGACCCACACGAGATCCCCCGCCCGGATCCCGGGATCGGCGTCGATAATCCCTGGCGCCATCACGTCCGCGCCGTTGTAGATGAACCGGATGGCCCCCATGTCCACGGTGGCGGCACGGCGCGACGCCGGGAAGGCAAGGAGGCCGCGGACCGTCGGCGCGATTCCGTCATCGACCAGGATGGCGAACGCCTCGTTGTCTCGGAGCAGGAGCCGATGGGGGCCAGCCTCTGACTCGTCAATCGGGACGTCCGAGGGGACGGACATGCCGAAGTCCGCCTTCAGCCGGTCGATCCACTTGGAGACTTCCTTCTGGCGGAGCCGCGTGCGGCGTCGGATCCGGAGGGCCATCCTGCCGGGAGGAAGAGGCGGGGAGACATAACCCTTCGGGATGCCCCGTTTTATTTGTCGCGTACCCGGGATAATGGTGACGCGGGATCACGCGGCGACGGCCGCCCCCGCCCGGAGCCGCACGGCACGGTCGTGGGTCGGATCCAGGGAAAGCGCATGCTCGAGGATCTTCTGCGCTCGGGACTCCTGGCCGAGCGCTCGCCACCCGAGGGCGGCGTCGCACCACGCGTCCGCATCGCGGGGGTTCAGGCCCAAGGCCGCATCGAACGCAGCGACCGCCTCCTTCGCCCGGCCCATGTCCAGGAGGATCTGCCCCTTCCGTCGGTAGACGAGATCCCGGGCATGTGTCGCGCCCCGGAGGGCGGCGTCGCAGGCCCCGAGGGCCTCCTCCGACCGACCCAGGTCCGACAGGAAATCGGCACGGAGCAGGAGAGCTTCCGCGTCCGGCGACTCGATCCCCGCGACCGTCTCGAGGGCTTCTCCCGTGCGCCCGAGGGCCGCGAGACATCGCGCGATCTCCAGCTGGGCGTCTGCGGCCGCGCCCGCCTGCCGGGCGGCACGCAGGAACTCGGCGGCCTCCGACGGGCGACCGAGGGCGAGGCATGCGCGGCCCGCCTGGAGCCAGCCGCGCGGATTCGCCGGGTACGACGTCCGCGCTTCCTCGGCGGGGGTGAGGGCGTCCGCGGGCCGGCCCACGCGCAGGAGCAAGGCGGACAGACGGACGAGCGGCTCGAGGCCGTGCCCCTTGGAAGCGGAGGCCGCGTATGCATCGATCGCCTCGTCGACGCGCTCCAGGTCTTCGAGGAGGCGACCGTATTCGAACTGGATCTCCGGGTTGTCCGGCTCGATCTCGAGGGACGCACGGAAGGACTGGAGGGCTTCCTCGTAGCATCGTTCGGCTTCCAAGGCGTTCCCCATCTCCTCGAGGATCTTCCCGCGGAAGACCCACGCCTCGTCGTACGACCCGTTGAGGATGAGGGCGTTGTTCAAGGCGTCGCGGGCCTCTTCGAGACGTCCGAGATGGTGGAGGGCTTCCGACTTGGCCATCCACGCGTGGTCGTAGTTCGGGTTCAGCTCGAGGCTCTGACCGATGAGCTCGAGGCCCTCCTCGTGCCGGCCGAGGCTGTCGAGCGCATGGCCTTTCGCGTACAGCGCGTAATCGAAATCCGGCCGGATCTCAAGGCTCTTGTCGTGGTACGTCATGGATTCCGAGTGGCGCCCCATCTTGTTGAGCGCATTACCGATGTTGTTCCACGCGATCTCGTATTTCGGATTCACTTCGAGGGCCTTCTCGAAGTACGGGATGGACGCGTCGTACCTGCCGAGGTTGTACAGGGCATTCCCGAGGTTGTTCCAGAGGACCTCATCCCCCTCGTCGAGGGTGATCGCCTTTTCGTACGCCGCAACGGCCTCCTCGAGCCGGTTGATTCCGTGGAACGTGTAGCCCTTGTTGTACCATGCCTGCTTGTACGTCGGATTCAGCTCGAGGGCTTTTTCGTAGCAACGCAGGGCCTCGTCGTGGATTCCGAGCATGAAGAACGTGAAGCCCTTGTTGTTCCACGCCTCCTCGTTTGCCGGGTCTGTGACGATGGCACGGTCGTAGGCCTCGATCGCCTCCTCATACCGCTCGAGGGCGTAGAGGGCGTCACCGAGGCCCGTCCAGGCATCGGTCTCTTCCGGGTGGAGGGCCGTGGCGGCCTTGTACGCGTCGACCGCCTCCTCGATCTTGTTGAGCTCCTCGAGGAGGGTCCCCCGTCGGGTCCAGGAGACGACGAGATCCGGATCCGCGCGAACGAGGGCGTCGTAGGCCTGCAGGGCCGCCTTCGTTCGGCCAAGGCGGGCGAGGACGAGCGCGCGGTCGTAGAGGGCGTCCGCGTATCCCGGTCGGATCTCGAGGGCGCGGTCGTAGGCCACGAGCGCCTTGGCGAACTGTCCAAGCTGGGCGTACGCATTGCCGAGGTTGTACACGGCAATCTCGTACCGGGGGTTCAGCTGCATCGCCCGCGTGTACGCTTGGATCGCGTCCTCGTGGCGCCCCAGGCCATCGAGGGCGACTCCGCGGTTGTTCCAGAGGATCTGGTCTTCGTAGCCAAGGCCCACCGCGCGGTCGTAGCACGCGACGGCATCTGCGAACTCGCGGGCGTCGCAATGTGCATTTCCGCGAAGGAATTCCGCCTCGCCCCGTGCCAGGTCCCCCTTCGAGGGGACGGCAAGGAGCGCGAGGGCCAGGGGGACGGCCATCGGGCCGCATCACGCCCGGAGGCACTTTAAAGGTTCCGCGCTCGAGGTCACGGATGAGAGCATCGCGCGGCCCAGGTCGGCGGATTTAAGTAGAGTGGGCCCGTTGAGACCGATTTGGGGAGACCGTTCGTGTCCACGATGGACGTGGAGTCCTTCTCGAAGACGAAGGCGATGGAGCTTCCGCGCAACGTCGTCGTCGGTCATGATGCGATCCACCAAGTCGGCGAGGTGTGCGCGTCCCTGAAGCTTGGAAAGCGCGCCCTCATGGTAGCCGACGAGACCACGATGAAGATCGCCGGCGCCGCGGCCGTGAAGGACCTGGGGACGCGGAAGATCAAGACGTCGGAGTTCCTGATCCCGGATGCCACCTGGGACGAAGTCGTCGATGCCGAGCAGAGGATCCGCAAAGGGAATCTCGACTTCGCGCTCGGGGTGGGCGGCGGTCGTCCGATCGACGTGGCGAAGTGTGCCTCCTTCAACGCGGGCGTCCCGTTCGTGAGCGTCCCCACGGCCGCGAGCCACGACGGCGTCGTGTCGTCGCGTGCGTCGATCACGAAAGGCGGAGAGAAGGTGAGCCTCGCCGCGCAGACGCCGATCGCCGTGATCATGGACACGGGAATCATCGCGGAATCTCCCTTCCGGCTCTTGGCCTCCGGCTGCGGAGACATCATCTCGAACCTGACTGCCGTGAAGGACTGGGCTCTCGCGCGGAATCTGAGAAATGAGTACTATTCGTCGTATGCGGCCTCCTTGAGCGAACTCGCCGCGCGACTCGTGATTGAGAACGCCCATTCGATCAAGCCTCGGCTCGAGGAGAGCGCGTGGTTCGTCTGCAAGGCCCTCGTGTCTTCGGGCGTCGCGATGTCGATCGCGGGGTCCTCCCGTCCGGCCTCGGGGAGCGAGCACAAGTTCTCCCACGCGCTCGACAAGCTCGCGAAGAAACCCGCGCTCCACGGGGAGCAGTGCGGCGTCGGCACAATCATGATGATGTACCTCCACGGCGGGAACTGGCAAGAGGTCCGGGATGCCCTCCTCGCAATCGGCGCCCCGACGACGGCAAGGGCCCTCGGCGTGACGGACGAGGAGGTCGTAGACGCCCTGGGCCATGCGCACGAGACGAACAAGGAGCGGTACACGATCCTCGGCGACGAGGGGCTGACCCACGATGCCGCGGATCGGCTCGCGCGCATCACGAAGGTCACTTGAGCCGGACCTCCGGCGCGTCTATCCGACGGGATCGCACCTTGGTTCCCGCTAGCTCTCGGTCGGCAGGACGCCGAATCGATCGAGGGACTGCACGAGTTCTCCCGCGAACGCACCCGTCTCGATCGAGAGGCCGTATCGGCGGAAGTACGAGTGCAAGGAGGAGAGGCCCGCCACGAGCGCGGTCCGGGCTTCGGTGAGGCGGACCCAGGGGGAGGACCCCGTGCGGTCGACCCGGATCGCTTCGGAGAAGTCGATGAACCACGGATCCCCGCCGTGCACGAGCACGTTGAACGCACTCAGGTCCCCATGGACGACGCCCGCAGCTGCGAGGCCACGCACGCCGTCGAGCACTCGGTCAAGAAACTCGCCCGGGTCTTCGAGCCGCACGTCCTTGAGCCGGGGCGCGGGTCCATCGTCCGTGCCGAGATAGCGCATCGAGAAGCGATTCTCCACGCGCCGCGCGGGGGTCGGCACGAGGACGCCTCCCTTCCAGGCCTGGCGCATCATCTCGTATTCATGGGCCGCGCGCCAACCCATCGAGTCGACCTTGATCGGACGACCGCCGCGATGGGAGGTCCGGTAGAGCCGGTACGACTTGATCGCGAGGGGCGCGCCGTTGTACCCGGCGAGATACACGTTCGCTTCCTTGCCTGCGCTGATGAGGCCCACGACTTCCGTCGCGAGCCCGTCGGAGAGGATCGACTCCACGACTTCGCGGTAGTCCGGCTCCTCGAACGTGAGCGTCCCGGACTGGATGCGCCAGGCGACGCTCGAATCCAAGTATGGATCGTTGGGCATTCGCTTCGACTTCGTTCCATCGAGAGGCGTTCACAGGGCGAGCACACGAACGCCGGGGCGACGAAACGAGTTCAGGCGGCTCCCGGCGTCGCTTGGAAAACCCATTCGGACATCATGACCGGGAACCTCCTGGTCCTACGGACCGACGAGGACGATGTTGGCGTGCCGTATGAATCTGCCGGCGTCAGAAAGGCGGGAGGAGAGCGAGGACGAGAGCAAGGAGCATGGGCATCCCCCGGACGGTGACCCTTAAGCCGAGGGGCGCCTTAGCATGGAGGCGGAGGCCGGCGTCGTGGTCCAAGTCACCCTCGTCGGCGAGAGGCAGGCCGAGGTGGGCCACGAGTTCGTGTACCGGGGCCCGCAACCCGAGTGCGGGCCGTGCCGGGTCCGGGCCGCCTGTCTGAACCAGGATCTCGGACGGAGATATCGCGTCCTCCGGGTCCGGGACGTGACGCACCCATGTCTCCTGAACGAAGAGCATGCTCGCGTCGTCGAGGTCGAGGCGAGCCCCCCTCCCGTGAGCCTCCCCGCCCGGGCGGCCGTCGAGGGAGCCCGCGTGTCGTACGAGAGGATCGTGTGCGGGAATGCAGCCTGCCCGAACTTCCGCACATGCCATCCAATCGGGATCGAACCCGGAATGAAGGTCAAGGTCCTCGAAGTCGGACCGGAGCTCGACTGCCCGATCGGGTATGCACTCTCCTCGGCCACGGTGACGTATGCGGATTGATTGAGGAAGCCAGCGATGAAAGAGGCTCTGCCAAAGCGGATGACCCTCCATGCGATCGAGGCCGCCGTGCTGACCCTCGGCTATCGCGTGAAGAGGGAAACGTTCGACCTCGTCGCGTTCAAGGCCCTCCACAACGGGAAGCGATTTCACATGCGGCTCGAGACGCACGGACTCGAGCGAGTCCCGAGGGGATCGGAGATCGACCTGCACGTGGACTTCATGCGGGAGACGAAGGGCTACCACGGTTCGGAAGGGGAGTCCGAAGAGATCGCGATCGAGATGGCGCAGCTCTTAGGGGCGCTCAAGATCCAGGATCCGGAGAGGTCCCGGCCCCGCGTCCGGTGTCCCGAGTGCGGGAAGGAGTTCGGGCACGAGGCGTATCGCGCGCACCGCGCGGTCGTCCACGGTCGCTAGAGCAGGTCGCGGCTGTAAATCGTCCGACCGCCCGTGCGGAAGCCGAGCTTCTTCCAGAACGCCGTGGCGACCTCGTTCTTGGGGAAGACCTCGAGATCGACACGGTCGATCCGCATCGCCTTCGCTTCCTCGAGGAGCCGGGTCGCGAGGGCGCGACCGACGCCCTTCCGTCGCAGGGATGGGTCGACGTAGAAGTCCTGGATGACGAGGACCCGGCCGAGCTCTGCGGACGGCTGGTACACGGCGAGGGCGACCCCCACGACCGCCCGCTTCTCCCGCGCGACCAGGAGGGTGCCCGGGAAGCGGTTTCGCATCTGCTGCTCGACGGCCCACGAGATCCGTTCGGGCCGCGATTTCACCCCTTCCGACTCGTGGTACGCGGCGACGAGGCGTTCGATGTCCGCGCGGTCCGTCGGGTTCGCGCGTTCGACGAGGACCATCGGCCGGCGACCACCTCTCCCTGACGTATAAGGATTGCTCCCGCTCGCGAACGTGAGACGCGACGCGCGCCTCCGCCGATTCGGAAGCGCGCCGGGAATCAGAACAGGACGACGCGGACGACTTCTCCTTTCTCGATCAGATCGACGTTCGCGGGAATCTCGATGTATCCGTCCGCGTGGGCCATTGACGTGATCGCCCCGCTCTCCTTGTACGCGGGCACAGCCTGTGCGTCGACGACGCGGACCGTGTGGAACTCCACCCGTCCAATCGTCGAGACGAGGCGTTTCGCGAGAGGCACCTCGACGACTCGTTCCTGGGCCGGTGGGAGTCGAGCCATCCTTCGCAGCATCGGCGCGAGCATCATGTAGCAGTTGCTGAGGCAGGACGTCGGGTAGCCAGGCATCCCCAGAACCCCTTTTCCGCCGACGCGGCCGAGGACCGTTGGCTTCCCCGGCTTCACCGCCACGCCGTGGAAGAAGACATCGCCCATCGACCGCAAGGCGTCGATGATCATGTCCTTCTCCCCGACGCTCGAGCCCCCGGAGAAGACGACGAGGTCGGCTTTCCGAACGGCCCCGCGGATTACCGAGCGGATCGCATCGAGGCGGTCCGCGACCCGGCCGAGATGGACCGGTTCTCCGCCGTTCTCCTTCGTGATGCTCGCCATCGTGAGGGAGTTGATGTCGTACACCTGCCCGGGCCGGATCGGTCGACCGGGCGGGATCACCTCGTCGCCCGTCGTGAGGATCCCAACCCGGGGGCGCGCGAAGACGTCCACGCGGGCCCGACCGATCGCGGCCAAGGCGCCGACCTTCGCGGGCGTGAGGACCTCCCCCGCTCGCACGACGACGGACCCGCGTCCGATGTCCTCGCCGCGGCGGGACACATGCTCGCCCGGGTGGACGGGCCGGTAGACCTTCACGAAGTCCCCCTCTCGTTCCGTGTCCTCGACCATGACGACGGCGTCCGCCCCGCCCGGGAGGGTCGCGCCCGTGGCGACCTCCGTGCATCTCCCCTTCACCACGCGCTTCCTCGGGACGGTGTCCGCGTAGAGGATCTCCGTGCGGCGCAGGCCGACGGGACGGAACTTCCCCGCGCGGAACGTATCTTTGGCAACGACCGCGTAGCCATCCATCGCCGCGCGGTCCGCAAGGGGCACGTCAATCGATGCCCGGACGTCCTCCGCGACGACGGAACGGAGCGCCTCTCCGATCGGGACAGACTCCACCCGTTCGATCGGACGGACGAGGTCCATCGCCATGCGCATCGCCTCCTCCAGGGAGACGAGGGCCTTCAGCGGACGCATCCCGCGCTCCGCGGCGTCTTTCTTCGCATGGGGGTGCGCGGACCCGCCGCGGCGGCTCATCGGCCCATCACCCCGACCGCGTGGGCGAGTTCCGGAAGGATGAGCTTCTCCATCGCAAGGCGGCAGGCGTCCGGAGAGCCCGGGAGGCAGAAAACGACCCGCCCGTGGTAGAGGCCCGCCATCGCGCCGGACAGCATGGAGGCACTCCCGATCTCGTCGTAGGAGAGCCGGCGGAAGATCTCGCCGAACCCCGGCAGGGTGCGCTCGAAGAGCGGGGTCAGGGTGGGGATCGTGACGTCGCGACAGGACAGCCCGGTCCCGCCGTTCGTGATGACCGCGTCGCAGGTCCACGAGGCTTGCTCGACCGCGTCCGCGATCGCCTTGGCCTCGTCCTTGACGACGGCGTAGAAGAGGACCTTGTGGCCCGCCTTGAGCAGGAGATCGCGGATGAGTCTTCCCGAGTCGTCCGTCGCCTCCGTGCGACTGTCCGAGCTCGTCACGATCCCGCACTTCACCGAGGCGGGGGCGTGGTCCTTGTGGTCTTCGTGGACGGGCATGGGCAGGAGGAGAAGACGAGCCAGGGTCAAAAGGTTCGCCCCGCAAGTTAACCTTATTCAAGGTTAACGAGGATTCCTCCCTGACACTTCCGGGATTACCTGTTGTAGAGGCATCTGGTCGGCGCCTATGCGGTACCCGCCTAGGGCACTGAACATCGAGTTCACCGATTCCAGGTTGGTCACGGGGTCACCCAGAAGGGCGCATCATGGACTTCGATGTCCAGCCATGCGTTGTGAGCGTTCCCCACTCGCGCCTCGGAAGCCCCAGTAGCAGAAGCCAGTCAACGGGCGAAGACGGATGGCTGAAATACACGAGCAGGGTCGCAACCCACAGCGCGGCGAACACCCAAGCATAGTCCCCCAGGGCCGCGCCCGCTTGTCGTACCGGGGCGAGCACGGGCCAGAACTTTCCAACGCGGCCGTGGAGAACCGGATCGAACTGGTGGCCGTGGATGAAGATGTAGTTGCGATCGCCGATTCGAAGCGGCTGAATCTCGCCGGTGTCGCTGGCCGGGTAGGCGTCCCCGACCACTTCGAGATTCTCCGCCCCGAGTGGGTACAGCCCCGTCACCGCCTGGAGGATGTTGTCGTGGTTCCCAAGCACGTAGACCTTCTGACAGGGCACGCGCGACAACACGGAACTCACGGCGGACACGGAGAAGAGGACGGCCTGGTTCTCGGCCTCCCAAAGCTCCAAGATATCGCCAAGTAGGATCAGCCGGTCTGGGCGGCGGAGCACACGCGTGCTCAGGGCGTGGCCGTCCCATATCGGCAGAGGATAGCCCTCCTCCGGCAGGGCGCTCAGCCAGCGAAAGAAATCCGCCACGAAGAGCGGCCGTCCCGCCGATCGCCTTCCATCGCATGATCGCAGGGAGACACCCTGTGAATGTGACGCTCCCCGCGAGTGATGTGTTCCTGATTCTGGTGCCCAGCAAGGCGGTGTGGGCCACATCGGTCGAGGCGCATTTGGCACTGGGCATCGGGGGCCACGTGCTCGCAGTCTTCTAGGGTGCGCTAATCGTCGCCGCCAGGTATCCCGCGCCGAACCCGTTGGCCACATTCGCGATGCAATGGCCGGGAAACCCGCGTTGAGCATCGCTCGTCTTTCGGAGACTAGGCGGCCGGTGGTGCAACGGAAGCCGATGGGGATTTTGGGGATACCGCAGGGACTCTGCGGAAGGCGTCGACATAGGCGATTGTGAGCAGAACGTAGGTCAGCGCGAAATAGGATCCGAAACCGGCAACCGATGCGTTGAGGGATCCATCGGCGAGCGTGCGAGTCTGAAGATCTTGGATCATCGAGCCGAAATCCTGGGCAAGAGCTTGCCCAATCCAGAAAGAAACAACCGCGGCCCAACTAAGGGCGAGGAGGAGGAGGGCTTTGCCGACCCTTGCCGTTAGATGCAGAGCAAGCAAAACATACGTCGCGAAGGTTAGGAACAGCGAAGCCATGAGCGCACCGCCGAACCCCCAGGACACCCACCAAGATACCGGCGCGGCCGACCCGTAGCTGTACCAGACGAGCAACGCGGCGGCCACCACGAGAGCTACGAGGCTGAGCCCGAACGTCCGATGAGCGTGTCGGAATCGCCGACTCAGGAGACTATTCCACTGGTGGCGTCCCATCCAAAGGACGAAAATTCCGGCCAGTGTGACGAAAGGTCCCAGGATGAAAATCAAAGCCGCGTAGGGCAAGCGGTAGCTACGGCTCAGGTACGTGTACGCCTCAATCGCCCCTTCGATTACGAACCCAATTGTAAGAATCGCAAGGGTGAGGCGGAGCTTGGACGCCACCGGCGACAGCACGCATGCCTCCGGGCCCTATTGAGAGACCAACGCCGCAGCAAGCGATACCGACATTTCCATGACCGCAGTGTGTTCTCACGTCTTCATGATGTCTCGGCCTGCTTTGCGCTTTCGGACACGACCGCGTCCACCCCGGGACTTCGCGGCACGCCTCTTGGCCGCGGTCATCCTACCGCCT
>Ga0209002_10000524_pt1 | contig 30936 bp, 29 predicted proteins | sample Rifsed16ft2_FD_184010 | JGI IMG/M metagenome (GOLD analysis project Ga0209002, IMG submission 184010) | Soil microbial communities from Rifle, Colorado, USA - sediment 16ft 2 (version 2) | ecosystem: Environmental > Terrestrial > Deep subsurface > Rock core/Sediment | place: Rifle, Colorado...
CTTCTTTGCGATGGTGGAGGCGGTCGCAAAGAATTCGAACCGGGGGGGAGACGGCCTTTGAGGTCGCGATAGTCGACCCCCCGGAAGTTCCAACCTACATTGGGATAGCCGTGGCACTTAAGGTCGATCGAACGACGGTCTTACGAGCCCTACGCTGGGTCAAGAACATACCGGTTTACGCCACAGGGCCGTTCCGCAACTGAGCGCCGGGCTGCTCATAGCTCCTCCAGCCTGCATGCAGTCCGGACGTCGGAGAGCCATTTCCTGGTGTATTGCCACGGCAGAGGGAGGCGCTTTCTGCCAACCGCTTCCGCCATCTCCTCCAAAGAAACGAATCGATCGAGGAGGCCCATCTTCGCTCCCACCCTCACACAAGCCCTGTCCTGCGACGAGACATAAAAGATCCCGCTGACGTTTGTCGCGTAGGCGAGAAGTTCTTTCTCCCCATCATGGAGAATCTGCAGTTTCCCTTCACTGGAAAGGACAGCCTCGGCCATCGTGGCGTCATCCACCTGACAAACGGTCATCTCCATCCTTAATCGGCCGGTATCGATCTCCAGGTGTTCTCCCGCCACAAGATTTCCGGTGTCGACCTCCTCGATGCATTTTTCGACGGTGGCAAGGCGAAACCCATGCACGAGAGGCTCCCAAACTCCTTGCCGGTGGGCTTCGATGATAGCCGTTGTGTCCAGCAGTACGTTCTCACCGGGCCGGATCATGATCGGTATCCGGCCCCTCTTCGTCGTCCAACAAATGGTAAGACGCCATTACATTCCGTAATGCGTCTGTCGACAGATCCAGGAGGCTTGCGGCCCGCCTTTCCGATATGTCCCCCTTGTCCAGAGCTTTCCTGACCGTCATCATGAATTTTCCGGAGTACAGAATCGGGAGATTATTTTCCTCCGGAGTTCTTCCGTTCCAGGTCAGCCGACTCTCAACAATGGAAAGGCGATCTTTGGTCGAAAGAAGTTTGAGGTTCCTCAACCAAAAGGAGAGTGCCCTCGCGGTCACCCCGAAATCGTCCGCCGTTCCGTTGATCCATTCGTGGATGTCCTCATTGGCGCCACGCCCCCGCCAGCGATCTTCCACGACCCGGCGGGGTATCAACAGGGCTGCCGCGAAATTGTTGGCAAGATGTTCCACCCTCTTGGCCTTCGTCCTGGACGGGGAGTCCGTGTCCACCCACTCGGGCGGCATGTTTTTCCAGGTCAGGACATGGAAGAGTTCGTGGGCGAAATCGAACGCCCTCCGACCATCCGGCTCCCTTCGGTTGATGAGGATGGTGTTGAACTCGGGCAGATGGCATGCCGCCCCGGAGATCGACACTCCTCCCTGGATGTCCACGAAGAGCACGAGGATATCCAGTTCTCTTTCAGCGATTCCGGTCAAGGTCGCTGCGGGCGTTTCCCCGAGGTTCCAGTTCTGCCGGAGCCGATCCGCCGCGTCCCAGGTATCTTCAAAGGAACTCCGCTCGGAAAGTCCGAGTTGGGGGACCAATGGATTGAACGGTTCGCCGAGACCGGATCTCAGGACCCGGTACATTGCGATCCACCCCCCGGCCTTCTCCTCGAAGGTACTGAGAATCTCCGGCTCCGCCTGTGCCCGCCAACTGAAGGCGCCCTCTCCGACGAGGCGAAACGGATCGGTAAAATACTCGAGGTCCTTGAGGAGGATCTTCATCAAGGAAAGCAGTTCGGCCGATGAGACTTTCCGTGTCCCGTTTTCGATGGTGGACAAGGTTTGCCTGTCATTGAATCCCAGCCTTTGCGAAAGCTCCTTCTGATTGAGACCGATAGATTCCCGGGCCACCTTGATCCGATCTCCGACCATCCGGTTGAAATCTTTGCGAATTCCAGCGGTCATGTTTCGCCTCTCCCTCTACGGTTAAACTCATTTCCCTTGCACGTTAATCTTGCAAATAATAATAGGCAATAAATAATTTCATGTCAACAATACCCATCAGGTCTTGTCAGGCAAGAAGCAGGCGGCACCGCGCGGATTTACGGATGGTTACAAGATGGCCACAGAGTCCCGGGAGGCAGCCGTTGATCTACGCATCTTCCAGGAATTCGCCGAGGGGCAGGCCGAATCGAGCATCATGAAGCGCCTGAATCAGGAAGGTGTCCAAGGTCGGTGGAGATCGAAAGGCGGATGGTCTCAGGCGACTGTGCAGGACTCATAGGTGTTTTTTCGCAAACGCGCGCCCAGATGGAGACTTCAGGTATTTCTCGAACCCAAATGCGCGGGCGTCGTCCTCGAAGCGAATCGCCACGATGATGCTCCATGGCCGATATTTCGACGTATGGGGACTCATTCCGGCATTATGTGCAACCAGGCGCCGATCCGGATCGAGCGTTACGCCCACGTAATGGCGCCAGGGGCATGAAATGCTTCTCAGGATATAGACGTAGCGCATCGCTTGCACCCCCGGCGGAGATAACGCCGAGCAATGCAAACGGAATGCCGGAGGGGAATTCGGTGATTGTCCGACTTCGCTCGAACGATGATTCTCGTTCTTCCGTCCGAGCTACGTCGGGACAGCCTTCGCCGTGGCTGGCTTGCCCAGCCGTAGCTCAAAAGCATGAGTCTGTTCTCATGCTTTTGAGCGAAGGCTGGTGGAGGCGGGGGGAGTCGAACCCCCGTCCGAAGATTCTTTACTCAGGGCCACTACGTGCGTTTCCGGTCATTTGGGTCTCGTCCCCGGGGACCCCGGCCGGCAAGGTTCCCTTCGGACCATCCCGGGAGAAGGCTCGCCCTTCGGCCCCCCGGGAGGAGGCTTCAGGCTATCCCGTAAGAGTGACCTCCTCGCGCCTATACGGGCATTCGACGGTCGGAGGCAGGCGGCTTAAGCCGCCTGAGCTAACGGATAGTCGTTGGCGACTATTGGTTTCCCGCTTTTTACGAGGTGCAGGGCCTCGGCACGCAACCCACGAGCATCGACATCCCCGTCGAAGCCGTTTCGCCCCCTTTCGGTCTCCATTGTAGCAGTTTGGCGGGCTCCCGGGGTACCACCCCGAAGAGCCCGCCAAACAACCGGAGGAGGGAACCAAGGGCATCGCTGCCCTTTGTTCTTTGACGATCGAACCGATGAAAAGGTTCCCGCAATGCGGCACGTGGTCGGTGCCGGACCGGGGGGGAACGCGATTATTCCCGGTCGGCGGACCGCTTTCCCCGGGTCCGGGTCGCGCGTTCGATGTCCCGCCGGGCGTCGCGCTCGGCGATGTCGCGCCGCTTGTCGTAGAGCTTCTTCCCGCGGCCCAGCCCCACCTCGAGCTTGACCCGCGCGCCCTTGAAGTAGAGTTTCAGAGGGATGACGGTCAAGCCCCGCTCCTTGACCTTCCCGAAGAGGTAGTCGATCTCCTTGCGTTTGAGGAGCAGCTTGCGGACCCGCAGCGGATCGATGACCCGGAGGTCGCCGTGGGAGTAAGGGGTGATGTGCATGTTCTCCACGAACGCCTCGTTCCCCCGGAAGACGCCGAACCCGTCCGCGATGTTGACGCGCCCCTCCCGGATCGACTTCACCTCGTGCCCCTGGAGCGCGAGCCCGCACTCGAACGTTTCGAGGATCTCGTACTCGTGCCGGGCGCGACGGTTCGTGGAGACCACCTTCACGGAAGGGCTGTCGGGCTTTTCGGTCTTGCCGGCCATTCCTTTCGCGGGTCCTTTCTTTACGCGGCGCCCCCGTATGCCGACTGCCCGGCGACCACGGTCAATCGCACGTTTGCCCGGTCCGTCTTCTCCACGAGATCGCGGAAGAACCGGTCCTTGTCGCTCCCGGGGTCGTCCACGACCGCGAAATCGGCCGGAGCGCCCGGGGCGAGAATCCCGCCGGGGAGCCCGAGGACGGCGGCACCGTGTTCCGTGGCTGCCTGGAACAGCTCCCGGCACAGCGCGGCGTCCTTCTTCCGTCCCTTGTACCGTTCCCGGACGGCCCGCGCCTCCGACCAGAGGGAGAGGTCCGGCACCGACCCGAGGCTGTCGGTCCCAAGGGCGAAGGGGATCTTCGCGTCCACGAAGTGCGTGACATCCGGGGCGCCGTTCCCGTGCGCCGCGTTGCTCCTCGGACACAGGACGAAACGGGCGCCGCCCGCGTGCAAGGCGTCGATCTCCGGGAGCGAGAGGTGGACATTATGCACCAGCAGCAGCCCTTCCCGCAAAAGGCCGACTTCCCGGAGATACTCCGGGATCGTCCTCCGAAGGCCGCGGAACCAGGAGACGTCCTTTCCCACGGCCGGGTAGAGGCGCGTCGCGATCTCCCCTCCCCCGTCCGTGAGGAACGCCATCTCCGGGGAGGACTCGGCCAGGTGAACGCATGAAGGAAGTCCCTTCGCGACGGCGAGGTCCGCAAGGGAGCGCAGGAGCGTCTCCCCGACGGTGAACAAGGTGTGGGGGGACACGCCGGGAAGGACGAGCGGGTTCGATGCGGCGGTCTCTTCCAGCCGCCGGATCGCATCCGTGACGGCCGCGAGAACGTCGCCGGCGGCCTGCGGTGCGAACCCGATCCCTTCCGCGTAGATCCTGGCCCGCAGGGAGCATCCGCCGTATGCGGACAGGTCCGGCCCGGCGATCTCCCCCACCGCCGTGGTCCCGAAGGAGAGCGCTTCGTCGACGCCCGCTCTGAAATTGCCGGCGAAGGAGGCGGGGTCCGCGCCGCGCTTCCAGGCGATCACGCGCAGGATCCAGTCGACGAAGGGGCGAGGGACCGGCAGCGGGTTTCCCGCCGGATCGGCGAACCGCGGGATCTGCAGGTGAACGTGCGCGTTGACCAGCCCCGGCACGATCGCCGCGCCGGGGTACTCCACCCTGGGGAAATACGCCGGGGCCGCCCGGAGAACCTCCGCCTTCGGTCCGGCCAGCAGGACGCTCCCGCCCGACATGGCCAGGGCGCCGGGCGAAAACGTCGCCCCGGCCGCCGCGACCAGCCGCGACGCGGTGTACACCACTCCCTGCATCCCGTCAGGCGCCTTCGTCATGAGCGCGGCATCCTGTCCTCGCGGCGCATGCAGGAGTGTCCCGGTTCTGGGGTAGTTCCAGGAACGTCCCGGTTCTGGGGTCCGGTTCCGGGGTCAGACCGCCGCGGCGACACGCGGGCGTTGGCTCTCCGATTCGACCTTCCGCTTCACGCTCGTGATCCGGTTCTTCCGGTCCACGTAGACCAGCGTCGGCTGAAAGGTCGCCAGCTCCTTTTCGTCGTAGGCGGAGAAGTTGGCGATGATCACCAGGTCGCCCTTGCTCACCTGTCGGGCGGCGGCCCCGTTCAGGCAGATCACGCCGGAGTCCGCCTCCCCCGCGATGGCGTACGTGGAGAAGCGGTTCCCGTTGTCGACGTTCCAGATGTGCACCTGCTCGTACTCGACCAGGCCCGCCGCGTCCATCAGCGTCTTGTCGATCGTCACGCTCCCCTCGTAGTGCAGCACGGCGTCGGTCACCGTCGCCCGGTGGATCTTGCACTTCAGCATGGTCTTCATCATGATGCGTCCCTCCCCGGGATTAATTTCCCAGCGTGATGTTGTCGATCAACCGCGCAGGCCCGACCTTCGCCGACACGAGGATCGTGACGGCGTCGACGCGGCCCGAACGCGGGGAAAGCGTGACGGGGTCCCGTCCCTCCGCATATTCCAGCTTCGCCCGCGGCTCCCCTTCGATCGCCGCCCGGGCCTCCGCGACCAACGCCGCGGCGTCCCGCTCGCCCTTCCCGAACAGCTCCTTCGCCCGGAAAAGCCCCCGCGACAGGCACCGGGCCGCGACCCGGTGGTCGCCCGCGAGATACGCGTTGCGTGAGCTCATCGCCAGCCCGTCCTCTTCCCGGACGATCGGCGCCCCGACGATCTCGATGCCGAAGTCGAGGTCCCGGTTCATTGCGCGGATCACCGCAAGCTGCTGGTAATCCTTCTCTCCGAAGACCGCCACATGGGGCTTCGCCGCGAGGAACAGCTTCGCCACCACCGTGGCGACCCCGCGGAAATGGCCGGGGCGCGCCGCGCCGCACAGCCCCTGCGAAACACCGGTCACATCGACGAACGTCTGGTGCCCCTCCGGGTACATGTCCCTCACGCCGGGGAGATAGACCGCATCGACTCCCGCCGCGTCGAGCATCGCCAGGTCCCGCGCCTCGTCCCGCGGATACTTTTCGAAATCCTCGCCCGGTCCGAACTGCGTCGGGTTGACGAAGATCGTCGCTGCGACCGCTCCGCAGCCGCGTGCCTTGGCGATCCGCACCAGGCTCACGTGCCCCTCGTGCAGGTACCCCATCGTGGGGACCAGGCCGATCCGGGCCCCTTCCGCCCGCCGCGCGTCGGCCCACGCCCGCATCGCCCCGGGAGTGCGAAGCCGCTCCATCAGAAAGAGTGCTCCTTTCCGGGAAACGACCCGTCGCGCACCGCGGCGGCGTACGCCCCGACCGCGTCCTCCACCGGCCCGCGCAGCTCGCCGAAGCGCTTCACGAACTTCGGACGGAACTCGTCGAACAGCCCCAGGAGGTCGTGCATCACCAGCACCTGCCCGTCGCAGCCGGCCCCCGCGCCGATCCCGATCGTGGGGATCGACAGGGTCCGGGTGATCTCCGCGGCCAGCGCGGAGGGCATCCCCTCGAGCACCACCGAAAAAGCGCCCGCCTCCTGCACGGCGGCGGCATCGGCAAGGAGCCGTTCCCGCTGCGAGTCGGTCTTCCCCTGCACCCGGTATCCGCCCATCCGGTGGACCGACTGCGGGGTGAGCCCGATGTGTCCCATCACGGGGATGTCCGCCGAAACGATCGCGCGGATCGTCCCCTCGGCGTTGCACCCCCCCTCCAGCTTTACGGCCTCCGCCCCCGCCTGCAGCAGCCGGCCGGCGTTGCGGATCGCGTCCGACGTGCAGGCCTGGTACGAGAGGAACGGCATGTCCGCCACGAGGAACGCGCGCTTGCGTCCTTGCGCCGCCGCCTCCGTGTGCCGGACCATGTCCTCCATCGTCACGTTCAGGGTGCTGGAGTGGCCGAGCACCACCTGCCCCAGCGAGTCGCCGACGAGGATCACGTCGACGCCGACGTCGTCGAAGATGCGGGCGAAGAGGGCGTCGTACGCCGTGATCATCACGATCTTTTGCCCCTCGCCCTTCATCCGTCCCAGGTCGAGGATGTTGGTCTTGCGCATCGCCAATTATCAACCCCCAAAATTGGAAACGGCCTCCCGGAACCGGATCCGGAAGGCCGCGTAGGAACCACGCGCAGGGCGCCGGCAGGGCGGAAACCTCCCGCACCGCCGCCGCTCCCTTCTACGATCCCGTCTCGGTCCGGACTACCTGGATCCCAGCGGTATGTAGTGCTGCGTCCCGCGTTTCACACTCTTGACTTCTCTCACGAGATGTTCAAGGTCGCGGGGGCTCTCCACAAAGTCGATCTCGCTCGTGCCGACCACCAGGAGCGGGGTCTCGTTATAGTGGAAAAAGTATTCGTTATAAGCATCGCTCAGCGTCCGCAAATAGTCAAGGGAGATGTTCCGTTCGTAGGCGATCCCGCGCTTGCGTACCCGCGACAACAAGACTTCGGGGCGCGCCTGGAGGTAGATGACCAGGTCCGGCTTCGGGAGCGTGGAGACGAGCAGCTTGTAGATCGACTCGTAGAGGGAGATCTCGTCGTCCTCGAGGTTGATGAGGGCGAAGATCTTGTCCTTGGCGAGGATGTAGTCGCACACCACGCCGGTCTCGAAGAGGTCCCCCTGGACCAGCTCCCTTTGCTGGCGGTAGCGCGACAGGAGGAAGAAGAGCTGGGTCTGGAAGGCGTATTTCCGGGGGTTCTCGTAGAACCGCTCGAGGAACGGGTTCGCCTCCACCTCTTCCTTGACGAGGCGGGACCCGTATTTCTGGGCGAGGATCTTGGCCAGGGACGACTTCCCGACGCCGATCGGCCCTTCGATGGCAAGGTAGCGGGGGATCTTCGGATCGGTCATCTTCGGTCAATTGTAAGCGGGCGCGGCCGGTTTTTCCACTACAATCGGGCGAGCGCCCCCGCGAGGGCGAGGTACGCGGCGGGGGGTACCTCCTCCGCCCGGCCGGCGGGATCGATCCCCGCCGCCGCGAGCAGGTCGCACCACCGGGCCGCCCCCCCGGGGAGGAAAGGGACGGGGGCGTTGCGCAGCGTCTTCCGCCGGCGCGCGAAGGCGGCGCGGACGACCGTCCGCAGCGCCGCGACAAGCTCCTCCGGCAGGCCGCCGATGAAACGGACCGTCATCACCGCGGAGTCGACGTCCGGGGAGGGATGGAAGCAGGTGCGGCGCACGACGAACTCCTTGCGCGCCTCCGCGAGGACGCCGAGGTAGACCGACAGGATGCCGTACTCCTTCCCGCCCGGCCCCGCGCACAGCCGATCCACCATCTCCCGCTGCAGCATGAGGACCGCCCGGGGGAACAGGTCCCGCAGCTCGATCAACCGCAGGACGATGGGAGAGGAAACGGAGTACGGGAGGTTTCCGAGAACCGTCCCACCCATGGGGAACCGGCGTCTCCACTCCTGCGTCGGGACGGCGAGGAAATCCGCTTCCACGATTTCCACGGAACCGCCGCCGAACCGGTCCCGAAGGTGCGCCGCCAGGCCGCGGTCCACCTCGACCGCGACGACGGGGGTCCCCGCCTCCGCGAGCAACGAGGTCAACGCTCCGAGCCCCGGGCCGATCTCCACGAACGGGGGGGGGAATCGCTGCGCCAGCTCCACGATCTTCCGTGCGACGTTCAAGTCGGCGAGGAAGTTCTGCCCGAGGGACTTGCGGGGGGACAGGCCGAGGGCGGCGAGGGTCCGCCGCGGGTGCTCAGCGGCCATTTATGAAATGGGCCACTTAGCGGGTGAACCGGGAGGCGGCATAGGCGTTCAGGTCCGGCCCGGAGAACATTCCCGCGGACATCCTCCGCTCGCCGAGCAGCGCCACCATGGCGGCATTGTCGGTGCACATCGCCTTCGAAGGGAGGAACGTCCCGATCCCCGCCGCGGCGCCATGCTGCGAAGCCATTTCCCGCAGACGGGAGTTCGCCGATACCCCGCCGGTGTACACCAGCCTCGGAACCCGCTCCCGCTTCGCCGCGGAAAGCGCCTTCCCGACGAGGACCTCGACCACCGCTTCCTGGAAGGATGCGGCGACGTCCTCCACCCGCGCGGCTTTTCCTTCCGGGGAGGCGAGGAACGTCCGCAGCGCCGTCTTCAGTCCCGAGAAGGAGAAGTCCGCCGAGTCCCGGGAGAGCCATGCCCGCGGGAAGTGGAACCGGGACGCGTCCCCCGCCCGCGCAAGCCGGTCGATGGCGACCCCTCCGGGATACCCCAGCCCCATCATCTTCCCCGCCTTGTCGAACGCCTCCCCCGCCGCATCGTCGAGCGTGCCGCCCAGGAATCCCATCCTTCCCCATGCTTCGATGCGGAAGAGGGACGTGTGGCCGCCGGACACCAGCAGCGCGATGTACGGGAAAGGGACGTCGTTCTCGAGGAAGACGGCGTGGACGTGCGACTCGAGGTGGTCCGCGCCGAAGAGGGGCTTTCCCCACGCGAAGGCGAGCGACTTGGCGAAGCACAGGCCCACGAGGAGCGATCCGATGAGTCCCGGCCCCGCCGTGACCGCGATCCCGTCGATCGCATCCCGCCCCGCGGAGGCGTCGGAGAGCGCCTTCTCGACCACCGGAACGACGGATTTCAGATGCTCGCGGGAGGCCAGCTCGGGGACCACGCCGCCGTATACGCCGTGGATCGCGTCCTGGGAAGCGACGACGCTGGAGAGAAGCCCTCTCGATCCGTCGTAGACCGCGGCGGCGGTCTCGTCGCAGGAACTTTCAATGCCGAGAACGCGCATGGACGCGCCTATAGGATATTGGCCGCGAGCTCCGCCAGGGGGGAGCGCTCCCCCTTGACGAGCAACACGTGCCCCGCGATCGCCTCGCCCTTGAACTTCTCGACCGTGTAGGAGAGCCCGTTGCTCGCCGAGTCGACGAAGGGGTTGTCGATCTGGTAGGGATCGCCCGTCAGCACCACCTTGCTGTTTTCCCCCGCCCGGGTGAGGATCGTCTTGACCTCGTGGGGGGAAAGGTTCTGCGCCTCGTCCACGATGATGAACTGGTTCGGGATGGACCGGCCGCGGATGTAGGTGAGCGGCTCGATCTCGAGGATGCCGAGATTCATCAGCTCCTGGTATCCGCGCACGCCGCCTTGCCGCTTCTTCCGGTTGAAGCCGAACAGGTACTCCACGTTGTCGAAGATCGGCTGCATCCAGGGCTTGAGCTTCTCCTCCAGGTCGCCGGGCAGGAAACCGAGGTCCTTCCCCATCGGCAGGACGGGCCGGGAGACGAGCATCCGCTGGTACACCTCCTCGTCGGAGGTTTTCCGAAGCCCGGCGGCGATCGCCAGCAGCGTCTTCCCCGTTCCCGCCTTCCCCGCGAGGGTGACGAGCTTCACCGAGTCGTCGAGGAGGATGTCGAGCGCGAAGGTCTGCTCCTTGTTCCGCGGCCGGACCCCCCACACGTCGTCCTTCGCGGGGGCGAGGAGCCGGAGTCTCCGGCGCAGCGCGTCCGCCCGGCCAAGCGCCGACGACTGGGAGGCGGTGTCGCGGAATACGACGTACTCGTTCGGCAGCAGGTCCTGCGCGCCCGGGGGCGGAAGGCACTCCGCGGCGGCGTAGAAGGCGTCGATGAACTCCTTCCCGACGGCCACCTCGCGGAACCCCCGGTACAGCTCCTCGATGTCGACACGGTCGCTCTCGTAATCCTCGGCCGTGACTCCGAGGGTGTCCGCCTTGATCCGCAGGTTCGTGTCCTTGGAGACGACGACGACGGGGGTATCCTTCTCCCGGGCCCGCGCGGAAAGGGCGACGCCGAGGATCTGGTTGTCCCCGGCGCCGCCTTCCAGCTCCGGCGGCAGGAGGGACGCCCCCTCGCTGCCGAACGCCACACGCAGCGTCCCGCCGTGCTCGAGCGGGACCCCCTCCGCAAGGCTGCCGGAAGTGCGCAGCCGGTCGATGTATTTGGATACCGTCCGGGCGTTGCGCCCCAGCATGTTGAGGTCTTTTTTGAAGTGATCGAGCTCCTCGATCACCGTGATGGGGACGATCACCCGGTTGTCCTGGAACTTGAAGAGCGCGTTGGGGTCGTGCAGCAGGACGTTCGTGTCCAGCACGAAGTTCTTGATCATTCGCCGCAGCGCTCCTACCGGATCTCGGCGAGTTTCTTCTTCGCCAGTTCGGCCGCCTTCGACTTCGGGTACTTCGTCCGGACGAGCTCGAGGAGCACGCGGGCGTTCTTGCCGTCTTTCAGGGCAAGGAACGACAACCCCTGCTTGTACATCGCGTCGGACGCCTTGTCCTCCCCGGGGTACTTGTCCACCACGTCCTGGAACGAAAGGATCGCGTTCTCGTAATCCTTCTCCGCGTAGAACGCCTCCCCCTTCCAGTAGAGCGCGTTGGGAACGAGCTTGTGATCGGGGTGTTTCGCCGCGAAGGCGGAGAGCGTCTCCCTCCCCTTCTTCGGATTCCCGCCCTTGACCTGCCCCACGGCGTACTCGTACATCTCCTCCGGGCTCCTCCACTCCCGCGCGCTTTCCGGGGCGGAGACGGCGGCCGGTGCCGCGGCGGACAGCTTGCCGATCCGCTCCTCGACCGCCGCCAACCGCTTCTCGATCTCCTTGACCCGATCGGCGTTCCCGCGGATCTCCTGCAGCGCGCGCTCCTGCTCGTTCTGCCGGCTGGTGATCCGCTGCATCTCGACCCGCGCCTCTTCCATCCGCGAGGTGGCGCCCAACTGCTCGGTCTTCACCCGATCGAAATCGCTGTTCATGTCCGCGAAGCCTCTCCGTAACGACTGGAACTCGCCCGCACCGGCGCCCTCCAGGGCGGCCACGGGCGCGGGGGGAGGCGACGTCTTGAGCACCGCCACCTCCCTCTTCAACCCCACCATCTCGTCCTGAAGCCGCGTGAAGGCGCCGGTGTCCATGACCGCGCACCCGGCCGCGACGGCGGCGAACACGAAGGCCCCGAAGAGCCGAAACACGACCGCCCTGCGCCCCATCCCGATCACCTCACCTGAGGACGAAATGCGCGCGGCGGTTCTTCGCCCACGCCCCCTCGTCGTGACCCGGGTCCAGCGGCCGCTCCTTGCCGAAGCTGACCGTGGAGAGCGCCGTCTCCGGAACGCCGAGAGAGACGAGGTAGGTCATCACGGCGGCGGCGCGCCGCTCCCCCAGCGCCAGGTTGTATTCCGCCGTGCCGCGCTCGTCGCAATGCCCCTCGATCAGCAGCTTCGCGCCGGGGTTTTTCATCATGTAGGCGGCCACGGCCTGGGACGTCTTGCGGCCGTCTTCCCCCACCACCGCCTTGTCGAAGTCGAACCGCACGTCGTCGAACCGGGACGTTTTCTCCTCGGTCACCGCGACCCCGGCCTCCGCCGCCTTCGCGGCGAGCATGGGCGGTTCCGCGGGCTTCGCCGGCGTCTCCTGCACGGGTGTTTCCGCGACGCCGGGCGCGGATGTGGCCGGAGTTTCCATGCCCGTCCCCGCGGTGCCGTCGGACTTCACCGTCTGCTTCTTGGCGCACCCCACGGCCATGACGACCGCGATGAACACGACCAGCGCAGCATACCCCCACCGATTGGTGCCTTTCATTCTGCCCCCCCCTGAGAAATAGTTTGACCCGAACGCATCGCCACCCCTGCTATCGTCCGGGAGACCACGCGGGTGAACCCGCATCGCCGAGGCCGGAGACGAGGGTCCGCTGGCTCCGACCGTCGGACGAGATGATTTTCAGGGCAGAATAGCCCCTTTTCCGGAAGGTGTAAACCAGGGACCGGCCATCGGGCGCGAACGACGGATCTTCGCAGTCGCCGTCCGGAGCGGACGCGACCGCCCGCGGATCGGATCCGTCCGGCGCCACCGTGAAAACCACGAATCGTCCCCCCGATCGGGCGGTGTACGCGATACGGTCCCCCGCGGGAGACCAGGAGGGCGACGTGGCGTACCCGGTCTCGCTGGAGATCCGTATCTCCCCCGGGACCCCGATCGTCTTCACGTAGACCTGCGGGGACCCGCCGCGGTCGGAGACGAAGGCGATCCGCCGACCGTCCGGGGACGGCGACGGGGAGACCTCGAGTCCCCACCCCTCCACGAGCTTTTCGGCGGCGCCGCCCACCACCCGGACCCGGTAGATGTCGGAGTTGCCGCCATGGCTCACGCCCGCGTACAGCCACACCCCGTCGGGCGAGAACCCCCCGGGAGCCTTCGTCCCCCCGAACCGGACGACATCCTTCTCCGCGCCGGTCGAGACGTTGCGCAGGTAGACGGCGGGAACTCCCGTGCGGTACGACGTGTACGCCAGCCATTGCCCGTCGGGGGACCAGCGGGGAAAGAGATTGAAGCTGCGATTGTCCGTCACCCTGCGCAACTCCTTCCCGTCCATCCCCACCAGGTAGAGTTCCTTCCCCTTCGACCTCCCCGAACGGGCGGTGAACGCGATCTCCGTCCCGAAGACGCCGCGCACGCCGGTGAACGTGTACACGATCTCGTTGGCGAACCGGTGCGCGATGGAGCGGACCTGGCGGGGCGTACCGGCGTACCGTTTCCCGACCAGGAGCGTCCCCTGCGTGGCGTCGTAAAGCCGCATCTCGATCGTTACCCGGCCGCCCTGCGCCTCCACCTTGCCGATCACCACCGCCTCGGCGCCGATCATCTTCCACCCCGGAAACGACAGCGGCTTCCCGGAGAAGTGCGCCGCCGTAACCGCCTCCATGTGCGCCGTCTGCGGGACCAGGTCGAACAGGGCGGTGATCGCCAGGTCGTCGGAGAGGATCTTCGGGACCTCCCGGGAGGCGGACGGATCGCCCGGACCGGCGGCGAAATCCGCCACCGCGATCGGCATCCGCTTCCCGCCGGGAGCATTGATGTCGATGTAGAGGACCGCGGACGCAACGGAGGGGAACAGGAACAGCGCGAGGAGGATCACCTCCGCCCCACCGATCGATCGTCTCATCCCGCCTCCTCCGAACCGTGGAATCGGAACCCTACCTCGTAATGATCCTCTCCACCCAGCAACTGTTCCGGGGGAACCGGGAGGAGACTCGCCTTCCGGATGGCGCGCAGCACGGATTCGTCGAAGAAGGCGTTCCTCGAACCCTTCTCGATGCGGGCCTCGGAGACCTTGCCGTCCTTCTCGATCACGATCCGCAGTTCCACCACGAGCTTCGCCGCGTCGCGCACGTGGCCGGGGGGAATCCAACTGTTCCGGACGATCTCCTCGAGACGGCGGAAATAATCGCGCAGCTCCGGGGAGAGCCGCACGGTCCCCTGCGCCCCACCCCCCCCCGCGCCGCGCGCGGTGGACCGGACGGGCGGCGGAGCCTCGATCCGGTGGGCCACACGCTCCCCCACGCTGCGCACGGCCGCGCGCGCGGCAGCTTCGCGGCGGCGGTCCCGGACCGCTTCCCGGACGGCGTCCGATCCGGCACGAGCCTCCCGCATCTGCCGGAGCCGCTCCTCCACCGAGGAGGTGTCGGGCGAGCGTCGCTTCGAGGCGGTGAACCCGTCAGGGGCGGCGACGGGGCTGGACTTCTTCGGCGCCTTTCCCTTCGTCGCGGGCGGCGAGCTCGCCGCCTTGCCGGCCTTCCGCGCGGGAGGGGCCTTCTCCTTCTTCGCCGGCGCGGGGGGCGATCCCGGGGGCATCGAAGCTTCCCGGTGGAACTCCCCGCCCCCGACCAGGTCCACCACGGTCACCGGCTCGAGGCGCAACGGAGTTCCGAACAGGGTGGGAACAGCCAGCGCCACGATCAACAGCACCAGGTGGGCCGCCCCCGAGAGGGCGAGCATGGTCCGCAGGGGCGGCGGCGAGAGATCCGGGAAGAACGGCGAGCTACCGCTCGAGCGGTTCGGTGACCATGCCAAGTTTTTCGACCCCGGAATTTCGGACCTCCGCGATGACCTTCACCACGAGTCCGTACGGAACGGAGCGGTCGGCGCGGAAATATACCTGGCGGTCCGTCCGCCGGGCGACGATCTCCCGGAGGGCTCCCCCCAGGCGGTTGAACTCGATGGGCTGCTTCCCGACGAAGATCCGGCTGTTGGCGTCGACGGTGATGACCAGCCGCTCCTCGTCGCTGCGCAGCGCCTTCGCGCTGGCCTGCGGCAGGTTCACGTCGACCCCCTGGGTGAGCATGGGTGCGGTGACCATGAAGATGATCAGGAGGACGAGCATCACGTCGACCAGCGGCGTGACGTTGATCTCCGCCATGACCCTGCGATCGCCGGCGCGGCCGGAGGAGCTCATCATCGCCACGGCGTCACCCCTTTTCGACCTTGCGTTCGAGGAAGTTGATGAATTCGGCGGTGAAGCTGTCGATCCGGGTGTGGACCGTCCGGATCCGGGTCAGGAAATAGTTGTACGCCATGACCGACGGGATGGCCGCGGCCAGCCCCGCCGCGGTGGCGACGAGGGCCTCGGCGATGCCGGGAGCCACGGTGGCCAGCGTGGCGTTTCCCGTGGTGGCGATCCCGGAGAAGGCGTTCATGATCCCCCACACGGTGCCGAACAGGCCGATGAACGGCGTGGCGCTGCCGGTGGTGGCGAGAAAGGGAAGGAGATCTTCCATACCCCCGATCTGCTCGTGGGTCGTCTTGTACATCGCCCGGGAGACGTTGTCCACCGGGAAGGAGGCCGGGCGGCCGCCCTGCGTGTTCTCGCCCCGTTCCCGCTGGATACGCGTCAATTCGATGTATCCCGCCCGGAACACCTCGGTCAGGGGCGACTTCTCCCCCTTCTCCGCCTGCTCGTACAGGGCGGAGAGGCTTTTCCCTTCCGCGAAGGCCCTTGCGAATCCGGCCTGGTTCCGCTCGATCCCCTTCAGGAGCCGGAACTTGAGGAAAATGATGGCCCAGGAGACCACGGAGAACACGACCAACAGCAGCAGGACGAGCTTTACGATGGGCCCGGCCAGCATGACATGCTTCAGCACCTGGGTGTCGAACACCCCCGCCGCCACGGGGATCACTGGCAGGACCAACTCCACGGGAACGATCAAGGAAACCTCCTCCTGTCGATCATTGTTAACAATCCTATATAACGGATTCGCAGCCCCGATTCAATCACCTTGACAATATTAATTCCCGTACATAGGATACGGTTCGGGGCTACATCCACAAAGGAATATATATGAAGAAGACCAGGAACACCCGGCAGCGAAACGTGATCCTCGACATCCTGAAGCAGTCGTGCGCCCATCCCACCGCCGAGACGATCTACCGGGAAGCGCGCCAGGTGCTCCCCAACATCAGCCTCGGAACGGTCTACCGGAACCTGAACTTCCTTCGGGACCAGGGGACGGTGCGGGAGATCCGGCCCAGCGAAGGCGGCTCCTCACGCTTCGACGGGGCGCACACCCCGCACGCCCACTTCCACTGCAGCAAATGCAACGGGCTGCTCGATATCCCGCTGCCCGAAGCCCTCGAGAACATCCATTTCGCCGGAACGGAGAAGATTTCGGCCGTATCCGCCATCGATCTGCACGTGATCGGGTCCTGCTCGGATTGCGCGGAGGGGGCGACACACTAACCCGTGGCGCAGGACACTCCTTCCCGGCAGTGGGGGACACTCTTCCCCTGATCCCCCGGCAGATCAAGAATGTCCCCCCTGGCAAGAGTGTCCCGCTGACTGGCGCAGGACACTCCTTCCCGGCAGTGGGGGACACTCTTCCCCTGATCCCCCGGCAGATCAAGAATGTCCCCCCTGGCAAGAGTGTCCCGCTGACCGCTTTTAAACGGGAAAGGGGGCCGATCGGCCCCCTTTCCTTATTCCGCGATTCCGGCGGCGGCGCTTACGAGAGCTTGCGCCCTCCTTCGGCGGCCCACTTCTCGAGCATGTCGGTCGTGACCGACTTCGGCCGCTCGATCGCGTACCCCAGCGCCCGGTCCCAGGTGATGTTGCAAAGGACGCCGAGTGCCCGGCCGACGCCGAAGAGCACCGTGTAGAAGTCGTACTCGGTGAGCCCGTAGTACCACTGGATGACGCCCGACTGCGCGTCGACGTTGGGCCACGGGTTCTTCGCCTTCCCGTGCTCCCGGAGGATGTCCGGGGCCACCTTGTAGATCATGTTCACCAGCTTGAACATCGGGTAGTCCGGCAGGAACTTCTGGCAGAACTCCATCTGGGAAACATACCGGGGGTCGGTCTTGCGGAGCACCGCGTGGCCGTACCCGGGGATGACCTTCCCGCTGTTCAGCGTGTCCCACAGGAACTTCTTGAGTTCCTCCTCGGTCGGGAGCTTTCCGCCCAGCTGCCGGAACACGTCCTGGATCCACCCGAGCACTTCCTGGTTGGCCAGCCCGTGGAGCGGCCCCGCCAGCCCGTTGATGCCGGCGGAGAGAGCGTAGTACGCGTCGGAGAGCGACGAGGCGACGAGGTGCGTCGTGTGCGCCGAGACGTTCCCGGACTCGTGGTCGGAGTGAAGGATGAAGTACATCCGGGCCACGTCGTCGTACGGTTTCGCGATCCCCATCATGTGCGCGAAATTCCCGCCAAGGTCGAGCTTCGGGTCGGGCGCGATCGGGGTGTCCCCCTTGTACTTCATCCGGTAGATATAGGCGGCGATCTCGGGGAGTTTCGCCATGAGGTTGGTGCAGTCTTCGTACATCGGGTCCCAGTACTCGGTCTTCTTCATCCCCTCGCCGTACCGCTTCGCGAAGAGGGATTCCCGCTGCATCGCCAGGATGGCGGACGAGAACATGGTCATCGGGTGGGTGTCGCGCGGCATCGCGCGGAGGACGTCGAACACGTACCGGGGAACCCGGGCGCGGGACTTGAAGTCCTCGGCGACCGCAAGCGCTTCCTCTTTCGTCGGCACGTCTCCGGTCATCAGGAAGTACCAGAACCCTTCCACGTAGGGGTATTCGGATCCCGGCACCTTGGGCAGCGCCGCGAACGTCTCCGGGATCGTCTTGCCGCGGAAGCGGATACCTTCCATGGGGTCGAGATACGAGATGTCGGTCACGAGGCTGCGGATGCCCCGCGCCCCGCCGATGCACTGCTCGATCGTGACCTGGTCGATCAGGATGCTCCCCTGCTCCTTCACGAGCTTCGTCGTGCGCGGACGGTGGGCCTGGATCTTCTCGAAAAGTTTGGCCTTCAGGTTGGACACGTTTGCGCTTCTCCTTTCCTCGGCTTTTTCTGCAACCGTTGCCATGGTCTCTGCCTCCTTTCGGGTGGTATCGCGATCGATTCCGACTGACGTCGGCCCGTGGATTCAGCGATGTGAATTGTATACGGTATACACGGATGCTATCTACTTAGCAGGAAAGGATCCGCGAAGTCAAGGGGAAAGAAAACCCGTTTGACGGCAGGTGATTTCTGTTCTAAGATTAGGCACTTATCAACGGAGAGGCGATGGCGATCCGGGACGAGAAAATCCTGTTTTTCGACGGCGCTTGCGGGACGAACCTTCAGCGGATGGAGATCCCGCCGTCCGCATGGGAGGGACGGGACGGGTGCAACGAATTCCTTAATGTTTCCGCCCCCGAAGTGATCCGGGAGTGGCATTCCTCCTTCCTCTCCGCGGGCGCGACGGTGCTCGAGACGAACACCTTCGGCGCCAACGCGATCGTCCTTTCGGAGTACGGGCTGGCCGACCGCGTCGCGGAGATCAACCGGGCGGCGGTCGGGAACGCGCGCGAGGCGATCCGGAAGGCAGGCGGAGCGGCGTACGTGGCCGGCTCCATCGGACCCACCACGAAGCTCCCCTCGCTGGGCCACATCGCCTTCCAGCCCATGGCGGCCGCCTTCGCGGAGCAGGCGAAGGCGCTCATCGAGGCCGGGGCGGACCTGCTGATCGTCGAGACGTGCCAGGACCTGCTGCAGGTCAAGATCGCGCTCATCTCCTGCTTCGGGGTGGTCGAGGCGATGAAGCGGGACGTTCCGGTGATGGTCTCCCTCACGATCGAGAACACGGGGACGATGCTGGTGGGGACCGACGTCGCCGCCGCGCTGGCCGCCATCGAGCCGTTCCCCGTCTTTTCCGTCGGCCTGAACTGCGCCACCGGCCCCGAGGGGATGACGTCCCACGTCCGGTACCTGTGCCGCCACTACCGCGGCCGCGTCTCCTGCATCCCCAACGCCGGGATGCCCCAGGTACGGGACGGGAAGACCCACTACCCCCTCTCCCCCGAGGCGTTCGCCGCGCAGCTCGCCGCCTTCGTGCGCGACGAGGGGGTCTCCATCGTGGGGGGGTGCTGCGGCACCACCCCGGAGCATATCCGGAAGCTGCGGGAGGCGCTCGAAGGGATCGTCCCGTCCCCGCGGAACGTGGTGGAGAAACCGTCGCTTTCCAGTCTCTACCAGGCCGCGGAGATCCGCCAGGAGATCCCTCCCTTCCTCATCGGAGAGCGGTGCAACGCGAACGGCTCGAAGCGGTTCCGGGACCTGCTCCTTGCGGACGACTACCCGGGGGCGCTGCGGGTCGCCCTCGAGCAGCAGGAGGACGGCGCGCACGCCGTGGACCTGTGCACGGCGTACGCGGGGCGGGACGAGCAGGCGGACCTCTCCGCCATGGTCCGCCTCTTCGCGCAGTCGGTCCAGATCCCCACGGTGATCGACTCGACCACTCCCGACTGCATCGAGGCGGCGTTGAAGATCCACCCCGGGCGATGCCTGGTCAACTCGGTGAACCTGGAGGACGGCGGGAAGAACCTCGAGCGCGTCTGCCGGCTGGCGAAAACGTACGGGGCCGCGGTCATCGCCCTCACCATCCACGAGAAGGGGATGGCGATGACGGTCGAGGAGAAGGTCGAAACCGCGCGGGCGATCCACGACCTCGCCGTGCACCGGTACGGGCTCCGCCCGTCGGACCTGCTCTTCGACGTCCTCACCTTCACGATCGGATCGGGGGATGCGACCCTCGTCGACGCCGCCGCGACCACCCTTGCGGCGATCCGGCGGGTGAAGGAGGAGCTCCCCGGCGTCTCCACGCTTCTCGGCGTGAGCAACGTCTCCTTCGGCCTCTCCCCCGCCTCCCGGAGGGTGCTGAACTCCGTCTTCCTGCACGAGGGGGTGGCGGCGGGGCTCGACGCGGCGATCATCGACGCGGGAAAGGTCCTTCCGATGTCGAAGATCCCGGAACGCGACCGGGAAGTCTGCCTCGACCTGATCTACGACCGCCGGAAGAGCGAGGCGGAGTCCCCCCTCTATGCCTTCATCCGCCATTTCGCCGACCTGAAGCCCGCGGAGGAGAAGTCCGCGGCGGACGCGAACCTCCCCGCGATCCCCCCGGAGGAGGAGCTCGCCGAAAAGGTGGTGGCGGGGGACAAGGACGGACTGGAGGACCTGCTTTCGATCCTCCTGTCGCGCCGGCCGGCGGCGTCGATCATCAACCAGCTGCTCGTCCCGGCGATGCGCCGCGTCGGAGAGCTGTTCGGGCGGGGGGAGATGCTCCTCCCCTTCGTGCTGCAGTCCGCCGAGGTGATGAAGCGTTCCGTGGACATCCTCGCCCCCTTCATGGAGAAGGCGGAGCGCGAGGAGGGACGCCGGGTGCTCCTGGCCACCGTGGCCGGGGACGTGCACGACATCGGGAAGAACCTGGTCGACATCATCCTCTCGAACAACGGGTACCGGGTGGTGAACCTGGGGATCAAGGTGCCGGCGGAGACGATCATCGAAAAGGCGCGGGAATTGCGGGTGGACGCCATCGGCCTGTCCGGGCTGCTGGTCAAGTCGGCCCTGGTGATGCGGGAGAACCTGCCGCAGTTCGCCGCGGCGGGGCTTCGCGTTCCGGTGCTGCTGGGGGGCGCCGCGCTCACGGAGAAGTTCGTGGCGCAGGAGTGCGTCCCCGGGTACCCCGGCCCGGTGGTCTACTGCGCCGACGCCTTCGCCGGCCTGTCGGCCATGCGCAGGATGGACGAGGGGACCCTCTCGTCCACCGCCTTCGACGCGGCCGGGACCGCCCCGGCCATGACCCCCGGCCCCCGGGGGGCGGCCGTCGCCCGGGACAACCCGGTGCCGGCGCCGCCGTTCCTCGGCGCCCGCCACGTCGACCGGATCGACCCCCGGGAACTGTTCCCCTACGTCAACGAGCAGGCCCTCTTCCGCGGGCGGTGGGGGTACCGGCGGGGGAAGATGACCGCCGAGGCGTACGAGGAACTGGTGCGGGGGAAGGTCCGCCCGATGTATGAAGATCTGAAGCGGCGCGGCGTGGAGGAGAGCCTCTTCGCTCCGAAGGTCGCCTACGGCTGGTTCCGCGCCTTCGCGGAAGGGGACACGCTCGTCGTGGAACACGACGGGCGCGCGTGGCGCTTCCCCTTCCCCCGGCAGAAGACGCCTCCCCACCTGTGCATCGCGGACTACTTCCGGACGCGGGCGGAGGGGGGCGACGTCGCCGGCTTCTTCGTGGCCACCATCGGAGAGGAGATGACCCGGGCGACGCAGGCGTTGTTCACGTCCGACCGGTACCACGACTACCTGATGCTCCACGCCTTCGGGGTCGAGGTCACCGACGCCCTGGCGGAATACTGGCACGAGACGATGCGCCGGGAGCTCGGGATCGCGGGGGAGCGCCCGCCCGCCTTTTCCGCCTACGTCGTCCAGGAGTACCAGGGGTCCCGCTACGGCTTCGGGTACCCGTCCTGTCCGGACCTGTCGGCGCACGAGCCGGTGTTCGAGCTGCTCGACCCGGGACGGATCGGCGTGACGCTCACCGAGTCGATGGAGATGGTCCCGGAGCAGACCACTTCGGCCATCGTCGTCCACCATCCCCAGGCGAAATATTTCGCGGTGTAGCAGGGAGGCGCCATGAAAAAATACATCTGCACGAACTGCGGCTACGTCTACGATCCGGCGGCCGGAGACCCGTTGAGCGGGATCGCGCCAGGGACCCCGTTCGACGAGCTCCCCCCGGGCTGGATCTGCCCGATCTGCTACGCCCCGAAATCCCAGTTCGACGAGTTGGAGTAGCCCCTGGACCTCCTTGCGCGCATGAAGAAGGCGCCGTTGATCTTCGACGGCGCGATGGGAACGGTGATCTACGACCGCGGGGTGTTCATCAACACCTGCTACGACGAGCTGTGCCTCACCAACCCCAAGCTCATCCTGCAGATCCACCGCGATTACGTGGAGGCCGGCGCCGAGGTGATCGAGACGAACACCTTCGGCGCCAACCCGATCCGCCTCAAACCGTACGGTCTCGCGGAAAAGACGGAGGCGATCAACCGCGCCGCGGTCCGGCTGGCGCGGGAGGCGGCGGGAGAGGAGGTCTTCGTCGCGGGATCGGTGGGGCCGTGCACGGAGTCCCGGCAACGGATGCCCGAGGAGTTCGCCCCCGAGGTGGAGGGCGCGTTCCGGACGCAGATGGAGGCGCTCGCCGCGGAGGGCGTCGACCTGTTCCTCCTCGAGACCTTCTCCCACCTGAACGAGCTGCAACTGGCCGCGCGGGTGGCGAAGGAGTTCGGCCGCCCCGTCCTGGCGTCCTTCGTCCTGAACGACCGGGGCGAGACGGCGCTGGGGATGCGGGCGGAAACGATGGCATCGGCGCTCTCCGCCGACGACAACGTCGACATCGTCGGGATCAACTGCGGCACGGGCCCTTCCGGCACCTTCGACGCGCTCCAGGCGATCCTCCCGCTCACCCGGAAACCGGTGGTCGCCATGCCGAACGCGGGGATGCCCCGGGAGATCAGCGGACGCGTGATGTACCTGACGAGCCCGGAGTACTTCACCGAGTACGCCAAGAAGTTCATCGAGCTGGGGGTCCGCGGCGTCGGGGGGTGCTGCGGAACCACGCCGGCGCACATCCGCATGGCGGCGCGCGCCGTGAAGCCGTTGCGCGTCATGAAACGACGCGTGGAGGCGAAACCCCTCCTCCGCCAGGAAACGCTGGTCTACGCGGTCCCGACCGAGAGGAAATCCCGTCTCGCGGCGAAGCTGTGCGCGGGGCGGAAGGTGACGTCGGTGGAGCTGGTCCCGCCGAAATCGAGCGACATGACGGCGCTGCTGGCCAAGGCGCGGCAGTGCGCCGAGGCGGGGGTCGACGCGATCAACATCCCCGACGGCCCCCGGGCGAGCGCCCGGGTCTCCCCGATGATCTCCGCCCTCACCATCCTCCAGGAGGTCGGGATCGAGCCGATTCTCCACTACTGTTGCCGCGACCGGAACCTGATCGGGATGCAATCCGACCTGCTGGGGGGATACGCCGCGAAGCTCGCCAACTTCCTCATCATCACCGGGGACCCGCCGAAGCTGGGGGAATATCCCGACGTGACCGGCGTGTTCGACGTGGACTCCATCGGGCTGGTGCAGGTGGCGGCGAACCTGAACCGCGGGTTGGACATCGGCGGCAACCCGATCGAGCCGCCCACGGGCCTGTTCATCGGGGTGGGCGCCAACCCGTGCGCGGTGGACATGGAGCGCGAGATCGACCGGTACTTCCGGAAGATCGACGCGGGCGCGGAGTTCGCCATCACGCAGCCGGTGTTCGATCCGGAGGCGCTTCTGCGGTTCCTCGACCGCGTGGGGACGTACCGGCGGAAGATCCCCGTCCTCGCGGGGGTGTGGCCGCTCCTCAGCTTCAAGAACGCCGAGTTCATGAACAACGAGGTTCCCGGCGTGGTCGTGCCGAAACCGATCCTCGACCGGATGGCGCGCTGCAAGACACGGGAGGACGGACGGAAGGCGGGGATCGAGATCGCCCGCGGGATCGTCGAGCGGATCTCGGACCGCGTCGACGGCTTCCAGGTGAGCGCACCGTTGGGGCACGTCGAGACAGCGCTGGCGGTTCTCGCGAAGTCCTTCTGAGGACGTCCCCGAAACTTTTCCCCGCCATCTGTTGACAATTTCCTCCATTGCCGAAGTAAACTGTCACGGTATGGACGAGACCGATCTGAGATTTTCCGAAGACCATGTCTGGGTCCTGGAGATGGGGCCCACCGTGCGGATCGGCATTTCCGATTACGGACAGGAGCAGCTGGGGGAGATCCTCTCCGCGGCGCTGTGCGAGGTCGGAAAGTTCCTGGAGCCTGGGGACACCTTCGGCGAGGTGGAATCCCAGAAAACCGTGATCGAGCTCCCCTCTCCCGTCACGGGGACGGTCCGGGCCGTCAACGAGGCGATCCGGGACGACCCCTCCGTGATCAACGTGGACCCGTACGGCAAGGGGTGGCTCGTCGAGGTGGAGATCGACGAGCCCGAGGAACTCGAGCGGATGATGAACGGCGAAAGCTACGAGACGTTCGTGGAGGAGTAGCCCGGCTACTTCTTCCGTTTGGCCGCCAGCACCTTGTCGAGATTCGCCTGCGCCACCCGGAGCATCTCCCGGCTGAGCCGGAAGTTATGCGTCCCGCGGCCGGCGGAGACCGCCTGGTAGTTCGTCTCCGCCTGCCGGACCAGCGTCTCCTCCCTCGAAACGTCCCTCCCCGCCTTCTTCGTGCGGGCGACGTACTCCTTCGCCTCCTCGAGCGCCACGGCGATGGCGTTTTCCTGCTTCGTGATCTCCTGCTTCCAGCCGAGGAGCATCTTGCCGTACTTCGAATCGTGGCACTCCTCGCACTTCGCCTTGACGGTAAGCACCGTCTGCGTCCCCTTCTTCAGATCGTGGCACTCGGTGCACTTCGTGTCCGCGGCCGCCATCACGTCGGGGGCCGGGGTCACGCCGAACGCCTTCACCTTCCCTTCGTAAAGGGCTTGCTGCGCCTTGTGGCAGTGGGCGCAGTCGATGTCCTTGCTTTCGTGGTGGCACTTCATGCATTCGGATTTCGTCACGATGCGCATCTTGTGCTTCTCGGGGGAGTGGCACTTCGCGCACTCGATCCCCACATCCTTCACGTGGAGCGCATGCGGGAACTGGAGCTCCATCTCCCGGAAGAACACCTTGTCCGACGGCATCACGCGGGAGTGGCACAGGGCGGCGCAGTACGCCGACGGCGATGCGAGGATCGCCGGTTTCGGGGGGGCGCCCGCCGCCCCGGCCATCCGGAAGGCCGCGTTCACCTGCTCATGGCCCACCCGGACGATCTTGAGGGCGTATTCGATGTTGTGGGAACCACGGCCGGCCCGCAGGAAGTCGAGGTTCGCCTGCGCGTCCGCCACGAGCGAACGGGCCTGGGCGAGCTTCTTGTCGGCCGTCGCGCCGCTACCGACGGCCGCCTTCCCCGCCGCCACGATCCGCTCCATGCCGGCCACCAGGTTCCGGGATTCCCGGATCCAGTCGTCGAGCATCAGGTCGTACCGCTTCCCGTGGCACGCCACGCAGCTCTGCCGCTCCGCCGCCAGCTTGCTCTCGCCGGGGAACGACACGCCGGACTCCTTCACCTCCACGGACCGGGTGTGGCACCCGTTGCACGAAACCTGGGCCGAGAACATCCGTGACGGGGTATCGGGCACGCCCTTCGCCCCCGCGCCCATGTACATCTCCTTCTGGTAATTGTGCAGCCTCTTGTGACAGCCGTCGCACTGGACCTCGAAGGTCTTCACCAGCTCCACCGTTCCGTGGCGCACCTTCTCGTGGCACTTGAAGCACTGGATCGCCTTGTAGGTGACGTGGGTGCGGTGGATCGCCAGCACATCGCCCTTCTTCTCGAGCCTTCCCACGTGGCAGTCGTAGCAATGGGCGTCCCGCACCGCCCCGTCGCCCTCGGACACCCGGATGTGGCACTGCTTGCACGCAACGCCGATCTTCAGGTACGACTCGTGGGAAAACATGAAGCCGCTGTGCTCCACGACCTTCGTGGGCGTCCCGTGGCACCCCGGGCAGCCGCCGAGCGCCTGCCCGGCGCTGATCCCCTTGAAGTGGCACAGGAAGCATACGCTCGTGTCGACCTGGGTGTGCGACCCCTTGACGATGTGCTCCCCCTGGACGATCGCATAGTGACAGCTCGTGCAGCGCAGCTTCTCGCCGCGCTTCAGCTTCGTCATGTGGTCCTGGTGGTCGAAGGTGATGTTCCCCAGTTTCGCCTTCCCCTTTTCGATCCGTCCCTCGTGGCATCCGTTGGCGAGGCACGCGGTGTCCTTCACGTCGGCGCGCGGCCTCGGATTGTACAGCCCCGTCCAGTACTTGAGGGTGGTCACCGTGATGAACACGGGGGAGAAGGAGTGGCACTTGATGCAGGAGACGTCCGCGTGGGCGGACGCCTTCCACTGCGCGACGTAGGGGTCCATGTAGTGGCACGCACGGCAGGAATTCGGGAAGTACGCCGCCACGAAGAACGCCCCGTTGTAGGCGACGAGGAGCCCGAGAACGACGACGGCGGCAACGGCGGCCGGCCTGCGGCGCCCCCCGGCGGTTTTCCACAATTCCTTGAGTTTCTCCATCATCGGTTGGTGACCTCCGCCGATTCGCCGGCGCGCCGCGCCAGGATCTCCTCGTACTCGAGGGGGTGCTCCTCCTTCATCTCGTGCTCGGAGAGCTGCCCGTGCCACCAGAGCAGGGTGCCCGGGAACCGGTCGGGATTGAAGTGGACGTTGTAGAAGTGCCAGATGACGATCGCCAGGGTCGCCAGCATCGCCTCGTCGCTGTGCATCTCGTGGGCCACGTCGAGGGCGTACTTCGGCAGGAACCGCAGGACGATCGACTCGAACCAGAGGAACAGGCCCGACCCGATCATGATGATGCAGCCCCAGTAGACGGCCCAGTAGTCGAACTTCTCGATGTAGCTGAACCGCCCGAAGCGCGGCTTGTCGGGGACCTTGCCGAGGAAGTGCCGGATGTTGTGGACGATGTCCTTCGCGTCGCCGGGCTTGGGGATCAGGAGCCAGAAGTCGCGCCGCCCGTCGCGCGTGAGGACCGTGTAGAGGAAGTGGTGGATCATGAAGTAGATCAGCATCCCCGCGCCGATCCGGTGGACGATCGTGGAGTTCTGGATCCCGCCCCAGAAGTTGATGACGAACCGCGAGAGAATGAAGTTGGGGAATTTCAGCGGCATCCCGGTGATGATGAGGAGGATCACCGCTGTGAACATCACCACGTGCTGGAACCGGAAGTTCCGGTTGAACCGCTGGAACAGCTCCCCTTCCTCCGCCTGCTTCTCCTTCTTCCGCTCCTCCCTCGCGAGCCGGGCCGCCGCCCTCCGCTCCGAGGCGGTCCGGGCAAGGAGATCCCGCTCGACCTCTTTCCGTACGCGGAGGCGGATCTTCTCCCGAAGCGCCTCGGCCTGGTCCGGAGGCAGCCCGGTGACCTGTTCCTTCAAGGCCGCGTCGATCTCCCGTTCGACGGCGTCCCTGGTTGCGTCCTTCCGATCGTCCTCAGGCATTCTCGTCGCTCCCTGATCGTCAGTGGTTATTATGGGGCGGAACAAAAGCGCAGCGGGGGGTTCCACGCAGTGCCCCCTGGTATTGCTTCAGCGGGGGTACCCCGTGGGGCGGCGTATGGAGTGAGGCAGGGATTGCGTCGAACGGAATCGCAGTGAGCGGGCGAAGATCGCGAACGTAGCGGAGTGGAAGCCCCCCGCGAGCTTTGTTCCGCCCCACGGGGATCACCGCTCCCCGCGCAGCCGGCGCGTCCTGCCGTACATGTCGAGGAAGATGTGCGCGATGAGGGCGAGCATCGTGCCGATGGTGAGCCACTTGAAGAACGTCGCCGTCCAGTAGATGATCCCCGATTCCTTCTTCTTCGCGTCCACGTGAATCTTCCCCACGGCGAAGTTGGGGTTCGCGCCGGGGTGGCATTTCCCGCACGTCTTCGGCACGTTCTTCAGGTTCACCGTGGAGAGCGGATCGTCCGGCGGCCGGATGTCGTGCACCCCGTGGCAGGAGGAGCAGTTCGCGACCGTGCGCGAGCCGAACTGGCTCGCGACTCCGTGGAACGACTCCTTGTAGGTGGCCACCTGCTCCGTCTCGATGCCGAACTTCCCCATGATCGCGATGGAGGAGTGGCACTTGGAGCACTGCTCCGACACGTGGGTCGCGAAGATGGTCGACTTGGGGTCGGTGTGGGCGTAGATCTTGTGCTCCCCGTGGCAGCCGGTGCAGGAAGGCACCTCCACGATCCCCTTCGCCAGCGCCGTCCCGTGGATGGATCCCTTGTACTGGGCGTAGATCTCCATGTGGCACTTGCCGCACGTCTCGGCGACATTGACCCGCGCGACCTTCGACCCGGGATCCTTCGCCTTGAGGATCGCATGGCTGCCGTGGCAATCCTGGCACAGCGGCGCCTTCGTGTTTCCCTGGGCGATCGCCTTTCCGTGGGCCGAATCGAAATACGCAAGGACGTTGTCGGACTGGGGCGCCCCCTCCTGGTTCCCCCTGAAGTGGCAGTGGGTGCAGGTCACCCGCCGGGGGCGCACCAGGTGCGGGATCTCGCTCACGTCGAAGTGGCAGTCCGTGCACCCCTTCTTCCCGTGGACCGACCCTTTCAGCGTGTCCCCCGTGACGAAGAGGTCCCGGATCTGGCCGTCCACCAGCAACTTGCGGAACTCGGGCTTGCCGTGGCACAGGGTGCACTTCTCCAGCGAAATCGAGGCGGAGGCGTCCCGCGGGAGCCCGGGGAGGCCGCCCCACCCGAGGGCAAACAGGACCGCCGCGAGTGCGAACTTCCTCATAAGACCCCTTCCTCTTTGAGTTTTTCGTATTCCAGCGGATGCTCCTCGCGCAGCCACTCCACGGACACCTTCCCGGTGATCCACGACGGGTTCATCGGGAAGACGGAGGGGTGCAGATGGACGTTGTAGAGGTGCCACAGGAAGAGGACCAGGAAGGCGAGGAGCCCCTGGTAGCCGTGGATGATGATCGCGAGGTCGAGGACGAACTTGGGGAAGAGGCGCATGGAGAACTCCTCCCCCCACAGCATGAGACCGGTGAGCGAGATCAGGACGATCCCCGCCGCCGCGCCCCAGTACTGGAACTTTTCCTTGTACCCGTACCTCCCGAAGGGCGGATATTCCGTCGCCGTCCCGAGGTTGTACCGGAGGGACTGGAGGAAGTCGTCGATGTCCCGCTTCGTTATGAAAAGCTGCCGGAGCTCCGGCTTCCCTTCCCTGGAGAAGAGCATGTAGAAGACGTGGTGCACCAGGTTCGCCATCAGCAGGACGGCGGCGACGCGGTGCACGATCCCCCGGTTGTGGACCCCCCCCTCCATCCGGATGAGCCACTGGGCCAGGGAATTCTCGTGGTACATCAGGGCGAACCCCGTGACCGCGAGGACCGTCAGGAGGATCGCGAGCAACAGGTGCTGCACCCGGAACGGAAGCGACATCCGGATCACTTTTCCGGCGGCGAGGTCGGCGCGGCTCATGGCTTCCTCTCCTTCCCGCCCGGCGCTCCCGAACGCTTCCGGTCCCAGCGGCCGTACAGCTCGAGCCCGACGTGCAGGACGAACAGGATCACCAGCGCGGTGATGAAGATCGTGTAGAAGAGCCGGACGGCGAACACCCCCATCGCCTTCTTCGGAGAGACCTCCACGTGGACCGCGCCCTTCGCGAAGTTGGGCCCCGCGTTGGGATGGCACTTTCCGCACGTTTTGGGAATGTTCGCCTTGTGGACGGTGGAGGCCGGATCGGAGGATGGAAGGATGTCGTGCACCCCGTGGCAGGAGGAGCAGTTGGCGGCCTTCGTCATCCCGTACTCGACGGCGATCCCGTGGAACGAATCCATGTAGGAGGAGAACCGCTTCTTCGGGAGGGCATATCGCGTGGAGATCCCCTCCTCGTCATGGCAGCCGGAGCACGTCTTCGGGATGTTCCGCGGACTCACCGACGAGGACGGATCTCCGATCTTCGCGATCGTATGCTCCCCGTGGCAATCCGTGCACACCGGCGATTCGGCGATCCCCGCGCGCATCCCTTTCCCGTGGACGCTCCTCTCGTACTGGTCGAGGATCCCGGGGTGGCACTTGCCGCACATCGTGGGGATCTTCTGCCGGTGGGTGGCCGACCGGGGCTGATCCCCCGGGAGGATGGCGTGGTTGCCGTGGCAATCGACGCAGACCGCGCTGCCCAGCAGCCCCGACTTTTTCGACGCCATCCCGTGCACGCTCTGCTCGTACGCCGCCAGCAGCTTCTGGTCCGGCAGGTGCTGGTACCTCGGCTCGAGGGCCCGGTCCTTGTGGCACCGCAGGCAGGTGGCCGCGATGTTCAGCCGGAAGGTCCGCGCGACGGGGTCCTTCGGCCTCCGGATGTCGTGCTTGCCGTGGCAGCCGTCGCACCCCGGGACGTCCGTGATCCCTTTCGCCCGCAATTTCCCGTGGGCGCTCCCGGCGTACGACTTCCCGGCATCCCCGTGGCACTTGTCGCAGGAGACCTTCTTCAGCTTCCCGTGCGGCGCGCTCGCGTCGGCGTGGCAGGTGACGCAGGAGCCCCCCCCGTGGACCGAAGAACGGTACGCCTGCAGGTCGATGTAGAGGGAAACCGTCTGCCCGCCGGGGAGCGACATCTCGATCGTCTTGTCCCCGTGGCAATCCATGCATTCGCCGACGCCCGGGGGGACGGCGCCGGCGGGAACGGCCAGGAACAACGACGCGGCGATCAGGGCCGCGGACAGGAAGGGACGTCTCATCCGCTTCATTCCTCCTCCGGAACGATCCGGGTGGCGTCGGGCGGCGGGGTCTCCCCACGCCGGTCGTACGCCTCGATTTCCTCGAGCTCGAGGGCGTGTTCGTGCTCCATGTGGTGGCGGGAAAGCTTTCCGTCGATCCAGGTGAAGGACATGGGGGCGAAGTCCGGGTTAAGGATCACGTAGTAGAGGTGCCAGACGAAGATCGCCAGGGTGGCCAGGATCGCCTCGTAGTAATGGACGATGGTGGCGACGTCCAGGCCCCACATCGGGAGATGCTTCAGCGACTCGTCCTTGAACCAGAGGAGGAAGCCGGTGACCACCATCACGATCGTCCCCCACACCAGCGCGAGGTACTCCGCCTTCTCCACGTAGCTGAACCGCTCGAACTTCGGCTTATGGTCGGCCATGCCCAGGAAGTACCGGATCGTCCCCACGATGTCTTCGGCGTCCTTCCACCGGGGGAGCATCCGCACCACCTGGCCTCGGCCCCGTGTGG
>Ga0209002_10000525_pt1 | contig 30872 bp, 26 predicted proteins | sample Rifsed16ft2_FD_184010 | JGI IMG/M metagenome (GOLD analysis project Ga0209002, IMG submission 184010) | Soil microbial communities from Rifle, Colorado, USA - sediment 16ft 2 (version 2) | ecosystem: Environmental > Terrestrial > Deep subsurface > Rock core/Sediment | place: Rifle, Colorado...
GCGCGGCGACCTGCGGGCGGTGACCGCACGCCATGTGCAAGATGTCCTGGGCCTCACTGCCCCCGGCAGGAGCGGCCGGCGTTTGTGCCTGCCCGGCCTGCAGTGTGGTCGCTCCTTCGACCGTATCTGGTTCCAGGCAAACCCGCTCAGCCACCGCCCGCCCTCGGCTTCCCGTCTATCCGGGCACGCCCCCCAACCGACCGCCGGAAGCGCGCTGAGGAGCTATAATGGTTTTGAGTATGCGGTGTCCGTGCCCGGAGAGCTCGTGATTCCCGAAGCGGGCGGATCGATCCGGGTCGAAGAGGCAGAACCGTCCTCTTTGCCCGGGGCGGCCGGCCACACGGTCAAGGTCGCGCTCGGGGAGGGTGACATCTCGCTGAGGGTGCGGAGTCCCATGCCCGGCGATCGGTTCCGACCGCTGGGGGCACCGGGCTCCAAATCCGTGTCGCGGTACCTAATGGAGCGTCGGGTCGACCGGGACCGACGACGAGTCGTCCCGCTAGTCGTCCGCTCCGATGAGGAGATTCTGTGGGTAGCGGGGCACGGGATTTCCGAAGCATCTCGAGTCACCGCCGATGCCCAGCGGGTGCTCCTATTGAGCTGGTTGGTGGCATGAGCGATTTGGTCAAACCGGCCGTCCTCTTCAGTGAGGCGGCGATTGAGGAGCGCATTCAAGACATTGGCCGTCGCATCACCGCGGACTACCAGGGGCGCGAAGTCGCCATGGTGGGGATACTGAAAGGAACGATCGTATTCATGGCCGATCTCATTCGAGCCGTCCAGCGACCGCTGACTTGCGATTTCCTCAAGGTGGAGAGCACCAAGGATCAGCGCATCGACGTCGCGTTCAGTCCGGAGACGGACTTTCGCGAGCGGGAAGTCCTCCTACTCCAGGACGTGGTCGACACCGGCGTCACCTTGAACTTCATCACCGGCCACATTCAGGAGGATTGGAAACCGCGCTCGCTCCGAATCGCCGCCCTCATCGATCGAGAGGACCAGCGTAAAGTGGACTGCACCGTCGATTATGCTTGTTTCAAACCAACTCGAGACGGCTTCGTGGTCGGCTACGGGCTGGATAGCGACGAGCACTACCGGGGACTGCCGTATCTAGGCATCCTCGAGAAGAAGAGGACTTGAGAATCGGACAGCACCAGCCGCCCATGATGAAAGAAACTCTCGGAGGCAAATGTTGAACTCGACCATGAAGAACCTGATGTTCTGGATGGTGGCCGCCTTGCTCATCATGCTCTTCTGGAGCGTGTCGTCCCGCATCCAGCAGAAGGAAAAGCAACTCACCTTCAGTGATTTCATGGAGCAAGTGGATCGAGGGAGCGTCGCCGAGGTAACCATTACCGGAAGCTCTGCAGGAAGCCAGATCGTTGGAACCCTCAAGAACGGGGACCCCATCCGAACCTTTGCTCCTCCTCAGTACGAGACTCTGGTGGACAAGCTGCTTTCGCAGGGGGTGGAGGTCAGCGCTCGCGATGCGAATGGCTCCTCCGTTTGGGCACACCTCATCAACTGGACCCCCATCATCATCATGATTGCCTTCCTCGTCTTCTTCATGCGTCAAATGCAGGGCTCGGGCAACCGGGCTCTCTCCTTCGGGAAGAGCAAGGCCAAGCTAAGCAGCACGCAGCAGAAGAAGGTCACCTTCAAGGATGTCGCGGGAATTGACGAGGCCAAGGAAGAGCTTGAAGAAATCATCGATTTCTTGAAGGAGCCCCAGAAGTTCCAGAAACTGGGCGGGCGAATTCCCAAGGGCGTTTTGCTCATGGGCCCGCCGGGAACAGGAAAAACCCTGCTGGCCCGCGCCATCTCGGGTGAGGCCAATGTACCGTTCTTCACCATTAGCGGCTCTGATTTCGTGGAGATGTTCGTCGGCGTCGGGGCCAGCCGGGTGCGTGACCTCTTCGAACAAGGCAAGAAAAACGCACCCTGCATCGTCTTCATCGACGAGATTGACGCGGTGGGGCGTCACCGCGGTGCCGGACTGGGCGGAGGCCACGACGAACGGGAACAGACTTTGAACCAGTTGCTGGTCGAGATGGATGGATTCGAGTCGAATGAGGGCGTGATCCTCATCGCCGCGACCAATCGACCCGACGTCTTGGATCCTGCGTTACTGCGACCCGGACGGTTCGACCGACGAGTCGTGGTCTCGTTGCCCGACGTGAAAGGACGAGAGGGTATCCTGAAGGTCCACACCAACCGCATTCCGCTCGCCTCCGACGTGGACCTCTCCATCCTGGCCAGGGGAACTCCCGGCTTCTCGGGAGCCGATCTCGCGAACCTGGTGAATGAGGCTGCTTTGAATGCGGCGCGTTACGGCCGGAAGGCCGTCGGCATGCGAGATTTCGAGAATTCCAAGGACAAAGTGCTCATGGGAGCGGAGCGGCGGTCGATGATCATGAGCGAGAGCGAAAAGAGGACCACCGCTTACCACGAGGCCGGTCACGCGTTGGTGGCGGCGCTCTTGCCCGACGCGGATCCCATTCACAAGGTAACCATCATCCCCCGCGGCATGGCCTTGGGAGTCACGCAGCTCCTTCCCGAGTCCGAGCGTTACAGCCACAGCCAGGTCTATCTGGAAGCGATGATTGCGGTCAAAATGGGAGGCCGCATCGCGGAAGAGCTCATTCTGAATCAGATCACCAGCGGCGCGCACGACGATCTCGAGAGGGCGACGGATCTGGCTCGCAGGATGGTCTGTGAGTGGGGCATGAGTGAGCGACTGGGTCCGATAACGTTTGGACGGAAAGAGGAGCAAATCTTCCTGGGACGGGATATCGTGAATCAACCGAACTACAGCGCGGACACCGCGATCAAAATCGACGAGGAAGTGACCAAGATCGTGGAACGGAACTACCAGCGAGCCAAGGATCTGCTGACGACGAATCGACATCTGCTGGAGCGGATCGCCAAGAGCCTACTGGAACGTGAGGTTCTGGATGCGGAAGAAGTGAAGATGGTGATGGAGGGGATTCCGCTCAAAGAGCGGGTACCCGCGTCCTCGGAGACGACGCCCGAAAAGAAGGCCGAGAGCAAGGGTGAGAAGAAGGCCCCGCTGACGCCGGCCATACTGCCGGAGCCCAAGAGCATTCCGCAGAGCTAGATCGGTAAGGCTCCGGCTAGGCTTCGCCCTGGCTCGGCGAGCGTCCGGCAGCGCCTCTTGAGCTCGTGAAACCTGTTGAGCTCGGTTCCTTCGCCTTCGGCTCGGGCCCTTCAGCCCAGCCTGTCGAGCCGGTCGAGATGATCGGGCCTTCTTCTATGAGTCGACTTTGACCGATTCACGTCGCGTGTCCCCTCCCGCCTCGCGATCCATCCACACGCTCCGGACGCGGGGAAGAGAGCTTGTCCTAGGTCGTCGAACCCGCGTGATGGGCGTGATCAATGTGACACCAGACTCCTTCTCCGATGGTGGTCTCTTCTTGGACGCCGACCATGCGATCGCCCGCGGTCTGGAAATGGCCAGCCAGGGAGCGGACATCCTCGACATCGGCGGCGAGTCCACGCGCCCCGGCGCCTCACCGGTCGCGCCCGAGCAGGAGCTGGAGCGCATCGCACCGGTGATCGAGAGTCTCCGCCAGAAAACCGATGTCTTCCTCTCCGTGGATACCACCAAGGCGAAGGTCGCCAAGTGGGCGCTCGAGCATGGCGTCGAGATCGTCAACGATGTCTCCGGCCTGGCCGGCGACTCGGAGATGGCCGGCGTGGTGTCCGACTGGGGAGCGGGCCTGGTCCTCATGCATAGGAAGGGCAGTCCGGAGACGATGCAGAAGAATCCAACCTACCGGGACGTGGTGAGCGAAGTGTGTGCGTTCCTGGCGCGGGTCGTTGCCGCTGCGGAAGCAGCGGGTGTCGGGCCGGATTCCATTCTCGTCGATCCCGGGATCGGCTTCGGCAAGACGGTCGAGCACAACCTGCAATTGTTGAACCGCCTCGGCACGCTATCGGATCTTGGAAAACCGATCTTGATCGGCACGTCTCGGAAGAGCTTCATCGGTCGTGCGTTGGACGTCCCGGTGGAGGCAAGGCTGCACGGAACAGCCGCGTCGATCGCGGCCGCTATCTTACGAGGCGCCCATGTGGTACGGGTGCACGACGTACCGGAAATGATGCAAGTGGCACGGTTGACGGACGCTATCCTGAATGAAACGGGAGCGCCAGAGGAATCCGGGTGAGCGAGCTGGTGGGTTACCTCGAGGCCTTTCTTCGGGCGACCGAGTTCTCTTGGGTCGATGCCGTCGATATCTTTCTGGTGAGCTTCCTCATCTACAAGCTTCTGGAGCTCATCCGGGGAAGCCGCCCGTTCCAAATGGTCGTGGGGACGCTCATGGTCGTGATGTTGTTCTTCGTCTCCCGCTGGGCAAGGCTGGAGACGGTGGACTGGCTGTTGCGGAACAGCCTGGCCTATGTCGGTTTCGCGATCATCGTTCTCTATCAGGCCGAGCTTAGGAAGGCGCTGGCTCACTTGGGTAAAGCGCCGCTGTTTCGCTTTCTGGGACCGCACACCAGCGAGACCATCGACGAAATCGTGTTCGCCACCACCACCTTGGCAAGGCGGAGGACGGGTGCCATCATCGTCATCGAGCGGGATATCGGCCTGCGGACCTACATCGAGGGAGGCATCATCCTCGACGCCATCCTCACCTACGATTTGCTGCTCTCCATCTTCAATCCGCGGGCGCCGTTGCACGACGGCGCGGTGATCGTACAGGGAAACCGGGTGGCCGCCGCCGCCTGCTTCCTACCACTCTCCATCAACCCCCAACTGTCCAAAGAACTGGGGACGCGGCACCGGGCGGCCATTGGTATCACCGAGGACACCGATGCGGTTGCCATCGTGGTTTCGGAGGAAACCGGCATCATAAGCTATCTTGAGGATGGGAACATCCTACGCGGCATGGATGGTGATACCTTGCGCGCCAAGCTCCGCCAAGCTCTCGGACCGAGCGCAGCCGCGCCGGCGAAGGAGCCGGAGGCGAGCGCCCGAGAGGGCTCTCCCATATGAGGTCTCGGATTCTGGACAATCTGGGGCTGAAGGCGATCTCTCTTGTCATGGCATTCTCCCTTTGGTATATCGTGGCGGGCGAGAGGGGAACGGAGATCGTCGTCTCCATCCCCCTCGAGTTTCGAAACCTTGCGAAAAGTCTGGAGGTCATCGAGGAATCCGCACAGCAGGTCGAGGTGCGACTGCGGGGCTCGTCAGACTTCTTGCGCGCGCTCTCGCCTCAGGAGATCCAGGCCGCCGTGGACCTATCGGACGCCGAGCCGGGAGAGAAGACGGTCTATCTCACCCCCGACCAGGTGAACACCCCCTATGGCGTAAGGGTGATGCGAGTGACCCCGGCGTCCGTGAACCTGGTCATCGAGTCGCTAGCGGAACGGACGGTGCGCGCCGTGCCTCGGGTGGTGGGCGAGCCGGCGGCGGGCTTCGTCCTGGCGAACATCCGCCTCGAACCTTCTGAGATCACGGTCAGCGGTCCCGCTTCTGTTCTGGAGAAGCTGGAGCAAGTCACCACCGAACCTATCTCTGCCGAAGGGCTACGCGAAACCTACTCGGAATCTCTGCAAGTACTCATCGACGATCCATTCGTAAGACCAAGGGGGGTGAACAGCGTCGAGGTCACGCTTTTGGTTCAAGAGGAAAGCATCGAGCGAACTTTGAGGGATGTTCCGCTCAGCGCAAGCCCCGCTCTCCCCAACGCGTCTCTTGCTACGGATTCCGTCGAGGTGGTGATATCGGGCCCACGCAGCATGGTGGAGGACGTTCGCGTCGAGGACCTGGACGCCCGCGTCACCATCCAAGATTTGGCCCCGGGCACGCACGACCTCGCTCCCCAGGTCGAGCTAAAAGGCTCCCCCGTCAGCGGTATCGAAATACTGCGCGTCGTCCCGGAACGGGTGCGGGTCCGCATCGATCGGTCTCGGGGCAGCCAATGAGCGGTTTGTTCGGAACGGACGGAATTCGCGGCGAAGCGGGAGTGCCCCCGCTCGATCCCCGGACGATACATCGTGTGGGCCGCGCGCTGGCGCGGACCCTTGCCTCCGCAAAGACACCCCGAATTTTGATTGGACGCGACACGCGGAGCTCGGGAGGGGCCATCGAGTCTTGGCTGGCAGGTGGTATTGCCGCCGTTGGTGGCGAAGCAGTCTCAGCAGGCGTCATCTCCACTCCGGCGGTGGCCCATCTTACCCGACAGTTCGGATTCTCGGCCGGCATCGCTATTTCCGCCTCACACAATCCCTTTCCGGACAACGGTGTTAAGATTTTTTCGGACCGGGGAAGCAAGGCGAGTGAGGAGCTGGAACAAGCGATATCAGAGGAGGCGACGGTGGATGGCCCCGACCACCCGGGCCTTGGCTACCACAACATCTCGCTTCCTCCGCCCGACCCGACGCTGCAAGAGGAGTACATCGGTTACCTGAAATCGACCCTCCCGGCGGCGACCAGGAGTCTCTTGTCACAGGCGCGACTCAGGGTAGCGCTGGATTGTGCGAATGGCGCAACCTACCAGATGGGACCGCTCTTACTTCGGGGGCTGGGGATCGACGTCCTGGCGTCTGGAGTCTCTCCAGACGGACGTAACATCAACGAGAAGTGCGGTTCCACTCATCCGGAGGCGGTGGCGAGGAGAGTCATGGAGTCTGACTGTGACTTCGGGGCTGCGCTCGACGGAGACGGGGACCGTTTGCTGTTGGTGGATCGGCAAGGGCAGTTGGTCAACGGTGACGCCATACTCCTCCTGTGCGCCCGACACATGAAGAGCGAGCACAGACTTCCCGCCGCCGGGATGGTGGTGACCGTCATGAGCAATCTGGCCCTGGAGCGCGCGCTAGAGATCGAAGGAATTACGCTCTATCGAACCCAAGTAGGTGACAAGTACGTTGCCGAGGAGATGGAACGGCGAGGGCTCACGCTGGGAGGCGAGCAATCGGGGCATATCATCTTGTCGGAGTACTCCCCGACCGGTGACGGTCTGCTCACTCTCTTACAGGTCCTGAGGGCACTGGTCGCCGGGAGGAAACCCTTGCACGAGCTCGCCTACTTGAAGGCCTTTCCACAGGTGTTGGTCAACGTTCCGGTCAGAGAAAAGCGCGACGTGAGGGAGGTTCCTGAAATCGTCCGCGCCATGGAAGAGGCCGAGCGGCGTATGGCGGGACGCGGTCGACTGCTGGTGCGTTTTTCCGGCACCGAGCCCCTCTTGCGTATCATGTTGGAAGGACCGGACGAAGGGGAGATTCGGGCGCTTTCCGCTTCCATTGCGGAAGCCACGCGCCGTAGCCTAGCGGAGTGACGATGGAGCTTGGTGTAACCCTTAACGCTCTAGCCCTACTGCGGGAGTCGCGCAAAGCCCGCGAACCGGATCCGGTGATGGCGGCGTTCCTCGCCGAGCAGGCCGGCGCAGACGCCATCAACGTGCATCTGCGCGGCGACCGACGGCACATCCAAGAACGAGATGCGACTCTGCTCAGGGAGACGGTCAAGACCGAGCTCAATTTGGTAGCGGCACCTAGTCAGGAGTTGACGCGGATCGCGCTCACCCTCAAACCCGACCGAGTGACCTTCGTGCCCGACAGAATCGAAGAGGTGGGAGGGCCTCTCGGTGTCGACGTCATCCTCAATAGCTCCCAGCTTCGCCAGCTCATCCGCATGCTCCGGGAAGGTTCCATCCGTTGCAGCGTGTTCATCGAGCCCGACCCGGACCAGATCCGGGAGGCCCATCGCATCGATGCCCAGGGAGTCGAGCTTTCCACCCAGGCCCTGGTTGGCTCGAAGGGGGACGACATGGTGGCGGAGCAGCTTCAACGGCTTTCCGACGGCGCGCGGCTAGCGGAAAAGTTCGGGCTCGAGGTCGCCGCCGGGCACGGGCTTTCTCTGCGCAACATTCGTCCACTCGTCCATCTGCAAGGTCTCAAGCGACTCAACGTAGGCTATCACCTGGTGGCGCGCTCCACCGTGGTTGGCTTCGAGAACGCGGTGCGAGAAATGGTGGACGTCGTCAAGCCGCCTATCCCGCCCGCGCGTTGACTGGAACCTACTTCGTCTGGTATTTTCAATAGTTTAGGCAGATTAGAACCCACACATGGAAGCGCCTCGCATACGCAATTTCTCTATCATCGCCCATATCGATCATGGCAAGTCCACCCTGGCCGATCGCCTGCTGGAGGCGACCGGTGCCTTGACGGAGCGTGAAATGGAGGCCCAGGTCCTCGATAGCATGGATTTGGAGCGGGAGCGTGGCATCACCATCAAGGCCCATGCGGTTCGTCTGGAGCACAAGCCGCCCGGTGAATCCCAGCCTTACATTCTGAACCTGATCGATACCCCGGGACATGTCGATTTCTCCTACGAGGTCAGTCGCTCCCTGGCCGCCTGCGAAGGAGCTTTGCTGGTAGTCGACGCCTCTCAGGGGGTGGAGGCACAAACCTTGGCCAATACCGAGCTGGCGGTGGCCAACAACCTGGAGATCATTCCCGTCATCAACAAGATCGATCTGTCCAGCGCCGACCCCGAGCGAGTCATCGAGCAGATCGAGCACGTCATCGGCCTCGACGCTCAGGACGCCATCCTCATCAGTGCCAAGGAGGGACGGGGAACGGAAGAAGTCCTCTCTTCAATCCTGAGCCGAGTGCCCCCTCCCGTTGGAGATCCGGCCGCTCCCCTCAAGGCATTGATCTTCGACTCCTGGTACGACTCCTACCGCGGCGTGGTGGTGCTCATCCGCATCATCGATGGCACCATCGTTCCCGGCTGCCGCATTAGGTTCATGTCCAGCCGCAAGTCCTTCGAAGTAGCGGAGGTAGGTGTATTCACTCCCAAGATGACCAAGGTTGAGCGGCTCTCGGTGGGAGAGGTAGGTTACCTGGTGGCGGGCATCCGGCAGGTGGAGGATACCCAAGTCGGTGACACGCTCACCGAGGAGAACCGACCGACCGCCACGCCGTTGCCCGGCTTCCAAGAAGTGCGACCCATGGTGTTCGCCGGTCTCTATCCGGTGGAGACATCGAGCTACGAGACCTTGCGCGACGCGCTGTCCAAGCTCAGGCTCAACGATTCCTCCTTCTTCTACGAGCCGGAGACATCAGCGGCGCTCGGCTTCGGTTTTCGCTGCGGCTTCCTGGGCCTCCTGCACATGGAGATCATCCGACAGCGGTTGGAGCGTGAGTTCGGGCTCAGTCTTCTGACGACCGCTCCCGGAGTACGCTATCGAGTCACCCAGAGCGACGGCCAGACCCTCGAGGTGGACAACCCTTCCAAGCTCCCGCCCGCCGGGCAGATCTCCCGGATCGAAGAGCCTATCCTGGACGTATTGATCCTCACCCCCGATGAGTACATCGGGCCGATACTGCGACTACTGGAGCAGAGACGGGGTGTCCAGACTTCCATGGAGTACCTTTCCGCCACGCGGGTCTCCATTCGCTATAAGGTGCCGCTCAACGAAGTCGTCATGGATTTCCACGATCGCTTGAAGGCGGTGTCACGGGGTTACGCTTCGTTCGACTACCAGCTGTCCGGGTACCAAACTGCCGATCTCGTCAAGCTCGATATCCTCGTCAACGGCGAGCCGGTAGATGCTCTTTCACTGATCGTGCACAAGGAACAGGCCTACGCCCGGGGCCGGAGCTTGGTTTCCCGGTTGGGAGAGCTCATCCCCCGCCAGCTCTTCGAGGTGGCCATCCAGGCCGCCGTCGGCTCACGGGTCATTGCTCGAGAAACCGTGGCCGCCTTACGAAAGAACGTGATCGCGAAGTGTTACGGTGGTGATATCACCCGAAAGAGAAAGCTCCTGGAAAAACAGAAAGAAGGGAAGCGAAGAATGAAACGCGTCGGAAGGGTCGACATTCCTCAAGAAGCCTTCCTGGCAGTTCTGAAAACGGAGGTTTCCTAGGTGGCAAGCACGAACAAGCCGCTGGCAGAGGCCGCGCCCTCCAAATCCACGCTGCGGGAGTACTTCGAATCGATCTGCGTGGCGGTAATCCTGGCTCTGTTCATTCGAACGTTCGTGGTCCAGGCCTTCAAGATCCCCACCGGCTCGATGGAGCAAAACCTGCTGATTGGAGACCACCTTCTCGTCAACAAGATGATCTACGCGCCGGTCGGCCTCGAGCCCGAGAAGGAAGTGCTCCCCATCCAGGACATCCGACGAGGCGACGTGGTGGTGTTCAAGTATCCCCTGGAGCCGGAAAGGGACTTCATCAAGCGGGTCATCGGACTGCCGGGAGACTCTATCCACATCGAGAACAAGCAGGTTTATATCAACGGCGAGCCCCTCCAAGAAGACTACGTCTTCTACGCTCAACCTCCCGGAGACGACAACCAGGAACCGTTCTACGACTTCCGCCGGGACAACATGCCGGAGATGATCGTACCGGCGGGGCATTATTTCTGCATGGGGGACAATCGCGACAATAGCCACGACAGCCGCTTCTGGGGGACGCTTCCCGGTGAGCTGGTCAAGGGGCGGGCTCTTATCGTATATTGGTCTTATGATGCACCCAAAGAGGCCTACTTAGCGACTGGACTGCTGGAAAGACTCAAGGAGGTGGGCTCGGTTGTCATCCACTTCTTCAGCAACACGCGATGGAACCGGTTCTTCCATCTGGTCCGCTGAAGAAAGGCGGAGGGTATGTGCAGATTTCTGAAGGAGGTGTCATGAAGAGGTTCTGGAGCGCAAAGGGCGATATCCGTCTCAGCTCTATCCTGACCCTAGCCGTGATTGCCTTCGCAATCTACGAGGGCGTCCAGTTCGTGCCGGTTCTTTTCGCCCAGTACGAGTTCAAAGACGCGGTGGTCGAAGAAGCAAAGTTCTCGGCAAACAAGAAGGCGGACACCGTTCGGGACAACTTGATGGGTAAGGCCTCCGAGCTTCGCTTGCCGATCACCAGAGACATGATTCTTGTGGACCGCAAGCCGACGTTCACGCGAATCCAGGTGCGTTACGAGCTGAGCGTGGAGTGGTTGCCCGGCCGAGAGTACATCTGGCAAGTGGACGAGGTATCGGAGAGCGTCCTGTTCTAGAAACGGCGTCCAGCGAGTCGGCGAGCCAGATCCCGTTCGCCGGGCACGAGTTTGCCTTAGCTCCGGTCCTTGGCCGGGACTTCTCTGAGGAGCCTTCCTCCCTCCACCACGGGCTTACCCGTCTTGACGACGGTGTCGATGGCACTGGTTCCCACTTGAATGAGGCAAGCCGGATCTTTCTCGGCCAGAACGAGGGCGTCCATCTTTTTTCCGACCTCCAGACTTCCAACCTCCTGGTATCGATCGACCGCATAGGCGGCGTTGACCGTCGATGCCAGTATGACCTCCTCCAACGAAAGACCCGCTCCGAAGGCGGCCAGCGTCATGGCGAAGGGCATGGAAGGCGAGAAGCCGCCTCCCGGGTTCAGGTCGGTGCCCAGGGCTACCGCCGCTCCGGCATCGACGAGTGCGCGGGCCGGCGCGTAGTGTTGTTGGAGGTAGAAGCTAGCGGCAGGGAGAACGGTCGCCACCACGTCCGAGCGACCCAGGGCCTCGATACCCTCCAACGACACACGAAGGAGGTGATCGGCCGAACGGGCAGCGAGCTCGATGGCCAAACGCGTACCTCCTGAAGATGCGAACTCGTCCGCATGGACGCGGAGCTTGAGGCCGTACTCCCGGGCTGCCCTCAAGACTTGCCGGCTCTCCGCCTCTGAGAAGACCCCGACTTCACAAAAGACGTCGCACCACTCCGCCAGGCCGGATCGAGCGACTTCCGGGATCATCTCCTCAATCAATAGCTCCAGGTAGCCCGATCGGTTCTGTCGGTACTCCAGAGGTACCTCATGCGCCCCCAGGAAAGTCGGCACCAGATCCACCGGGTGGGAACGGTCGAGCTCCGCGACAACCTCCAGCAGGAGAAGCTCGGTCTCGGTAGTGAGTCCATACCCACTCTTGGCCTCCGAGGTCGTCGTCCCGTTGAGCAGCATGCGGTCCAGCCGTTGCCGCGCCGCCTCCACCAGCTCCGCCCGGCTGGCGTCTCGGGTGGAACGGACGGTGGATAGGATCCCCCCGCCTCGTGCCGCGACCTCTTGGTAGCTAGCGCCGGCCAGCCTCTCTCGGAGCTCCCGAAAGCGATCCCCCGCATAAACGAGGTGGTTGTGGGGGTCGACGAACCCCGGCAGCACCGCCCTGTTCCTGGCATCCATGGCGATCGCCTGCGGTGAGTCTGTCACCGCTTCATTGAGCTCCCTTTCGGGACCCACAAAGACGATCCTGCCTTCATGGGAGGCAAGCGCCCAGGCCGAGGCGCAAGGTAGCTCCCGCATGGCCTCCCCCCGCCGGGGAGCGCCGCCGGCGCAGGCGTAAAGAGAGCCGATGTTGTAGATGATGAGATCGGCGCGGGGGCTCATCCCGAAGTGAAGACCCGCAGCCGAGCCTCGACTTCGGCCGCCCTCAGGCTCCGCACCCGGATGGTTTTTCGGCGGGAGCTCGCACCGGAAACGATTTCCACATCACCGCCGGGCACGCCGAGGGCCCGAGCGACGAGCTTCACCAGAGCCCGGTTCGCTTGTCCCCTGACCGGAGGGGCGGTGAGTCTCACGCGGATTTCTTCCCGGTGCTGAATCAGCTCTTCGCGCCGGCTACCAGGGGTAACGTGAACGCGGAGGATCGTCCCCTGAGGTCCGTCAGAGACCACGCGTGTCGCGGCCGAGAACCGTCCGTCAGGAGGACTCGGCGGTCTCCTTGCCGGCGGCGCCACGTCTCCTCAGGAAGGAAATCTTGTCCTGCTCGATCTCGCTTTCTTCCATCAGCTTGATGAGATTGCGCAGGTTGGCGATGGTGGCCAGGATGGAGTTCTGCACCTGGCGCTTTTGAACCCGCAACTCGAGGATGTCTTTCTCAATGTCGTGCGCTTTCATCTGGGCTGCCTCGATGAGCCGGTCGGCCGTCAGCTCCGCCTCTCGGAGTAGCATTTGCGACTGTTTCTTGGCGTTCTCTTTGAGCTCCTCGGAGGTTCGTTGGGCCGACACCAGAGTGTTCTTCAGGATCTGTTCCCGCTCGTGGTGCTCGGTGAGCAGAGCCGACAACCGCCTGGCCTCCTCCGATACCTTCTCGTTCTCGGCACGGAGCTGCTCCATCTCCTCGGCGACCAGGTTCAGAAAGGTCCTGACCTCATCTCGGTCGGCGCCACGAAAACGCGTCTGAAAGCTGTGCCGTTGAATGTCCAAGGGGGTCAGCTTCATCTTCCATCCTCCCCGGCCGCACCGGCCCCGCCCAACCAGGAGGGTTCGCTTGCTGGCCGGTCTCCGAAGAGAGCCGTCCCGATGCGCACGAGAGTGGCTCCCTCCTCCACCGCGACCTCAAAATCGTGGCTCATACCCATGGAAAGCTGGCCGAACGCCGGCCCCACCAAACCGCGAGCGCGGGCGGTGTCGCGCAGCTCTCGCAAACGCCGAAAAAAGGGCCGCACCTCCTCCGGATCCTGCAGATAGGGCGGGAGCGCCATGAGCCCCCATACCTCCAGACCGGGGAGCCGCGTCATCCTTTCCAAATCGGCAAAGAGCTCGGAAACCGGGAGACCCTGCTTGCTCTCCTCTTCGGCCAACTGGACTTGTATCAGCACGGGCTGCTTCTTGTTCTGCTCTCGTGCCAGCCCGTCCACTCGCCGGGCCAATTCCAAGGAGTCGATGGAATGAATGACGTCAAAGATCTGGACGGCCTTCTTCGCCTTGTTGCTCTGCAGGCGCCCCACCAGGTGCCAGGTCAAACCCGGCTCCGGCAGGCGCCGTCGCTTGTCCTCCGCCTCCTGGATCCTACTCTCCCCGATGTCGGCGATTCCCGCCTCCACCGCTTCCCGAATCTCGTCGACGGTCCGAAACTTGGAGACCGCCACCAGACGAACCGACCCCGGCTGGCGCGCCGATCGCAGCGCCGCCGCTTCGATCCGTCGGCGAACGTCTGCAATTCTCTCTACCAGCACCGCCTTGGGCACAGGCGCGACGGCTCAATTCTGTTGTTGCTTGAGATGATTGATGATTCCCGTCGCGGTCGCGGCGTTCGCCCCTTCCGGTTCCAGCTCGAGGTACTTCTCGAATTCTGCGATGGCCTCAGCATTCTTACCCTTGTTCACATCAACCATTCCCAACTGGTAGTGGGCCATCGGGAAACTGGGGTCCAGTTCGAGGATCTTTCTAAAAGCCGCCTCGGCAACATCCATGTTCCCGGAGTTCAGCGCCACCGCACCGAGGTTGTACTGGTAGCGGGTGTCATTGGGCTGAATCTCCACCGCCTTCTTGAGCATCTCCAATGCCTCGGCCCATTTCTGTTCGCCACTGTAGATACTGGAGAGCTCGACGTAGGCCTCCACAGTGCTGGGGTCGTACTCGATGGCCTTCTGGTAGGCCGCCTCGGCTTCCGCCGTGTGTCCCAACTTTGAGTGAGCAAAACCGATATTGAAATGAGCTTCGGCCGATTCGGGGTTGATCTCCAGAACTTTTTGGAAAGAGGCGATAGCTCCCTGGTAGTCTTCGGCCTCGGCAGCCGCGATCCCCGCCTTGAATTCATCAGCTACCGCCGCATTCAGCTCTTGCATTCGCTGGGCGGCCTTCATTTCTGCCGATACTTCAGGCAATGTGATCTGACCCAGGTCGGTGGGATCTCCGATCCGCACCCGAAGCTCCATTTCCATGGGCTGATAGCCCTCTTTGGAGAACAGCAACTTGTACTCCCCCGGCTGGAGGCCGACTCGAATAAAGCTCCCGTTCTCATTCGTTGTCGCCCGGAACTCGCGGTTCACTCCGCCCTGGTACGTGATGACGACCTGGGCCGATTCGACCGGCTGTCCCTTGTCATCGATCACCGTGCCACGCACGGCTCCCGTCTGAGCATAGGCTTCGGCTGCCATCAAGACCCCTAGCGAAAGAATCATGAGGAGTCCGGTCCTCAGTTTCCGCGACACCATATTCATTCCTCCTCGAAAACAAGACCTCATCACCGCCCCATTATACGTCTGCCGTGCCTGGAAAGCACTCCTCACTCGCCCGCGATTTTTCGTCGGAGCGGGCCCGGGGTCGACAGGATCCGGATCGAAGTGCCAGCACCGTCCCCGAAGGGTTGACTCTAGTCGACCTGGTAGGATGCGCTGTAGGTCGGTGCTTCCCACACCCGAACTCGCCGAACCCGCAGCCCCAGCGGACTCAGTCTCTCTTCCAGCTTCTCGTACAGCCATCGCGCCATGTTCTCGGTGGTCGGATTCAAGTCGTCGAAGGGCGCGAGCTCATTCAGGTGGCGGTGGTCGTAAGGCGCGAGAATCTCCTTCAGCTCTCTCTCGAGCTCCAGGAAGTCCATGCCGAGACCAAGCTCATCGAGCCGGCGGGCGACGACCGAAGCCTCCACGCGAAAATTGTGCCCGTGAAGTGGCTCTATCTCACCCTTGTACCCCCGAAGTTGGTGCGAGGCGGAGAAGGTCGTCTCCACGGTGATCTGGTAAAGAGGGCTTCCCAACGTGCTCTCCCCTAGCCGAAGAACTCCACCACCTCTTCCCGTCGGTGAATCACCGGAAAGGGGGGCAGGCTCGCCAGGAAACGTCGTCCATAGCCCATGCGCAGGAGGCGGCTATCGAGGACGGCCAGCACGCCGCGGTCGCTTCGCGAGCGGATCAACCGGCCCAACCCCTGCTTGAGTCCGAGGATGGCCATGGGCACTTGATAGTCGTCAAAGCCGTTTCCTCCCTGGGCCTCGATCCAATCGATGCGGGCCGCGACCAGAGGGTCTCCCGGCACGGCAAAAGGAAGCTTGTCGATGATGACGCAGGAAAGCTGGTCTCCCGCCACGTCCACGCCTTCCCAGAAGCTCGAGGTGGCCAGAAGGACCGCTCCTTGCGTGGCTCGAAAACGGTCCAGTAGCTCCCCACGAGGCGCCTCTCCCTGTACCAGGAGCGGGAACTGGATACGGGCACTTAGGCGCTCCCGGGTGGCATGGAGGTTGGCGAAGCTGGTGAAGAGCACGAAGGCACGACCGCGACTGGCGCGGGTGAGGGCCAGAACCTCCTCCGCCACCTTGTCGAGAAAGGCCGGGTGACGGGGAACGGGCATGTCGCGCGGAACATAGAGAACCGTCTGCCGCGAAAAATCGAAGGGCGATGGAAGCACTTTCTGCTCCCGAGGATGACTACCGAGCCGGCGACGCGTGTAGTCGAGAGAGCCCTCGATCGACAAGGTCGCGGAGGTCAAAATGACGCTTCGCTTGCGCTCCAACAGACACTTGCTCACCATCTCACTGACGTTGATGGGCGAGCACCGAAGTACGACCGATCGCTCGCGCATCTCGCACCAGGATACCGACTCCGGATCGGAGTTGGAGAGAATCCGCTCCAAGTCGAACAGGATCTCCGCCGACCGCCGGGCAAGGGCCACCGTCGACTCGTCCGGCTCGGGAATGCCTTTGAGGTCGACCGACAGGCGCCCGATTTGTTCCCGCAGGGAGTCGTAGAGCCGGGCGGCTCCGGGAGGCTCCTCTCCCGGGACGATGCGGAATCGGTCGCCACCGTCTCGATAGGCATCGAAGAACTGTTGCGCAAGCTGACGCAGGGTGCGCAACTGCTCGAGCGGTCTCCGGCGCGGCGTTCGCCTCTCCCACAGGGCGGCCGCGTCTCGGGCGAGCTCCTCGACACGGAGACTGCTCACCGTCACGCCGAAGTACTGAGTGGCCACGTCTTCGATCTGATGCGCTTCGTCCAGTACCAGAAAATCATAGTCGGGCAATACTTCGCCGTAGGAGCCCTCTCGTACCAGCAGATCGGCAAACAAGAGATGGTGGTTGACGACGATGATGTCGCTCTCCGCTGCCTGCTGTCGGAGCCGAGTGACCCAACACCGCTCAAAATCCCGGCATTCCTTGCCGACACAGGTCTCGCTCTTGGCGGAGATTCGGCCCCAGAACTCGACGTCCTCCGGAAACCCGGGGATCTCGGCCCGATCGCCCGTTTTCGTCACCGGAGCCCAACGGGTCAGCGTATCGAAGTGATCCGCTTCGGCAAACTGGCGGAAACTTGGCTGGACGGCAAACTGATCGTATCGGCTCAGACAGAGGTAGTTGGATCTTCCCTTCATGAGAGAAGCCTGAAACGGCACGTCCAGCGCCTTTCTCAGGAGAGGAAGATCCTTGTAGAAGAGCTGTTCTTGAAGGTTCTTGGTTCCGGTGGAAACGACCACCCGCTGTCCGGACAGGACGGCGGGGATGAGGTAGGCCAGCGTCTTGCCGGTGCCGGTTCCCGCCTCGACCAGCAGCTCGCCTCCCTCTCGGAAGGCGGCGGCCACCGCTACCGCCATCTCGACCTGGGGCGCACGATGCTCGAACCCGGGGAGGGCCGCGGCCAGGGGTCCCTGCGGCCCCAAGAGATGCTCGATCTCGGGACGGAGAAGACGATGCGAGCCTCGGCGGGCGGTCGATGTGCTAGCGTCGATCTCGACCTCGGGATCACCCATGCTTAGGATGCGCGGAGAGAGCTTTGGCTCAACCGGCGCGGGTAGAGGGCGAAAGCGGCGCACAGGTCCTTCACCTCTTCGCCAATGGCCTTCAAAGCCGTCTCACTCCCACGCTCTCTGATGGCGCGAGAGATCCAGCTTCCAATAAGCTTCATCTCTGCTTCTCTCATTCCACGAGTCGTCACCGCGGGAGTTCCGATCCGCACTCCGCTGGCAACCAGGGGAGGTCGACTGTCGAAGGGAATCGCATTCTTGTTGACGGTGATTCGCGCCTTACCGAGAGCTTCCTCGGCTTCCTTGCCGGTGACACCCATCGCCCCAACGTCCACCAGCATGAGATGGTTGTCGGTGCCTCCCGAGACCAACCGGAAGCCCTCGGCGAGCAGCGTCTCGGCCAGCACCCGTGCGTTGGTTACCACCTGGCCGGCATAGGCACTGAACTCCGAGCCCATCGCCTCCTTGAAACAAACGGCCTTAGCGGCTATCACGTGCACTAGCGGTCCACCCTGAATCCCGGGAAAGGTAATGCGATTTAGATCCTTGGAGAACTTCTCCTTGCACAGGACGAACCCCGAGCGGGGGCCGCGCAGGGTCTTATGAGTAGTAGACGTCACGAAGTCCGAGTGATCCACCGGGCTGGGATGTGCCCGCCCGGCAACCAAGCCGCTAATGTGGGCCATGTCGGTCACCACCAGCGCACCCACCTCGTCGGCAATGGCCCGGATTCGGGCGAAGTCAATGAAGCGAGGATAGGCGCTGGCCCCCACCATGATCATCTTGGGACGGTTCTCCTTGGCCAATCGAGCCATTTCCTCATAGTCGATCCGTTCATCGTCTCGGCGCACGCCATAGGGGACGACCTTGTAGAAGCGGCCGGAAAAGTTGAGCGGGTGGCCATGCGAGAGGTGACCGCCATGAGCGAGGTTCATCCCCATGAACGTCTCGCCGGGCTCGAGAACCGCAAAGTAGACCGCCATGTTGGCTTGCGTGCCACTGTGCGGTTGCACGTTGGCGTGCTCGGCGCCAAAGAGCTTCTTGGCCCGCTCGATGGCGAGCCGCTCCACGACGTCCACGAACTCGCAACCCCCATAGTAGCGGCGGCCCGGATATCCCTCGGCGTACTTGTTCGTGAACACCGAGCCGGTAGCTTCCAAAACGGCCTCACTGGTGAAATTCTCCGAAGCGATGAGCTCCAACCCTTCCGCCTGGCGACGTACCTCCTGGTCGATGGCCCGGGCCACCTCCGCATCGACTTCTGCTAGCGCGCGCTCCATCTCAAGGCTCATGATCGCTCCCCCGGAAGAACGTGATAACTTTGGACTTCTGTCCACCTCATCCTATAATACGCGCCTCATTCCGGCAAAACGGCTGATCGCCGCGTCGGACCCTCAACAGAAACCCCGGAGAGCGAACCGTGCCTATGGTCAGCGTGAACAAGCGGGGACGGGATCGAGTTCTGCGGGGACACCTCTGGGTCTTTCGCTCCGACGTGCGGGCTGTGGAAGGAGCCTCTCCCGGAGACGTCGTCGAGGTGCGTGGCAGCCAGGGGGAGTTCATGGGGCGCGCCTTCTACAGCGAGGCCTCGCAAATCACGCTGCGGCTGATCACAACCGAGGACGAGGCGGTGGATGAGGCATTCTGGAGAAACAGGCTTTCCGCTGCGCTAGCCCAAAGGAGCAGCCTCACTCCGGGAACCACCGCCTATCGATGGGTGCACGGCGAGGCGGACGGAATTCCCTCCCTGGTCGTGGACCGCTACCAAGACGTCCTTTCGATTCAAACACTGACCGCGGGAACGGACAGGCTCAAGGATTCTTGGGTACGGCTGTGGGTGGAGTTGGTCCAACCGACCGGCATCATGGAAAGAAACGATCAGAAGGTCCGGGCACTCGAGGGCCTACCCCTCATCAAGGGCACGCTCTTCGGAGAAGTGCCCCCTTTTGTATCCGTTCAGGAGGAAGGCATCGAGCTCCGCGCGGATCTCCGCGAGGGACAGAAGACGGGACTGTTTCTCGATCAAAGAGAAAACCACCTGGCGGCGGCCCGCTGTGCCAGGGGAAAGGCCCTCGATCTCTTCTGCTACGACGGCGGATTCTCCCTGCACCTCGCCCGGGTCTGCCAGAAGGTGGTCGCGGTGGACACCTCACATGAGGCGTTGGCCCGTCTGCGAGTCAATGCCCAGGCGAATCATTTGGATAACATCGATATCCGTGAAGGGAACGTTTTCGACGTCCTGCGCGAGCTGGAGGCCAGCGGGGAGCGTTTCGATACCATCGTCCTCGATCCTCCCGCCTTCGCGAAGAACCGGGCCGCCGTGCCCAAGGCGAGACGCGGCTATAAAGAGATTAACCTACGGGCCATGAGGCTGTTGCAGTCGGGTGGCCACATGGTGACCTCGACCTGCTCGTACCACGTTTCGGAGCGAGACTTCCTGGATATCCTCACCGAGGCCGCGGCCGATGTGCGCGCCCGCCTGGTGGTGGTGGAGAAACGGGCCCAGTCCCGCGATCATCCCATTCTGCTGGCGATGCCCGAGACACACTACCTGAAGTGCGTGATCTTGCGTAGATTGTAGGTTACAATGTCCTCGTCTCTCCAATCATTGCAAGGAGCTGTTCGCTTGACTGAGGACCGCCAAAACGACGGCACGCGGGGACAACCAGGGTCGCCGGACCCTGTTCCCTCCGATCCGACCGGAGCCTTCGCGGATCAGAGCGACGGACCCGAACAGCCCGAACAGCTTGAAGAACTTGAGGAGCTTGCGCTCGACGACAGCGACGACTCTCTAGCCTCCCCGATTCCAGAACCCGGCAGCTCCGCCGAGCCGGCATCGTCGCCTGGCGAGCGCGGTGAGATGGCTGGGATCGGCCCTTCCGATGATATCGACGGTCTCCGCAAGAAAGTGGAGGAAAAAGACGCCCAGCTCGCTCAGGTTATGACCGCCTATCGAGGTCTCAAGAAAGAGACGGAGAGGCTTCGCAAGAGAATCGAACACCACCAGAAGCGTCGTTTCGAACAGTCCAAGAACGACTTCATCGGTCGTTTCGTGGAGGTCTTGGACAACTTGGATCGGGCCATCGAGTCCATCGAGAACAACTTCGACCCCGACTCCGTGTTGGAAGGAATCATCCTCGTCAGGTCGCGCCTCGTTCAGCTCTTGCGCGAAGAAGGCCTCGAGAAGATCTTCGTGGGAGGGCAGTCATTCGACCCGACGCACAGTGAGGCCGCCGGCATAGAACCCGTCGGTGATGCGTCGCAGGACAACGTGGTGCTCAAGGAGCTGCAGCGTGGATACATGCTGAAGGGAGCTCTGCTGAGGCCGGCCCGCGTCGTGGTAGGACGCTACTCGCATGCAGCGGGGGACGACCCCTCGGAAGAGAATCACAGTCCCACCCCACCCGCCAGCGAAACTCCTACCGATGGCGAATACGACGACCCCGACCGAACCTGACGGTTCTGGACATACGGCCCCTGCTCGGCGGCAGCAGCCTCGAAGCCCTTATCGGCGCGCATTTCTCACTGCTCGCTCTCTCTTCGTTCGCTCGCTGTCCTCCGCTCGCAGGCTCGCTGCGGACGGCGGCTCGGCTCGTTCTTCATCAGCCTGCTAATGAATCTTCGAGCGCCAGTAGTCCAACAGGTGTTGCAGGGTCTCCCTCAAACTGAACTCCGGCTCCCAGCCTAGCTCACGGCGCAGCTTGGTGTTGTCTCCCAGCAGAAGCGGGACGTCTATCGAATGGTAGAGAGTCGGATCCACCTCGACCGACACCCGAGTGCCGGTGAGCCCGAGCAACGTGTCCAGAATCTCCTGGATCGAGAACGCCTCCCCCCGGCAAACATTGTACGGCTCCCCCGGTCGTCCACGCTCCAGGATCTCAGAGTAACAACGGACGACGTCGCGCACGTCACTGAAGTCTCGGCGCGCGCTCAGGTTGCCAACCCGGAGGTGGGGCTCGCGGCACCCGGCCTCTACCTCTGCCACTTGCCGCGCAAAGCTGGAGCAGACATAGGAAGATTCCTGACCAGGACCGGTATGATTGAACGAGCGCACCAGGAATACCGGTAGCTCTTCTGAAAGGAAGAACCGGAGTCCGATGACTTCCTGAGCGCATTTGCTCACGCCATAGGGGGTCAGTGGACGCTGTGCCCGATCCTCCCCGATGGGCTGCTCCTGCTCGGGGACCGATCCATATTGCTGGCAGGACCCGACCAACAGCACCCGCGGCCGCTGGCCGGTGTCCAAAGCCGCCTGAAGAACGTTGTGGCTGCCGATGATGTTAGTCTCGAGCGTCCGACGGGCGTTCTCCCAGGAGCTCTGCGGGTTGGAGAACGCCGCCAGGTGAAAGATCGTCTGGGGTTTCCAACCCGACACGACTCGCGACAAACCGGACTCGTCCAGGATGTCCGTCGGGTGGATTTCCACTTCTGGCGGGAGAGTATCCTGCGTCGGTCGCGGGTCTCCGGGGAGACAAAGACCGGCCAAGGTGTGTCCTCGATCGAGCAAGTGCCTGGCGAGATGCCCTCCGGCGAATCCCGCCACGCCCGTGATCAAACTCCTCATAACATCTGCTTAGTGCCGCGGGGCCCCACCCCATCCCACTGCTCAGTGCTCCCCTCGCTCTTCGCTCGGGGAGCTTGCATGAGCTGAGGGCTCCGGCTCACCGCTGTCGTCGGCGCATGCGCGCCGGGCTCGCTCCGCTCGCGCAGGGTGCAAATGATTTATTGAGCACCCTGCTGCTTAGTGCCGCGGGGCCCCACCCCTGCGAATCAAGTCAGATTTTGCCCCGCCAATAGTCGAGCATGTCGGCGAGCGTCTTGTCGTAAGGTATTTCAGGCTTCCAGCCCGTCACCTCTCTGAACTTGGTGCAGTCCCCGATAAGGACCGGGACATCGGACGGCCGCAATCGCGCCGGGTCTTGTTCTATCTTCACTTTCACGCCCGAAAGCTCGATCAGCCGATCCAGAACCTCCTGGATGGAGTAGGCCTTGCCGCTGCAGAGGTTGTAGACCTCCCCCGCCTCGCATCGCTCCAGGCTGAGCCAGTAGCCACGAACGATGTCCCGCACGTCACTGAAGTCTCGCCGTGCTTCCAAATTCCCCACGTGGATCACCGCCGGCCTCTTGCCCTTCTCCACCTCCACCAGCTGCTTGGCAAAGTTGGAGGAAACGAAGACGTCGCCCCGTCGGGGACCATCGTGATTGAATCCCCGAGTGCGAACGACCTTCAATCCGAAGCTCATGTGGTATTGATAGCCCAGGTAGTCCTGCCCCACCTTGCTAACCGCATAAGGCGACAAGGGGCGAAGCGGGTTGGTTTCCTTGATGGGGAGCTCGTCTTCCTTAACCAGTCCGTATTCCTCACTGGAACAAGCGATTTGAATCCACGGCTCTATCTTCAGCTCCCTCACCGCCTCGAAAATATTGAGTTGGCCGATAATATTGGTGGTGAGAGACTCGCCGGGGGCATTCCAGGAAGCCGGTACGTAACTCTGTGCTGCCAAGTGGAAAATCTTGTCGGGGCGTACTCGCCCGAGGAGCGTTTTTACCGACGTCGCGTCGCGGAGGTCACATTCGACTAGTTGGACGCGCTTTTCAATGGCCTCGATGTTCTCGGTACGACTCCTCCAACGCATGATCCCGTAGACTTCTACATCGGGGTGGTTGGATAGAATGAACTCGGCGAGATGGCTGCCGGCGAATCCAGTGATGCCCGTAATGAGTGCTCGCAAAATCCCTCCTCTGATCCATAAGCAACCGGGAGAACAAGGCTCCGGTGAACACGCGACGACCCGCCACCGCGCTTAGGGGGAGGCAGGTTCCTCACCGTAGTGTTTCTGATAGAACTGCCGGTATTCTTGACTTCCAGACTTGATGGCTTTCCACCAGTCCTGGTGGGACCGATACCACTCCACGGTGGACGCCAGCCCCTCATCAAAGGAGACGCCAGGTTTCCATCCCAGGGAGCGAAGGCGCGTAGTATCCAGACTGTAGCGACGGTCATGGCCGGGCCGATCCGCCACGGTCTTGATGAGACTCTTCGGCTTACCCACCAGGTTGAGGATTCGCTCGGTGAGCTCCAGATTCGTGATCTCGGTTCCGCCGCCGATGTTATAGGTCTCTCCGGGTCGTCCCTTCTCCATCAAGAGGGTGAGGCCTCGGCAGTGATCCTCAACGTGCAGCCAGTCGCGGACCTGAAGTCCATCCCCATAGAGCGGTAACGGCTCGTCCTGAAGCGAGTTGGTGATGAACAAGGGAATGACTTTCTCTGGGTACTGGCGAGGACCGTAGTTATTCGAGGCGCGGGTGACGACCACCGGCAGCCGGTAAGTCGCGAAGTAGGAATATGCCAACCGGTCCGCTCCCGCCTTGCTCGCCGAATAGGGATTGCGGGGAGCCAATGGATCCTCTTCGCGCGCCGATCCGGCGGCAATAGTCCCGTAGACTTCGTCGGTGGAGATTTGAACGAACAGCCTGGCATCCGATCGGTGGCGAAGCGCTTCCAAAAGAACGAAGGTGCCATAAACATCGGTGAGAATGAATCGGCCGGCGTCGTGGATCGACCGGTCCACATGCGTTTCCGCCGCGAAGTTGACGATGATGTCTGCTTCCGCGACCAGCGGCTCCACCACCGCACGGTCGCAGATGTCTCCTTTGACAAAGCGATACCCGGGATGGTCGTCCATACCGTCCAGGTTCGCTGGACTCCCCGCGTAGGTGAGTTTATCCAGGTTGGTGATGCGCCATTCCGGCTGATGCTTGGCCAGATGGTGGATGAAGTTACTGCCTATGAAGCCGGCGCCACCGGTTACTAGAATATGCGTGGGCACGCTTGGAAATCCTCGGCACGTCCCGCCGTCCAGGTCATCGCCACGACCTCTCAGGGAACGTCCACTCGGCTGTTGTCCCCCAACATGAAGCGGTGGGCCTGAGGCTTCGACTGCGAGCGCTCGATGCGCACGTTGTTCCCCACCAGACTATCTTCCATTCGGCTGCCGAGCTCGAGAATGACGCTATCCGAAAGGATGATACTGTGCTCCACCTCACTGGCCCGGATGTGGACCCTGTCCTGCACCGAGGTGAAAGGACCGATGTAGGAGCGCTCGATACGCGTGTCGGAGCCGATGATTGCCGGTCCCCGGACGACACTTGCCACGATCTCGGCGCCCTTCTCGATGACCACCTTCCCCTCCACGCGCGAGTCCCCATCGACCCGGCCGTCCACCCTCGGCTCCAGAGTGTCCAAGACCAGGCGGTTGGCCTCCAGTATGTCGTCCAGTTTCCCGGTATCCTTCCACCACCCCTCGACGATATGAGGCCTCACCGTGTAGTCCTTGTCGATGAGGTATTGGATGGCATCCGTGATCTCCAGCTCGTTGCGAAACGAAGGGCGGATGGCCCGCGCTGCCTCGAATACCGAAGCACTGAACATATACACACCCACCAGCGCCAGATCGCTGCGCGGGGAGCTGGGTTTCTCCTGCAAGCGGGTCACCCGTCCGTCTGTCAACTCCGCCACCCCGAATTGCTCAGGGTGCGGGACGTGAGCCAGCAGGATCTGCGCCGTCGGTTCCTCTTGACGAAACTCCTCCACCAGACGCACGATCCCGTTGGCCAATATATTGTCACCGAGATACATCACGAAGGGCTCATCGCCGAGGAACTCCTCCGCGGTCAAGACGGCGTGAGCGAGGCCGAGGGGGGCTTCCTGAGGGATGTAGGTGATCTTCGCCTTCCAACGGGAACCATCGCCGACCGCCGCCCGGATCTCGTCCGCGGTATCTCCCACGATGATTCCTATGTCGGTGATCCCCGCCTGGCGTATGGCTTCGATTCCGTAGAAGAGAATCGGCTTGTTGGCAACCGGCATGAGCTGCTTGGCACGGGTGTGAGTAAGCGGCCGGAGCCTGGTTCCCGCACCTCCGCTGAGAATGAGACCCTTCATCCTTGCCTCGGCGGCTCTATTGCACCGTCCCCAGATCGCCGAGGGACGTTCCGAACGAGCCGATGTTGGCGAGCGTGATGCCGACGCGGAACAAGTTCTCGTAGCGGACCGTGCCAAAACTGTATCGTGTGAACTCGGCAAGAAAGCCACAACACTGAATATCGTAGTTCACGCCAACCCTGAGGAGATTGACCTCATCCTGTTCCACATCATATGCGGACTCCAGGTGCAGTCGGACCGAGCGCGACAGATTCAAGTTGGTGGCACCGCGCAGGTTCCTGCGCTCTGCACCGGTCGTCAACTGTACGCTCTGCGCCAGGGACCCGCTGACCGAGCCCCATGTCCTCCCCGCAAAACTCGCCACCACGCTGGTGGATCGCATCCTTCGGAAATTGACGTCGTACTCGAGATTCCAGATGGCGGAGAGTCGAGCGTGAGGACGAAAGTAAAACTTGGAAGTGACCGGCGAGTAGTTGCTGGGCTCACCGTCCTCGGTAAAAAACGGGGTGCTGAACTGGCGGTCGTAGAGACTGGCGTCGACCTGCAGAAAGTATCGCTGCGCTACCGTCCAGGTAAGGAACTCGTAGGGAACGGCCTGCGCGTTCTGACCGATCTGCCGCTTGGCCAGGAAACGATTGACGATGGACAGGGAAAACTGGTTGGTGCCGGGCACATAGTCCTCGGAGTCGAACTTGGGAATGGAATCAAAGTCTTCTACCAAGGAACGATAACTCCAGACCAACTGCGGCTCGATGACGTGCTTGTACCTTTCCGCGTACCCATTGTCCGGAGTATTGAATATGCGGGAAAATGTCGGCCCCCGCAAATCAACTTCAACCTCGTTGTACTGTCGATCGAGGGGATCCTCGACCGGAGTCCCGGTTGCATCCAACCGCTGCGTGTAGCGCGTGAAGCGGGTGGTGAAAGAAGTCCGCACCGTGAAAAAGGGCCAGCTGGTAAACGGGTAGGAGATGGTGGGCAGGGCATCGAACCGCTGATACTCGAATCTATCCTGTCGAAGGTCTCGGGAAAACTGCGATGCCTGGGTCCGGAAGCTAAACAAGATGGGCGTGGGACCGATCCGCGTGGACCGTGAATCGAAGGACACCCGGGGAAGAATCTCGCGGAAACTGACGCTAGTGGGGAACGAGGTCTCGTTTCGGTCGTATAGGAACCGGAAGGTGTAGGCTGACCAGGAACGAGATACGGTGACGGTGGCACGCTTCGACCGCTGGGTCACCGCTTGGAAGCTTTCCTGGAACTGTTGCTGAAAATCGAAGGAACTGAAATAGTCGACGCGGGCGACCGCGCTGAACCCACCCGGTATCTCTTGGCCCACCGCGGTCTTGATCTGCCAATCCTCTTGATTCGCCTCCTTGTCACGGAGAAAGTATGATTCGACCTCCCCTCGCGAAGCCCCGGAGAGCACATAACGATAATCCATCCCCAACCCAAGGCCATTCCTTTCAAAATAGTCGCCGGTGACGGTAGCGTCCATGGATCGATTGATCGCCCAGAAGAAACCCTGGCTGACCAAGAATCCCTTGTAGGATGAGTTCCCTATTTGGGGGAGGAGGAAACCCGTGGAACGATCCTCCTCATTGATCGGATAGTAGAGAAAAGGAACATAGAAGACCGGAATCGATTTCACCCTGAGAAAGGCGTTGTGCAGCGCCACATGGTGGTCGCGCCGTATGGTCGCCTTGCCGGAGGTGAAATTCCAGCGGGGTGTGGGCTGCGCACAAGACGTGAAGGCCCCCCGGTGGACGACGTAGGTGTCCTCCCCGACCTTTTCGACTAGTTCACCGCGGAAGAAGAGGTCGGAGCCGGCGCTGCCGTAGGCGTTGTAGAATTTTCCGGTTCCGTTGTCGAGATGGACCTCCATGCGGTCACCGACAATCTTTTGATCGCCTTGTTGAAAGACCACGTTCCCTTCGGCGACGACCCGCATCTCTTCGTTCCAGAAATCGACTTGGTCCGCCGAGAGCCGGATGTCCCCCGATGCGATGTCCACATAGCCGATGGCCCGGACGTGCCCTTTCTCCAATTGCTCCTGCGATTCCGCGTTGAGCGTGACCGTCCCCGGAGGCGGAGGAACCTGCGGTGGGGAAGCTGCCTCCTGGCCGTGGACGAAGGCCGCGGCGCCTAGAAAGATAACAATGACCTTGACCTTCAACATCGAGCGAGACCTGGCCTCGCGACCACCGTACTCCTTTTGGACGAAGGCATTATGCAACGCCGCCAGGCATTTTTCCAAGCGGCTTTCGGGGCGGAAGGCAGCTTGCCGTCAAGCTCCCAGACGGCCCCAGGCGATATGGGCTCGAATCGATCCTGGCGCGACGGTGCGAAAATGGTCATGCTGACGGGCGCGTGAACCCATGACCCAGGCTGAGTCTAAACCCGAGGTCCTCCTGGTTTCCTGCTATGAGCTCGGGCATCAACCCCTGGGACTCGCCAGCCCCATGGCCTTTCTAGCTCGTGCAGGAATTCCGGTCTCCGCCATCGACATTTCGGTCGAGCCCTTGGAGCGTTTGGACAAGGAGCTCGTGCAACGGGCGTGCCTGGCTGCTATTTCCGTCCCCATGCACACCGCCCTGCGCTTGGGCTCCCGGGTGGCCCAACGAGTGCGCGACCTGAATCCGGGCTGCCACATCTGTTTTTACGGTCTCTACGCGACCCTCAACGCGGACTATCTTCTGGAGAACGGGGCGGACTCGATCGCCGGAGGCGAATACGAGCAGTCCTTGGTGGAGCTGGCACAGGCGCTCAACGACCGGCTGCCCGTTCGAGGAGTCAGACAACTGGCCTCCTTCGCAACGCCGGTGCTGAAGCGGCTCGCATTTCCAGTGCCGTTGCGCAAGGGGTTGCCCCCCCTCGAGCGATACGCCCATCTGGAGCAGAACGGTCATCTTGGATTGGTCGGCAGCGTCGTGGCCAGCCGCGGATGCCTGCATTTTTGCCGACACTGCCCCATCCCTCCCGTCTACCAGGGGCGCTTTTTCGTCGTCCCAAAGGAAGTCGTCCTCCAGGACATCCGCCAGCTGGTGGCAGCCGGGGCCACTCATATCACCTTCGCCGACCCCGATTTCCTGAATGGGCCGGGGCATTCCTTAGCCATTGCCCGCGCCTTCCACCAAGACTTTCCCAACGTGACGTTCGACTTCACCGCCAAGGTCGAGCACCTGCTCCAACACCAGAGCCTCTTGCCCGAGCTAGAAAGACTGGGGTGCCTCTTCATCGTCTCCGCGCTCGAGTCCCTCAGTAACCTGGTCCTGCGTGAGCTGGACAAGGGGCATACGCGTGAGGACGCGATCGAAGCCCTCGGGCTCGTTCGCGGTGCCGGGATCGCGCTCCGCCCGACCTGGGTCTCCTTCACCCCCTGGACGACGCTTCGTGACTACCTCGACGTTCTGGAGTGGGTCGAGGAGGAAGACCTCGTCGACCACGTCGATCCGGTGCAGTTCACCGTGCGCCTGCTGGTGCCGCCAGGCTCGACGCTCCTCGAGCGAGCTTCTATCCAGCCCTTTCTCGAGCCCCTTGCGCCAGAGGCTTTCACCTACCCGTGGCGGCACCCCGACCCGACCATGGACGCTCTCCATACCGAAATGAGCCAGCTGGTGGAAGGCGCGACCAGCAGCAACGAGGACCCCTTGGTAACCTTCACCCGGATTTGCGACCTGGCCTGGTCGACGGGCGGTGAGGCGCCCCGACCGCGCCTTCCCTCCCCCGCCCAGCGTGCCCGAGCGCCTCGACTGACCGAGGCATGGTTCTGTTGAGCCGAGCCCACCCGGAGCCAGTTGGGCCCCCTCGAGGAAAGACAGGGCTTCTGATGCCTCCCCAGCGAGGATGTGGGCGGGGAGCTTGAGAAACGGGTCCCTGTTGCCTATAATTGCCTACGAGTAGAGAGGAGTCAGAATGGACGAGGAGATCAGGATCGGCGCGGAACCAAAGGACGCGGAGACATGTTCCTTTATCGTGGATCGACCCGTTTACGAAGGCGGATCTGCCTATTTCGGCAGCCAGGATCGGGCGCAAGGCTCTCCGCTAGCCGAGAGACTCTTCGCACTCCAGGGTGTGCAGTCGGTGCTCGTCCAGGACAACCGGGTGACGATCACCGCCAAGGGCACCGGGGGTGAGTGGCTGCCGCTGGCCAAGCAAGTCGGGTCCGCTATCCGATCGGTCATCCAGTCGGGTGATAAACCGATCTCCGACTCGTTTCTCGAATCCTTGCCGCCCGCCGACCAAATCCGAACGAGAATCGAGGAGTTGTTCGCACGGGAGATCAACCCCTCCATCGCCGCTCACGGCGGTTTCGTGGAGCTGCTGGACGTCAAGGGTAACGAAGTCTATCTGCGCCTGGGTGGAGGGTGTCAGGGCTGCGGGATGGCCGACGTCACTCTGAAACAAGGGATCGAAGGGTCAATCCGCAAAGTCGTGCCGGAGGTGGGAGCCATTCTGGACACGACCGACCACGCGGCGGGAAGAAATCCCTATTACGCCCCTTCCAAATAGAGGGCCAACGTCTAGCCCTCTGGGCGGATCACGAAATCCAGACGGCGCGCGGCGTCTCGTAGCGCGAGTTCGACTTCAGCCGGACTTGCCGCCCGCGCGAAAATGAAACCCAGATAGCTAGAGCCCTCGGGGAGTGGGACCAGGCGCTTTCCAAGAGGCGTGGTAATCGCCACTTCCTGAATTCCGGAGACGGCCTCCGCCTCCCGGACTCCTCGAATCTCCTCTAGTATCCCGGCGCCGGGGATGGGGATCATCATGACGCCGGCGGCTTGCCTCTCTCGCGAGAACCCTCTCACGTCCTGACCCAAGGCGTGCTGGATCACCAGCTCTTCGAGGGAGAGCCCCACCCCGAATCGCAGCGTGCGGGCGCACAGCCCTCCGATAGATCGTCCGGCGATCTCTATGACCCAAACGCCCTCGGAGTTCAAACGCAGCTCGGCATGAACGGGTCCCTCGCTCAAGCCCAGCGCCGAGGATGCCTTGGCGGTGGTCTCGGAGATTTCTTTCTGAACCTCCTCGGGTAGACGCGACGGCGTCACGTAGATCGTCTCCTCGAAAAAGGGTCCCTCCAGCGGATCCGGCTTGTCGAAAATCGCCAGGACTTGCAGCTCACCCCTGGTGAGCAGCCCTTCCAACGCAACCTCGATGCCGGGGACGTAGTCCTCCACCAACACCTCGTGAGCCAGCGGGCCGCCACGCCGGGCCACCTCCGGGTCTCGCAGGGTGGCTCGCAGTCGATGAAAGGAAGAAACGAACTGCCGCGCGTCATCGGCACGCATCACGCCGCGGCTCGCCGCCAGAAAAACCGGTTTGAGAACACAGGGAAAGCGCACTCGAGCCGCCAGCAGCTCGGGGTCATCGGCGGCGTTGAAAAGCTGGTGATTCGGCGAAAGGACGTCCGCGTCGGAGAGAGCCTCTCGCATCACGTGCTTTAGACGCGTGGCGATGGCGGCCTGGGGGGAGT
>Ga0209002_10000530_pt1 | contig 30820 bp, 25 predicted proteins | sample Rifsed16ft2_FD_184010 | JGI IMG/M metagenome (GOLD analysis project Ga0209002, IMG submission 184010) | Soil microbial communities from Rifle, Colorado, USA - sediment 16ft 2 (version 2) | ecosystem: Environmental > Terrestrial > Deep subsurface > Rock core/Sediment | place: Rifle, Colorado...
TGTTCGTGAAGATAACCTCGACGTCCCATCCGATCATGCTCGAGTGACTATCCGGAGTGCGGCGGCGATGTTACGGCCGAATGCCGCCCAGGAGGTGCTTATCGTCCGTTAGAGAGGGATGGACCACCCGGATCCCGGCGTCACCGCGCCGGACGCCGCATATGCTCAATTGAGACTGCGGAGGAGAAGCCCATGTCACTCAAGAAGGTCCTGAGGGTTCTATTGCTCAGTGCGGCCATCGCCAGCCTCATCCTGACCGGCTGCCAGGCCGCTACCCCAACCCCCACGCAGGCCCCGGCGGAAGAGGCGCCGCTCGCCCCACCGGCGACGCAGCCCCCTTCGGCCGAAAAGAAAGTCACGACTTTCATCTTCACCCAGGAATTCGACACGCTCAACCCCGCATACACCAATCAGTGGTTCTCGATTATCACCCACCAATTCTGGAATTGCTGGGCCTGGGACTTTGATGAAATCAACAAACCGCGACCGGTGTTGGTCACCGAGATGCCAACCACCGAAAACGGGGGGATCTCCGCCGACGGCAAGGTGATCACGATGAAGCTCCGCCCGGACATCGTGTGGTCGGATGGCGAGCCAATCACTGCGGACGACTTCATCTTCACGATCGACATGCACGTCGACCCGAAGAACGCCGTCGCCTCGGCCTACCCCTTCGACCAGATCCTGACCGCCGAAGCCCCTGATCCGACCACCGTGGTGCTCACCTTTGAGGAACCGTTCGCAAGCTGGGCGGGCACACTCTGGCATGGGATGCTCCCGGCCCACGTGCTTCGACCTGTCTTCGAGCAGGAAGGCACGCTCGACAACGCCGTCTGGAGTCGTGAGCCGACTGTCGGTTGCGGTCCGTACGTCTTTCAGGAGTGGGAGTCCGGAAGCTTCGCCCGCTTCGTAGTCAACGAAAACTACTGGCTTGAGAAGCCCAAGATCGACGAGATCTTCGTCCGCTTCGTCCCGGACGACGCCTCCCAGATCGCCGCCCTGACCGCCGGCGATGGGGACTTGGGGACCTTCCTGGCCTACCCGGACATCCCCGGGCTCGAGGCGGCCGGTCTCAAGATTGTGACGGCCTACTCCGGTTACAACGAGGGCTGGTACATGTACCTCGATCCCGAGAAAGGCCATCCGGCGCTGCAAGATGTGCGGGTCCGACAGGCTATCGCTATGGCTTTCGATCGATCCTCCCTGGCGACCGATCTGCTTCTCGGGTTGACGAACCCCGCCGCCACGTTCTGGGACAATACCCCCTACGCCGATCCGTCCATCGAAGCCTATCCTTACGATCCTGAGCAAGCCAATGCCCTTTTGGACGAGGCGGGCTGGATCGACAGCAACGGCGATGGGGTCCGGGATAAGGATGGGGTCGAGCTCTCCCTGAAATACGGGACGACGACCCGCGAGGTCCGCCAGGACACGCAAGCCGTCGCGCAACAGCAGCTCGCCCAGGTGGGTATCAAGGTCGAGCTGCTCAACTACGACTCCGATATCTTCTTCGCGACGTATGGTGAAGACGGCCCGGCTGCCACCGGCCTACTCGATATCTCGGAATGGTCGGACACTCCCGCTGGCTGGCCGGATCCGGACATCGCCTACTGGCGATGTGGCGAGATCCCCTCCGACGAGTCGCCCCAAGGTGTGAACTGGCAGGCGATCTGTGATCCCGAACTTGACGGTCTATTCGCGCTTCAGGCCACTCAGGTCGACTTCGCCGCCCGTCAACAGACCTTCCAGCGGATCAGTGAGTTGATGTTCGACAAAGTCTACTGGCTGGGGCTGTGGCAGGACCCGGATCAGTGGGCGATCGGGGCGCGCCTGTCGAACGTCAAGATCTCGGGTGTGACCCCGTTCTTCAACATTACCGAATGGGACCTGACCGAGTAGCGGTCACTCCTCAGAAGACTGCGGGAGGGCTGGGGCGAAGACATCCTCTGCCCCGGCCCTCCGGCGCTTCTTCCGTCGGTGGGCCGGCTGACGCGTGGAGGCCGGATTGATCCGTTATATCGTGCGCCGGATCCTCCAGGCAGTCCCCCTGCTGTTCATCATCAGCGTTGTGTTCTACGTGCTCATGCGTAACATGGGCGACCCGCTGGCGACGATGGGCGGCAGGTCGATGACCCGCGCCTCCGATCGCGAGCGACTCTCGCGTCAGCTCGGTTTGGACAAGCCTGTCCTTCTGCAGTACTTCTACTGGCTCGTGGGCAACGACTGGGCCAAAGTCGATCTTGATGGTGACGGGATTGCCGAATCAAACGGGACACGCCAGGGGGTTCTGCGCGGCGATCTTGGGACCTCGCTCGTCAACCGGGGCGTACCGGTCGAGCAGGTAATCTGGGATCGGCTTCCGAATACCCTGATCCTGATGGTCCCGTCGGAAATTCTGATCATCGTCCTGTCGTTGATCGTCGGCGTGTATTCTGCCCTGCGGCAGTATTCTCTGCTGGATCACGCCGTGACGACGGTCTCCTTCGTCGGCTATTCGATGCCGATCTTCTTCATCGCGCTGCTGTCGATGTACATTTTCGCGGTCAACTTCAAGCGCTGGGGACTGCCCTATCTTCCCACTGTCGGCATGTTTGATCCGCAAGTCGGGAAGACCTTCGAACAGGTCTCGCTGCACATGATCTTGCCGATCTTCTCGCTTTCGTTTATCAGTCTGGCATCCTACAGTCGCTACATCCGCGGGACGATGCTGGAGGTTCTCAGCCAGGACTACATCAGGACCGCCCGCGCCAAGGGCCTGCCGCGGCGGGAGATCATCCTGGTCCATGCCCTCAAGAACGCTTCGCTGCCGATTGTGACTGTGGTCGGCCTGGATTTGCCGACGCTCTTGGCCGGGGCGATTGTGACCGAGCGTATCTTCGCCTGGCCGGGGATGGGACGCCTCTTCCTGGACCATCTGTCACGCGGGGATGCCCCGGTGGTCATGGGCATCCTGATGATGGTGTCTGTTGCCGTCGTCGCCTTCCAGCTCATCACCGACATCACGTATGCCTGGCTCGATCCGCGGATTCGGTATGAGTGAGGCTTGCACAGTCTCGCGGAGCCTGAGAGGCTCCGGGAGACTTCCCTGAAATGTCCCAGACCTTGAGCCTTTCCCGCAAGGATGCTCCCCGCCCCCTCGACGAACTGGAGGCGCCACCCCTATCTCTGGGCGAGTTGACCTGGCGACGCTTCCGCCGTCACAAGTTGGCCCTCGCCGGCATTCTCGTCTTGTTCCTTCTTTTTATCTACTCGTTCGGCGGCGCGTTCTTGTACACCGAGGCCTACAGCAATTTCACCGAAACTGCCCTGCGGCTCCAATCACCTTCGGCGGCGCACCCCTTCGGGACGGATACGATCGGACGCGATATCCTGGCGCGCACGATCTACGGCGGCCAGATCTCGTTGATCATCGGGCTGACGGCCGTCGTGCTCGAGACAATCGTCGGAATCTTGATCGGCGCCGCAGCCGGCTATTACGGCGGCCGCCTCGACAGCTTGTTGATGCGTTTCACCGAAGCCGTGTTCACCATCCCGCAGATATTCTTACTCCTGGTGATGGCCAAGTTCTTCAGCGGTCGCGTGCCGAACATCACCGTATCCGGCCGGACCTTCAGCGGCAGCGTCGTGGTGATCATCGTCATTATCGGCCTGACCAGTTGGCCCTATTTGGCACGGATCGTCCGGGCCGAATTCCTGTCTATCAAAGAGAACGAGTTCATCCTGGCGGCGCGCGCCACGGGTACGGGCTCGAGGCAGATCATCTTCGGTCATATCCTGCCGAACAGCGTGGCGCCGATCGTCGTGTGTGCCACGCTAGGGGTGGCTAACGCCATCCTCTCCGAGGCCTACATCAGCTTCCTGGGCTTGGGGGTGCAGCCTCCGACAGCGACCTGGGGGAACATGCTCGAAGGAGCGTACAACTACATCGCCACGGCTCCATGGCTTTGGGTCTTCCCGGGCACCCTGATCGTCTTGACTGTGTTGAGCACGAACTTCGTGGGCGACGGACTGAGAGACGCCCTCGATCCGCGCAGCCGGACGATGTAGGATAGAGCATGGGCGACGCGAAGGTGATGTGAGGGATTCCTGAGGCGCTAGGCAGTAATGGAGCTACTGCTCGAAGTCCAGAACCTGCAGACTCGTTTCAATTCCCCCGAGGGGACGGTCCACGCCGTTAACGGGATCTCCTACAAGCTCAGCGAGGGTGAGACCATCGCGCTTGTCGGAGAGAGCGGCTGCGGGAAATCGGTCAGCGTGATGTCGCTGCTCGGCTTGATCCCGATCCCTCCTGGCGAGATCGTCAGCGGGACGGCTCTTTACAGGGGGAAGGATCTGCTCAAGCTGACCGATGACGAACTGGAGAAGATCCGTGGCGCAGAAATCGGGATGATCTTCCAGGATCCGATGACCTCCCTCAACCCGGTCCTGACCATCGGACGGCAGATCACCGAGGCGCTCCGGAGCCATCTGTGGATGACCCAGGAACAAGCTGTCGACAGAACCGTCAGTCTGCTGGAGTCGGTCGGGATCCCCGAGGCCGCCGACCGACTTGGAGACTATCCGCACCAATTCTCGGGCGGGATGCGCCAACGCGTGATGATCGCCATGGCCCTGGCCTGCAACCCCAGCCTGCTGATCGCCGATGAACCCACCACGGCTCTCGACGTAACGATCCAGGCTCAGATCGTCGAGCTCGTCAGACGGCTCCGCGATCAGATGGGAATGGCCATCATCTGGATCACGCACGATCTGGGTGTCGTTGCCGGGCTGGCCGAACGCGTTCTCGTCATGTATGCCGGGTACATCGTTGAAGAAGCCGGGGTGGATGACATCTACGAAAGGCCGCGCCACCCGTACACGCTTGCCCTGCTCGGCGCGCTCCCGCGCGTCGACCGCAGACGCGACAGCCATCTGAAATCGATCCCGGGTGCTCCCCCCAACCTTCTGGTGCAACCGAGGGGCTGCCCCTTTGCGCCGCGTTGCGATTTCGTCATCGACCGCTGCCGGGACGAGAATCCGGAACTCATATCCGTCGGCGTCAATCACAAGCTGGCGTGTTGGGTCGACGTCCGTGAGGTCTCGAAGCGATGAGCGCCAGCGTTCCGCTCGTGCGCGTAGATAGGTTGAAGAAACACTTCCCGATCACGCGCGGAATCCTGGCCCAGCGCCAGGCCGGTGCGGTGCAAGCAGTGGACGGGATTTCATTCACCATCGAGCGTGGGGAAACACTCGGGCTCGTCGGCGAGAGCGGGTGCGGCAAGACAACCGCCGGGCGGACGCTGCTTGGTCTCTATCCTGCGACCGACGGCGTGGTCACGATCGACGGGCGAAACGTTCACCGATCTCGGGGAAAAGAGCTGCTGGCGCTTCGCCGCGAGGCCCAGATGATCTTCCAGGATCCGTTCGCCAGCCTCAACCCGCGCTGGACCGTAAGCGCGATCGTCAGCGAACCAATTCGGGTCCATCATCTGGCGCGGGACAAGGCAGGTCGCACCGCCCGTGTGAAAGAACTGCTCGAACTTGTCGGGTTGAGCGAGCGCCACCTCAATCGATTCCCCCACGAGTTCTCCGGCGGACAACGCCAGCGCATCGGGATCGCCCGCTCGCTGGCATCTCAACCGCGGTTCATCGTGTGCGATGAGCCAATCTCCGCCCTGGACGTTTCAATTCAGGCGCAAGTCGTCAATCTGCTGGAGGATCTGCAGGACAGGTTCTCACTTACATACCTCTTCATCGCCCACGACCTGAGTATGGTCCGACACATCTGCGACCGGGTGGCTGTGATGTACCTGGGAGTGCTTGTCGAGATGGCTCAGGCGAACGAGCTCTACGACAATCCCCTTCACCCCTACACTCGGTCTCTTCTGTCGGCGGTACCGATCCCCGACCCGAAAAAGGAACGCGCCCGCGAGCGGATCATTCTGACCGGTGACGTCCCCAGCCCGATCCATCCTCCCTCCGGCTGCCGGTTCCATCCACGCTGCCCCATCGCCCGGCCGCATTGTGCCGAGGTCGTCCCCGAATGGCGACAGATTTCCCCCGGCCGATGGGTCGCCTGCCACGAAGTTCACTGAGCCCCATCGGACCTCTCGTGCGAGTTGCCATCCCCCATCCGCAGCATTCCTCCAGCTGCGACCCACCCCGTAATCCGGTTGGCGCTCCCTCCTCGGCTGACCGATAGCCCCCGGTTTCCCCTTACTCTCCTGGATCGTTGCCCGAAACCCGACATCATCCGAGTCATGCGCCAAAGTGGGGCGTCGGGTCAACTTTGCTGACCCGACGCCCCACTTTGGCTTTCATTCCCCCTTCCCCGGCAAGAGGGGTGTTAGCCGAGAGCCGCATCCTTGCCGGGGGAGGGGGGAGGGGGTGGGGGACGAATATGACTCCTCCCGCGGAGTGGCCCTGGCGTGGATCCCCCAAGTGTTCTCTCGGAGGAGTGAAAAGGAATAACGAAGCGGGAGCTGATCAGCTCCCGCTTCGTCATCCCAGTTGAAAGAGGCAGTGCATCGCCGATATTAAGATCGCGACCCGGAGCTACACGATAGCCCAGTTAGTCGCCGGCGACGTCGGCGCGTTCCAAGACCTGCCTGAGTGTGGTGACTTCGCCTCGGGACAGACCGAGTTTATCCGTGAGGTCCTCTTTCTTTTCAACCAGCCGCCGTCCCAGGCCCGTGTGGCGCCACAACTTCAGATCTTCCTCCAGCGGTGAGCCGATCACGTCTTCACGGACGATCTTGCCGTCCTGCATGACCAGAACACGTTCGGTCTGACGCGCGACGGCATGATCGTGGGTCACGACCACAAACGTGGTCCCCTGGCTGCGGTGCAGATCACGAATGAGCCCCATCAATTCCTGACCGGCGACCGTATCCAGGTTGCCTGTGGGCTCATCTGCCAGTACCAGGGGTGGGTTGTTAGCCAGAGCGCGTGCGATCGCCACCCGCTGCCGCTGACCACCGGAAAGCTGGTTGGGCAGATGATTCATGCGATCGCCCAAACCCACAAGGGCCAGGAGTTCTTTGGCACGTTCACTTCTCTCGCGCGGCCCGCCGGCCCCCGTCATGGGAACCTCGACATTCTCACGCGCCGTCAACGTCGGCAGCAGATTATGCAGTTGGAACACAAACCCCACGCTCTGAGAGCGGAAGCGGTCCAGGTCTCGCAGGCTGGACATATCCTGGCCATCGATCAGGATGGTCCCCTCGGTCGGCCGGTCGAGGGCGCCGATGATGTTGAGCAACGTACTCTTCCCGCTGCCGCTCGGGCCCATGACCGCCACTAGCTCCCCCTTACCGATGTGCAAGGTCACATGATCCAGCGCGTGGATCTGCTCTCCGTCGCCGTAGATCCTTGTCAGATCACGCGTTTCAATGAGCCATTGTGATTGTCCAGTCATCTAGCACCTCTGCCGCAAGACCTAAGAGCTTCTATCGATTACCGCTTCCTAGCTCCCTACCTGAATGTCGACGAAGGCCGTCATGCCCCAGCGCAGTCTCTCGGGGATCTCATCCAGGCTGACGATGACGGTGTAGTTCACACCCGAGCCTTCTCCTGACATGGGTGAGATGCTCACGACCTGTCCTGATACCAATGTATCGGCAAGGGCATCGAACGTGATCGTCACCGGGGCGCCGACCTCAACGCTCGCCACGTCGATCTCGTTCAGATCGGTGGTCTCTACTCGCAGCCCCTCCAGATCACCCAGGACCATGACCGTCGCTCCCGGAGCCACCCACTCATTGGGTCGAACGGCGACGTTGCTGACCGTCCCGGCGAAAGGCGCCGTGAGACTGCGGTCAGCCAAGGCCGCCTTGGCCCCAGTCACCTGTGCTTCGGCATTCGCCAGGGCTGCTTGGGCCAGGCCGAGGTCATCCGGGTTCGGCCCGTCTTTCACCTTCTCATAAGTCCGCTCGGCCTCCGCCAACGCAGCTTGAGCCTGAGCCAGCTCACCCTCCAGCAGCGCCTGATCGATACTGGTTGGCTGTCCGGTGTACCAATTCAGGCTAGCCTGGATGACATCCCGGGCGTGCCGGGCGTCGTACAGCGCACTCTCTGCCGCCGCCCGCTTGGGGTCGCCGCTCGAAAGGTAGCTCACGGCCGACACAGCATCTTCGGCCTCGCTCACGGTTTCTTCCGCCAGGACAAGCTGGGCCTCCGTCCCCTGGATCGTCTCAGAAGTCGCCCGCGAGCCCTTTTGCTGGTACTTGTATCTCTTGTCGGCGTTGTCAAACGCTTCCCGCGCCTGAGCCAATGCCAGCTGCGCTTCGGCCTTGGCGACATCGGCGTTCTCGAGAAGCATGTCCAATGCCTGACGGGCCGTCATCTCTTCAAGCTGAGCCGCAGCCAGGGCCGCAGCCAGGGCCTCACCCCCGCGCAAGAGGACGAGCACCGCGCCGGCCTCGACTTCGTCACCCTCGGCGGTCAGCACTTGCTCGACGACGCCGGACGAGGGGAAGCTCAGGTTGGCCCACTCCGCCGGGACGACCTTGCCGGTCGCGCTGATAACGGGGACGAAGGCCTCATCTCCGGTTGAAGCCGGGGTCGGCGTGGCGTCCGTGGCATTCCCGGCGCAGCCGGCCAGGGCCAGGCCGATGGCAGCGATCGGTACAAAGAACCTCAAGCTGCGAGTTTTGAGCGATGTCATGTTTGACCTCCGGCGACGCCCTCCGCCCATTCGACGTACCGCGCCGCAGTCTTCAATTTGTGTTGTGCCCTTGCCCAAGGCGTCCAGCGTATCCTCATGCCTGCCGCCTGATTCGCCAAGTGTCATTCGTAACGAAGTGCCTCCACCGGCTGTAGTCGCGTGGCACGATACGCCGGATACAATCCGCCCGAGACCCCGAGAAACAGAGCCACCATGAAGGCCCGGGCAAAGACGTCCCACGAGAACTCAGCCGTTATCAACCCCGTTAATAGCGGTACCAGGTTCATGAGCCAGACCAGGCTCCAGGCGACCCCCACCCCGATCATCCCGCCGACGACCCCCAGCAGTGCCGCTTCCCGCAGGATGAGTCCGAGGATCGAACTCCTTCTCCATCCCAACGCTCGCAACACGCCGATTTCGCGCGTGCGCTCGAAGACCGACATGAGCATCGTGTTCAAGACGCCGAGCCCCCCGACGAGGATCGCCAGCGTCGAGATGCCGTTCAAGAACCCATCGGCGTTCTGCATGTCCGGCATCTGATCGGCGAATTCCCCGGTCAGGGCGGCATGGGCCTCCGGTATCGAAGAGTTGATCCTCTCCACCACTCTCCGAGCCTCGGTCGGGTCCTTCACCTTCACGGCGTACATCGTGACCTTCCTCGGCCGGCCGGCAAAGACCTGGGCATCCCGCAGTGTCATCACGCCGCCCAGCTCCTCCCAACCGACGCTGCTCTCATAGATCCCTTTGATCCGGTAGCGACTTCCGCCCAGCTCGATCGTGTCCCCGACATCCTTGCTCAGGGCCTCGGCCAGGACTCTGCCAATGATGATCTGGTGATTGCTCTGGATCGTCTCCCCTTCCACAATCCTGAAACGGCGAATGGCCTGTTCATTCGGAGCGTACCCCCACAGGATTGCGAAGCCACCCGTTTCAGGGAGGACCACCGCGCTGAGGATCATCCCGCTGACACTCTGAACCTCAGGGAACCCTGCGATTTTAGCCCCAACGCGCGCGTCCAGCGCGCTCAGACTCGTGTCGGCGATCTCCGCTTGGCGAATCAAGATTTCCGCGCCGTCGCCGAGAGCGATCTTGGTCATATCATCGGCAGCTCCACGGATGATCGCCTCCAGCGCCATGATCGACCCGACGGTGATCCCGATTGCCGCCAATGTCAGTGACGACCGGATCGCCCGCTGCCAGAGACCCTGGATGGCCATCCCGCCGAAGGGCAGCCGTCTGGCCGATCCGCCGGAGCCTCCCCCCTCATAGCGCAACGCCTCGACTGGCTGGAGTCTGGAGGCACGCCAGGCGGGGTAGAGACCACCGGTCAGGCCAAGCACGAATACGACCAGGAACGCCTGTCCGATGATCAAGGGCCGGATGTTGGAAACGGTTCCACCGAAGGTTACCCCAGTTCCGGCCAGCGCCGAAACCGCCAGCCAACCGATCCCCAGACCAAGTATGCCTCCGGCCAGGCTGACGAGCATCGACTCGCGCAAGATCATCCACAGCACCCTGCCCTTACTCCAGCCGACTGCTCGTAGGACCCCAATCTCCCGGGTCCGCTCATAGACCGACATGAGCTGCGCGTTCAGCATGCCGACGCCGCCGATCACGATTGCCAGCCCAGCGATCACCCAGACATATCCTTGCATGGCATCGACCAAGAGCTGACTGTCGGCGAACTCGCTCGTGCCGCTGATAGAAAGGTCGGGCCAAAGCCGTTCGACGCGATCGATCAAGGTCTGGGTCGAAGACGACTCGTCAACCTGGATGTAGAATAGGCTGACCTGCCGCGGCTTCCCCAAGAGATCCTGCGCGTCGGAAAGCCCAAGAACGCAGCCGCTGTCTTCCAATCCGTCCCCGGTCTGGTAGATCCCGATCACGCGATAGACCGAATCCGTCAGCCGCAAAGAGTCCCCGACCTGCTTGTCCAGGGCCTCGGCCGCTCCAGATCCGAGTAAGACCGGTTTCCCGCGGGCGCTGTGCGCCGAAGGCGAGTCCAGTCCAACCCCATCCACGATTTGGAAACGATCGAAGACGAAACTATCCTCCGGATAGCCGAACACGAAGAAGATCGGGACATTCTCGGCCTGGACAAACCCCTCGAGCATCCCGCTTATCGAGCGGACTTCCGGCATGACCACCAGTTGATCGCCAATCTCCTCTTCGACCGAACTGTAGGTGATGTCGAACGAATTGGGTTGACTGAGAACCAGGTCGGCCTTGCTGCCTGTGAGAAGCGACTGATAGCCGGCCTGGAATCCATCAGCCAGAGCACCCAGGCCGATGATGGCCGCCACGCCGATACTGATCCCCAAGATCGTCAGGCTTGTCCGGAATTTGCGTCGGAACAGGTTCTTCCAGACCATGGTTCCCGTCCAACATCGCCAGGCGACACGCGTGGCTGAGCTTGCCCCAGCGTGACGGCCAGGCGGCATCTCTTGGCGTCATTGCAAGTGGAAGCCGCGTGCCGGCCTCAGTGCAAAGCCGATCAGCCGGTGAAACCGGCTGTCTCCTTGGGAAATTCAACCACCGGCCTGACCGGCAAGCCTGATACCTGTCTGACACTTGGCCCCCCCTTGGTTCGAAGGCGGGCCTCCGGACAGCATTGCCAGTATACATGGGATGCGGTCTAGCTCCCGCTAGCACCCTTGTCCGGGCGCCGAAGCGCCGAACTCGGTTGGATGCCTGCGAAGGGAAAGAGGCGGAACATCGAAGTGGGTCGTCGCACGAGCCGGATCAGTCGCCCGGATCGGTCAACGTCCGGTCTGGCCTGAGGAACCGGTAAACAGGACAAGCCAACCAGAAGCCCGCAACTCGCTCAGGGCTTGATTCCACGGAACTCGCGAGCGCCACATCGGTGGTATGAGTCTACACGTCGAAAACGATCGTGGTCTCGAGCCCCCCCTCTAAGGCTCGGATTGCCAGATCGTTGTACGTAACGGCCTTGATGTGCCGCCTGAGGTCGGTTCCCTTCGTCCCCGTGGCCTCGGCCCGAATCTCCATCTCGTTGACCTTCTCGATTCGCACATCTTGCAGGATCAGCCCATCTTCTTCCAGCCAGAAGAGAAGTTCGCTCAGCCAGTCGACGAGGAGCGTCTCCCAGTCCGGAGCGATCAAACGCAGGCGTTTGCGGGAGGTCCTCCGACCAACGGACCGACCTCCGAGCAGGCTCGCCATCCCTCTGGCTGCGTTCTCGAAAAGCTGCGCGTGGTCTTTCCCCCGGATCTCGAGGGCCCAGTCCGCCGTGTGTTCTATCTCTCGCCAGGCGGGTTCATCCATGCTGTTCGTCGTCGCGAATTGATCCGATCCCAGAGGCGGCCGCCGGGCAGTCCCTCTCGGCCGCTAGCTGATCCATCATGTCTGCGCGCCTTCACTTGCCTAGCTCACGCTCGGTCGCGCCAGTGACGCACTGACGACATGGAACTCACGGCATGGAGCCATTATAATCACCCTGAAGGATGCGGTTCGCGGCGCCGCTCGCTTACGGTTGGGTGTCACCGCCGGAGCGAGCTGTGATCGGTTGCACCGGACGGCTTACGAGGCCACAGGCCGGCTTCAGCGACAGGCGATGCTCTGTCGTCCTCGTCCGGTCAACGGAGGGAGGGCAAGGTGGGCAGCGGCTTTCGACTCGGGCGGATCTTCGGGATCACGATCCGCATCGATTGGAGTTGGGTTCTGATCTTCACCCTCGTCACCTGGAATCTGCGTACGGTTTTTGCGCAGATCCACCCGGAATGGGGATCGAGGCTGGCTTGGGGCACGGCGGTCTTGGCCGCGCTCCTGTTCTTCGCCTCGGTCCTGGCGCATGAACTAGCCCACTCGCTCGTGGCGCGCTCACAAGGGATCCCGGTCCGCAGTATCACCCTGTTCCTGTTCGGCGGTGTCTCCAACATTCAACGCGAGCCCTCCTCCCCGGGCGCCGAGTTCCTGATCACCATCGTCGGGCCGGTGACCAGCATCATCCTGGGCATAGCCTTCTTCGCGCTATCGGGCCTCGGGCTGGGCGCCCTCGGATCGAGTGTCGCAAATCCCTTCGCCGCCATCCGGCGACTGCCACCGCTGACCACCCTACTCTTATGGTTGGGGCCGGTCAACATCCTTCTGGGGTTCTTCAACCTGATCCCCGGCTTCCCGTTAGACGGAGGACGCGTCCTGCGCTCGGTGCTTTGGGCTCTCACCGGCAATCTGCGGCGGGCCACTCGCTGGACGGCGTATTTCGGGCAGCTGGTGGCCTGGCTGATGATTGTGGCCGGGATCGCCATGGTCTTCGGCATCCAGGTCCCGTTCTTCGGGGCGGGCTTGATCAATGGACTATGGCTGGCATTCATCGGGTGGTTCCTCCAGAGTGCTTCGGCCCAGAGTTATCAGCAGGTTGTCGCTCGCGATCTTCTGGAAGGGACGCCTGTGTCGAAGTTGATGCGGACCGAGGTGCATGCCGTCTCTCCGCAGATCAGCGTGGGCAGCCTCGTTCACGATCACATCATGGGCACGGACGAGCATGCGTTTCCGGTGAAGGAAGACTCACGCCTCATGGGACTGGTCACACTCGAAGATGTCCGCAAGGTCGCTCGTGAAGACTGGGAGCGTACGACGGTAAGCCAGATCATGACACCCAGAGAGAGTCTGGTGATCATGGCGCCGGGCGACGACGCCTCGGAGGCGTTGGAGAAGCTGGCAATGCGGGATATCCGTCAGTTACCCGTCCTGCAAGGTGAGTTGTTCGTCGGGCTGCTCCGTCTGAGAGACATCGTTCGTTTTCTCCAGACCCAATCGGCCATCCGCCGCGATTCGTCTTGAGCGGTCCGGAGACCCGGCTACGCCTATCTCAATGGTGAGTTCAACTCGTATGGGTTCGACTGAGCGCAGTTCGGCCGAAGGAATCTTGTTCACCGATCAGTATCAGCTGACGATGGCCCAGCTGTATTTCCGGACAGGGATGCACGAACGGCCGGCGCAGTTCGACCACTTCTTCCGGGACTATCCGAACTACGGCCTGCATCAGAGCGGATACTGCATCAATGCCGGCCTTGACTGGCTGCTGGAGTGGATGGGTCAGGCCCGATTCGGTGAGGCTGAGATCGAATACCTGCGCTGGCAGACGGGCGGCGCCGGACAAAGACTGTTCGACGATGATTTCCTGGCGTGGCTTCGAGACAACGGCACCTTCGACGGCATCTCCCTGAAGGCCGTCCCCGAAGGTCGGGTGGTGCACGCCAACGTGCCCTTGACGATTGTTCAAGGACCGCTGGCAATGGCACAGATCTTGGAGACCGCTCTTCTTAACCATCTCAATTACCAGACGCTGATTGCTACCAAGGCCAGCCGGATTCGCGAGGCAGGCCGAGGCAGGATGGTTCTCGAGTTCGGGCTGCGACGCGGACCCGAGAGGGGGGCGAATGCCGGCACCCGCGCCGCTCTCATCGGCGGGGCAGATTTCAGCTCCAATGTCGGCGTTTCCCGGATGCTCGGGCTGCCGCCGAAAGGTACACACGCCCACAGCATGGTGCAGGTTTTCATTGCGCTGGAGGCGAGTGAGCTCGATGCCTTCCGCGCCTACGCGGACGTTTTCCCGGACGATTGCCTGCTCCTGGTGGACACCGTGGATACGCTTGGGAGCGGCATTCCCAACGCCATCCGTGTGTTCGAGGAGCTGCGGCAGAAGGGTCACAGGCCGGTCGGGATCCGGCTCGACTCGGGTGATTTGGCCTACCTCAGCATCCGTGCCGCCCGCATGCTGGATCAGGCAGGATTTCCCGAGGTCTCGATCGTGCTATCCAACCAGATCGATGAGTTGACCCTGTGGCAAATCATCACGCAGATCGAAGTGGAGGCCCCGCAGTATGGCGTCGAGCCGGACAAGCTGATCCGTCGTCTGGTGTATGGCGTCGGCACGCGGTTGATCAGCTCAGCCGGGGATTCCGCCCTCGACGGGGTGTACAAGCTGGTGGCCGTATTCGACCAGGGCCGCTGGCTTCCGGCGATCAAAATCTCTGAGACTCCAGAGAAAACGCCGAACCCGGGCCACAAGCGGGTGTGGCGACTCTACGACCGTCGGGGAAGAGCGATCGCCGATCTGCTTGGACTGGAGGACGAAGATCCCCGCGAGTTAGATCCTCTGGTGACGCACCATCCCACGCAATTCGGCGCAGAGCGTTCGTTCCGGCATGACGAGATCAGCCAGATCGAGCCTCTCCTGATGGAGGTTTTTCGCGAGGGTCGGCGGGTATCGGAGCCGCCGTCGCTTGATGACATGCGCGCGTTGCGCGCATCCGACCTCGATCGGCTGTACCCCGGGGTTCGCCGGCTGATGAAGCCCCACGTCTACCACGTGTCTCTGACAAAGAAGCTTTGGGACTACAAGCAAGAACTCATCGCGGCCGTCAAGCGGAAGAACAGTTCTACCTGAGACGTCCGACGCGCGAATTCGAACCTCCCTGGCCACCGAGACTCAATCCCCTGCGGGCATCAACGACGGCAGGGTAAGCTACGTGCCCTGCAGCAGAACTCCCGCGCCTGAGAGTCCGATGTCCGTCCCTACCCGTCACTACCGGAGGAACGAGAATGGGGCTAGGCGGTGTTCAGCCGACCCCAGCCTGGTCTCAAGCGCGCGAGAAAACGAGAATGCCCTAGCCCGTCCTACTCTGGCACGGAGGTCGGCCTCTCAGTTGCGCTCAGGATGAGATCCCATGCAATCTCCAGATCATCTGCAGCCACCACGGGGCTCGCGGGAAGATCCTGCAAGACCAGATTAAGACGATCGACGATCGGTTGCAGAGCAGCCTCTTGCGTGTCCGGGGAGGTCTGCATGATGGACTCCATTGCTGCGACCGCGGCCTGGGCGTCTTCAGAAGCAAGTCCCAGGTTGTTCTGGATCAGCCACAATCGAGCGCGGGTCATGAGCTCCATGACCCGGATAAGCTGCAATCGACGATCGAGTTCCTGGAGTGGCGCTTCCGATCCGCTCAGTAATCCCTGCAGATCCTCGACCTCGGCGGCGATGTTGCCCAGGTCGCCCTTTAGCGCGTCGACATCCTTGACAAGCTGCTGGAGATCTTTCACCTCTCCGCCTTGCTGTTCAAGGGCCGCTTGGAGTTCTTCGACCTGGGCCTGCAATTCGGCCATTTGTTCTGTCTGGGACGCCTGCCCACCTTCGATCCGCGCCAGACGCTCACCGACGTCCGCATCGCGCTTGTCGTTGTCGGCCTGGCCTTGAGCCATCTCGGCCTCAATCACGACAATCCTCTGGGAATTGACCTGAACAGGCTCTATGTAGTTGTGATATAGCGCCGGTGCGCCAAAGTAGGCAGCGGCTCCGACGCCGACACCCAGGAGTACCACGAGCAACAGTCGCGACAAAAACCGGATCACTCGGCCGAAGTAGGACTCCCGCCGGTTCTCCGAGGCCTGCGCGACACTGTCTCCATCATCTACAGTCATCATGGGTATCTCCTCTAGGGGCTTGGAAGGGCTTCAGGCTGGGCCGGTCCGAACAATCCGCTGAGCAGGCGATTCAATCCGTCGAGGAATGTGTCAAAGCGATCGACGCGGCTTGCCAGACTCTCAGTCTCTTGAGAAAGTTCATCGACAGCTTTCTGCATCGTCTCGATCTGGGCCTGGGACCCCTCGACCTGGGCCTGCATTGAATCGAGCTGACCCTCGACGGACGTCATTCTTCCAGTCAGCCCCTCCAGCGCTTGCAGGCGTTGGCCCAGAGAGTCCAGCTGGGAAGATGCCGCGGCGAGGTCGCTTTGTAGTCTGGCGAGTTCGGTTTGCATCCGGCGAACTGCTGGGTGCTGCCCGAAGTTGAGCGTGCGATTGATGCCGGCCAGGATCGTGAGAGTCAGGATTACCGAGAGCACAATGCTGGTCACACCTGTTCCAAGCATTTGCCAGAGGTCATCCACTCTCCTCACCGCCTCGGGCAGATCGGCTGCACGGTCTGAGGCGCGCCTCCCAACGTCCCGGATGCCGACCCCTGCATCCACGGCCGCTTCCTTGATTCTGTCAGTCGCTTGTCCCATGTCATTCCGTATACCTTCCATGCCGAGAGCGAGCGCTTGGCCAGTCTCTTCGCCCAACTCGCCGGGGTGGCTCCCTCGGGTTCCTCCAATCTCGCTTGACTCCGATTCTGCGTCGCCCATCTGGAGATACGGTCTGATTCGGGCGAGGGTTTCCTCCCCAAGTCCAACCACGTTCCGGAGATCTTCCGCGCTCTCGAACGGGCGCGCAGCCACAATCCGGCGCGCCAGTCCACGCCCTATCCCTGGAAGTTGCATCAGGCTACCCTGATCGGCTGTATTCGGATCCACGTGCAGTTCATGCTCGTCAGACATTCTTTCCTCCCATTCCGCCGGACCAACCTCGGGTCATCCGGCTTACGACGGTCTACAGCCACAGAACCGAGGGCCGACTTCTCACGCTCCAGCGCGGACAATCGTCCAACGGTATGATTCAGGATGTCAGCCACGCCTCTGGCACTGAACGGGCTATTCACTGGATTGGCGCCCTGAGCCGAAAAACGCCGATCTCGGGCTTGATCGTACGACTGTTCAGGCCGAGGTGGTCGACCCAATCACCGATCCGTTTTGCGCACCGCCCGGGATGCACAAGGTCCATAGTAACATGCCATGTTCACATTTCAGAATCCGATTGACAATCGCCTCACCCTGCTTGTTTCGAGGCTCTTCCTTGGGGGATCCGGCCCGATTGCCTTCCACACAAGTCATGTTGCACCCAACTCCTGATCGGTCCGGCCGTGAGGCCGCGCCTGGCGAGCCCTGGCGGGATCGTCAACTGCGCGCTTTGATCGATGTGGGTGGATGCCTGTGAGTATCCGGCTGGCCAAGACGGACCGTTCTCTCAGGCGCTCTCGGGCCTGGAGCAAACTCGCGACCAGCTGGCTGTTGCCGGCCCTCACTGTTTGGGTGCTGGTGGGCTGCTCGTCGTTGCCATCAGCGCCTCAGACTCGAACGCCTGCTCCGCCCGTTCCCGGCCCTCCGATAAGCCCAACAGAGACTGCTTTAATCCGCCCCTCCAGCACCCCATCCGCCCTGCCCTCGGAGACACCCTCCCTGACCCCTGTCCCAATCGAGGTGGACTTAGGCCTGTCGGCCATCTCCTATCGGATTCCGCTCACGATCCGACACGTCACCGGGGGTATGGTGGTCCTCAATTTCGAATTGTCGGAGCCGGCGGCGGGGACAGTCTACGTGCGTCCTATCGGATCCGGAGACCCGCGGCAGGAAGTGGATTTCTCGGCCCCCGAGACGCGCCATCAGATCATCTTCGAGGAGCTGCTTCCGGGGAGTCGCTATCGGGCCACCGTGGCCCTTGAGGTTGGTGGGCAGGAGTTGCAGCAGCCTAACTTCCTTGGCCGCGCCTGGGGGCCGGTTTCCTTTGTGGTCCCCCAGCCCGAGGATCCGTTGCGTTTCGGCGTGGTCGGGGATGCCAGCTTCGGCGACCCGGCTACCCGCGCTTTGATCGAGCAAATGGCCGGCGCCGACCTGGACTTTGTTCTGCACGCCGGGGATGTGGTCGACGAGACCGAACTGGGTGTCAATCCCTACGACTCCTATTCCAGGAAGTTCTACGACACCTTCGAACCTCTGCTACGTCAGCTGCCCGTTTACACTGTCCCTGGAAATCACGACTACGATCTCGACATTCGCCTGGAAGACGTGCCGTTCTACTTCCGCGCCTTTCCGGCCTTTCCCGACCCGGAACAGCCCGGCCAAGGAACCGCCGAACGAAACCAGTTCTATGCATTCGAGTCCCGCGATATACAGTTCGTGATGCTTGATTCGCAAGTCTTGTTCGGCGTTCCAGGAAGGGAAGAGGAGCAGAGCTGGCTCGAGGAACGACTGGCTGATACGCGATTCAAGACCACCATCCCGGTTATGCATGTGGCGCCCTTCAGCAGCAGCTCGGTGCACCCAACCGACAGTCTTCCGGTGCGCCAGGCGTGGGTGCCGCTGTTCGAAACCGCGCATGTTCCACTAGTCTTCTCCGGGCATTTCCATCAGTACGAACGCCTTACTGTCAACGGCATCACGTATATCGTCTCCGGGGGAGGGTCATCGACCCTATACGCGCCGGGCCCCATGCTGCCGCAGAGTCAGGCGTTCAGACGTCAGACGCACTTCGTCCTCTGCGAAGTGAACGAGGACACCTTAGTGCTCACGGCAGTCGGCCTCGGGGGCGAGGTGATCGACGGAGCTGTGCTCCAGCTCAAGTAGTTGCTGAGGCTAAAAAGGGGAACGCAGTGCCGAAGCCGGACTCAGTGCTTGGCACGGTCCGGCGACCGCGTGAACCGATGAGCTTGACCGCTTTGCTCTCTCATCCAGCGCTCCCGGTCATTCTGGGGGTGACATTCGTCACCACCCTGGCCTTCTCGGCCCTGCCGGCCATCTTCGCCTTGTACGCCCAGAAGGTCCTTTTCCCGCCGTCGATGGCCTCCGACCGGCTGCAGTTGCGGAGCGGTCAGGTCTCGCCCCAATGAGGGGCCGTGACTACTCCCTCGGTGCGCCGGCGCGGGTGATGCCGTTGAATGCCGTCCACGGGTTGCCGTCAAGACCTACATGCCGGCGGGAGCCGCCCACTTCACATGTCCATTGCGACGGCGAGGGTTAGATGGCCGCCGCCCACGGACGAGGCGGCTCCGATTTCGGGGATGGCGTCGGTCGGCGCCGCCGCGGATCAAGAACGATGCGAGCACAGTCAGCAGAATAGTCTGCTGCATCGCGAGAAGACCATGCACCTGTGGGCCATACAAGCTTGCGGGAGGCTTCAGCGAGACGAACCACTCTTCGGTTGAACAACGGCAGTGCGCAAATGACCCACGAGGCATGCACCCGGCTCGAATCCACTTTGATTCACCGCGCCCTCAGGAAGGATACGCGTCCATGATGGGCCGCATCCATCACACAGGAGGCCAAGGCTCTCGACTAGGGGACCGTCCACACCAAGCTGAGGATAGTGGTCGCAGGCGGCAACGTTTGCATCATCAACGAAGGACGGGCACGGGCCAGGGTGTGAAGCCATCCCAGGTGCTTCCCCGTTGCCATCCGCGCAACACTCGATCTCAATCTGACATGTAGGTGCCGCTGCGCCTTAGAGGGAAATTTCCGGGAGAATTGTGATCCCTCGATGATGAGAGATTCTATAACGTCAAACGTCAAGACGACCTTTCATGGCGCCTTGCTTTCTTCCAGAATTCGAAATCCGGGCTATCCCTTCACCGAACCTGCCAGCAATCCTCGCACGAAGTACCGCTGAAGTAGGAAGAAGACAAGCAGAGGAACAATCATGCTCATGAATGCTCCGGAGGTAAGCAGGTGCCAATCCTGGCCGCGGTCGCCAACGATGGCCGCCAGTTTCATGGTCACCACCCGGGTTTTCGGGTCGGATCCCAGGATAATCAAGGCCACCAGGTAATCGTTCCAAACCCACAAGAACTGGAAAATGGCGATGGAAGCCAAGGCCGGCACGGATAGCGGCAGGATCAGGCGCGTGAAGATTGTAAAATGGGAGGCACCATCGATAAACGCGGACTCAAGGGTTTCGCGCGGCAGTGCGCGAATATAGCTGTAGAGCAGGAAGGTGGCCAAAGGCAGGCCGAAACCCGTGTGGGCCAGCCAAATTCCCAGAAAGGTCCCATTGAGATGCAAGCCGGCAAAATCCCGCAAGACTGGGACCAGGGCGATTTGAAGTGGCACGACCAGAAGCGCGACAACCATTGCGAACCAGAAGCGTTTGCCCGGAAAGCTCATCCAGGCAAAGCCATAAGCCGCGAAGGCGGCGATCAGGATCGGGATGACGGTGGAGGGGACCGCAACCGTCAGGCTGTTGAGAAGGGCGCTTGAGAAATCGTCGCCGCGCACGGTTTCCAGAGTTCCGTCAGCATGCTTGATTTCCACATCAGTTCCTTGCAGCACCTGCCGGTAGTTCTCCAGGTTCAAATTAGCCGTGGTCGTCCACTTCTTCTCCTGAACTTGAACGGTGCCCAAGCGCCGATTACCGATCCAAATCAGGCGCTTGTCTCCGTCTTCAACTCCGATGCGAAATTCTTCGAACGTCGCGGTGATCCCCTCCACGGTCATCGGGCCATTCGCGTCCAGCCCAAGTTCGCGCGGATTGATCGTCTTCGTCTCCACCCAATCACGATGAGGCAGTACACCCCACCAGGGTGAAGTCTGGATATCAAATCGCTCACGGAAGGAGGAAACCAACAGACCGATGACGGGGATCAGCCAAAGGATGACGACCAGAGCCAGGATGCCGTTGACCAGGAAGCTCCTTGTGAAGTTCGCGGCCCGAGCGCTTTTCATCGGAAGGCCTCCTGGTCCTTTAGCCGGCGCAAGTTGTAAACCATCACCGGAGTGACGGCCACAAGCAGAATAATGGCAATGGCCGAGCCAAAGCCAGAGTTGCGGTTGATGAAGGACTGCCGGTAGAACTGAGTGGCAATCACATCGGTGCCGAACTGACCCCCTGTCATCACCCAGACCACGTCAAAGATCTTCAGGGTGAAGATGATGATGGTCGTGGTGACAGCAATGATCGTCGCCATGAGATAGGGGATCATGATGCGGAAAAAGAGCTGGATTTCGGTGGCGCCGTCCACGCGAGCGGCCTCCAGAATCTCTTCAGGAATGCCTTTGATAGCGGCTGACAAGAGCACCATGGCGAAGCCAGTCTGAAGCCAGACGACGATGATAACCAGGAAGAGGTTGTTCCAGGGACTAATCGCCGTGTAGTTCGTCCAACCGTGCGGTTGGCCGCCAAGAGCGACGACGACTGCGTTGAGCAGTCCGATCTGCGGTGAGCCTGGCGCGTTGACTTCGTAAATGAAGTTCCAGATTACGCTGGCGCCGACGAAAGAGATGGCCATGGGCATGAAGATTATGGACTTGGCGGCGCGCTCGAAATTGCTGCGGTCCGCCAGCACGGCGATCAACAATCCGGCGATGACGGTTAGCGGTGTGGCGATTCCGATCCAAAAAAGGATGTTGTTGCGAAGCGCCCCGAGCATCAAGCGATCGGTGAAGACGGCAATGAAGTTGTTCCAACCAACGAATTGAGTCGAAAGGGCGGCGAAATACTCTCCGGGGGCGGCAAGAAGCATCGTCAGCGACAAACTGGGCGGACCATTGCGGCCGAACAGGCTGATATAGAGGGTGCGCAGAGCAGGCAAGGCCAGGAACCAAATCAACAGGGCGATACCCGGGCCTACAAAAACGAAAGGTTGGAGCCGTGTAGTCCATCTGACCGGCAGCAATTCCACAAGACTGTTGAACAGGTAATACAGGAGAGCCACACCTCCCACTCCCCAGACGATAGCCGCCAATGCCATGATCCACTTGGGCCGATCCCCCTCGCGGAGGAAAAGGAAGCCTAGATACAAACCGTAGAAAGCGATCAACAGGATTAAGACGGTAAGCCCAAAACGCAAGATCCGGGCAATCGCATTACCGGCGGGTTGTTGCCTCTTTGCAGTTTGCTGAGGAGTGGTCATGTGCGACCCCTTTCCCCTGGGAAGTGGAATCATAACCGGTTTGGGGTGATGCGTAAGCAGGCCAAATGAAAGGCCGTGAGATCCATGTTCAGGGAGTGTTTCCAGCGGACCAAGAGAGGGCCAAGGTCGGCTGCTATTCTTTTTGCGGTGCGGCACGGTCAATTCATGCCGCCCTGGAGCCAGGTAGGTGCGCCGAGGGTCAAGCCTGTAGCCGTGTCCGCGATCGGCCTTTTTCTGGCGGCGGCGGCCCGCTCCACTCCAACCCCCGGGCTGGTCCGGCGCGGCCAGGAGCGGCCGCCAGGGTCTCAGCCACCCGTCTTGTACCTCCCCTAGGCGGCGAGCGACGCCACCAGGTGAAGGGGCTGCGGTATCGGGGGCGCAGGACTTGCCGGCGCGCGAGTGCAGAATAACACAGAATTCCTCCCAGCACCGCTCGATTGGGTGCCCCTGGGCGACCCGCCTCAGCAGTCGGTTTCTGCTCCGTGGATTATATCTGAGCCTCGCACCCCGTTAGGCCGCAACTTCACAGTTTCCGCAACCCCTTGCTTGAAGTTTTCAAACTGCTTCCAACAAGAATCAGGGGGGGAGGTGAAGTGAAAGAAGAAAAAGATAAGGCCGCCAGCTCTGTTCGGACTGGCGGCCTTAGTTGGATCGAACGCTAACCTACTCTACTTCGGCCAGGAAGCGTCGATTTCCGTCAAGACGGTATCCAGGTCAGCCGCACCGGATGCCCAGTCGGTCATGCCTTTCCAGAAGGAACCGGCACCGACCTCTCCCGGCATCAAGTCAGATCCGTCGAAGCGGAAACTGGTGGCCTTGGCAAGCACGTCGGCAACCGCAGCTTCGAGCGGGATAGCGTACATTTCGGGTGTGGCATCCTGCTGGACAGCAAAGGCGCCGCCTTCCGTCAGGAATCCGGAGACCGATTGCGCCAGCGTGAAGTACTCCATCAGCGCCCGGGCTTCGGGCTTGTCATTGAACATGACGTACATGTCGCCGGCTACCAGGACTGGTCTGCCGTATTGCGGGTCAATGGGCGGCAGGTAGAAGAAGCTGTAGTCGACGCCCGGATTGGCATCAGCCGGGAAGAAGCTGGTGATGAAGTTCGCCTGACGGTGCAGCCAGCAGTTGGGCGGGTTCGTGAAAAGGCCGGCAGGAGAATCGCCAAAGAAGGTGGAGACAATGGCATCCTTGCCTCCGTACACGTACCCATCCTTGAACCAGACAGCGCCGATCGTCTCGGCAGCGTTCTTCACCTCGGGAGAGGAGAAGGGCAGTGTGCCGGCGACCCAGGCATCGTAGTTCTCCAACGAGGTGGTCCGCAGCATGACATCTTCCATCCAGTCTGTAGCGGGCCAACCTGTGGCGGCCTGGGATTCGATTCCGATGCACCAGGGAGCATCACCGTCCGCCTTGATCTGGTCGGAGAGGGCGAGCAACTCGTCCCAGGTCTCGGGAACTTTGTACCCGGCGGCATCGAAATCATCCTTGGGATACCAAACCAGACTCTTGACGCTGGTGCGGTTGAAGACACCGGCGGCGATCGGTCCGCTCGGACCGGTCATGGTGGCCATATCCAGCCAGCTCTGGTTGTACTGCTTGGTCAGCCAGTCATTGGGAATGAAGGTGCTTACGTCAACGATCTTGCCCTGTGTGACAAAGGTCGCCACTTTCCCCGGCTGCGGGAAGTCGGCGACGTCTGGGGCCTGGCCTGCATCCACAGCAATGGAGATGCGAGCCTCAAACTCCTTGTTGCCGACATAGTTCACGGTGATGCCCGTGGCATCCTCAAAGGCAGCCCAGCCAGCGGCCATCTTTCGATCATCGGGATCCGTTTGCGTCCCATCCACCGTGACGGTGGTGCCAGCGAATTCACAGTTGAGGGCTCTCTCCAGGAAACCTCCGGAAGGCCCAACGATATCACTGGAACCCGGGCACGCGGCCGCTTCCGTCGCAGCGGGGGGTTCCGTCGCAGCGGGGGGTTCCGTCGCAGCTGGAGGTTCCGTCGGCGCAGGTGCTTCCGTGGCGGGGGTGGCACATGCGCTCAGAAGCATGGCTGCAACGACAAACAAGGCAAGCGTTTGCCAAATACCCTTTTTCATTCTTCTCTCCTCAAGGTAAGACTCGGCGATTTGCGTAAGATGGGCGGACGTGGGTTGGCCAGTCTGTGTCGAGCACCTCCTGAGATTGGGATTTGGGGGTTGGATGATGGAATGAAGAGAAGGGATCTCTCCATGAAAGCACTTTCATAAACAGTCTAACACAACTCTCCCACAAGTCAACCACACGATCGGGCTGGGTTTTGGTCGGAATCTACTACACCGAGAACCGCTCCACGAGTGTTAGCGAGAGGTGTATGTGTTGCAGCGGTTGGTTCGGATTGGCAATCCTCGATACCAGTATTTCCGCCGCCAGCCTCCCCGATTCATCCAGATGCTGTGAGATTGTCGTCAAGTCGGCGTGGTCGGCCGTATCAATATCATCAAATCCCAGGACGGCAAGACTGCCCGGAACATCAAAGCCCATTTGCCGAGCCACCTTCAGTACGCTCAGGGCCTGTATATCCGCAGCGGCAAATATCGCGGTGGGAGGTTTCTCCAAACAGAGGAGTTCGCGCGCCGCACGTCTGGATTCCTCTTGCGTGTTGGGGGAGAGACGGACATACTCTTTCTGGAATGGTACACCTGCCTCCATGAGTCGCTTTTGAAAGCCCAACAGCCGCTTTCGGATTGGATGAAGGGCAAACTCCTCCAGAGGGTCTATGTCACCCACAAAGGCCATCTTCCGATGGCCCTTGTGGAGGAGGTACTCCGCGGCCATGCGCCCTCCCCCTTCATCGTCAATCTCAACGCTGTTCAACATCGGGTGCGGGTATTCGATCAATACTGTTTCAAGCCCGTGTTCGATCATCCGCTGAGCATCCTTGTCGAGAATCGGCAGCGACATGATGATCAAGCCATCCAGGTTTCCCGTCAGGGGGATGGATGAAATGTACCCTTGGAGCCGGCTGGTGGAATCTACCGTATAGATCACCAACTCGTGGTTTGACTTCGACAAGACCGAGGCAACACCCCTTAGTCGTTGAGCGAATGAAGGTGCAGTGAAGAATGGGGTTACGACTCCGATTCGTCCCGTCTGAGCCAGCGCCCGGGCGCGCGCCTCGGCTTTGGGAACAAAGCCCAGCTTGTCGATTGCATCGAAGACTCTTGTACGTGTTTCACTATTGACCATATCCAGCGCGTTCAAGGCGCGGGAAATGGTCGAAATACTCAAACCCGACAGTTCCGCCACATCATAAATTGTCGGATTCTTCTTCTTCGGGCGCATGGGTCAACCACAAGAGATATTTGAAAGCACTTTCATTGTAGCTTGTCGAGGGTTAAAACGTCAACGTTGGGGCAGATGTCGCATAAGCTGTAGTTCGCTTGTTTCAATAGCCGGGATCAAGGGAAGAGGCTGTTTCCGGTGCGGTATCGCCGCACGCGACCACGTCTTGTCAAGGGTGCGGATGACAGTGTGTTTCCACGGCCGAGGCCGGGTACAGGCCCACGCTTCCCCTTGCGGGCGCCAGGGTGAGCGGCCGGGTTCTACGACGAGCACCGCCTCAGCTTCGCTTTGCCGGCGAGCCGACTCCCGGCTGAAGTAGCGGTGCACTATACGCCAGTCGTCCCAGACTGGCGGCCCACATGGCCCATCCCCGAAGCTTCGTCCGGGAAAACGCCAGGCACATTCGTCCGGCGGCGGTAGGTCGTGCTCCCTGGGCCGCACTCGTAGGGGTTGGCCCCAGTCTGCTCGGCGAGTTCCGGCTCCGTCACTGACCGGATCACCCACCTCAGGCCACCTGCAGGAGCGCTCATCGAGTTCCGGGCCAACATTGCGCAGATACTCGATAGGTCCCACCGTAGGGTCGGTCATGAGGCGCATGGTGAGTGGCGGCGCGGTCACCTGCAGCAGGCCCACGGTGGCCTTCTCACGAGTCACATCTACACCACGCTATGTGACACTTATGAGAGAATAGCGGGTGGTGCGTTACGTTCCGGCGGCATTGCAGGCTATGGGATGCTAGATCGCTGGGCCCGAGGTCCCGCTTTCGAGCGTGTCTCGTCCCTGCTCGGCATTCTGGCGGTGGGGCTGGAAAGCATGCTGGATGGCCTTGATTCCCAGGGAGTTTGATGAACAAGAGAAGGAATACTCACAAAACATCATCCTTTCCAGATGGTTTCACCTGGGGTGCGGCTACTGCCGCATACCAAATCGAAGGTGCCTGGGATGAGGACGGCAAGGGCGAGAGCATTTGGGATCGATTCAGCCACACTCCTGGAATGATCGCGAATGGGGAGACTGGAGATATTGCCACCGATCACTACCATCGCTGGTCTCAGGATGTGGGTCTGATGAAAGAGATGGGCATTATGGCCTATCGCTTCTCGATAGCCTGGGCCCGGCTTCTTCCTGCTGGCCGCGGAAATGTCAATCGGGCCGGCCTTGATTTCTACAGTCGGCTGGTGGATGCTTTGCTGGAAGCCAATATCGAACCATTTGTCACCCTTTACCATTGGGATTTGCCACAACGATTGCAGGAAGAGGGAGGCTGGCCGGAAAGAAGGGTCGCTAACGCCTTTGTAGAATATGCGGATCTCGTCAGCCATTCCCTGGGCGATCGAGTAAGAAACTGGATGACGCTCAACGAACCACACGTTAGTGCCTTCGTCGGCTATCTCCATGGGCAGCATGCACCGGGACATACCGATCTCCATGAGGCGTTGGCAGCCTCGCACCATTTGCTATTAGCTCATGGACTGGCTGTGCCCGTCATACGCGCCAATTGCCCCGAGGCTCGGGTCGGTATTGCCCTGGATTTCCGCCCTCAAACGCCGGCTTCTTCCAGCGCCGCAGATCGAGCGGCCGCCTGGCATGCGGGCGGCGTTATCAACCGCTGGTTTCTTGATCCCCTTTCGGGTAGGGGCTATCCCGAAGATATGCGGCGCGCCTATCACGACGAAATGGGGTTCATCCAACCTGGCGACCTGGACAGGATTGCCGCGCCGCTCGACTTCCTAGGCCTCAATTACTATTTCCGTAACATCGCCCGCTCCAACGCCATCGACGAAGCCGAGAACTCCCCTCGCACGGCCGTCCCTAACGACGAGTTCACTGAAATGGGCTGGGAGGTATATCCGCAGGGCGTGTATGAGATGCTGGGGCAAGTACACTTCGGTTACGGTTTTCCGGCATACTACATCACTGAGAACGGCGCTGCGATCCGCGATCAGGTTGGTCCTGACGGGCAAGTGGAGGATCCGATCCGGGTAGCGTATATCCGACGCCACTTGAAGAAGGTCTTGGAAGCAATCACCATCGGTGTTCCTGTTCAGGGCTATTTCGTCTGGTCTCTTCTCGACAACTTCGAATGGACCCATGGAACCTCAAAGCGATTTGGCCTGGTCTACGTGGATTACCAGACCCTGCAGCGAACTCCGAAAGCCAGTGCGAAGTGGTACCAACAGGTTATCGCCGAGAATGCCATCGTATGACCAGACCATGCCCCCTGTTCAAGCAACGCCGATTCCTTGCATGGAGGCTCGAAGGATTCGACTCAACTCCTATCCGGAGTACCCTCGCCCAGGAATAGCCAGCAATCCCCACGCCGTGCGCTACCCCCGACCCGCGCACGCCGGTCCAGCGGATCATACGGCAGCGCGCTGATCCGCAAGGATGATCCTGCCTTCATCTCTGTTTTTGCAGCCACAAGAAGGAGAAGGGCTGAAGCGGAGTAGTTTCCCTGACTGCGAGTGTGGCTCCCCCGAGCAGATCAACATGCGTTCCATGATGTTCCACCGGCAGCCTGATCGTTTGGACGGATGAACTCAAGTTGTTGAGGATCAGCAGTGAGTCGTCGGCGTACTCTCGGACGTATGCTGCGACAGAGGGATTGTTGCTTTCAAGCCAGATGATATTCCCTCGGCCAAAGACGCTTGTCTTCTTGCGCACGGCAATCATGTGCTGGATGGAATGAAACAAAGATGCTTTGTCCGCCAGTTGACCAGTAACATTGACGTGGTGATAATCCAATTCACCTTTGACAAGTTCTGAATAGGGCTTACCCGAGGAGAAACCCGCGTTTGCCGAATCGTCCCATTGCATGGGGGTACGCACACCATCGCGATCCGGCAGGTCAAGATTTTCGCCCATCCCAATCTCATCCCCGTAATAGAGAGTCGGTGAACCGGGAAGGGTGAAAAGCAGCGAATATGCAAGTTCAATCTTGCGGCGATCGTTATCGAGCAATGGCGCCAAGCGGCGCCGAATGCCATAGTTGAGTTTCATGCGCGGTTCAGGTGCATATTGTTCCCACATCCACCGGCGTTCCTCAGGCGTGACCATTTCAAGAGTCAATTCATCGTGATTGCGCAGGAAGGTGCTCCATTGGCAAGCTTCCGGAATGGCTGGTGTGCGACGAAGGATCTCCAGCATGTCGTCGCAACGCCCCTTTTTGAGCGACATGAAGATTCGAGGCATGATCGGGAAGTGAAATCCCATGTGGAATTCATTGCCCTCGCCGAAATAGGTGCGTACGTCTTCGGGCCATTGATTAGCTTCGCATAGCAATATTCGGCCGGGGAAGTTATTGTCTATAAAGGCGCGCAATCTCCTTAGATACGCATGCGTCTCCGGCAGGTTCTCGCAATTGGTGCCCTCGCGCTCGAACAGATACGGGACCGCGTCTGCTCGGAAACCATCTATACCCAGCTCAAGCCAGAAACGCATCACCTCGATTATCTCTTCCTGAACTTTGGGGTTGTCGTAATTCAGGTCCGGCTGGCTGGCGTAGAAACGGTGCCAGTAGAATTGGCCCGCCACTTCGTCCCACGTCCAGTTGGAAGGCTCTGTATCGACAAAGATGATCCTCGCATCTTTGTACCTTTGGTCTGTGTCGCTCCAGACATAGTAATCGCGAAGATGTGAGCTCCTGTCGGAGCGCGAGGCTTTGAACCAGGGATGCTCGTCGGAAGTGTGATTCAATACGAGGTCCATCAGGATGCGGATATTTCGTGCGTGCGCCGAATCAATCAGGGCTTTGAAATCGGCCAGTGTGCCATAGGCTTCAGCAATGCGGCAATAGTCCGCGATATCATAGCCATCATCCCGCAATGGCGAGGGGTAGACAGGCATCAGCCAAACACAATCTACTCCAAGGGTTTGCAGGTAATCGAGCTTTTCCGAAACGCCGCCCAAGTCGCCATGGCCATCACCATTGCTGTCTTTGAAGGCCCGTACCGAGATTTGGTAAAAGACAGCGTCTTTGTACCACATACCTAAATCGCCAGTCCATTCTTCGCGATGACGTCACGATGCCAGTCTGCGCTTTGTCCTCGGATGCGCTGAGGTGGCTCCCCCCCAACCTGCCCGATAACGGAGCGGCGGCTGTGAACGGGCACCCGTTCAGAGTTGTCGAAGATGGTCCAAACAAGACGCCCTTGCACGTTCGAGCCCTCCTGAATGGCTTCGGGCAATGCTCAAAATACTCGCCTTATGCCGGCGAATGCGGTCTCAGTCATTCACGAATCCTCTTTCATCAGACAGGTCAGGCATGGCCTATGCGTTTTCATTCATGTACCTGGCCGGGTTGCCATGATCACCCTCGAGAGAGAGACCCTCACCTTTTCAAACCCTCGGGGTGAATACCCCAGTTCATTTCAGTTGTTCCCCCAGCCCGGCACTGAAGAGGGAATTGGGTGTGCTTCAGTCAATCCGCCAAGAGGCAACAAGATCTGTATTGTAGGGCGGATTCTAATCCTAAAGGCAACGCTCTGAAGACAAAAGCGTTGTATGAAAGCCTCATATTCAACTATCAGCCGGCGAAAACATACAAATCCACCAGTTCTTTCGGGATAGGTTCCTCCAGGCGGAGATCGCCCGCGCTCCGCCTTTTCCGCGGTACTCCCAACCTGCGGCGGGACACGGCCGCGACCCCTAGCTCGCCTACCCTCCGCGACTCCGGCGCCAGCCGTCTATCGGGAAGGCATCTGGGCTATACTTCCCGGCCATAAAGGGGCGCATTGGCATTGACCTTTCCCGCGGCCAAACGGTCGGCTAATATCGAATCGTGAGGAAGATCGGCGAAGGCGGGATACGAGCGCTCTACCTGGCCGACCAGCCATCGATCCCGCGCGCTGTCGTCATCATGGATCTGAGATCTTCCTTCGCCGAGTACCCCTACGCGCACCGTCGTTTCCGGCGCGAGCTCGACACGATCACGCGGCCCACACATCCCCACATCCTCCCGGTATATGACTACTGCGAGATCGGCCGGAGCCCTTCCATCGCCGTGCGCCAAATGACCAGGGGCTCGCTTCAAGGGGGCGACAGATCACCGACTTCGGGCGTGCCGACCCCCTGCGTCTGCTCGGCCAGATGGCCCGGGCCCTCGACTCGCCCAACGTGGATGACGCCTCTGTCGCCCGACTTGAAGCCGGCCAACCTCCTGGTCCACGAGTCCGGGAACGCCTATCCGGTCGACTTCGGACTAGCGAACACGATGAGGGGCGCGCAAGTCTCACAGCCGCGGGAAGAGTCCTCGGCTCGCTGGACTGCGTGGTGAACGGCTTCGTGGCCGACCTGCCGACCAACATAGTCACTACTAGCGTCCGTTTGCA
>Ga0209002_10000531_pt1 | contig 30784 bp, 34 predicted proteins | sample Rifsed16ft2_FD_184010 | JGI IMG/M metagenome (GOLD analysis project Ga0209002, IMG submission 184010) | Soil microbial communities from Rifle, Colorado, USA - sediment 16ft 2 (version 2) | ecosystem: Environmental > Terrestrial > Deep subsurface > Rock core/Sediment | place: Rifle, Colorado...
TGTCTTACTTCCTCCATTTTATTGCATACACTACATTGTCCCATTTATTAAATCCTCCCATAATAATATTGATTAAATTGGGGTTTACTAATCCTGTCCTCAAATACTGGATATTTCCATCCGAATAATTTATATTCAAATACTTCGTTTCCATTATCCTCCTTGCCTAAATAATTAATAGCTTCTACTTCAAAGAAGCTATTTAGTTCTCCAAAGTATATAGTATCTCCTATTTGAAACTTTGGATTACAATTCTCCGGTAATTCCGGGGGCCAAGTTTTGTAAACATATTTTTCTTCAATTTTTGTAAAGAATGGGGTATTCATTTCAACTCCTTTATGTGATTCTATTTTGTTTAATATTTCCAATCCAACATGAGTTAATTCTTGTAAGTAATTCATTTTGAACTCCTCAAATAGAATTTTATTCTTAGATTTCCGTTACTATCGTATGATATTTCTTTTATATCTTCTAAATCAAAAACCATATTACTATTATTTGACATAATCATAAGACCGTCCTCAGTTATATCTAGTTTTCCAATAAAATCTAAAATTATATCTCCTCTAATTTCAGCTGTTACTGTTTTATTATTACACATTTTTAGGATATTAAACATTTCGTTCATTTTATATCTTCCTTTCATATGAATCATTGAAATGTAAAGGATCTCCTGCTGGAGATTCTTTTTCTTCTTCTTCAATTAAAACTTCTGTATTTGGAATTAATTTAAATTCAAATCTTATACTAGAGATTTCTACAATCATTGTAGTATAAGATAAATGAATTATGTTACAGTGATTAAAGTGTAGTGCTTTTTCATTATTTGGAGTAATTGTTACTTTCATTTTATATCTCCTGGAAAATAAAAACTAAATCTGAAGTAGTGGAAATTAATATCCAGTACTCCACTACTTTTGTATAACATTATTCCAAATCGGGAATAGTATATTCTTCCAAACCGTATGTAATATCTCCTAGTTATGTTTATTTGTTTCATTTTGAAATCCTTTCTATTGTATTGCATTTATCTTCATTAATTAGAAAAGCTTCGATTGACCAATAATCTCTAGCATTGGAAACATATTGAATACCATCCTTTAAGCTACTATTGTTAATTCCTAACGGAATACAATTCCCCCAAATTTCTGCATATAATCCACTAGATAAATATTTTCCTCCAGAACTTTCACATTTACATTTTCTTTCTTCATAGTCTAATTTAACTATGTCTTTACAATTTAAGCAGTAGATTAGTTTCATTTCATATTCTCCTTAAGTAATTCTATTAATCCAATTATTGTTGGTAACGCCATTATTAAAGCTATTACCAATCCTCCAATAAAATCCTCTGCACTATATTTCATATTCTGATTCCTTTCTTTCATTATATAATCTCCTGATAAATATAGAATGGTTTTCCAAAAAGACTAAAAATATAGTCAGAAAATTTGAATTCTATTCTTCTACTCTTAGAAATATTAAATACTATTATCTCTCCAATATATTGATTAATATTGGTTTTTCTTTTCCACATCTTATTAAATAGTATTTTATTTTTTCCATACAAATTGATTTTGAAAATATCCTCATGTTCTATCCTAGTAAACAAAATAGTTAAGCTAAAATTAAGTTTAAGAAATTTAATTTCTACTTTCTCTTCCTCCCAAGATTCTCTTTTTTTACATCCACAATAGTTAAAATGTAATTGATTTCTACACCAGGGATAGAATTCATAATAATCAAAAATATTAATATGATCTAAAGTTTTTTCTACTAAAAATTTTCCTAAGCATCTATATATATCCTTATAATAATGATTCTGCTCTTTAAAGAAACTAGCCTCAATAATTAGTAAAGTCTCATCTATTTTACTAGCATTTGTTATATCTTCTTTTAGGATATTCTTCAAATAAGGAATTATTCTTTTTCTGAATTGTAAATCAGTTCCTTTACCTGAAATATAATGTCCTAAAAATCTAATATGTTCTCTATATAGAATCCAACCGATAAAATAGAGTAGGTATCCAATTATTTTAATCATTATAGTTATCCTTTCTTAATGTAAATCAAATAATGCCAAGAAAAGAAAACCAATTCCTAAAAATATAGCTCCAGTTATTAATGGAGTAGCACACAAATAAATGAATACTTCACTGAAATTAATACTTAAATCTGGAGTAATCCATTTAATGCAGCTTCCTACAATTACTCCAAATATAAACCAACCACCTAAAAATTCTATTTTTGTTTTATTCATTTCAATCCCTCCGATTTATTTCCGATATTTATTGAATTTATAAAAAAATATATAAATTTAATTGAAAAAGCCCAATAACCTGTGAGGTATTGGGCTTCATTTATATATTTATTTATTTAATTAGATACTATAATCCTCAATTCCGCATAAATAAATTCTTTTCATTACATCGTCAATATTATAGAATTTTTTATCTTCATATTCTCCGACCACATCAGGAATTATAATTCTTTCTTTTACAATCTTTTTTGGCCTCCCCACTTTTCTTTTCTTTTTCTTTTCTTCTTCTTTAATAATATCTTTATGATCTTGGGTTACTGCTAAACTTAAAGACTTAATTAATCTAAAAGAATTTCTTCTTTCTGGTTTTTTTCTTTTCTTTTCTTTATTATCTTTTTCAAAGTCATCCGGTACATCATTTAAAGAAATTAATCCAGACAACGATGTACTTTTAAATAAAGGTTGATTATTATCAACATTTATTGGAGATAAATTAAAGGTCAAATAATCTACAAATATTTTTCTCTTTGTAGATTTTCTCAAGATAAAGATCTTATTATCTTTAATAATAATTTCTTCATCTGATTTTAAATTTCTTTCTAATTGGGATAAATCTTGAATGTTCACTTTTTTCTCCTAACTTTTTATTATATAACTTTCTTATTAGAAAAAAATCTACCCGTACGGGTAAAATTATACTGGAACGAGACGAATCCGAGTGTTAATCTTTTGTTAGAGTTTATTAGCTATAGCTAAATCTGGAGTGAGCGTGTAAGGTGCAGTATAAATGAAGTAGCCCTTCTCTGAGAAGTAACGAGGGCCTCAGAATCACATTTTTATTATATAAATTGTATTTTAGTTCAAAAAATTATACTTTTAAATGCCATTTCTGAATTTTTTAGATTTCGAGCTCGGCATTTTTAAGCTTGATTTTTAAATTGAAATTCCGTTTTGGAATTTTTTTATAAATAAAACCGTTGAAATTTTCCCGTTGAATTAAATTCAATCCTTGTTGTAAAGCTTCTTCAGCTATGTACTTTTTATTGATTGTTAAAAGGTTTCATTGCAGTCTTCATTAAACCTGTAAGATAATATATATATATAAAGAAGATAATTGGAAAAAAGAATGTTAAAGAATTGATCTTTAAGGAAGCGGTGAAAACTTTCACATGAATCTACGTAAACTTAAGGCCAATGAGATTTAACCACTTTAGCCGTGTTTAAGATTAAATCCTTTAAGGTTAACAGGATTAACCCTATATATAGTGGTATCTAAGGATACATTAAGCATAGTTTATTCTATTGTGAAAAATTTCCTAAAGCTAAATGTAAGCACAAATTTAAGCACGAACGTAAAACAGACAGAATGATTCCTAATTTATTAGCTACAGCTAATTAAAACGCTCATTAATTATTGCAAAAGTGGGGATAAACTGACATATATTATCTAAATATCTCTTTAATGCGTGATCCCAAACAATTTTTATTGAATCTGCCGAGTCAAGCCTTTCTGAGAATCTTCTCATTTAACTTCCAAAACATTAATCTGATGTGCTAAATATTGTAAAAACACGGCAGAAAAACAGAACAAACTGTGTGTTTAAGCCTCAATATTGATTGCAAGGGTTAAAATTTCAATCCTTAATGGTTAAATGTTAACAGAATACAAGGGAGGGCTTCCTCATATAATACATAAAAACGACAATAACCTTACGCAGTCTGTAACATGCAAGCTGTAAAATAAAATAGTCGAATGATAAGATAAGTCAGATTTAAAATTTCACAAGAAAAGAGGTGCAAAAGAACATGTTTGAACAGTATGTAGTATACGGATTAATTATCTTCGTTGTTCTGGTAATTACTTGCTTACCTTTGTTTTTTAGAGGCGAGAGTAAATATCAGACAAAACCGGATAAACCAGTATGGAGGCCTGGCAATCGTCATAACAAAACTGGAGTATAAGCAATGGGAGAGTTAATAGCATTCCTCGTAATTCTGTTTCTATTCGGCTACTTCTTCTTTCAAATTTTTATTCCAATTTTGGGAGGTGGTTAAAAACATTCAAATTAAGTGATAGGTCGATTTCAATCTAATTAGAAAAAATAAGGGAAAAATATCATGTTTAAGATCACAGATTCAAAGGGTACTATTCGGATGAATTCGGTTGAACCTCGTTTGATCGATGGGGTCTTAAGTGCTGTAAACAAGCGATCTGAAGCTGGTATCAAAGCTTCCGGTAAGTGGAGTGCAGCCCTCAAGACCGTCCTCGAGGCATACAAGATACCAGTTGACGGGTCAACCGTAACGATTGAAAGCGAATCATGTAGGTTTGTTTTCAACCTTCCTGATCTGCTCGCCCTTATGGATGTTCCGGTTATGTTCACCCGAATCCAGGTGAGAGAACATACCGGAAATAAACCAGGCAGGAAAGCGAAAGAGTATGAATGGGGGATCGTGGAAGTCGAACCCGCTCTAGCAGTTCCCGCCCATCGCCCGGTTAAGGTGAAGAAAGCACAAGCACAGCCCGCTTAACATCTAAGAATATCCCCTCAGAGCTGAATCAATCCTCTGAGGGGATTTATTTTTATTTAACGATAATTCAACTTACAAAGCTGAAGATCATCTGTTAGTCTTCAATAGAAAGATAAGGGAGGAAAGAATTTGATACTTATTTTTTAGTTGATTAGATCACTAACAAACATCCATCCAATCAAAAGAAAGGGAATAATCAAATGATTACAATTCTAGTGCTAGGAATCAGGTATAACCGCTTTGATATTTTTATTGGTGGATTAAAGATCAAACACTTTTATTCTTTCAAATCCGCTCTGAGTTATGCGAATCAAATTTGCATAATAAATGAAACTACTCCAGCAGAGAGTATCAACATCTTCTTACATTGTACTGATGATGTATTGGAGGCCGAGAATAAAATCTATCAAGAAAGGCAGAGGGTAAAAGTATCTAAGAATCTTCTGAAAAAATAAATAACAAAAAAAGAAAAGTATAAATTAATTGCATAGTTTTCTTATTCATTCTTTTCTATGCAATTTTTCTCCCCCTCAAATTTTATTGAATTTTTTGGATTTCAATAAAAATAATGTAATCCCCCTTATATGAAAAAAAAGTTGCGAATTTTTTTTTGTGCTGGCGGGTGTGATCCCTAAATACTTAACACCCCTCTTTTTTTATTAAGATCGATTTAAATAAAAAAAGCCCAATGAATTTGAGCTTTTAATTTAATTTTAAAAATTATTTTTTTATTTAAGATCGGTTATACCTTTAGTGACATAGATACTGTTAAGTTCATTTTCTTTACTGGAGGTTTAAACATTAATTTAATTTCATCACTAGTATTAAATATAATAGATTCACTAAAGTTTAATTCTCTATAAAAGGGGAGGATTGTATGTAGCTGATTATTTATATAGATAGCTATTATATTTATAGCTTCCTTATCTGATATAGCTATTATATAATTTAATTCTTTAGCTCCTGTATATATCATTCCGGGGATTGGATAATAGGATGTAGTATCAGGCCAGGGAGCTGATACTGAAGCTTGTAAGAATATTAAATTATCTACAACATCTATACTAGGAGGAAAGGCATGAAATCTTCCTAATATATCCTCCGCTACTTGTATACCTGTATCTGTATCTATATATACTCTAGTTATTATTGGGGTAGTTGTATCTATTTCTGTCATTATCCTTTCCTCATATTATACTAATAAAATAACAAATAATATACTATATTAAAGGTTTTACATATCTACTATCTATATAATACTTTCCTACTTTATACCAGAGAATATTATCTTTAGTATAACTTCCATCGACTACTAGTTTTGTTCCTTGAGGAACCAATCCATATTTAACTCCAGTAGTTACATCTATTAAGTTTAATCCTGTAGATATACTTATGTAAATGAAGTGAGGTATCTCCACCGTAGGTACTCCTATAAAGTTATTAAAAGCTATTTGATCTCCATTGAAGTAATCACCATCTATATGTGCACTAGCCGACCCCCAATCAGCTCCAGGGAGTTCTTCTGTCCACTGCCAGAATGTCCAATTAGTCCACTCACCAACTCTAGGTTTATAATCACCATCCCACCAGGGATTAGGTTGATTAGGATTAGGTTGAGGTTCTGGATATCTGGCTGCGAATAGATAAAAGTCTTTCCAAAAACTTCTAGTAGCTACTCCTTTAATAGAATCATTCCAAAAGCTCATTCTAGTGTAGATACCTATTTTATTTGTTGGAAAAGCTGCTTTGACTGCGGATAGCATAGACCATAACTTGTCTGCCATGACATAGGGTTGATAGTTATAATCATTCCTTTCTACATCAACTATGATCGGTAGTCTAAATGGCAATCCTCTTATTATATTAATAAAGAAGTTTGCCTGAGATATAGAATCTACTTCGGGCCTCCAGAACCAATAAGCTCCCCAAGGCATAATAGGATTACAGGATTTCCAATGTCTTTGAAAATCATAATCCTCTCCAGGTATTTTATTAGACCCACCATCACCAGCTTTAATAAAAGAATATTTAGCCCCCTTATTATAACTAGTTTGTGGATTCCAGAATTTAATATCACTAGAGTTGTGTGTACTAACATCGACTCCCATTAGATAAGTCATTGTTTACTCCTTTATATTCTTTTAATTAAATCTAAGTCCAGGAAGAATTCCAACTTGCTTAAATCATAGTTAGCTTTAGCTAGCTCTTTAGAACAAATTTGATGAGCTTCTTCCATATTCTTAGCTCTACCAGACTTCATCATTCTCTGATGACAGGCATTCATCTTCTTGTCAAATTCTTCCTCGGCTAAAGCTATTTCTTCTTTTGTTAAATCCTCGGAAGCATTACCTTTTTTATTTTTATGAGCTGCTGTACAGATAGCCCATTTCTCCTGTTGAGTATAGGGTTTCTTTGTTCTAGGGTTAGTCCCGTTAATTTTTTTAACACATCGCTCGATCTCGATTGGCATTAATTTATCCTCCTTCTCTATTCCAGCTGGGTTGCTGTCCAAGATTTTCAATTTGTTCAGTTAATAAATGAACCCCCTTAATAAGTTCATTAATAATTGTTGTACTTTCTTCTATTTTTCTTTTTAGTTCTTTGTTGGATATTTCCAATTCTCTGATTCGATCTGATAAATTATCTATCTCCTCCTTATATTCTATTGTCTTAGCTTTCATATCATTTAATAACTCCACATAGGCATCTTGTAAATTACTGGCAGCTGTGACTATTTTAGAAGCTGCATCAGCACTTACATTTGAGGTATCAGCTTTAATTTTAGCTTTCTCTTCTTTTTCCTTTCTCAGTTGAAACAATAAAGGTATAATAGTAGCTATGGCTATTCCTAGACCGGAACCTATTACTATCTTTATTATATCCCAAAATACATTACTTTCCATATCCGCATCCCCCGGATCTCCAACAAGCGTACCATGCCATGATAGTTCCAGATAATAGAATATGGAATAGCAGTAGCATTCTCCACTTCATAAAAAATATATCAGAATATTCTATTGTTAGGAATTCCCACTCGTTTAAAAACCAAGCTGTGTAGTATATCATTGAATTTAATAAGAAAATTAATACATAAATATTTCCCCGAATTCTGTCTCTATTTTTCCTTTTGAATAGAAACGTACTCATAAAATATGTTCCCATAAAAGTTAAAGCAAAGCCTAGGTAATTTATAATTTTAAAGGATATGGGAAGCTCTATCTTAACTGGTTGAGTTACATTTTTTTCAATAGTTACCCCCTCATTAGTTATGGTTACTCCTTCGGTAGTAATAGGTACTTCTGTAGGGGCTACAATGATTAGAACTATAGGAGTGTAAGTAGGTTTTGGTGTATAAGTTGGATTGGGGGTGTAGGTAGGTAAATCAGTCTGAGTAGGATAGGGAGTATAAGTAGGATACTTAGTTGGTCGTGGTGTGGTTGATGGAAATGGAGTAGGAGCTCTAGAAGTGAGCGTTGGGATTTTAGTAGCTGTTGAGATTTTAGTTGGTGTATTTGTAGGAACTCTGGTTAAAGTGACTGTGGGAGTTATTGGTGTAGCTGTGGGTTGTCTAGTTATCGTGGGAGTAGATGTATAGCCAGGATCAATAGTTCTGGTAGGAGTTGATGTATTCTTTGTTTCCTCTTTCTTCGTTGGAGTAGATGTAGGAACGGTAGTATCTGTTGGAAAGTCTGTATTCGTTGGGAGAAGTGTATTGGTGGGGGTGGGTGTATCTGTCGGGAGAGGAGTGTCTGTTGGGAATGGTGTATCAGTGGGGAAATCTGTATTCGTTGGAGTGTCTGTGGGAAAATCTTGTAGATACACGCTGGATGGCGGTGCAGAAGAAAGGAACAATACTGTTACAACTAGAAACGATATAATTATTTTTTTCATAGGTTTTTATCCGGCATACCCAAATCTAGAAGTTCCGTCTCCTTCTCCCGTTCCACCCATTGATATTGCACTAATTAGTAAACCTAGATGTGTTATTTTATTTGTATAGTCAGTCCAAGTCCCTTCGTCTGTTCGCATTGTTGCATACCACCTACTAGACTCTGGATAGGTTAATGAACTTCTACTTGCTTCAGATTCAAAAGTAAAAACTATTGGAGACATACCACCAACACCCGTAGCTTTGAGAGTTAATCTGTAAACAGTATTTGCGGATAAAACTATAGGAGTATCCCAATAGACATCGAATGTCATATAATCAGCTCCATATTCTCCACAAACTCCTCCTTGAGAAGCCAGCACAGCATCAGAAGCATTATATAAAACTGCCTCAAAGGTCATTGTACTGCCTCCGTTATAAACCCATATTCTTGCTCCTTTACAGGTCATATCTACCGGAAGAGTGAATTTGTCTCCTACTTCATCGGGTGTGCTGGTGGAAAATATATTAGGCCATTCTGCATTTGTACATGCAAATCCCACCACATCTCCATCATTATATCTAACTGCCATAGCATTAGGCCCAACTCCCCAGCTCCACACACTGCCGAACTGCATGTTATTGGGATTATTATAGTAAAATAGTTCCCCATCCTGTACTACAATATAATTAGATGTATCTGGAGGAGTACTTCCAGGAAATACGTGAACTGCGGCGGTTTCTCCTACTACAGCTGTGGCTGGAGTTGCTAAAGTGTGCCAAATCCATCCGCTTGTCGTGTAAGTAAAATCATCTACAGAACTGCCTCCATAAGCTACTTGTTGAGGATGACCACTAATATTTACGGTAGTTAAACCTATTTTATAGGTAGGAGGAGTTCCAGCTTTAGTAACTAAATAAAATCCAACATCATTGACAATACCATTTTTAGGGAATTGAAAATCACAAGCTTGAGCATCGTTTAAATCATTTAAAGAATATCCAAAAGTAAATCCTGGGGGATTGGCTTCATGACCAAAAGATACAGGCCCAAAAATAATATCGACATCTATAGTAGCCATATTAAACCTCTATCCATGTAATTTCTACCGTTAAGTAAGCAGCTCCGCTTCCAACTACATCTATATCCATTGTAAATTTATCGTTTCTACTAAAAGATGTGGTGTCGGGAATTCTATCAAAATCATCAGTCTGCCCCTCCAAAATAGTTATTCTATTTCCAGGATCAAATATTGAAGTACCATTTTTATTAATGTCTATAACTACATTACCACTTACTGAAGCTGTTTCCAATGTAGATGAAATATAAGTAATTGTTCCACCAGCTCTGGCTAATACTTTACCTCTGCCAGTTTCTATAGAATTTAATTCACTCCAAATACCAAAGGTCATTCCAGCTTCCATATCTGGAAAAGCTGGTAATCCACTTACTACAGCTGTAACTCTTAATTGTTCGTTAGCTCCGTCATTAAGTACCGTAACAGTAATACCATCTCCAGCTACTACTTTGCTTTCTAAGAAATCTTCTGTAGTGTCGTTAGCAGATACTTTAGCTTTGAACGTGTCCACTCCTCCAGAAAGAGTAATAAATTCTACTCCATCTTCAGCCCCCTTAACTGTAACCACCTTATTACCCTGTCCTGCATAAGTAGCTGGGGTATCATCTAAATCTATAAAGGTATTATCAATAAGTACTTCAGCTTCCCCTCCTCCAATATTAGTTACATTAACGGCTGTACCCTGAAAATCTATAACAGTAACATCAGAAGCTATTAATGTATCGTTTTCATAGATATCAACATGAGAAGTACCAGTACCTCCAGTCTCTAGCTGTTTAATTCTATATCTAATATGATTTAAGTTATCTAGTAAAGATGCACTAACTAGAACACCACTAGAGTTATAAGGATTATTAGAAACAAATCCGCTTAATTCTGCTTCAGCTGTATCATAAGTAACTCTACTTTGTGGAAGCTGTCCGATAAATCCTCCTGGCGGGCCTCCTCCAGGGCCTGATCCAATAATGCCTCCCAAGTTAAGAGGTTTACCTGCTAGCTTTCTTTCTAGGTTAGTCCAATATTCAAACAGTTGATAATCGTAAAGAGGCATTATATCTCCTAAAATTGGTCATCACATCTAATTATTGTAATTTCTGAATCAGGTAGTGTAGTTGTAAAATCTTGCCAAACACTAGATATAGGATTCTTTTGCATAAATCTTTTTGTAACTACTCCGCTAGTACTGTAGAATAAATATGGATTATACGGAGTGTAATTACTGGATTCTATGAAAGTTATTAATCCACTGGCTATATATGTCCAGTTAGAACTGAATTGATAATTACTAAATGCCCATCCGTTAGGAGTAGCAAAAGTATTGAATCTCTGGAAATCGTCAGGATCGAATACTCCACTAGCTACAGGAAAAGCGGCGGGATCAAGTAAATCTACTACTCTAGCATCAAAAGTTGGAAATTTATTAACATGGGAATAGAAAGTTCCATATCCATTAGAAGTAGTAGCGGCGAAGAAAGAATCTTCCCAATTTGGAGGAATTCCAGAGGGTATTGTATAGACTAGTGTTGGCGAACCTTTGGATATCTCTACCTTGGCTGGAGCTGGAGTTTCCAGGATCAGCTCGAAGTTACCCCAACTTTGGATTTCAGATAGATCACTGGCTGTTATTCCACCGATAGGGACGGATATAGTTGTATGTTTAAGAATATCTCCGCCATTTCCTAGACTGTTATATATCCATTCCCCAGGAATATATAATCTAAAGCTGCTACTACTACTGGAATACCCGAATCCTTGCGTTAATCCAAAAGTAGAGAAAAGAGAATGACCGTCAGTATCAGTTAAAGCTATTATAGAAGTTAAATCATTATGAGCTGTGGTAATAATATTATTGCTTGCATCTAAACTACTAGCTGAAACCATACCATTTAACAAATCATCTCCATTTGTAGGATCATTAGTGGGAGAATACATTGAATCCTCTGTATTAATAGTACTGGAAACTTGATTCCAGGTATGGCTTCTAACCGTATAGAAATTATCTCCGAAGCCATAATATTTAGCGGCCACAAAATAAGGGCCATAGAATTTAGAAATTGTTCCATATGCCACAAAACTAACACCACCTACATCGAAATCCCACATCGAATCTCCATTCTCACTTTTAAGATATGGTGGAGGATTAGCAGATGTATAAGGCCCTAACTCTCTAAAATCTATCTTATTTCCACCAGGTATTTTGAGTATCATTTGATAGTAATAGCTTTTACCACCATCGCCTGGATAGAATACTCTAGTTGTACTGGATATTCCCCATCTAATAGCATAATAAGCATCATCTAATAAAGTATCTACACAGTAACCAACAGTTGGTGGTGTACTAAAACTAAAATTCCAGTAGTTATTATCAGTTTCATTCTTTTCAGTTAATTTAACATATCCAGTATCCAGGATTCCATATCTATCAAGAGAAACATATTGATAGTATATAGATATTTTTTGAGTTGCCCAAGTTCCTATATCTCCGATGATTACAGGGGGCCAATATTTCTTATCTGATCCTGCTTTTAGAATAGTGAAAAATAATATTTCATCTCCTGTAGATACCATCTCTACTCCATATGAGTTTTCCCAATCAGGGTTATTATCTTGAGCATGTTCTCCATCAGTGTGCCAAACTACATCATTGGTAAAATGAGTGGTTATATCATATGTTGTAACTATTCTTTCTGCACCAAACCTGTAGCACATTATAATTTCATCGTCAATTAAACCAGCACCATAAAAGTTAATACTATCATTAAAAGCGTCGTATTCCATTATATCTACTTCATTTCTTTTAGTTGGAGTAGAATCACCTATATCCCAATCATAATGAAGTAATCTGTACGCTTGCATATAGTGGCCTGGATAAGGAACACTAACTGGTTCTTCGGTTTGGATTGAAAAAATAAGGATTATATTAAAAGTATTACTATCTTTTCTATGCAAGAATATCGCTGGAGGATGACCGTCATCATATGGATAATCATTTAAGGGCCAATCAACTGGTATTGGAGTAAACCCCCATGCCGTAGAAGTTACAGTACTTGGAGATAATTTAAAAATTGCATTTCTAGACACAACCCAATAATCTAGATTTTCAGAGTCTACTACAGGTTGACTCATATATTCACTTCCTAAGGCTGAAATCATTATCGTAGGGATATAGCCTCTACCGGCCCCCATAGTTATTTGATTACTATCAGCTGGTAATGCTCCGTGGTGCGCATGAGGTACATCTCCATAATCTGCGTATGATGCATTCCAAGCCTGTATATCTCTATGGCCTAATCCATATCGCCTATACCAAGTAATGGCTTCCATTACATATCCAGATTGAGCTACTCCGGATACGGAAACTATATTATATTCTCCGGTAGATTCTATGTCTGTAATACCTAAATTAGTAATATATCCAAAGATTCCGCTTACTGCTACCTGCTCTGCCTTTACTAGATTGTGATTAGGGGAAACTTCTAATACCCAAGATCTACCAATTGGAATTGGCTGAATTTCTCCAGATAAAGTTACTGTATCGTATCCTGCTACTATATTTCCTATATCATTAATAGAACAGGCTTTTGCTAAAATTCCTGAGGCTATGTAGGAAACCCCGTCTCTATCTCTTAAATCTGGATGATCGTATTTAGACCACGGAGCTGCATCAGAAGTTTTGGTGTATAGAAATCCATTAGAAGTTACACAGGCATGAATATCGTCTTTAATAAATAAATCTATAATGTTTAAGTCAGTATCTAAACCAGAGCTAGTATCATACCAAGTACTTCCTTCGGTATATTTTTTCCAGACTCCATTGGCTTCAGTACCAACATATACATAAAATCCAGATACAGGTATAAGAGGTAGACCAAAATAAGCAAACAATCGAGGACACTTTTCATTAATAGTTAGTGTATGAACAAGACCATTTTCACTCATAGAAGCTTCTAGAGTTGTTAACAATCCTGATCCAGTCCAGTAATTTGAATTTACTCTGATTACATCCCCGATCTTAAAGTTTTTATCACAGGCGGTTAGAATTACTTTCTCATCTTTTATATCCTCAAATTCATGCAATAACTTCCGAGCTAAATCAACACCAACAGCATTACTATATATAGAGCTATTAGCTAAAACTACAGTTCTTTCGTCCTTACTATCTATCTGCCAAGGAGAGGGAAGAGTAATATCTACAAAAACTTGTTCTCCAATCAAGGGATTAGCATTTCCCCAAACTACTGCTCTGTTTCTTAATCTGGCATCATCTCGTTCTCTTTCTAAAGTTAATATATCAGAATCACTAATTATATGATCTGGATCACTTAAATTTTTATCAATCCTTCCTATAATTGCTATACCATCTGGATTGAAGTATAAATACCATCCACTTTGTTGAAGTAAACCTTGAATTAGATTGTAGGCTGAGTCCAATCCAAAAGATGTGTTAGGATTTACTGGCCCTCCCTGATCATCTCCTACAGTAAACTGATAATTTACTGTAGCTTCATCTAAAATTCTTTGTATCCAATATCTAGAATAAGTTAATATATCAGATTGATAAGTTTCTGTTAGAAAATAATCAGTAATTAGTTTAGAACCATCATCAGCTCCAACTACTAATATTCCTCCTTTAGGAGACTCTTTAGATTCGGATACATAGAATTTACCTACTTTATCTCCATATTCATAAATCTCTATGATATCCCAAGGATCAAAATCTAATCCACTAGATGTTGGTACAATTAATTGTAAAGTACCCACACCAGAGCAGATCTGCTGAGTCCTAGTATATTCAATTATCCAGGAAGTAATGTCACTACTGTTTAATTCTACAGTAACATTTTCAATTAATCTCATTAAATCCTTAACTCCAGATTACAGGTATATCCATTCTTACTCCAGGCATGTTCCGATAAAAAAACATAAAAATCTCTATTGATTCCAGTGATTATCTCATTTACTGTTAATGTTTTTCTAGCTAGATACAAATGACTTCCCTCTACTTGAGCTTGAATAGATACGGTTAATCTATTATACATATCTAAGTTATAATCTGTAGCTGCTTCAGCCATAGAGTCACTATCAATAATTGGACTAACTAAAGCCATAGATTTATAATATCCAACAGGTAGAATTTGTTCCATAGCATCTGTAACTGGATTATAAGAAGTTCCTGATTTAGATTCTGCGTAGACTCCTTCAGCTCCGTGAACTACAACTCTGTTTCTTAAATCTCTCTCGGACTCTGTATAGATAAAATCAAAAATATTACTATCAGTAATAGTAGCTACTGGAGAATCTGGTACTCCTCCGGGAGGATCACCAACTTGACCAGAAGTTCCATCCATGATTCTAGGTTTTCTGTTTTTGAAGTGAACAGTACCATTTTCATCTGCCCACACTTGCCAAGCTAATAAATCTGCTATTAGTTTACAAAAATCATAAGCTGAAGTTAGTTTAACTTCTACTTTGTTACCACTTTTGGTAGCAAAAGTAAATGCTGAGTTATCTCCACTATAGCTAGTTAATCCTGCCATATTTAGGATATCTTCTATCAAATCCTCTGCTGTGATATTAGATTGTGAATACCCTTCATCTGGATTTGTAGGAACAATAAAGAAATCTACTGCTCGAATTAAAACATCTTTAGCCATGACTGTATAAATATTATCTGGAACTTGTCTAACTATATTTTTTATATATCCTTTAAATATTTGTCCATGACTTGTAGTATATCCTAAATCTATAGTAATTAAATCTCCTATAGAAACGGTTGGATTTATACATTGAATAGTAGCTGAAGCTGTGCTGGCAGAGTGGCTAGTACTTACAGTAATAGCTAAAGGATCACTAATTCCAGTAACGCTTGCATATAAGTTTTTTCCCATTTAATTCTTACTCATCGTATAACTCTAAATCTACGATATATACTGGAGAATCTTCTGGTAAGTCAGTTCGTAGAGTTTGACAAGTTGTACTCTGCAAGTTAGATGTAATATGTTTAAGTGACCAATCTCCAGCAGTTCCATACGGAGTTGATAAAGGAAATCCTACTCCAGATGTGGTTAAACTAACCAGGTTAAGTAAATCTGTATTACCAACTACATAAGCATTTATTTTAAGGATAAAATCATCATCACCAAAATAATGCAAAATAGTTCCTCCTCCTAGAGGATTCAATCTAGCAATTATTTGATCTTTATCTGATACATAAGATTGAGTGAAAATTCTCACTCCAGCATAAGTCCAAGGCATAATTTATATCTCCATGTTACACAACAATAGTTCGGGTAATGTTATTGCTCGTATCTTCGAATCGGATAAGATCACTATACAAATAAGGTTTAATTACCTGAGCTAGAGTTCTACCATCTACAACTAAAGTAGTAGTACTTCTAGATTCTATTTTTAGATTAGTAGAAAATCCACTAAGAGTTTGAACCTTTTGTTGAAGTATACTTAATATACTATTTAAGTTATCTAAAACATTAACTCCTCCGCCGACTCCTCCAGTTGGAGTACCTAAAGGCTGCGGAGCAAGTAAAGCTGGCATCAGCTGTAATAGCCTATCAAAGAAGGTTTGTTCTCCCGTTTTTCTTTCCGGAACTTGAATACCGAGAACTTTATCTCTCTCTCCGATAACTGGTTGGAACTTCAAAGCCAGATTATCGATAGCTATAGCAAGTTTTAGAATTAATTCAGAAAATGCAGGATCGGCTAGAGTTTGAACAGGCTTTCGCTCTTCTAGTTGTGGCTTAAAAGATTCTTGTAATCTTCTTAGTGTTTCTCTATCGAACGATCTATCGTCTTGTCTTGCAAATCTAGATTCTCTTTCCAGCAATCTCTCCCTATTTTCTACTGTAGGTTGCCTCAAGCTTTCTTGTCTTAATCTGTCATCTTGACTTTCAAATCTGGCTTCCCTTTCCAGTAACCTTTCTCTAGCTGCTTCTTTTAGTGCATTGGCGGCATCTAATAATTTATTTCCAGCATCCTGTAATCCGGTTGCGGCTGCGCCCATACCAGTTCCTTGATCAAATCCTAGTTTGTATCCTTGGAATGGAACAAAGAAACTAGAATCAGCTGGTAGATTAAATACACCTTCCAGTTGTTTTCTATTTACATCAATTAGCTCTTGCATAGCTAATTGCATTACCAAGTTATCTAAGTGAAGAACATCTGTTCCATCTTTGAAGATTAGACCCATTGTTTGTAGGTCTGGTTTCCAACCCTGATCTCCAAAGGCCTGTTGTAGAAAAGCTAACTGTTTATTATAAGCAGCTAAGAAAGCCTGCTGAGTCATATCAATAGTTTTGATTCCAAAAGCTGGGCCTGCTTGAGGTCTAGGAGTTATCTGTCCCTCAGATTCTAATTCTTTAATAGCTTGCTGTAAACTTTCTGGTAGTACTCCACCAATTCTCTTGAATATATCCTCAGCTATTTGAACAAATATATCTCCCCAACTGTCTTTAACTTCTTCTGCTGTAGCGTCTGAAGGAAGAAATCCCTTCTTAATAGCTTCCTCAATAAATGTAGTATCTATTTCTTGAGCTCTTTGGAGTACAAGATCGAAATCTTCCGGAGCTATACCTAGTTGAGTTACTTTAGGAAGTTCTAATTGAGCTGCTCTTTGTAGTTCAAATAATCCATTAATAGTTCCAGAAAGTTGATCTTGTATTTCTAGAAGATTTGTTTGAATAAATATTTTTCTATCTTCTAGATTTTTAGCTATCTGAGAAAAACTTAATAATTCTCCGCTGGTATCTTTAGTAGCTACCTTTAATTTTTCTAGCTCGTCTAGATTTTCATTGTTGACTATTGTTATTTTATCTAAATCTTCTAGATCAGTTTCATATTTAGCTATCTGACCAGTTAATAGGTTTAATTGATCTATTTGATCTTGAGTACTTGTGGTCACTACTTCAGTGACTTTCAGAAAAGCTTCTTCTGTATTTCCTAGCACATCGTTGGCAGCTGTAAATATTTGAGCTACAGCCAATCCACCACTAGATAGGTTTTGAAGAGATTGGGTATATTCTTTAGATGTAATATTTCCTTTACTTAATTGCTCAAATAAATCTTTATGAGCTTGCTTTATTTCTGTATTTAGTAAATCTCCGTATTGTTTAGTTACTTGAAGAACTTCTTTACCGAACGGGCCAGCCTCTATTTCAGGAGATAACTTTCCCTCTGTTATCAGGTCTTGTGCGTTCTTTAGTTCCTCAATTTCTTTTATTAATTCTCTAATTTTTCCTTTTTCTGCTTCTATATCTAATCCTAGTGCCTGAATTGGATTAGCTCTTTCTAGAGCTTCTAATTTTCTTCGTAAGATTTCAAGAGCTGTACTAACAGTATCCAGTTTGGTTGTATCAATCTTGGCATCTTTTCCAAATGCTTTTCTAAGAACTTCCTCAAACTGTAAACCTAATTTTTGTATGTTAGCTGTAGCAGCTCCACCAGCTTCAAATAGAATTTTGTCTATTAATTCTTGTTGTCTTTGTGCTAGCAGTTCAGCTGGAGTTTTTTCTACTGGTTCAGCTCCTGGAATTTGAGCTCCTGGGGCTAATGGAGTAATAAGACTTTCAAAATCTCCCTTTCTTTGGGATATAAAATTCATGAAAGCTTCACCAGCTGTAGAACCAATAATAATTCCTAGAGGGCCTCCAACTATTCCACCGATAATTCCTCCAGCTACTTGACCTCCTAATCCGTCCCAATCTTTCTGTTGAATATTTAAAGCAGCTATAAAAGCTTCTCCCATCAACGTACCAATGAGAGGAAGTTTAGCAGCTAAACTTCTCTGGAAAGAACCTCCAATCATCACTCCATACTGGTTAGCTGTAGCTGTTGGAAGTATATTTCTGGCCTGTTGAGTTACTCTTTCAGATATACTTTGTTGAATTCCAGGTAGTCTACCCCTAGTGCCTAAGTATGCAGCTAAAGCACCACCACCAACAACTAGAGGAGCCGTTGGGCCTAATAGCTTGGATAGTGTGGTAGCTGCATCTGTAATTTCTGTTAATAAGTTAAGCAGAGCTTTGAGTCCGGTAAGAACTCCTCCCTCTTGACCTACAGCTTGGGCTAATTCCTGGAATGAATTTCCTAATTGAGTAACTGCTGTCTGAACAGTCTCCATTGTAATTTCTAGAGCGTCCATAGCCTCGCCCTGAGCATTAGCAGAAATAGAAGCTACTTGTTGAACTCTGTTTAAGTTTTCAATAAAAGCTACATATTGAGCTCCTCTTCTTGCTCCTCCACCAAGAGCTTCACCAATCCTATTTAATTGAGCTGAATCAATTAGTCCTAAAGTTCTAAGTTCTGAAATTTCACGCATTACTGCTAAAAAGTCTTTTACGTTTCCATCTATATCTTCAATGGAGATACCGAATTTAGATAATTCATCTCTGGCTTTTTGGGTTTGAAAACCAGAAATAAACGCTCTGACTGCATTACCGGCTTCAGTAGCGGATAATGTAGTAGTCTCTGCTACGGTAGCAATAATACCATTTAATTCATCGAAGGAAACTCCAGCGTTTTCAGCACTAGTAGATGTAATAGCAAATGATTCAGCGAGTGTAGTTAAGTCTACATTCGCTCTACGAGTTACTGCTACCCAGCTATCTAATAGTTGCTGGCCTTCGTCAAGAGCTAATCCAGCCTGTCTTAGAGCACCTACTAAAGTATCCATAGCAGTAGCTTGATCTAGAGAGGATAACTTAGAAAGAACTAAAGAATCTATTAATAATTTCTGAGCTACTGTAGCTCTTTCTGTTTCATCTCCAATATTACCAGTAGCTCTGAAAGCTTGGGTATAGCCCTCTAATACTCCATTAATACTTTCTCCTGTAGCTTTTGCAGCTCCAGCAGCTGCATCAAAAGCATCTGATAATTCCTTGTGACTTCTTCCTAGAACTACTCCAATACCAGCTAGTTTAGCTTCATTATCAATAGCTATTCCAATACCTTCTTGAAGTTTTCTAAGGGGCAAATAAACAGCGGTAATGGCTATAGCCCATCTAAAGCTTTCACTAATATTTCTAACAATTGCTGACCCAAAATCTCTAAATCTTCTACTGGAATCGTGAAGTACATTACCAAATCTATCTACATGCATAGTTAAGTTTCTATACACACCTTCACCGTCTTTAACAGCGAAGTTCATAGTTCTGATTCCAGTGGAGGCTTCAGTAGTAATTCTATTTAATTGATTTAATTCAAATCCATACTTTTGAATTATTTTAGTTACTCTCTCACCTACTTCTGGAGTAGCCCCAAATACTTGTTGGAATCCAGCAGCTCCAGCAGCTTCTATTTTTTGAGGAAGGGATGATAAAACTTGTCCCATCTGATTTACAACTCTGGTATAGGATGCAGCTCCTCTTTCTCCCACTTTCAAAGTAGTAGTCAGTTGAATTATTCCATCTTCTAGTTTTTTAATTTGTACAGTAGACGTATCGGTAACTTTTAATCCTAAACCTCCACCAAAAGTTTCTTCTACTATTTGTTTTCTAGCAGGTCTAGGAACTCCAGCCGCTTGCAGAGTTTCAGCAAATCTAGCTACTGGAGGTTTTTGGGCTTCTTGTTGCATTTGAGCTAGAGATCGGGTAGCTTCATCTATAGCAAGTTTAAATTTCTTTGTTTGACCTTCAGCTGTTTCCAGTGTAAAAAGAAGATTCTCAACTCCTTTTGCAGATGTTTCTCCAAATCTAGCATTCTTGGATACATCTATAAAAGCTATTCCCATCTGTCTTACTTTCTCGATTATTTTATCTATAGATGCTGGAGCTATATTAAGAGTTTCTAATTGTTTTCTTAAATCAGCAATAGCTGTCTCAATTGTCTGAACTTGAGTAACTACTTTTTCTGGTTCTAGACCTGTGAATCCTGCCTCAGCTCTAGTAGCTTCTGCTCCTCTGGCTTGTTGAACAGCTAAGGGATTAAATCCACCCTTGATTCCAGGAAAGGCCTGAATCTTACTAGAACCTTCCTCAATAGCTTTAATAGCTCTGTTTACACTAGCTACAAATTTATCTACATCTTCTATAGCTTGTGGGGAAACTAATTTAAAGCCTCCTAGTGTAGTTCCTATTGAAGCTAAAGTTGCAGATTTCTCTGCCAACTTTTGAATAAGATCATTTAGATTCTTCCAGGAAGCTGATGTGGCATCTAAAGTATCCCTAGCTTCTGATAATAATCTAATTAGTTGTTCTAGACTTGATATACCACTACTTAAATCTTCTGCCATTTATTATCCCTCAACGTCTCTAATTTCTATGTGGAATTCACTATCAGACTTCTTCTCCTTTCTGTCAAACACTCTCTCCAGCCACTCATCAATATCTTCGTTTGGTTTATCCCAAATCATTAAATCTGGTGGTCTTTTGTCCTTGGGAATTTCCTGTAAATTGGATACCTGAATTCTTTTTCTAATAACATAAGAAATTGTATAAGGAAGATCAATTAATGTCTGTATTGAAAAGTCTAAAGGTATCTGCAACGCCTTGGCTATTTCCCATAAACCAGCTATAGCGTTGCTTCTAGCTATTTTTTTAAATCTTCTAACCCAATATCTATAGATATATAAGCATCCATAAGTTTATTTTTTATTTCAGCGGGTAGATTTTGGAAATCTTCTACACTATCAAAAGCTTTTATCTTATAATCTTCATTCTTGTAAGTACCAAGATATGTAGTCATTTCTCTAAAAGCTGTATATAATTCTTGCTCACAAAGCTCTGCAATAATAGTTCTTTCGAGTTCCTCGAATACTTCATCTTTAGATAGTTTCTTTAATCGTTCTCTTTCTTTATCTGCTAAGCTTAGAATTCCGGCTTCTATTTTTAACGCTCTAACTTTAGGCCAGTCATCTACTAGAATCTGATATGTCTCATGTTCCTCTAGTGGAGCATCACTTCTAGGTTCTACAGGTAGAGTCATATCTAAGTTTTTAATCACTTCATTTGTATAATACTTTAATCTGTAGCTTAGAAATGTTTCTATTAAATTATCTTGTGCAGCTTCAAAGAAATATGGAATATAGGCCAATCTCTCATCAGATTCTGGTTCTTTTAATTTTCTTCTTAAGTCCATACTTCTTCGTAGGGCATAAGTTCTCGATCTATTAACATCTGCATCTCCAGCCAATCTAACATACAGAGTGATTGTATTTCCTAAGTTATTTTCTAATTCTACAGATGTTCCATATTTGAATAATTTACTTACATCAACGTCATTTTTTTCAATCTCTGCTGGCATTATTTTCTCCTTTCCTGCGATTAATAAAAAGGGAATCGAAAACTAAATCTCATAAAGAGACTACTTTTCGATTCCCTGTTAAAACTTACAACCTTTACCGTATAATCAATTATTTAATTATTAGGGTTATTGTATACTTTATTTGCAGTATGTCAATACTGTATATGGTAGATATTCTTTATCTTTCCCGGTTCTGTACAAAGCAGAACATTTTCTGTTACAAAATCTTTGTACAGTCCAGTGAGGATTGATTTCAAAATCACTACCACAATATTCACATACTCTCAAAATTAAGCTCCCTTCGCCCCACTATAGACAATACACTGAGCAGTATCACTAGACCAGTTGAGTACTTGCTGAGCATTCTCATTAACATTAGATGTATATGAGTCACCAGTTAGTTTCAGTTCTGGAATCCAGACTGACTTAACAATAACACCAGATACAGAAGTGTCACAAGGATCATACAATACAATCAACAGATCAACACCACTAACAGCACATTGACTTGCCAACTCAAATTCAGTAGCTCCAGAGCTAATACTTCCATTTAGAAGTAGATCGAGTAACTCTGTATCAGTATCAAGAACAGTAATAGTACCATCTACGGTAGCAGTTTGTTTCTGATAACCTACAATAGCTCTATTACCCATTTCTCTAACTGGCTGAGGATTTAAGTTACCGTTAATAGTGATAGATTGAACTCTTTCAATCTGTCCACCGGCGGTAATTGTGACTCTAACATCTTGACCTCTAATAGCTGCTGGATATGCAGTATCGCTTACATCTGACCAGTTGTCTCCAGCTGCGGATGCATGATAGATTGCGATAACCTGTGCAGTTCTTGTATCACCAGTTGTTAAAGCAGTACCTACTATTCTGTACTCACCAGTAGCAGGAGCTCCAGCGACTTCAGTAAGATACCCACCATCTAGAATAACAGATAAACCGTTGTTACCATTTAACAACTGGATAGGAGTCTGAGTCAAGGTGAATGAAGTTGTGCCAGATGTGAATCTATCTACAATAACATCATTCTTAAACCATCTCTTTTCCGATCCTACAGCTGTGTAGTCCTCGGTAGATTCACCTGTAACCGAATAGGAATAAGTGAAATCTCTAATCTGTAATCTTTTTGCATGAGCTGTCTTTACATAGTCGGATACGGATGCATCCTTGATGTATACAACAGCATCTATTTCGCCCAGCTCTGAAATATCAACACCAGCAGCTGGATAAGCTGTTGGATCAGTTCCTGTTAGTACGGAGAAAATCTTGTGACTTACATCAAAAGCAGAGAAAGTCAAAGTAATCGCAGGTACGTCAGGAATAACTCCAGCGTGTTGAGAGTTACCAAGTTCGTCAATTGTAGTAGTTGGTACATCAGTATTTATATTCAATCTCTGCACTCTTGCCGCAAAGAAAGAATCAAATGGGCCAACTATTCTCAATGCAACTTCCTTGGAAGGAATCGCTAGTCTTTTAGCCATATATTACTTCCTCCTATAAAATTCTTGAGTAACTAGCCTCGAAAGAAATTGTTGATCTCCAATATAGACTGGTTACTAACTCTGGAATTACTCTTACCCATTCCATCTTAAGTCTACTTGGAATTAAAACTCCTATTTTGGTAGGAGAAACGTCAGGAGGAAAGCCCTCATCATAATCATAAACTGGAATATTTTCTTCGATTCTGGATAGAATTCTGTAGCCAAAATCATCTCGTTGAGATTTATTAGTGGCAAAAATATCTATAAACCAGACTCTACTATCTAATCCGTGTCGGTTGCCCAACTCGAACGGAGTCAATCTTAATTCTTTGGATTCTATTGAAATAGTTGGAATAACTAATTCTGTTACTGGAAATCCATCTTCAAAGTGGATGAAGCTAACATCAGAAAATACATCATCCTTTAGAAAATAGTAAATTGATAAATCATGTTTTCTGTAGAGATGCATTAATGTGGTATCCTCCTTCCCTGGAATCTAGGATGCTGTGCGAATCCGAGTTTGCCAGTACCCGTAATATAAGCAAAGTATCTAGTTTCATTAATAATTATTTCTTGTATAATCTGTGGTTCTGTATATTGTTCAATGTTTCTTCCAACCATTATTGCTATTTTATCTATATCATCTAATGTACGTTCTGCTTGTATAATTTCATCTTGTATTTGACTAACTTCTTCTGCTGTTAGTGCATATTCAGCATTAGCTAAAGATTCTATTCTCCTCTCGGATAAATCTAAAAATCTTGTAGCTCCCGATGTAGGATATGCTGTACCACCCCTTCCACTCTTTAATGGTTGCGGAACTCCATTATTTAATAAATCCCAAAAAGGAGCTTTTCTTCCAGATTCGGATAATCTCAAAGCTATTGTAGATGAATATAAATCAGAACCAAATCTATTGTTATATATTACATTCCTCCAATATGCAGATGCTTTTTCAGGATTGTATTTCTTTTTCTTTCCCTCTTTTTGAAATGAACGTCTAGCTAATGAAATTCCATTGGAATAATCTTCTAGAGTTCCAAATTCTCTTTCAAAACTTTCTCTCATATCTGCTGTTACATTAGCTCCAACTAGATTGAGTTTAAATAGTTCTCCCTCTTGGAGCATTTCCATTGATCCTAATAAAGCATTTCTAAATTCTGGAAAATCAAACTCTTCTATTTCTCCAACAGCTGATTCTGTTTCTTCTCTTATGATTTGATTAAATGTTGGAGTCATTTGATCTCTTATCAGCATAAATCTATAATGAGCTGTTTTATCTGCTATACTGATCAGATTACTTCTTTTTCTCTTTAGATTATTTGTGAGTTGAATAGTATTTCTTTCTGCAAAATCAAACATCACTTCTCTATTAAATGTTCTATATCACCAAATATTAATCTTAGAATAGAACGGGTATAATTATTAAATCCATCTAAAAATAATTTTCTAATTAATTTGAATTCTTCAGAATCTTTATCCACAATTTGTTCAAGATCGTTTAGAAGAATGGCTTGAAACTTTTTATTTTTAGTTTCTATAAAACCAATTACATCTAATACATCCAGTCCTTGTATAATTACTCCCCTTTCCGGCATGTTATACCTCCTTTAGATCAATTAAAATTCTATTGATTTCTGGTACTCCTCTTAATACTTTATTTTTTATTTCCATATGTTTACCGTCTACATCTATATATGCCCCATATATAGATTGATTTTCAAAAACAGAATCTACTATTGTTATGTTAGGTAGAGTGTATTTTATTTGAGCTCTGCAATCCCCTTCTAGAGTCTGCCCTCCAGGATACCAACCCAAGCTATCCACGTTTCCCCATATTATATGAGCATTAATGGCAGCTCCGGATAAAGTAACAATCCAGTGAACTCCACTACATACAGGACAGAAAGAATCTGTAGATGTATTTGTAATAGGATCTAATGTACAGGCTTGACAACCACTAACTGTAACTACATAGAAAGTTATACTTCTTCCAATAGCTCCTCGTATTTCATCTATTACATCGGCTGTGTTTGTAGGAAATGTTATACTCATTTTCTGATTCTTCCCAAGATTTCTGCTATCAAACTAGCTCTACCCTTTTTACTTATGATTTGAATATATTCTCCAGATAGAGTGATTACTGACTTTACTCTTCCTCTTATAGCTATGATACTCTCAGTAAAGATAGATACAATAGTTGCTTGGAGTGTATCTGTGATGTTAACTATATTCTGGATTAAAATTTGAATGACTTTGGAGGCTGAGAGACTATCTGAGATACTTTCTGAAGTTAGGATTGTTCTTATATAAGTTCCTATTTTGGACAAGACATCTGATATATTTTCAGCATTAGAGATAGTTCTAACAAAAGTACCTATTTTACTTAGTGTATCTGTTATGCTTACAGAATCTACCAATGAAGCAAATTTCTGCGCTCCTAGTAATACAGCAGATAGTAAATCTGTTATGCCTATACTATCTGAAAAACTTCTAACAAAAGTTCCTATTTTTGTAAGAGTATCTGTAATCCCCTCTGTAGAAGTTAATGCCCTGACAAAAGTCCCTATCTTAGATAGAGTATCGGTTATTCCTAGTACATCAGATAGTGTTACAAGTACTATCTTAGCTGTTGCTAGTACATCAGATATTCCAATAGAATCTGATATGGATTTGAAAAAAGTACCTGCTTTACTTACACTGTCAGTAATTCCTACACTATTTGATAAGGATTTTAAGAAGATTCCAGTTTTACTTAGAACATCGGTTATACTAACATTATTTGCAAGATTTCTATAAAATGCACCTATCTTTGAAATACTATCGGTAATTCCAACACTATCGGACAAAGATTTAACAATTATCTTAGCATTGGAAATAGCATCGGCTATTCCTAATGAATCAGCTAAATATACTATAGCTCCTTTAGACCTACTTAATATATCTGTTATTCCGAGACTTTCTGTTTGGGTTCTGAAAAAATTAGCTGCCTTTGAAATACTAGTAGTAATTTCTTCTGTATCTGTAATAGACCTAGCAAATCCTACAAGTTTAGTTAGAACATCTGTTATCCCTACAGAATTCGACAAAGAAACTAAAACTATCTTAGCTGTTGATAGTATATCAGTAATCCCTATACTATCTGATAAAGATTTTATAAAAGTACCAATTTTGGAAATACTGTCTGTAATACCAACACTAATTAAAATATTTCTTACAAAAAATGCTGATGTATTTAAATCCTTTACTTGACCAATTTCATAACCTGAGTCATTGATTACTAATTCATCAAGATAAAGAGAGCCACTTCCACCACCGATAGCGGCAATGCCAAAACGTGTAGATCGGAAGTACGGAAACTCAGTGTAATTATCAATATCTGTAACACTAGTTTGTGCGGCCCCATCAATCCACCAGTTTACATAGCCATCTGTAATACCATCACCAGATGCTCTAACAACATGCAGTTCAATATAATGTTCAACGGCTGTAAGATTTACAAACCCACTACTGGTAGTACCACCATCACGATAAGCCAGAAAGTAAACTTGGTAGTTTCCAGCCGAGTTTCTGATCCAGAAGCGCAGTATATTGCCAGATCCGATTGCAGACTGTAAGCTTAGAATTTCCCAGCTCTGACCGTTGGGTATAGAAATATCATTTCGGTTTATATAAAAACGTGATCTAACTTGTCCACTAGTATTGTCAGCATCTAGATTCTTTTGTCCATAGATGGGATTGGCATCATCCACAAAACATAACAATCCATATCCTGTTCCTGCTAGCGCAGCTTCAACAGTAACACTGAGATCACCACTATCAGTAACAGTACTGGTATATTGACTAAGATCGCCGGTTTCATGATTGATGTTGATAAGTGCTGTTCTATGGTAGAAATCTCTAATTCCAATGGAATCAATAATAGTTCTTATAATAGTTTTAGATGTAACAATTACATCAGTAATTCCTACATTATTGACTAAAGCAACTATTAAACTTCTAGTATTGGTTAAACTGGTAGTGATTTCCTCTGTATTTGTTAAAGTTCTAAAGAATGATCCGATCTTACTCAGGCTATCAGTTATTCCTAATGAATCACCGATAGTGGCAAAGAAATCATCACCACCTCCAGTTTTAATATAGGATATTAAATCTGTAATTCCAAGAGATTCTGGTAAGCTTCTTACAAAAGTCCCGACTTTAGAAATACTATCAGTGATTCCAGTAGTATTAATAATACTTTTTAGAAAAGCTCCCGACTTAGATAATGTGTCTGTTATGCCTACAGTATTAGCAAATGCTACAAACCTTCTTACAGTTTTTGAAATGCTGTCTGAAATACCTACAGTATCAGCAAAGGATTCAGTATAAGCTACAGAATAAACAATTGTTAATCTAGCACATAAAGATGTATCACCATCATAGGATGTTTCAGAAGTATCTCTAGCACCGTCAGCAGCTCTAGTAGTCCAACAAAACCCCATTACTCCGTTTGAATAGGGCCCATAGCTTGCATAAAGTTCTGAAATTATGGAACTTATATCTGAAGTATTAACATCATTACTGCCAGCATTAGTATTAGACCAATCTACAGATGCGGATGTTCTAGCTCTACCACTTATATCTGCATTAGTTGTTGTAAACTGTGCTGGACTTGCAACGTCTAAACCATAGATTGTTACATCAGGTTCATCTAAAGTTGTAGATGTGAAGTTAATTGTCAGGTAAGCAGATGTAATTGTAGCATTGGCTGGAATATTTACAGCAGTAAATCTCCAAGCATTCCATACACCTGTGGTATCACAGTTAGCTAATGGGTTAGCTGTAATACTTACAACAGTAGTTGCTAACTCACTGGCATCATCGGCAGAAGCTTGAATAGCTCTAGGCCCGAAAGTTGGCATGAGCTACGCACCTAGGAATGTGATTTCCCAATCTACCTGTAAAGTATCCGAAGTAGTAACATCTACTGTAGGAGTAATTTGAGCATAGGCTAAAAGATCCCACGAAGCAGGTGCAACGTTATTTCCTAAACCAGCTTCATCAATGCCAGTAGCATTTAAATCCCCAGCTTCGAACGTAGATCTATATTGAGTTACATTATCATTAGCAGCTCCGAACGCCCCTTTCTGCTTTGGATAGGTTGAATCCATAAGTTCGGGTGTGCCGGTTGGTGTATTCAAAACTGTATTTGCTTTGGGAGTTGTACCTGTCCATCCAGTTCCTACCTGGATATACCCATTAGTTCCATCTACTTTAGTTCTAGCGGGAGTCTCTGACATTATATCAGCAACTAGAGCATCTCCCTCATCAGTGACAATATTATGATTTACTGAAATCATAAGACTTCCTGGCAATCCTAAAACTCTTTGTAGCCAATTCTGAGGTCGTCTTTTTATTTCTCCGTCTGGCCCAAAAACAGTTACAGTTAATTTTCCTTTAATTCTTGATTTATCTCTAAAATTCATTTTTAATTTCTCCTAAGCTTTGCTTCCAAAGACTTTAAAGTACCCTGTGAATAGGGTAAATACATTATTCTGAGAATCTGTTAATTCTCCTTCATGATTATATTGACCAAATAGATTTTCTGTATCCACTGGTTGTAGTGTTATTCTAAATTTTCCACCAGCTTCGTCTATAATTGAAATCCCACTTACTGTTGTTTTTGAAAGAATAACATCACCGAATGTGGGTCTGTAAACAACCCATGCAACTGCACTTCCAGTCAGGCTTACATAATTTCCAGATCCATCGTCTACAGTAACATCTATGTATTTAGTATCACCTTGATATATTTCAATATTTTGGCCTGTATAAGTCATTTAAACCAACTCCTATATTACTGATTCAAATATTTCATCCCACTGTTTAGCTATGTTTTCCCACCTGTATTTATCACTTAAAAACTTAGCTAAAGATTTTTCAGAAAGTTCTTTTCTTAATTCTGGACTGTTGTACATAATCTCCAGTTTTTCCGCTACAGCTTCGGCTGTTACAAGTGATCCTGTCGTCTGTACCCTTTCAAATTCTAATTCCATTATGGGAGGTATAATTAATCCGCAATCTTGGAATAGCTCTAGGCTGGCACTATTACCGGATACAATTTGAGGAGCTCCTGTAGTAGCATGTTCAACATTAGGCAATCCAAATCCTTCTCCCATACTTGTATTTAGACCTACATCTGTACAGTTATAAATCATATTAAGTTTTTCATCCGTAACTCTTTGAACTCCCCTTTCAAAGCTAGTCAGGACTAATCTCTTATCCATCCCTAATTTTTTCAGCTTAGCTGTTAATTTTAATACGTCCCAACCAACATCTGAAATACCTGCATGGTGATAATATTTAACATTGAATGGCTTGTTTTCAGAAAATAAAGCAAATCCTTTTATTGCAATATCAATTCTCTTTCTAGGTTGATTTCTATTAGCGTTGAGTACTATGAAAGAATCTTCAAAATCTTCTCTTGGAGGGAAGAATTCCTTTTTTAATTCTTCTCTAGTCTTATCCATTTTGTAAAAAATACTAGTATCCACTCCGTGAGGAACTATCTTGAAGTCAAAAGTTCTTGGAGCTTCTTCCTTAACTACATCATAACCAAACTTAGTATATACAACAGCTTCTTTAACTATATCAAAATGTCTAAACCACTCGGAATCATATCCCTTGGCATCTACCGGAAAGTATGCAACTACTGGAGGAATATTTTCTTTAAATACATTTTTAATTTCCTCTAAATACATAGTAGTTATCCACAGATCATTCAAAATAAAAATTAAATCTACTCCAGCTTTGGAGAATTCTTTAATTCTATTCGTTCCGTAAATATCTCCTTTGTTTTTAGCTGTATATATTTTATGATTGAATGGGTGAGGATCACCATCATAGTTAATGGCTAGATGGAGGATCTCGTATTTGTCTTTTGGTAGATATTTAATTATTGAATGTGATACTCTAGAAAAACCTGTTGGAATTACACCGTCTGAAATCCAAAGTACTCTTATTTTATTCATCCTGTCCTTATAATTCTCCTTTTATTTAAAATCTTGTGGTTCTTTCGTATGCATTATTGATATATCCAGGTAGACTTCCCTTTCTAGGAAATGCTAATCTTTTACTTGGAGGGGAGATAAGAGTTTTTAATTCTTCCCAATCAGATCTTAATAGTTCTTGTTTAGCTCTCGATCCTTCTAAGTTAGAATAAGAAATTTCAGCATCTCTCCAAGCTACAGAATTCCATGAGCTGTCTTGTAAACTCCCCTCTTTGATAATAATTGATGCCATTAGAATAATTGGTCTAACA
>Ga0209002_10000533_pt1 | contig 30760 bp, 33 predicted proteins | sample Rifsed16ft2_FD_184010 | JGI IMG/M metagenome (GOLD analysis project Ga0209002, IMG submission 184010) | Soil microbial communities from Rifle, Colorado, USA - sediment 16ft 2 (version 2) | ecosystem: Environmental > Terrestrial > Deep subsurface > Rock core/Sediment | place: Rifle, Colorado...
GGCGGAGGCACGGGCGTCCAGAATCTCTTCTACTTCGAGGATCTTTTTCTGGAGCGCTTCGAGCAGGGCGAGCGAGTGCGTGCGTTGGGTGGCGTCGGCACCGTCGAGCGGCAGAGCGGAGAGCTGCTGCCGCCCGCGGGCGGTGAACAGCCCCGGCCCCAGCCGCAGTTGATGATTGAGGGCCACGGCCTGCAACCCGTTGCGCAGCATGGTGCGCATGCGCACCAGGCGGTGGCGGTAGCGCAGCAGGCCGAGCACGTCGCGGCTGGCCGGCGGCGGAACGTACACGGCGGGGAAATCACCGTGCAGGAGCAGATCGAGAAGCAGCTCGGCATCGCGCCGGTCGTTCTTCTGCCGGCGCTTGGCGAACTTGCGGATGGCAGCGGCATCGCCGACCAAGACGTGATGGCCCTGTTCGGCGAGCAAGCGATGAAACCACAGGGCGTAGCCCGACGACTCCAGCCCGACGATGGCGGGAGCGGCGAACTGCGCGTAGAAGGCAGGCACGTTGTCCCGCTCGTGATCGAGCGTGCGCTGGCGGATCACGCCGTCCTCCGTGCTACACCAGCAAACCGTCTGGCTGCGAGCATGAAAATCGACTCCGAGATAAACTGGCATGGGCGCCTCCTTTCGACCCTTGTCGAACGGTCCGGGCAAGCTTACCAACGCTCGCCCGAGGAGGCGCCTGCCTCATAACATCAGAAAAGCGAAAACCGAAAAACGAAAGGCGAAAAACGAAAAGCAAGATCCCCTCCCGAATCGTGAAGTTTCGGGATCGGGACTGCGCTTTTTGGTTTTCTCCTCCTATCTACCATCTGGCGCCAGGTGTCATCCCGGAGCCTCCGGATCGCGCCGGGCTTCGAGACACATCGTAGAAACAGCCCAGGTCCACGTGACCTGCGACCGTTTCTACTTCCTGGCCCTCGATCAAGATCTTGACGCGGCGAATTTCTTTGAGGTTGGCACTGAGCGACCGGACAATGGAATCCACCGCCACTTGTTCCGTTTCAATCCCGGAGGGGGTGCCGTTGGCAAAGCCCTGAGAAAGATCCACCACGGCGGTGCCATCCGCCAGCAGGAAGACTTCGTGCACCAGCGTTTCAGCGGGCAGGGTTCGCAGCGCCGGATCCGCCGGGCCGACAATGAGCGCGGCCACAATTTGCCTGGCTTCGCGGGCCGGTTCTTTCGCCAGCGGCATCTCCACCTCGCGCGCCTGGAGCGCCGTGGTACCGGGGGCAGAGAGGTAGAACAGCTTCACTTTGCGGGCCTGGTCGGTCGGCCGGACGATCGCCAGTTGCGCCAGTTGGTGAAGCTGAACCTCTTCGGCTTGCTTTTCGGCGCGCAGACCGCGGATTCTTTTCTCGAGCACCCGAATATAAAGCGCCCCCGCCGCCACACTCGCCACGGCCACGATGATTACAATGCGCAGCGCCCGAGACATCTTTTTGCTTTATCGCGTTCCTTGTGCAACAGGCGCAAACCGCTCGACGGCTCCGGCCAGCGCTCTTGCCAGTCGTTCTTCGAGGCCGGCCAGCGCCGCCGCATCTCGGACAGAAACGCTGCCGATTTCGAGCGCGATGGCGGGACAAGCTGCCCCGCGCAGCACGCGCAGGCTCGCTTCGCCCACGCCGGCCGCTGAACCCGGCGCCTCTTGCTCGATCTGAGCCTCGAGAAGCTGCGCAAAGGCGCGACTTTGGTCCAAGTATGCTGCCTGTGCCTCTTCCCAGGCCAGGAATTCGTCCGGCGGAGCGACCGTCTGGCCCCCGGGGACGCGGTAAACAAAGATCCGGACCATGCGGGCCGCGCCGACCGTGCCGAAATGGATGGTCAGGAAAAGGTCGGCCCGGCGCCCGTTGGCGAGGCCAGCGCGATCATCGAACGAAGGGTTCTGATCCCCCTCGCGGGTGAGCACAGCCACTACCCCCGCTTGCTCCAGTTGCCTTTGCATGGCTTGCGCATATTGCAATGTCAGGTCCTTTTCAATCAAACCGGTGGGACCGCGCGCGCCCGGGTCGGTGCCGCCGTGCCCGGGATCAATCACCACGAGTCGCTTGCCCGCCAAAATCTCTTTCGCGCTGTTTTCCCCATTGCTTTGGGCGGGCTTGCCCGGTTCGGGCTTGCTGGTGGCGGGCCCCGTACCGGCGCGGTACGGGGCGGGCGGCGATGCGGGAGATTGGGGCTCGGCGATCATCCCGAAGCTGGCCACGGCGAGCGCAGCCAGCAAGGCCAGGGCAGAGGCGGACTTAAGCTTCATGGGAAAAGGATTCCAGACATCCGCTGGTGATCGAAGCCAATCGCTGGCTTTGACCAGAAGCGTTCGATTACCGCCCTATTCTACAGGAGAGTGCTCGATTCTCTTAGCGGAGTCGCAACTTTGTGCGGGTTTGGGTTGCTCCCCGGGGGCCGGGGCTCTTAGTGCCGTTCCAAAATCTGTTCAAAGCCGCGGTAGAGCGTTCCTCCCGAGCGCGCTTCCACCACCCTGCCGTCCTCCACGACGGCCTCCACCCGGAGGTGGCCTTCGATGCGGGTCAACGGGTCCACCATCACGCGCGTCTTCATGGCTACCTCCTCTGATAGAGCGGCGAGTGAGAGTCGGGGAAACCCGGCTCCGTGCAACCCATGCAGGGTGCGTTGGCGCTGATGCACCAGTTGACGCCGCTATTCCACTGGCGCACGGGGCAGTCGGCGTGGGTGAAGGGACCCTTGCAACCGATTTCAAGCAGGCAGCCCTCCTCGCCAAAATTGCTGGCGAAGATGCCTTCATCGAGGAAGTCGCGGCGGATGCAACGGTTGTGCACCGTCCGGCCAAAGTAAACTTTCAGCCGGCCGAATTCGTCGAGTTCTTTCGGCTTGGGCAAGCCATAGAGCAGCAGGCGAGCCACGGTTCCGATAAACCATTCCGGGTGGCAAGGGCATCCGGGGATATTCACCACCGGAGTGGAGATGTTGAGTATCTTCAGCACCTCGCCCACGCCTTTGGCGCCGGTCGGGTTCGGCTTGGCCGGAGGGCATTCCGCAACTTGACGGATGGAAAGACATTAGGCCGGGGAAGGCACTACAGCGAATCGCCAGGCGACAAATTGTCGGCCCAAACTGGCATGCTTTTCAGCGAAGCACAAGTTGTCCCGAAGGACAGAAGCAACGAACCAAAGGAGGTAGAGGAAGTAAAGGAGGCAAAGGAAGCAGAGGAGCAGAGGAACTAATGTTGTAGGGGCGTACGGCTGTACGCCCTGCTGGTGTTCATTGCGAGATGGTGGAGGCGGCGGGAGTCGAACCCGCGTCCGAAAAGCCGCACAGCGAAAAGCCTACATGCTTATCCGGTTCTGTTTGTTTCGCCCCGCCGGATCAAGGACCGGCAAAAGGCCGGCTTGGCTAGCCCGAGAATCTTGCCCGGCGGTCTCAGGCGGCAACCGCAAGGCCAGCCCACAAAGTTTACGCCTCGTTACGCCCTATGGGCGAAGCGCAGGAGACGAGCCGCCTGAATTAGGCAGCCAGTGCCAACTGTGTATTGGCAGTTGTGTTCGTTGCACCAGATTACGGGCTGATACTCCCCGGCATGCCTTTTCGCCGCTTATGCTTCCGTCGAAACCGTTTCGCCCCCAGAACCACAAGCGACAATTCCAAGCTATCACCGGCTGCTTTGGATGTCAATAAAGCCGATCGCTGCTCACCGAAGATAGGGTCCAGTACCTCTGTTAACCTGATGGAAAATAAGGGTTGACAGCATCTTTCTCTGACCGGATAATAGCTGCTCGCCTCCCCTTCCACCCCGGGAGAAGCATGCCCTCTGGGTCTCGTTCAGACGCCTCCAACCAAGCCATGACAAAGGTTCTGGCCGATGCCATGCGCGGCATCTCCAGGCAACTGGATGAGCTGAACGTGGCTGTCCGAAATCTGGTCGATGGCATCGCTGCTGATAGTCCCGGCTCGAGCGAGGTCATGGCGCTCGTGATTCGTGCGGAAGCTTCAGCGGCGGCTCTTGCGGCGGCGATTCGGGTGATTTCAACCTTCGCCAGCGGCGGTTTCTCGCGCCAAGCAGTCCTGGCCCAACCGGAGGAACCACCGGTTCTCGCGCCGCCGACGCCCGCGGTGGAGGAAAGAATTAAAACCGCTGCTCCACGGCCTGCCGTCTCACCCCCTCCGGAAGAGCTGGAACTCGAGATCGTGCACCTGCCCTCGGAGGAAGTCTCTGTGCCCGAGCCGGCCGAGACTGCTGCCGAACCGCTCCCCGTCCAAGAGCAGTTTGACATGGGGCGACTTTCGGCAGAAGAACAGGATTTGCACCGCAGGGCGCAGAAGTTTGCCCGCGTCGCCGTACAGGACATCTTGCTCTACAAGCGCGACCAGGTAAATCAAGGGCGCAAGAACAAGGACCTTTACAACCGGCTGAAAGACGAGATTGACAAGAGCCGCGAGATTTATGAGCGCCGCTTTGCCCGCATCACTCACCATCCGATCGACCATTTCTACAACGAAGTACTTTCCGTTCTCGCTGAGGGCGATCCGGCGGCACTCGGCCACTATCCCTATCCGCTACCGGCCGCTCGCCGTTGACGGGGACCGAAACGGTTATAATGGCATTCCCGTTGTACGGGAGAGAATTCGCTTCGCGCTGACCCGGATGACGTCTGCCTCGCGCAGGCAAGGCAGACGCCGACCATAATTCCATGCTGAGCCGGTTCTTGCTCCGCGCCACCCTCTGCAGGCTGACACTGCTGGTCTTTTTCTCCGGCTCGACTTGCGCCGCCATGTCGCGGCTGGAATCGGCCGCTCAGGCCAGGCAGCAACTGTCGCTTTTGGCGCATCGTCTTCAGGAGGAGTCCCGTACCGGAGAGGCACCTGGCAAGGCGCAATCCGGCGCTTACCTTGCCCTCGAAAAGTTTGCGCGGCGGCACGCCAAGGATTCATTGGGGCCGCTGGCTGCCCTTTTGCTCGGTCATAGAGATTTTGGACTCGCGCGCTACGCCGAAGCCGAGGGGTGGTTTCGCCAGGCCGCACTGGCTTGGGGGGGATCAGCCTCAGCTCCGGAAGGGATCGAGGCGCACCTTGGCGACTACGCCGAGTGGTATCTCGCTCAATCTCTTGCCGCACAGAAAAATTACGAGGCTGCTGCCGAAACTCTGGCAGACTTTCCGGGAAAGTATCCCGACAGTTTGTTGACGGATAACGCCGTCGAGAAGCGCGCCGCATGGTTGCTCGAGGCAGGGCAAGCGGAAAAAGCGATCGAGAGCCTCCAAGCCTTTCGCCCCGCAGAGCACCGCCCCGCCTTGCTTGTTGTCCTGGCGCGAGCTTACGAGGCGGCCCATCAGCTTCCCCAAGCGGCGGAAACCTACCAGCGAGTTTATTACGGCTATCCTGTGAATGGGGAAGCAGCAACGGCGGCGGGGGGCGCGCTGGCCCGCCTCGAAACTGTTCTCGGGGAGAACTTGCCGAAAGTTTCGACTGCGCGCCGGTTGGCTCGTGCGGACTCGCTCTACGCCGCGCGCCGTTGGCGGCAAGCCGAAATCGAGTATGAAGAGTTGGCCCGGGCGACTGCCGGGGCTGAAAAAGACGCTGCTGTGGCGCGCTTGGGGGGCTGCTTCTTCCAACAGGAACAGATGGATCGCGCCATCCAACATCTGGCTGCGTTCGAACTGGCTGACGGGCCTTCTGAAGCCGAGCGGCTTTTCTACCTCAGCCAGAGCTATCGCGCCCTGGATCTCGAAAAAGAGATGCTCGCGGTGGTCACCCAGGCGAGCGCCCGAATCCCGGAAAGTCCGTGGCACGAGGAAATCCTTTTCGCGACGGGCAATTACTACCTGCTGAAGAACAACGACGCGCAGGCCACCCAATTCTACAGTCGAGTCACCGAAAGCTTTCCGAACGGTCGCTACGTCCAGAGAGCGCGATGGAAAGTGGCGTGGCATGCATACTTGAGCGCCTTGCCCGAAGCCAGCCGCCTGCTGCGCGAGTTCATCGAGCGATACCCCAACTCGCTTCAAGTTCCGGATGCGCTTTACTGGTTGGGCCGGTTGGCGGAAATAGAAAACTACAACGCAGCACGCCCCTTCTACCAAGCGCTCAGCCGGCGGTTTCCGCACAACTATTTTTCCCAGGATGCCGGGCGAAGGCTTTGGGCAGCCGGCTGGTGGGTGAGCGCGGAACCGGCGCCGGAATGGCTCGAACAAATTTCGCCGGCGGGGGAATTGCCGGACACCAACACGCCCGCTCCGGAAGCGGCTCGTGTCCGCTGGCAACGCTATCTCGACTTGCGGTTGATCGCGCTTGACGACCTGGCGGCGGCTGAGCTGCGGACCGCCAGCCGGCTGGTCGCTTGGCCGGCGATTTTGTTGGAGTTAGCGCGCGACGCCCACACGCATCATGGCCGGACGGCGGAAGCCTTTGATGCGCTGTGGCGTCTCTATCCCGACTTTTTCTCGCGGCGCATGGACGAAGTCCCGCTCGAGCTCTGGCGCATGCTTTTTCCCGTGCCTTATGAAAAGCTTATTCGGAAATGGTCGAAGAGGCACCGGCTCGATCCGTTGCTGGTGGCGGCGTTGATCCGCCAGGAGTCTGCTTTCGCTCCGCAAGCCGTTTCCAGCGCTGGCGCGGTTGGCCTGATGCAATTGATGCCGGCAACGGCGAAGCGGCTGGCAGGCGAGCGCCGGCAGCGCTTTCGGCTCTCCCGGCTCACCGATCCGGACTACAATATCAATTACGGGTGCTACTACCTGGCTCAGTTGATGAAGATGTTCGGCGATGCCCGTTGGGGGCCGCCGTGGCGGGGTGGCGCGGAGCTGGCTCTGGCTGCATACAATGCCGGGGAAGAGGCTGTGCAGCATTGGCTGGAAACTCGGCAAGAAGCGGACGCGCAAACGTTTGTGGGAAATATCCCTTACTCGCAAACACGCGAGTATGTTCAGGTCATTTTGCGAAATTATAAGCTCTACCGGGAGATCTATTCCCGCCGGTGAAATGCAGATGAACCCGTACGGGGCCATGCCGGGCAAGCCCGCCCAAGGCAGTTCAGGGATAACGGGAAAAGCGTTTTTGGCGGGGAAGCGCATCCTTTCTCGAAAAGCCGGCCGTTTCACTGAATCGGTCATCCGCGAGATGACCCGGCTGGCGATGCAGCACGAGGCCGTGAACCTGGCTCAGGGCTTCCCTGACTTTCCCGCGCCCGCAGAGGTCAAACAAGCCGCCATCGAGGCCATCAGCCGGGACGTCAACCAGTATGCCATCACCTGGGGAGCAAAAAGCCTGCGCGATGCCATCGCCGCCAAGATGAAGCGCTGGCAGGGACTCGAGATCGACCCCGAGCGAGAGATCACCGTTTGCTGCGGCGCCACCGAGGCGATGCTCTCCGCCATGATGGCGGTCATCAACCCCGGCGACGAGGTGGTGATCTTCGAGCCGTTTTATGAGAACTACGGGCCGGACGCCATCCTTTCCTCTGCTCGGCCGCGCTTTGTGGCGCTCCACCCCTCCCGTCCGGAAGCTTCGGGAGGCGGCATGGCCGATTGGCGCCTGGATGAGAAGGAACTGGCCGCTGCGTTCAACGATCGCACCAAAGCCATCATCTTGAACACGCCGAACAATCCCACCGGCAAGGTCTTTCGCCGCGCTGAACTCGAAATGATTCGCGACCTCTGCGTGAAGTGGGACGTGCTGGCCATTACCGACGAAATCTACGAACACATCCTCTATGACGGCTGGCAACATGTTTCCATCGCCACCCTGGAGGGCATGCGCGACCGCACCATCACCATCAACGGCCTCTCCAAAACCTATAGCGTGACAGGCTGGCGGGTTGGATGGGCGGTTGCCTGCCCGGAAATCACCGGCGGGATTCGCAAGGTTCATGATTTTGTCACGGTGGGGGCGGCGGCGCCGTTGCAGGAAGCCGGGGCGGTGGCGCTTTCGCTGCCCGATGCTTACTATGCCGAGCTCAGCCGCGCCTACCAGTTGCGGCGCGACCGCCTGCTGGCTGCTCTTGAGGAAGCTGGCTTCCATTGCTCGAAATGCGAAGGCGCGTACTACATCATGACGGACATTAGCGCTTTTGACGCCGAAGACGACGTCTGTTTCTGCCGCTTTCTGTTGGAACAGATCGGGGTAGCAGCGGTGCCCGGGAGCAGTTTCTACCACGCGCCCTCGGCTGGGCGGCAACAGGTTCGCTTCTGTTTTTGTAAAACCGACCAGACGCTCGACGACGCAGCCCGACGGCTGAAGTCGCTCCGTCCCGCCAAAAGGTGAGAGGCGGATACGCGCAGGGGTCTCGGCAGAGATCGTGGAACTGATTGGCGGCTTCAGCCTGTGCTAAAATTCCGTGCTTTCTTTAACGGGTGGCGCACGCCCGCCGCGGTTCACCGCGAGGCTTCACCATGGGCGGCGGGTAGGCGAGGCACGATGGACCATCGGGAGCATCCATGACGGCGGAACTCTTGCCACGCGGGAGCGTACTCAGCTCGAACGGGGAAGGAAGTCCGGTAGAAGTTCCCGCGGGGCGCTCTTTTCTTTGCTTGATGGTCATTGAGGCGATGATCGAGCAGGAATCGCTGGACGTTTCGATCTGGGGTTCCGAGGACGGCAGCAACTTCATCGCCAGGCCGCTGGTGAAATTTCCGCAGCGCTTCTACTCGGGGCGCACCCAGGTGGTGCTTGACCTCGCTGATTTCCCCGGCGTGAAGTATCTCAAAGCCCGATGGGAAGTGCTTCGCTGGGGCCGCGGCTCGCCCCAGGCTATGTTCCGAGCGCACGTCACGGTCGAAGAGATGGCCCGGCCCGTCAGCGTGCAATAGTCTCCAATCAAGCGATAAGACCACTCGCCGGTTCCCCAGCTTTCTCTCACCCAATAGGAGCTTTTTAGGAGCAGCCTCGACGGGCTCGAGGATGAGATCGTTTGGTAGTGGGGGAAAGAAAGGGGTAGGAAGTCTTTCGGTCGGTTGCCTTGTGGTGGTGGACTTCCTACCCCCCTGTTGTGGTCTGCCTTTAAAGACGCAAGTTGGGACAAAAAGTTTCCTGGGAATTTGTAAAATCTTGTCAATAAACACCCGGCTGCGGAAGAAGGGCCAGGGCAAGGACGGCGAGGTCGCCATCGGAGATCAGACACAACCCCTGAATCAGGGGGCGTGCCGCTAGATTCTTTGTTTTCAGGGAAACGATTGAAAGATATGGTGGAGCTGATGGGATTCGAACCCACGACCTTCCCGATTGTCATCGGGACGCGCTAGCAACAGTGCTCGGTGACCAGTGCTCAGCGACCAGTGGAAACCCTGCGGAGGACTTAGCTATAGAAGGGCATCGGGAGAGCAATTGGTGGAGCTGATGGGATTCGAACCCACGACCTCCTGACTGCCAGTCAGGCGCGCTCCCAACTGCGCCACAGCCCCACGGCGGTTGATTCTTGCATCTTGCCGATTGGATTGTCAACGCAAGGAATCGGGAAAAGGAGGAACGGTGCGACGTTCGCTCCGCCCATGTAGGGGCAAGCTTCAGCTTGCCCTTGACCTGACTCGGGGCGGTCTGAAGACCGGCCCCTACACGAACGAAGAAGACTCGGGGCGGTCTGAAGACCGGCCCTACACGAACGAAGATTGTCATCGAGGGAATTCCAGCGTATCTTAATAGAGGCTGAGGAAACCCAGGCGAGGTTTTTGGTGTCTAAGGATATAGGGAGAGGTAACGCTCGCGGTAGGGTGTGGGCGGACATGGCGCATGGCATGAGCGAACTGATCGCCACCTTCGAGACTTCCTGCGACGAGCGCGCACTCGTCCAGGAATTGCGCACTGGTTCGGAGACGGCCTTTGCCTGGCTGGTGGCTCAATATCAGGATGCGATCTATAACCTCGTGTTTCGCATTCTTGGCGACTCGGGCCGCGCCGCGGACACGGTGCAGGAAGTGTTTCTGAAGGTGTTCCGCGGCATCAACGGTTTTCATAGCGGGAGTTCGATTAAAACCTGGATCTATCGGATCGCTATCCGCGAAGCTGCCAACCAGAAGCGGTGGTTCTGGCGGCACTGGCGGCACCAGGTTGCCATCGAGGAGAAGGAATCATGGGGCAAGGCAGCGGTGCGCGAGGCGCTGGTGGATCGCGGCGAATCGCCGCTCGCGGCCGCCATGAGCGCCGAGCTGGAAGGGGTGGTGCATCGCGCCTTGCAGGCCGTTGCTGAACCCTACCGCTCCGCCGTTGTGCTGCGCGACATTGAGGGCATGGCGTACGACGAAATTGCCGACGTTCTGGAGATCTCCCTGGGCACGGTGAAATCGCGCATCCTGCGCGGCCGCCAAGCTCTCCGGGCCATTCTCGAACCTCATCTCAACGGGCATCGCAAGGCCGGAACAGGCCGCGCCGGGGCGGGGAGGGAGTCATGAGTTGCGCCGGGTTCAGAAAGAATCTCGCGGGCTACCTCGATGAGGCCCTCACCGCGGAACAGAATCGCGCTCTCGGCCAGCATCTGGAGACTTGTGTGGGCTGCCAAGCGGAATTGAAATACTACCGGCGTTTGCGGCAGGTGCTCTTGAATTTGCCTCGCCTTGCCCCGCCACCCGATTTGGCGCTGGCCATTCGCGTGCTCGCTTCCCGGCAGAGGGCGATGTGGGGGGCGCGGTGCGGGCTTGCCTTTGAAAACGTTCTGCGGCCGCTGGCGGTGCCGACCGCCACCGGGGTTCTGACCACCCTGATCTTCTTTGGGGTTTTGATGGGATCGTTTTTCGGTGGTATGCCGCGCGGCGCGGTGGTGGGCGACGTGCCCCTCAGCTTGGCCACTCCGCCGCAACTGGTCAGCGCGGCGCCCTCTGAGTTCAACACGATTGACGACACGGTCGTGATCGAAGTTCAGGTGGATGCCCGCGGCCACGCTGGCGACTATCGGGTGCTTTCTGGTCCGGCGTCGCCAAGGCTCGGGCGGCAACTCGACCAGTTGCTCATTTTCAGCCGCTTCCATCCGGCGACCGCCTTTGGCGTGCCGACCGCGGGCCGCCTGATCCTCAGCTTCCGTCGCGTGAACGTGCGTGGCTAGTGCCGTTGCCACCTGTTCACGCAGGGCTGAACGGACGCATGTCCAACCATGAGATCTTGCCAAGGGCCAACTCCGTAAGGGGAGACAATTGGAGCGCCACCAGCCGCCTTGACTTGCCCGAATCGCTTGACTAGACTCGCCCGATGGTACCTTGAGCAACCGCCCCTTCTGCCCCGCGCTGAGGCGGCGTTGCCGCCGAGCGTACGCTACGGAGAGTTGACCACGCGACCGGTGAATCCATCCAAACTGTCACGGCGGCTGACCCTTTTCGCAGCAGCCTGGCTGGGCTTGGCTCCAGACGCGGCCGCCCAGCTCAGGGTTTCGCTGGATACGAGTCCGACTGTTTTCACCGTGATGGCTGCCATTAACGCTGCCGGATACGACGCCGGCGCCTATGCCTGGCCGAACCCGGTGCGCGACCGGGTTCGCGCCCGCCTGGCCCAGAGCGAAGCTCCCTCGTTGACTGCGCTCAAGAAGTTCTTTGTGGATCACCATCGTGAAGACCCGAGTGCGGAACTCGCTCAATATGTCTCCTTTGCCCTTGTGATCGGCGGGCCACCGAACTTTCCCTTCGCCATGCCGGAGAGCGAACTGCCGCCGGACGTCCTGGCGCTCGACGGGCTCGATGAGCTGATCCGGGATTTCTACCGGGAGGCGGGCATGGCCCGGCTTTGGGAAAGTTCGCGGCCGGAGATGGAGCGTCAACTGGCCGTGTATCAACCCCAAATCAATCTGATGATCGAGCGCACGAACGGCTACTTGCGCTTCCAGGAAGGCTACCCTGAGCGCAGCTATGTTGTGCTTTACGATCCGCTGGGAGCGCCCGGGCAGACCAATGCCCGCAACTACGGCGCGAATTACTACTTGGTCTTTTCGCCCGGCGCGGAATCGCCCCTTCTCGAAATCCGGCATGCTTATCTTCACTTTCTTCTCGATCCGCTGGCGGCTCGCTTTTCCCAACTGCTTCAGGCCCGCTCCGCTTTGCTGGCCATCGCCCAGCGCGCCGAAAATCTGCCCGGTCATTTCCGCGATGATTTCGGCTTATTGGTGATCGAGTGCTTGGTTCAGGCCACTGAGTTGCGCATGGACAGGGTCAAAGGGGAAGCGCTCGCCCACAGGCTGCAGGAAGCGGATGGCAACGGTTTCATTCTGGTACGTTCTCTGGCAGCGGGGCTGGAAGACTTTGAAAAATCTGAGCCCTCCATCCGTTATTTCTTTCCTGATCTCGTGACCAAGATTGATGTGGCGTCTGAGACAGCCCGTTTTGCGAATTTCCCATTCGCTCGCGCGGACGCGGCGCCGAAAAAGCTCGAGTTGAACGAACTGGATGCAACCCTGTTGCAGGCGGATCGACATCTTGCCAAAGGCCGGCCGGAAGCTGCCGAGCCGCTCCTGCGCTCGATCCTCGCCCGCTATGAAGACAACCCGCGCGCCCTTTATGGTATGGCCGTCATGGCAACCCTCAACAAGGATGCCGAACAGGCCAAAGAATATTTCCAGCGCACTTTGCAGCGCGCCCGCGAACCGCGTCTGCTGGCGTGGTCGCACATCTATCTTGGACGCATCTATGATATGGAAGATCGCCGTGAATTGGCGCTGAGCGAGTACAGGGCAGCGCTCGCCGCTGGCGACCCTTCTGAGGCGGTGCGCTCCGCCGCCCATCGAGGATTGGAGAAACCCTTCCGCCCGCCCAAACCAGCCGTACCCGGTTCGGCGACGCCAGAATCGGAGTGACGGAAAGGCGTTTTCGCGCGAGAATGGATACACCACAGTACTGGCCGGGAACGTTGGACCGGCAGAATCAAGGAATAAGGGAAGGAGAAGCGACTTTATGAAGCAATACGGGAAAGCAATCATCCTGGCGAGTCTCATTTTGACCGCCACGTTGGCTCTTTCGCGGACCATGCCGCTGGTGGCTGCGAGTGAGGGGAACCAGCCTCAGCAGGGGCAGCAAACTCAACAGCCTGCCCAGCAGCCGCCCGCGCCGCCGACCGCCGGCCAGCCTCAGACCGAACCGCCCCAGCCTCGGTTGCTGGCCAACGACCAGGCGGAAGCTGACGCTTGGACAGCCCTCAGCAATGAACAAGATCCGGCCAAGCGGGTTGTTGCTATCAACGAATTCCTGGAGAAATTTCCTCAGGCCGGTTTGAAAGCGCATGCTTACGCGAGCCTCTCGGCACTACACCTGTCGCTGGGAGATGCCGACAAGACAGTGGCGTTCGGCGAAAAGGCAGTGGAGTTGGATCCGGACAGACCGGATGTCTTGGCTATTCTCTCGCAACTCTACGCCCGTCGGTCCAGACTGGGCGAGTTGGACTACCGGGCCAAGATGCAGAAGGCAGAAACCTATGCCAAGCACTCGCTCGAGTTGATCGAAACCCTGCCTAAACCCGCCGGCATGGCTGACGATCAGTTTATGAGACATAAAGAAACCATTGCGATCATGGCCCATTCCGGCCTCGGGGTTACCTATTTCAATAGTCGGCGGTATGCCCTCGCGGTGGATGAACTGAAGGTGGCCACCGAGCCGAAGTACGCGCAGGTTGACCCGGTGGATTTCTACGTGCTCGGCCTGGCTTACATGAACACGCAGAAATACGCTGAGGCAGTGACGGCCCTTCAGCGGGCATACGATGAGACGCAAGGGCCATTCAAAGACGTGGTGAATCAACAACTGGCGAACGCCAAGAGACTGGCGGCGAATCCACCCACTCCCGCGCCACCCAAGCCGTAACCGGGTAGCTTGAAGCTATGGCCGAGGAGCTATTCGAAGAGCTTGAAATGCTGCTCGGATACGCGTTTCGCGACCGGCAGTTGCTCGCCCGAGCCCTGACTCACAGTTCTCATCCCAAGGATGCTCAGCCGGGCATGGCGGCATTTGACAACGAGCAGCTCGAATTTCTCGGGGATGCCATTCTTGGATTTGTCGTCAGCCAGCGGCTGGTGGAGCGCTTCCCCGAATTCAGCGAAGGACGGCTGTCCAAGATGAAAGCCAACCTGGTGAGCGCCCATTCGCTGGCGGGGGTGGCCGAGCGGCTGTCTCTCGGGCGCTTTCTCCGGCTGGGTCGTGGAGAAGAAAAGACCGGCGGTCGGACAAAACGGGCGCTGCTGGTCGATGCGGTGGAAGCGGTCATCGCCGCCCTCTACCTCGATGGTGGTCTCGGAGCGGCCACCGCTTTCTTGGGCAAGTTCTTGCTCGAGGAAAGGATCCTCGACGATGCCGAGCGGCTGGCAGCCGCCGATCACAAGTCAGCGCTCCAGGAGTGGCTGCAAGCGCGGGGGATGCCTACCGTCCACTACGCGGTGATCGCCGAGCGCGGGCCCGAGCACCAGAAGACATTCACCGTGCAGGTGGAATGGCGCGGGCGCGTCCTGGCGCGAGCCGAAGGCGCCAGCAAGAAGGTGGCCGAACAAGCCGCCGCACGCTTGACGCTTGAGATGCTTCGCGGGCATGAGATCACGATCGAAAAGGGAAGTTGAGGCGATGGCCGAACAGGAGCGTAAACCTTCGACGGTGCGCGAGTATGTGGATTCGATCCTCGTCACCATCATCCTGGCGTTGTTTGCCACCGGCTTTGTCGTGCAAGCGTTTGAGATCCCTTCGCGCTCCATGGAACCAAACTTGTTGATTGGCGACCACCTTCTGGTGAACAAGTTCATCTATGGTGGCCGGGGCGGAATCTTCGATAAATTTTTACCCTATCGAGCGGTACGGCGCGGGGATATCATTGTTTTCAAAGCGCCCCACGAGCCGACTCACCCTCATTTCGTCAAGCGCGCGATCGGTTTGCCGGGCGACCGCCTCAAGATTGTGGGTGGACAGGTCTTCATCAATGGCAAGGCGTTAAGCGAGCCTTACGCCCGCCACTCCAACCCGGGCAGCGACCCTTACGGCGACAACTTCCCGCCCTCGGCCAGTTCGCCCGGGTTTTTCACAGGCAATATCACCGAGGGGTGGGCGCGAACCTTGGTCCATTACACTTATGACGATGAGCTGGTGATTCCCCCTGGAAAATATTTCGCCATGGGGGATAACCGGGACTCGAGTCTGGACAGCCGCTACTGGGGTTTCGTGGACCGTGAGAACATCATGGGGCGCCCCATTCTCATCTACTGGTCGTTTGAGGCAAACGAAAGCGACTACAGCCAGCGGGGTCTCGGTCGCCGCCTCCTCAACCTGGTCAGAATCATTTTCGAGTTTCCGGCTCGCACCCGCTGGAATCGGATGTTCCATTTTGTCCGCTGAAGCGCCGGATCGAGCTCGAGCCCCTACGGGCCAGTCACGCAGGCTACCACCTTATGACGCGACGTTTCTGGCGTCGGATAGGCTTCTTGCTGGCGCTGGCCGTTCTCCTGGCCGGCTCATTGCCCTTTCTGATCAGCGCCAATCGCTTCCGCTCCCACCTCATCGCCCGCCTGGAATCTTCCCTCGGCCGTAAAGTCGAGATCGGCGCGGTTCGCTTTAGCTTGCTGGGCACCCCGGCGCTGGAAGCGCAGTACGTCACCGTGGCCGAGGATCCGCGCTTCGGCAATGAACCCTTTTTGCGGGCGCCCACGCTGCGTTGCACCTTCCGCCCTCTCTCTATCCTCCAGCGCCGGTTGGCGATCTCTTCTTTGAGTTTCGGCAGCCCGAGCATCAACCTGGTGCGGAATGGGCAGGGCGAGTGGAATCTGTCCAGCCTGCTAGGGCGCCGTGGGCGGCCCCTGGAAGACACAAGGGGGTCGCTGGCCGGGGTGGCGCTCGACCTGGATTCGGCCCGCATTAATTTCAAATCGGGTCCCAACAAGCTGGTGCACACGCTCGACAACCTTTCGGCGAAGTTGCGGTATTCGCTGGAGAATCATCAGTGGGAGCTGCAGGCGGAGTTCAGCCCACTTCGCACGGATATGTCATTGGCCGAGATTGGCACCGTTGCGTTCCGCGCCAAGGGCGAGGCGAGCGCGAGCCACTGGCGAGATTGGCCGTTCCAGTTTCAGGCCGAGTGGAAAAAAAGCCGCCTTTCCGACATCGCCCGGCTCTTTTTCGGTTACGACGCGGGCTGGCGCGGACTTCCTCAGATCAGCGCCAGCGGGAAAGGAACGCTCCGCCGGCTCGACGTTCAGGCAGCCGTGCAGCTTAGCGATCTTCACGGCGCCGAACTGCTTTCCGGGCCGGATTCGCCAGTCCTCCAGCTTCAAGCAAATGGAGTTCTTGACCTGACGGCTGGCGAGCTCGGTCTCCATTCCCTTGAGTTTCGCACGGAGAGATCGAAAGGAATTCTCAGTGCCCGAGTCGCCTGGGGCGATGGGCGCGACCGGCCGGGTCGCTCCGCATGGGAAGCGCAGTTAGACTCCGACCAGATGCATTTGGCCGATTTTGCCGCATGGCTGCCGGGCTTTCGTGCCAACGTGGATGCCACTTTGAAATCGGATGGGGTGGCTCGAGTTCACCTGAGGGCTTCCGGCTCGCCGATGATGCTTCAGGGAACGATCTCCGTTCCGCCCAGCAATCTGGAAACTTCCACGGTTGACCTCGCCGGGAGCTCCTCGGTCATGAAGCTCCGGGTTGGAGAAATCAAAGCTCGCCTGAGGGACGGCATCTTGCAGATCTCGCCGATCGTTCTGCGCTGGCCCCGATGGGATCAGGGCGAGTTGACACTTCGCGGCGTTGTCAACTTTCGCAATTTGCATCGGCCGTATCGTTGGGAAGCGACATCGGATCACGTGCCGCTGGAGGGTGTGATCGGGCTCGAGCAAGCGCTGGGGATCGAGCCGCCGCGCCCCATCCGACTTGTCGGCACCACCGCCATGTCGCTCCGCTGGCGCGGGCAACTGCGCGGCCCGGTCGAGGGCTCCAAAACAGAAGCGTGGCCCGAAGGCAGGCTGCTGCTCGATGGCATCCGCGTTTCTGCTCCCGGCATGCGGGGTGACATCCAGATCGGCAAAGGACGCGCCGAATTTCGCCAGGGCGAGGCGCGCATTTTCCTGGACGCCTCCCGTTTTGCCGGGACAAATTGGCAAGGCCGCCTCCACCTCTACTCGCGGCCCAGGCGCGAGTGGCGCTTTATTCTTTCCGCCGATCGTCTGTATTTGGCTGCTCTCGACGAGACTTTCAACCCGCGCGACTCAGATCGCTTTCTCCTCCGCCCCGCCCCGATGGGGCCGTTCGGCCAGTTTCTGGCAAAACCAGGCGCGCGATGGTTAGATTCCGTTCGCGCCACTGGCAAGTTGGCGGTGGGCTCACTCGAGGTCGGTTTGGTCAGGACGGAAGATCTGCGAGCGACGGCTGATCTTTCCGGCGGGCAGATGCGCCTCGACCATATGACGATGCGCGCCTATGGCGGCCAGTTTGAAGGTTGGTTCCGCGCCGACTTTCGTCCTGCCCCGGTCGGTCCTTCCTACCACATGCAGGGAAAGTTTGACCGCGTGCTTGCCGAGAGCCTGTGGGCCCGGCCGGGTTTGGAAGGGGAAGGAGCCGCCTTTTCGAGAAGTGGTAGCGGCTTGCCCGCCAAAATGTCAGTTGCCGGCTTACCCGATTCGGGTTCTCTGCTGGCGGGTTGGCTGGACGGTACCCTGACGCTGAAAAGCTCAGGGAGCACCCCCAGCGAGCTGATCGATACTCTTACCGGCAGCGTCCAGTTAAACTGGAACGATGGCCGTGTCACGCACTTCGATTTGCGCCAGGCCATGGAAGCGGCAACCAGGCCGGGATCATCCCGCCCCGCAGGACATGGGATCGGCTTCACTGCCTTTCGCTCGGCCACTGCCCATTTCCTCATTGCCGGTCGCCGCCTGGATTTCCGGTCGCTGACGCTCACGGTGGAGGGAACAGAACTGGAACTTGTCGGCACGGCTGGTTTTGATGGCAAACTGGCGCTGCGAATTTATCCGAAGGCAGCCATGGCGGCTCGTGCAGAAGAGTTCCGCGAAGCAGGACGACGAGTCACAGCGGACGACTCCCGTCCGGCAGCCACGCTACCCCTGAGCCCCACCCGGAGCTACCGGCTGACCGGCACTCTTTGGGAACCAAAACTCACGGCTACTACCGGATTGACTCAGCCCGGCCGCTAAAATTCAGCTTAGGGCGCCAGATGAATTCCCCTTTGCTCCAGTCGCTTCCAGATGGCAGTTGCCGCTCGGCGGGCGATAACCACAGCCCGTTCAGCCTCAGCGCGGGTGACAGGCTCCCACGTTCCTGGATAGCGCGCCTCCACCGCATAGGGAATCAATTCCTCGAGATCAGGCAACTCTGCCTCCAGCCCGGCCTCCATCGCGCAGAGATCAAGTAACCGCCGAAGGTTGTGTGTTCTCTCGAACGCAACCGCGTGGCTGGTGAGCAAAGCCTTCAGGTGCTTCTCAGCGCACTGCTGCGCGTGAAAACAAACCGCGTCGAATGGGGAATCATCGGCCAGCGTCAGGAGATGTTCTGCGGCCTTGAGGTCATTTCTGGCTCTTAGCACCCAGCCGACAACTATCGCTTCGACCTCAGGGGGTACGCTCATAGAGTACCCTTCCCTCGCGATCGGCCGGACGTATGATGGTACCCACCACGTTACGATATTTCTCGAACTCTTCGGCGGTAACGACCACGATATCGGCAGCGGCGTCTAGGCCGCGCAGAGCCCGATACATGGCAGCAGCCTGAGCCCGTTTTGACCCATCCCCCTTAACTACCACCAGCAGGTCCAAATCGCTCGCTTCCGTCCCCGCGCCGCGCGATCGGGATCCAAACAAGATGATCTTCAAAGGGTAGAATTGAGAAATCAAGCGTTCGCACACTTCTTCGATTGTCCGTTCGGTAAGCATTTTCTCGTACCTGCCACAATGTTCTGGGTCGTATCCGTACCCAGGATGAGGATCCCATTTGGGTCGCGCCTAGTCTATGCGACGGCGGCTGTGACGGCAACTACCCGTTCGAATGCAATCTGATTGACGGGCTTGTTTTCCTCCAATGCCCCTTGACCGGCACCCTTTGGGAATCAAGACTCACAGTTGCTACCGGATTGACTCAGCCCGCCCGCTAGTTTGCCGCGCGAAACTAATCTCTCTCGGATGGTTTTGTTACCGAGCCTTGGGCGGATGCCTGCCGCTTGTGGATCTGCCTCACGCGCTCCAGGGTATCGATCTCTTCGACCGGCTTGTCAGCGCGAATGCGGAGGATGCGGGGAAAACGCAAGGCAAAGCCGCTCGCATGCCGCCCGGAGCGTTGCACATTATTGAACGCCACCTCGAGAACCACGATCGGCTCCACTTTTCTGCAAAACCCTTCGTCGGCGAGCGTATGCCGCTTGAAAAAATCGGTGTACTCGACGATCTCGCGGTCGGTCAGCCCGGAATAGGCCTTGCCGATATCCACCAATTCGTCGCCATCCCGCACTGCGAAGGTGTAGTCCGAGAGAAGTCCGCGTCGCTTGCCATGGCCGAATTCGACGGCGGTTACCACGACATCGAGCGTCGCCAGCGGTCGCTTCAGTTTTAGCCAGGCTTTACCGCGGCGGCGGGGCATCGTCACCGGAGACGAAGGCATCCAAACGTGTTGATGCCGCGGTCAAAGTTTCTTTTCCTCCCGCTCCTTCTGGCCAGCTTGGCGAGTCCGGCGCGGCCGCTCGGGGCCGGGCAAGAACTCAAGGTTCTGCTCAAGCCCAGATTCCGCGCCGGTGAAGGGATGCGCTACGAGGTGGCGCTGCGCATTCGTTCGGAATCGACCAGCGAAGGTCTCATCAGCGGTCCCAATCCCCCCAACGTCTTTGAGGGCATGATCACCACCACCGTCCGCGTCGAAGCTCTCGAAGTCTCTGCTGAAAAGGGGACCCGCCTCAGCTTGACTTACGAAGAGTCGAGTGTGGACGTCAAAGGGGAGGCGAATGATCCGGACGTCGCCAAGCTCGAGGTGCTCTACGCCAAGTTGAAGGGAAAGGCAATCCTTTTCACCCTGGCAGCGGACGGGCGGGTCAGCCAGCTCGAAGACCCCGAGCACGCGATCGAATCGCAAGAAGCGATGCAGGCGATGCAGTCCTGGCTGAGCCAGAGCGCCTTTGCCGGGCAGACTCCCAACCGTCCGGTCGCACCCGGAGAAAGCTGGGAAAACGAGTTGCCGATGCAGTGGAGTTCGATCCCCGGAATGATCTGGCAGGCCCGCTCCACCTATCTGCGCAATGAACCGTGCCAGCCCGGAATCCTTCCGCCTCCGGGTGAGGCCTCAGACCAGAGCGTGCCAGGCGCGACGGGAACGTGCGCGGTGATTCTGACGAGTTACACCAGTCGTCAGAAAGACCCGGCTGCTCAAGAAGTCAAAGGGAAAGGCGGCACCCGGATGACTTCCCGGGCAGAAGCGACGGGCGAGGGATTGAGCTACCTCGCGCTCGATTCCGGACTGCTGTTCAGCTCCACGCAGAAGGGCGACGAACACGTGGAACTCACCTTCGAGCGGCCTCCTGAGATCGGGGGCAACGTGACTTTCCGCGGCCACGTTCATACCGAATCGAATGTAAGACGCCTCCCGGAACGCTAGCATCTCCGAACACGCCACCATGAGAATGTTGCGTCGGCGGAGAAGATGCAACCCTTCTGCTCGAGCAGGCGTCTTCTGCCTCTGAACTGAAAATAGCCCGGCGATTCATCGCCGGGAATCCGGTGCCGATTTCGCGCAAGTCCCGTAGGGACGATTGAAACGAAAAACAATGCCCGCGCCTGACTTATTTCCCTCTCCGCCGATCCCTGTGCGCGTGTTCACAACTGACGATTCCACCGAGCGGGCTGTCCGCCAATGCGATGCCGGTCTGCGGCGGCAACTGACGCCGCGGCAGCTTGGGATGATTGCGCTGGGCGGCGCCATCGGCACGGGGTTGTTCCTCAGACGCGCCGTATCGGTGTGGCTGGCAGGTCCGGGCGTGATTCTTAGCCATGTCGCGGCGGGGTGTGAGCGGGTGCTATAGTTTCGTTGCCTGCCCTGAACCAATACGGTTCAGGGCCTGCCCAGGCGGGCCTCCATGCTTCGCCCCGAAATTCGCATCGGCACTTCGGGCTGGAACTACTGGCATTGGACGGGCCTCTTCTACCCAAAAGACCTGCCGCGCAGCCCCGAACCGTATGGTTCAGGGCGCAGCCGGTGGCTCGAGTACTACCAGTCGAAGTTTGACACACTTGAGCTGGACGCGAGCTTCTACCGGCTGACCCACGCGGCGACGTTTGCACGCTGGAAGCAGGCCTCGCCGAAGGGCTTTCTCTGGGCGGTGAAGGCCCACCGTGGCATCACGCACTTCGCGCGGCTCAAGGAGCGCGAGCCCTTGCAGAAGTTTCTCGCGGCGGCCAAAGAACTGGGCGAACAGCCTGGCGTCATCCTCTTCCAGCTTCCACCGAGCCTGAAATTTGACGCGCGCGTGGTGGGGTGCTTCCTGAGCTGGCTGCCGGAAGGGAAGCGCTACGCCATCGAGCCGCGTCACGCAAGCTGGCTTGAGTCAAAGCCGCTCGAGTTGCTCGCACGCCACCATGTGGCGCTCGCCATCGCCGACAGCGGCGGTCGGTTCCCTTCCGGCGAGCACCTCGGCGGTGAGGGCGGGGAAGGGTTACGGGACATAACTTTAAAATACAAAGTACTTGACAGAGTAGTCCCGATAGGTAGGATAGGGGCATGACTCGCCTCGGTCCGCTTCGCTCGCGTTCCCCAGACCCCGTGGCGCTTGACGCGCACGCTGCCGATAACCTGCGCTTCATCCGCGAAACGATGGAACGCGCGGGCTCCTTCACCGCGGTTCCCGGCTGGGGCGGGGTCGCGATGGGGATTACGGCCCTCGGCGCGGCCCTGGTGGCTCGGCGGCAGGCGACCCCTGAAGTCTGGATCGGAACGTGGCTCGGGGAAGCGCTTCTTGCCTTCGGGATCGCCGGGTGGGCGATGGTGCGGAAGTCGCGCGCGGCGAAGATGCCGCTCCTGTCCGGTCCGGGCCGGAAATTCGCGTTGAGTTTTTCACCGCCCCTGCTTGTGGGCGCCCTGCTGACGCTCGTCCTGTATCGTCGGGGACTGGCCAGCGTGCTGCCGGGAACGTGGCTGTTGCTGTACGGGACGGGCATCGTGACCGGAGGGGCGTTCTCCGTAAAGATTGTTCCGGTCATGGGCCTTGGCTTCATGCTCGCGGGCGCAATGGCGCTCTTCTCTCCGGCGGCGTGGGGGAACGCATTTCTGGCGGCCGGTTTCGGCGGCCTCCATATCCTTTTCGGCATCCTCATCGCCAGGAGGCACGGTGGCTAAACAGAGCGGTTTGGCGCTGGAACGTCAGTCGAAAATGGGCGGCGCAACGCGCGAGCCCCGATTGAATCGTGGCGAGATGCGCGCCGTGCGCGGCCTCGGGGGAACGAGGGGCCCCAGGGAACTCGACCGGCTCATTCACGAGCGCACGCGGCTCGGAATCGTGAGCGCGCTTGCCGTCAACGAGTGCTTGGCCTTCAATGATCTGAAGAGATTGCTCGAGACAACCGATGGCAATCTGAGCGTGCACGCGCGCAAGCTCGAGGAAGCGCAGTACATCGCCTGCCAGAAGTCCTTTCGGGGCCGCGTTCCGAGGACCGAGTACCGCTTGACGGCAGGCGGACGCCGGGCGCTCGAACGCTATCTCGATCACATGGAGGCCCTCATTCGCACAGCGCGGGAAGGGTAGGCGCGGAAAATTTTTTTGGGATTATACTTTGCCGTACAAAGTGATTTACCGATGATTTCCCGTCTCGTGGCTGAGGCCCTGGATGGGGCGCGGGAGCAGTGGGCAAGCGGTCGGGAGGATGGCATGCCAGCGGGCTTGCACGTCGCGATCATCATGGACGGGAGCGGGCGCTGGGCGGTGGCGCGCGGGCGCCCGCGGGCCTCAGGCCATCGGGCGGGCGAGAAGGCGGTGCGCCGCGTGGTCGAGGCCGCGCCCGGCTTGGGCATCGGCACGCTGACCCTCTATGCTTTTTCTTTCGATAACTGGCAGCGTCCCCGGGGCGAGGTGGCCGCGCTCATGCAGCTCTTCGAGCGTTTTCTCGAGGCGCAAGCCGACACGTGCGCGAAGCACGGCATACGAATCAGCGTCATCGGCCGGCGCGACCGGCTGCCGGCGCCGTTGCGCGCGGCCGTGAAAGTCGCCGAGGCTCGAACCGCCCGAGGCCGCGCGCTGCATCTACGCCTTGCGGTGGATTATTCCGCCCGCGATGCCATCTTCCGCGCGGCGCGCCGCTTGAACGGGAGGACAAAGGTGTCGCAAGAGACATTCTCCCGGCTCTTGGCGGCTGCGATCCACGACGGTGCGCCCTCTCCCGATGTGGATCTTCTGATCCGCACCGGAGGCGAGCAGCGCTTGAGCGATTTTCTCTTGTGGGAAAGCGCGTACGCGGAACTCGTTTTTACCGGGCGGATGTGGCCGGACTTCGCTGTCGCGGATTTGGCGGCGGCGGTCAAAGAGTTTCATTCCCGCGAACGCCGGTTCGGTCGGCTACCGGAAGCCGCGGCGAGTTGACAGAAAATAGAAAATAGAAAAGAGAAGACATAAGACACAAGACAGAAAAAGGAGGATCCCTTGGAGTTCATGCCGGAATTCGCGCCGCTGGCACTTCTCACGTTTATGGGAACCTGCTTCTTGCTGGGCGTTGCAGGGATCATCGTTATTTACGGTCTGGTCCGCAAGAAGGGTGGCCTGGTCCAGAAAGTCCTGGTGGTGGCCCTTGCCGTCGCTGGCCTGTACGTCACTCTGCTGCTGGCGGCTTCGCTTGCGAGCCACGAGAGAGTGCTGCGCGCGGGCGAACAGAAGTATTTTTGCGAAGTGGACTGCCACGAGGCGTACTCGGTAGTGAACGTCCGGGCGACGAAAACGCTCGGCGCCCCGCCGGAGCAAAAGACGGCCGAGGGAACCTATTACGTGGTGACGGTCAAGGTCTGGTTCGACGAGAGGACCATCTCCTCTCGCCGCGACCGGAACATGCCGCTCACGCCCAATCCCCGGACCGTTGCCGTGGTGGATGAATCGGGGAGAGAGTACGGCCCCTCACCGGATGGACAGAAAGTGCTCGAACAAGCGCAGGGCAAGAGCATTCCGTTCACCGAACTTCTCCGGCCCGGCGAATCCTATACGACGCATGTGGTCTTTGACCTCCCCTCCGGCATCAGGAATCCGCGTCTCTTCATCACCACCCCGGTCTGGCCCACGTGGCTGCTCATCGGACACGAGAACAGCCCGTTTCACAAGAGGGTCTTGTTCCGGCTTGAACCTCAGCCGGAACCGACCGTGCGGGCGGGGCCGCAATACGTCTGCTTGTCGGATGTAGTCGGCGACGCGCTGCTACGGCAGACGCCGTTCCCCTGCTAAAAGGAGGACGCGTATGGAGGACACAGTCGGCAGCCTGGCTTCGGCAGTCACGTCAGTTTCTCATGTGCGAGGAGAGAAGTTCATCATCCTCACCAGCGAGCGGGTGCAGTTGCTCGACATCACCCCGCGGGTAGCCGAGTGCGTGCGCGAGAGCGGCGTGCGCAACGGCATTGCCTTGGTCAACTCCCTGCACACGACGCTGGCGCTGTTCATCAATGAGTTTCAGGGGGCGTTGCTCGAGGACATACGCACATTCCTCGAGCAGATGGTCGTCCAGGGCAACTACTGGAAACACAACGACCCCAGGTTCAGCGACTGCGACCGCTCCAACGCCGACGCCCACCTGCGGGCCATGCTGCTAAGCCATAGCCTGGCGTTGCCCGTACAGGACGGCGAACTTGTTCTCGGGACCTTTCAGTCCATCATCCTGGCCGAACTCGACGGGCCGCGCGAGCGCGCCCTGCAAGTGCAAATCCTCGGCTCACCGTGAGCGAAATTCCAGGCGGTTGTCTTCTTTCCCGCGATATAATGGAGGTTTCGAGCTGAGCCGTTGCGGCCGGCTGCGCGATGGACTTCAAACTCATCAGCAATTACACCCTACGAGGCGATCAAGAGCAGGCGATTGAGGCACTGGTGCGCGGCCTGCGCGGCGGAGACCGCCACCAGGTGCTTTTGGGCGTGACCGGCTCGGGCAAGACCTTCACCATGGCCAAGGTCATCGAGCAGGCGAACCGCCCGACCGTTGTTCTGGCGCACAACAAGACTCTGGCGGCTCAGCTTTTCCACGAGTTCAAGAGTTTCTTTCCGCACCACGCCGTCGAATACTTCGTCAGCTACTACGACTACTACCAGCCGGAAGCCTATCTCCCCGCCACCGATACCTACATTGAGAAGGAAGCGACGATCAACGACGAGCTGGACAAGCTGCGAATGTCAGCCACGCGGTCGCTCTTTGAACGGCGCGACGTGGTCATCGTCGCCAGCGTCTCCTGTATTTACGGCCTGGGCTCGCCGGAGGCCTACTACGGGATGCTGGTGATGTTGGAGAAAGGCCAGCGGGTGCCGCGATCAGAGCTGCTCAAGCGGCTGGTCGAAATTCAATACGAGCGCAACGACGGCGAGCTCCGGCGGGGGATGTTTCGCGTCCGAGGCGATGTCATCGAGCTCTATCCGACTTACGAGGACAACGCCTACCGCATCGAACTGTGGGGCGACCAGGTCGAACAGATTTCGCAAATTGATCCGCTCTTCGGCCAGGTCAAGCAGACCTACGAGCGCTTGCCCATCTATCCCAAGTCGCACTATGTCATGCGGGCTGACCAGCGCGAACGCGCGATTGAGTCCATCCTGGAAGAGCTGGAGTGGTGGAAGGCGGAACTGGATAAGCAGGGCAAGCTCGTGGAAGCCCAGCGCGTCTATCAGCGAACCATGTTCGATATCGAGATGATGCGCACCATCGGCTATTGCCACGGGATCGAAAACTATTCGCGCCATCTCTCCGGCCGCTTGCCCGGCGAGGCGCCGCCGACGCTGCTCGACTACGTCCCGAATGACTATCTGATGTTTGTGGACGAAAGCCACCAGGCGATCCCGCAGGTGACGGGGATGTATCACGGCGACCGGTCGCGCAAGCAGACGCTGGTGGACTTCGGATTCCGCCTGCCGTCGGCGCTCGATAACCGGCCGCTCACCTTCGAGGAGTTCGAGCACAGGCTGAATCAGGTCATCTACGTCTCGGCCACGCCGGCGGAATGGGAACAGACGCGGGCGGGCGGCGTGCTGGTCGAGCAGCTTGTGCGTCCCACCGGCCTCGTGGACCCGGAAGTGGAGGTCCGGCCGGTGCGCGGCCAGGTGGACGATTTGCTTGCCGAAATTCAAAAGCGCACCGAGCAAGGCGAGCGCGTCCTGGTCACGACGCTGACCAAGCGCATGGCGGAAGATCTGGCGGAATACTACACCGAGGTTGGCGTGCGTTGCCGCTATCTCCACTCCGAAATCGAGACGCTCGAGCGCGTGCGCATTCTCCGCGATTTGCGCCGGGGTGAGTTTGACGTGCTCATCGGCATCAATCTTTTGCGCGAAGGCCTCGATTTGCCCGAGGTCTCGCTGGTGGCCATTCTGGATGCGGACAAGGAAGGCTATCTCCGCTCGCGCACTTCGCTCATCCAGACCATGGGCCGCGCCGCCCGGCACATCAACGGCAAGGCGCTCTTGTACGCGGACACCATGACCCGCTCCATGAACGCGGCGATCAGCGAGACCAACCGGCGCCGCGCTGTCCAGGTGCGCTACAACTCTGAACACGGCATCACACCGCAGTCCATCCTCAAGCCGGTGGACATGACGCTGGCCTCGATTGTCGAGGCCGACTACGCCACAGTTTCCCTCGCCGAAACCGCCTTCGACGAGTTTCAGACGGAGGAGCAATTGCGGGAAGCGATCGTGAAGCTGGAGACAGCCATGCGAGAAGCCGCCAAGAATTTTGAATTTGAAAAAGCCGCTGTGCTCCGCGACCGCGTTCGCGCCCTCAAGCAGAAAGACCTCGGTGCCCTCTTCCAGCCAACTTTGGCTCCCGCCCGGACAGAAACCTCAAAATAGTGGGCGGCACGGCTCCTGCGACTCGGCTCGGGACAAGTTTCGTCGTGCCCTGAGGAGTTGGCCTTCTGGCCGCCTGTACCTTTCTTGTTGCTTCGGCTATTATCCCGCTTCGACCTCATGCCTCGAAGACGTATGGCGATCATCGGTGGCGGGCGGCTCGGGCGGACGCTTGGTTTCTTGCTTTGCCGGACAGGGCAGCGCATTGGGCCGGTCGTGACGCGAAGCCGGCGGACGGCCCTGGCGGCGGTACGCTTCATTGGCGCGGGTGGCGCCGAAAGTCGCATCTCGCCGGCTGTGCTCCAATCGGAGATCCTCCTGATCGCAACTCCTGATGAGAGGATTCGCGGCGTTGCCGAGCGGCTTGCGCGGGCAGCGGGAGAGCATGGCTTGCGCGGCCGCGTGGTTTTGCACACAAGCGGAGTGCGCACTTCGGCTGACCTTGCTCCTTTGAGGAAGGCGGGTGCAGCGGTGGGCTCGCTGCATCCTCTTCAAACCTTTCCGGGAACCAAGCCGGCAAGCGCCCGCGGAGTGTGGTTTGCCTTCGAAGGCGACGCGGCTGCGGTGCCGGTGGCGCAACGCATCGTCGGCAAGCTGGGAGGGAAACTCTTTCGCCTTTTTGCCGGGCGCAAGGCGAACTACCACGCCGCGGCGACGGTGGCTTCGCCTCTCCTGCTGGCGGTGGCCGAAATGGCGGGAAGGATGATGGCCCGCAGCACGGGCCGGCCGAGGGATGCGGCGCGCGCCTTGTCGCCCTTGATGCGACAGACGCTTGATTACTGGGCAAGCCTCGGCGCCGGCAAGGCATGGACGGGGCCACTGGTGCGGGGCGATGTTGCCACCATTCGCTCCCATTGGCGCGAGCTGCGGCGCTATCCGCCTGCCTACCGTCGCGCCTACCGCGCCCTGGCAGAACTTTCCATCCATCTCCTTGCCAGGCCTGACCTCCGGCGAGCTCTCCGAAGAGTTTGGGCCGGGAGATGAGACGTTATGCTTGACGCGAGTCCAAGTCGCGGGGAATTCGCCGCCAACAAACGGATGCGGCTCATCACGTTTTTCTCGAACATTATCTTGATCGGGGCCATCCTGGCTGCGGCGGTTCTCCTCGCGCCCGGTCCAAGTCTTGCTGCCAAGAAAACCTGGCCGGCGCATCCGATTGCCATCAATCAGGCGACGGTCGAACAGTTGACGCAATTACCCGGCGTCGGCCCGGTGCTTGCCAGGCGTATTGTAGAATTTCGGACCAAACACGGCCCCTTCCGCCGCCTGGAAGAGATGCTGGCCATCCAGGGAGTGAGTCGAAAGAAGTTTGAGTCCTGGAAGCCCCATCTCCGCCTGGATTGACTCTGCCGCAAAGAACCGGGCGTCCCATTTGAAAATCGCCAGCTTAAAAGGAAGAGGCAGCGCGGGTTGTTTTCAGGAGGGCTCAGGGGCGTTCACCATGCAGTCGAGCCGGTGAAGCAACAGCGAAATCAGGAACGACCCGCCCAGGATCCACGCGAACCATTCGAAGAAGAAGATTGCAAAGGCGACGGCGCCGCCCAGTTGTGCCGCGTGAAGCAAAATATGGGATAAGGTCTTCATAATTATGTAGGAGATTGCTCGGGAGCGCCCAGCCAGATGGGTACCTGCTCGACGATCTTCAACCCGAACCCTTCGAGCGCCACCACCTTGCGCGGATGATTCGTCAATACCCGGATCACGCTGAGCCCCAGGTCGGAAAGAATTTGCGCGCCGATGCCCGATTCCCGCTGGATTTCTCGCTGGCGGCGCGGGTCGGTATCAATGTGGTGCCGGTCGTGGTAGCGGATGGCGGTGCGCTCTTCCCTTTTTTCCAGGTCGAAGCCGCGGCCGGTGTGATGCAAATAGACAAAGACACCGCGGCCCTCGGCGCCAATCTGCTCGAGGCTCCGCTCGATCAACCGGCGACAATCGCAAGCCGACGATCCCAGGACGTCCCCCGTCAAACAGTGAGAATGCATCCGTACCAGGGTGGGTTCCGCCCCGCCCACCTCACCGCGCACCAGGGCCAGATGAATCTCCTGGTCGGGCTCGGATGCATAGGCGATCATCCGGAAGTCGCCGAAAGCAGTCGGCAAAACCGTCTCGGCCAGGCGCCGCACGTAGCGCTCGGTCTGCATGCGGTAACGAATCAGGTCGGCGACGGTGACCATTTTCAGGCTGTGTAGCCGGCAATACTCGACCAGTTGCGGCACGCGCGCCATCGTGCCGTCCTCATTCATGATTTCGCAAATCACCCCGGCGGGAACCAGCCCGGCCAGCCGGGCAAGGTCAAGGGAAGCTTCCGTTTGGCCGGCGCGCACCAGCACCCCGCCCCTCCGCGCGCGCAGCGGAAAGATATGACCGGGGCGGACAAGGTCGGCCGGCTGCGTGCGTGGATCCACCAGCGCAAGGATGGTCGTCGCCCGATCCTGGGCGGAAATGCCGGTGGTCACCCCCCGGCGGGCTTCGACCGATTCGCAAAAGGCGGTGCCGAGGGGGGAAGTGTTTTCCCGGCTCATCAGCAGGATGCGCAGATGGTCGAGCCTCTCCTCGGTCAACGGCACGCAGATCAGCCCGCGGCCGTGCTTGGCCATGAAGTTGATGATTTCAGGAGTGACTTTTTCGGCGGCACAGACGAGGTCGCCCTCGTTTTCCCGGTCCTCGTCATCCACGACGACGACCACGTGCCCCTGGCGAATTTCTTCAATCGCTTCAGGAATGGGGGCGAACGGGCTTTGGGTCGGATTCATGGCTTTTCTAGGCTATCCGAGGCGCCGGAAACCAGGACGGTTGCGAGCGCGGCTCCCGGCCACACCGCCATGCGCCTTTTCAGTATAACCCAGAATCCTCACTCAGCGCAGAGTCCTCATCCCTAGCAGTCTTCAACTAGTCTCGTTCCAACTAACTGAGCCTAGTGGAATCTACGAGATGGTTCCGACGGGCAGAAGCCCGTGGGCCGAACGTGAGCGCAAGGTTGTTCAATCTGTTCAGCCCAGCGGCTTCCACCGCCGGGCCAGGCACAATAAGTTCGAACGGAACTACATACATCTTCCGCCGCAGGCCAGGATTCAGCGTTTAGCTTCGAACCGTATATCAGTCCTGGGTTGCAAGCGCGGTTTTCTTCGACTGCACGTCGTCCAGCGCCTCCAGAATTTGCTCCGGCCGGGCGCGAACCCGCCAGTTTTCCGTGAATTCGGTCCAGCGAATCACGCCCTCAGGATCAATCAGGAATTCGGCTGGCCGGGCAACGTCGGTGCCTCCCATCCCGGCGCCACGGTGGACGATTTGATACTTTTCGATGACCTCGCGGCGGACGTCGGACAGTATCGCATAGCTCAACCGCAGCCGGCGCACCACTCGCTCCCGGCTCAGCTCGGGCGGATCGACGGACACGGCAAAAACCTTGCAGTTTCGCTTTTCGAACTCAGCGATGTGGCGCTGCAAACCTTGCAGCTCGGACATGCAGAAGGGTCACCAATAGCCGCGATAGAAGACCAGCAGGACATAGTGGCCTTCAGCCGATGTACCACCGGGAGAGGTCAAAGAAGCCAACCGCACTTTTTGTCCATTGTGGTCCATCAGGGTGAAATCCGGCGCTGTCTGGCCGACCTGCGGCGCGGCGCTTGCCGAGGGAACTTTATAAGACAGGAAGAATACGTAGTAGCAGAACAGTCCCAGCACGCCGAGACTGAGCAAACTCGAAACCGGCGCGGCCACCTTACCGCGATAGCCGGCCGGTCGAGCATACGCCCGCCAGAACCCAAGACCGACTATTCCGAGCCCCACAATCTGCGCAGGCAGGTTAAGCCAGGGGAAGTCGCGCAGAGCAGGGAATCGGTTGAAAAACAGAAGA